>Ga0334722_10000049_pt1 | contig 175221 bp, 138 predicted proteins | sample C3_bottom_MG_FD_207210 | JGI IMG/M metagenome (GOLD analysis project Ga0334722, IMG submission 207210) | Sediment microbial communities from Yellowstone Lake, YNP, Wyoming, USA - C3_bottom | ecosystem: Environmental > Aquatic > Freshwater > Lake > Sediment | place: USA: Wyoming | collected... | reverse complement strand
GACTTCTTCTGAACCCGCGCGATGCCGACGGCGTCTGCCGCTATTGCGGCTGGGAGGGCCCGGACCCCACCCGCGACGCGCACGGGAACCTCTTCTGCCCCAGGTGCGGCCGTCCGGCGGACTACCGCGTTGTCGTGGAGGAGATGAAACGCCACGGTTTATGGAAATGATGCGTCGGTCGGCTGAACTTATGGAAACAAAAAGAATAAGAACCCCCCTCCATTAGCCGGCTGAGGATTCTCATGGCACGCCGAGCCCGAATCTTGACCGCCAAGGAGACGAAAGCCCTGGAGAATGCGATTCTGGACCAAATCCCGGTCCCCAAGCGCAAGGCCATCACCCGGCCGCTGCTCTTCAAGCGCCTGAAACCCCACCTCCAGAGCACCCGCATCCCCGTGAGCGCCGCCAACCGCCAGCTCCTGGCCCTGAGCAAGGCCGGAAAGCTGCGGATCTCCACGCGGGTCGGGATGTGGATCGGCGGTCCGGGCGATGACACCCCTCCCAAAGCGCCGCCGGGAGCGCGGGGCTCGCTCCGGTTCCCGAACCGCCGCATCCGCCGGGTGATCGGCTTCGTCTGCACCCGGTGCTTCCGCGCCTACCCGTCGAAGTCGGCGGCCAAGGAGCACGTGGTCACGCACACGGCCTAGGCGGTCTTCCGGACGTAGCGGCGGACGCCATCGACGTGGCGGGAGGCGACCCGCTCGGCGGCTTCCAGGTACTCGAGGTGCCCGAGGACCTCCGTGATCCCTAGGAAGACCTCACTCAGGGGAAGGTCCCCGAACACCGCCAGACACACCTCCCAGACGGTACGCTCGGAGCCGAGGTGGCTCAGGACCGCCTGCTGGCGGGAGTCATGCCTCCGATGCTGCTCCCACACGTAGCCCCGGAGGTCCCTGAACGGTCCTCGGTGCCCGGGGAGCACGTGGCGCACCGGGAGGGAGGCAAGACGGTCCAGGGAGGCCAGGGAGTCCGCGACGCCCACGGCCCCCTGTCGGCCGCCGAACGCCGCGATCGGGGTGAGTCCGGGAATGGCGGTGTCCCCGGAGACGAGGAGGCCGCTGGCGGTCAGGTGGCACGCGGCGCCTCGGGAGTGGCCTGGCGTGTCGACCACGGTGACGAACTCGCCGCCGGCCTCGTAGGTGTCCCCATCGTGCAGGGCGAGATCGACGGCGACGCCTTCCCCCAGCGCGTCGAGCGAACCGAAGAACGCGGAGAGCTCTCGCCCAAGGGGATCCGGGGCGCCGCACTCGGCGAGGAGGGCCAGGTACCGCTGACGGCGCCGGGCGTACTCGACATGGAAGTCCCCGACCATGGCGGCATCCTCCGCCGGGGCGAGGACCCGGGCACCGCCCCCGCGCCTCAGTCGGTCGGCCTGGCCGAAATGGTCGATGTGCCCGTGCGTGATCACGATCTGTTCGACGTCCGAGGGCCGGAGGCCCCCTTCAGCCAGTCCCGCGACCAGGGCGTCCCAGGACCCCGCCGAGGCCGGCCCGGGGTCCACGAGGGTGATCGGCGAGGCGGGGAAGAGATAGGCGTTCACGGCGCCGATGGTGAGCCCGGTGGGGATCTCGATGCGGCGGACCGCTTCCACGCGCCGCCATTCCGCATCGCGGCAAGAAGCTTGTCGCCGCCAGTATCAGAGCGCGGGCACCGGGCTCGGTACCCCGACCGGGGCCCCCGGGAGTTGGGCGAGCGAGCGGCAGAGGAGGGCGACCTCCTGCGGATCGAGGGCCTTGGGGTTGACGGGGATGAGGAGGATGGCGCCGTGGATCGCGACGATCTCCGTGAGGTCGTTCACGAGAGCCAGGATCGATCGGAAGTCGTTGTGCCCGACCAGGTACTCCAGGCCATCCAGGACGACGACCCCGGACTGGACCCCCGCCACGAAGTGCTCGATGGCCAGCGAGACGCCCTCGGCGGGAGTAGGACGGAGCACGTCTTCGCCCTCGAGGTTCCGGCTGAGCCAGAGCACCGGCTGCCGCTCGAGGCCGTACCGGGCCTGGACCTTCAGGGGGAGCTCGCGCGTGATGCATAGCCCGGGAGAGCCCGCCAGCACGAGGTCGCGGAAGATCCCGAAGCTCCGTTCGCACCGCTCCTCCAGGATCACGTAGCTCGAACCGGCCTCCAGGCCGCCGCGGTGATCCGTCACTGGCGGCATGTCTGAGCGAGCGTTCATCGAGACCCGGTAGGAATCTCTCGTGGCCCCCCATGACCGTTTCGCTGCGGGAATCACCGGTGAGACAATTTTTCGGTGCCAATCTCAGAATCACGAATCGGAAGCACGCGACTCCGCAGGCGGCACCGGTCCGTTATCAGCCCGAGCAACCGACCCGGTGGCTTAAAGGGCCGTCCCACGGAGGACTCGGTCATGCTCGCCCTGAAGGAGCAACGCATACGGACGTACGTCGAGGGACTGGACCGCGCACTGAACGGCGGCATCCCCGCCGGACACATCGTGCTGTTGACCGGCCTCCCGGGGACGATGAAATCCAGCTTCGCGTACACCCTCCTCCATAAGAACGCGACGCAGGCGAACCTCAAGGGCGCGTACTTCACCCTGGAGCAGAACCGCCGCTCGCTCCAGCGGCAGGTCGAGGGGCTCGGGATCGAGGACCCCCAAGCCGCCGACAAGATCAGCGTCGTCGACCTCGCGCTCATCCGGAAGAACATCGCGAGCCAGCCGCGCAAGGCACCCTTTCTCGACGTCTTCCTCACCTATGTCCGGAACGTCGTCGAGGGGCACGAGGCGAACCTGATCGTCATCGACTCGCTGGATGTGCTCGAGACGGTCGCGAACTGGGACGACCGGCGCTCGAGCCTCTTCCTCCTCTTCGAGTTCCTGCGCGAGCTGAACGTCACGACCTTCCTCATCGGAGAGGCCTCCATGGACCTCCGGAACGGGGATTGGAAGCGTGCAGAGGGGTACCTTGCGGACGGCATCCTCGACCTGTCCCTGCAACCGGTCGGCGAGCACGAGGCGATGCGGCGCATCCGCTGTGCCAAGATGCGTTGGACGCCGCACGAGACGACCTCCTTCGCGCTGGTCTGGAACGGTCACGGCTTCGACACGACGCGGTCGGTCAGCGTCTCCTCGCCGAAGTGATCACGCGCCCTCGCGCAGGGCACGGCGGAGGACCTTCCCCACCAGCGTCTTCGGCAGTTCCTTTCGGAACTCGATCTGGCGGGGGACCTTGAACGGGGCGAGGCGCTCCTTGCAGAAGGCGCGGATCTCCTCCTCCGTGGCGACCTTCCCCCCTTTGAGGACGATGAAGGCCTTCACGGTCTCTCCACGGTACTCGTCGGGGACGCCGATCACCGCCGCCTCCAGGATGGCGGGGTGCTCGAAGAGGGCATCCTCGACCTCGCGCGGGTAGACATTGTAGCCGCTCGCGAGGATGACGTCCTTCTTCCGGTCCACGATGGCGAAGTAGCCGTCCCCGTCCATCGTCGCGATGTCGCCGGTGTGCAGCCACCCGTCGCGCAGGACTCCGGCGGTCTCCTCCGGTTTCCCCCAGTACCCCTTCATCACCTGCGGGCCGCGGATGCACAGTTCGCCGGGTTCTCCGGTCGCGAGGACCTTGGACCCCGTCTCGACGTCGACGATGCGGGCCTCGGTGTCCGGGAGGGGGATGCCGATGCCTTCCTTGTAGAGGCCGAAGATCGGGTTCGCGTGGGTCACCGGGGAGGCCTCGGTGAGTCCGTACCCTTCGACGAGCTTTCCGCCGGTGAGCGCTTCGAACTTCCTGCGGACCTCCGGCGGCAGCGGGGCGGCCCCGGAGATGCAGGCCTTGATCGACCGGAGATTGTACTTCGCGATGTCCGGGCGGTTGATGATCGCCACGTACATGGTCGGCACGCCGGGGAAGATTGTCGGCCGCGTCTTGTGCGCGAGCTTGAGGATGGCGGGGATCTCGCGTGGGTTGGCGTGGATCACGAGCGTCGCCGCCATGCTGATCGGGGCGAGGAGAGCGGTCGTGAGCCCGTAGACGTGGAAGAAGGGGATGACGGACAGGAACATCTCCTTCCCGGGCTCCTTGATCGGGAGCCAGGCCGCCGACTGCATCGCGTTCGCGACGAGGTTCCGGTGGGTGAGCATCGCCCCTTTCGGGGTGCCGGTGGTGCCGCCGGTGTACTGGAGCACCGCCACATCGTCCGGCTTCACCGCCAACTCTGGCGGCTTGTTGGCGATCCTCAGAAGATCCGGAAGGCGGCGGATCCAGGGCTCCGAGGGGACGATAACGTTCCCGAAATCCTTCTTCTTCTTGATTGGGTAAAGGGCCGAGAGCGGGAAGGGAAGGTACTCCTTGATGTCCGTCACGATCACACGCTTGACCGCGGTCTTCACGCGCGCCGTGAGGAGGTGCTTCAGGAAGATGTCGGCGCACACCACCGTCTCGACCCCGGCGTCCCGATACTGCGTCTCGATCTCGCGCGGGGTGTAGAGCGGGTTGGTCGGTACGGCGATGGCCCCTGCACGCAGCGTGGCAAAGAAGGCGATCGGGAATTGAGGGCAGTTCGGGAGAAGAAGGCCGACACGGTCACCCGGTTTCACACCCATCGATACGAGACTCGCCGCCAGCGAGGCGGCCCTTCGGTGAAGCTCCGCGTAGCTCAACCTCGCCGCGTAGAAGCGCGTGGCGGTGACGGCGGGGAACCGGGACGCCGCCGAATCGAGCAGCCCCGAGACGGGGATGGCGGGGTACGGGAGGCTCCGTTCCACGCCCTCGGGCCAGTGCTTGTGCCACGGCTGTTCGGCCAGCCTGAAGGCATCGTCGTGGCGGGCTTAAGGCCTTCCGAACGAAGGGGCGCCGAGGCGCCTCCGCCGCCGTGACCGGCCGACCAGCAACAGGGCGAACACCGCGACCACAAGGGCCAGGGCGAGATCCGCGAACTCTGGGACGCTCGCGACATAGTAGTGGTACGTCTCCGTCGTGGTGGTCTTGTAGTAGACCCCACCCATGTCCGTCCCGTAGGTCGCGTCGTTCGGCATCCGGAGGATGATCGTGGGGTTCTCCCCGTTCGCGCTGACCAGTGTCCGCGACCCCCAAGTCCCGGAGTTCCTCTCCTTGTAGTACAGGTTCGAGTTCGTCGAGTCCACGTAGAGGGCGCGGACGTCGCTGTTCTTGTTGATGCCGATGGACGGCCTCGTGTACAGGACGCTCGAAGTCTGGTCGACCTGCTCGGCGGTCTGCCAGCCGGCGGAAGGATAATCGAGCTTCCGCGCGTAGATCGTCCGGGTGGCGGCCCCGTTGTCGGCGTAGGCGACCCAGAGGTCCCCGTTCGACTCGTAGGTGGTCGCCAGGGAAGGATAGGCGTCGGCGTAGTGCTTCTTGATCCGGAGCTGGTCGATGTTCAGATCCGACCGCGTGCTGTCCGAGGTTTCCGTGCCACTAATCCATTTCACCGCCGGGGCCCCGGAGCTGAACTCGGAGGACGTGAGGGTGTAACACTGGTCTGCGTTGTCGTCGCTGGTTTTGGTGACGGTGATCCGCGTGTTCCAGGTGGACGACGGGGTCAAGACCTGGAGGAGCATGGACTCCCCGCTGCCGCTCGCGACGTAAGCCTCCACGCAGACCTCGTAGGCGTCCCCATCGGTGGGGATGCCCGACCAGTCGTACCGGGCGTCCATCTGGTAGTTCGTCGTATTGTACCAGACGTTGACCAGGCATCGGACTCGGGTGATATCGGCCCGAGGGCTCACGTCGTCCCCTCGGTACCCGCACTCCATCGCATTGATCTCCGCCGCCGTCCATTCCCCGCCGCCTGGGGAGGACTCCTTGTAGATCGAGAACGTCGTCCATGTGGTCGTGCAGTCAATCTCGCCCGCGGTCCCCACGTCCTCCTCCGAAGTTCCGTCAGTCTCGAGGACGATGTGGCTGATCGTCGCGCCGGTGCCTCCGCTCTCCTGCAGACACCGGACTTCCCATGTCACATCGATGTCCGTGAATCCCGATGGGATTGTGAGGTTCTCCATGAGGTGGGACTCCTTGTCGGAGACGGTGCCGGTCATGACGTAGGATGTGGCATCGTCCGGCGTGGCACCATCATTCACACACTGGAAATGGATGGTTGAGAAGCACCCACCGTTATTGAAGTCCCACCCGTTGTAGTACGTTGAGGTGCCTGTAATAGGATTGAGCCATGTGGCGATGTTTTCCGGCTTGCCGTTCGCTCCTTCACGCAGGCACTGGTAGGCATTGTTCGAGGAGGATAGGGACTCCGGCGATTCGCCCCCACACGACACTGCCGCGGTCCGAGACTCGGTTGCCGGATAGTAACTTGTGGATGTCCTCGCCGTGTCCCTGGCCAGGGGATCCGACCCGGCCGCCCCATCCCATCGCGTGAACTCCGAGGCGGCGTCGCAGTTATTGGACGCGATGCTCTTGCAGGCCTGGAACTTCACCCCGGTGTAGGTCGAGTGGAAGTCGAGGTCGAAGGTCTCGTAGGAATCGGAGCTCACGTCGGCGGTGAAGGTGCTCGCCCCGATCACGGCGAACGTGGTCCCATCCCAGGTCACCGCGCCAAGGTCGAACGTGTTCCCTTCCAGGACGACCCCGTAGACCAGGACGTCCCCGGACGCCGCGTTTGGATTCGTTCGGAGCTCCGTCCAGGCCTTGTAATCGCTTCCCATCGTGGTCGAGGTGATGGTCCCCCAGGTGTTCGGCGCCGTGAAGGCGCGGTAGGTGACGCTGCCCGGGGTGGTCCCCCACACCATGATCCCCTTGCTCCCGGTCGGCTCCCAGGCGAAGTCGAACTCGCGGCGCGAACTCGTGTCCAGGCCTGAGTCGTGGGTGGTCTTGGACGCCCAGGTGGAACCGTCCCAGTAGCAGGTCGTGAGGGTGTAGCTCGCCCCGGTGATCGCGGCGACGATCGCATTCGCCGAAGACACGGGGTTCGCCGAGAGGACGAGGAACCGATTGTCGGAGGTCGACGGGCCGCAGTCAAACGTCGACTCGGAACCCCAGGACCCGGTGTACACCTTGTAGATGATGTTGGAGTTCGCCGTGGGCGCGAGCGAGGCGGCGATCAGATGACCCGAGCTGGACTCCCACGCGGCGGCGACCTGCCGGTACGTCATGCCCGCTCCGCTCGCGGTCACCTCGGTGGCGGAGCCGAAGCTGCTCCCGTCCCAGATCCAGGCGAGCGCGTCCGAGTCCGTGCTGTCCCCGGCCACGAGGGCGATCTGGTCGCTCCCCGCCCGGGGCACCAGGGAAACCTGGCCATAGGTGTTGTCGGCCGAGGTGGTGGTGTCATCGATGTACTGTTCGGCGCTCCAGGACGCTCCGTCCCAGGTCTTGTAGGCCAAATCCCGCGCGGTGTTGGTGCTGACCACCGTGTAGACGAGAAGGGCCTGGCCGCTGTTCTGCTCGTAGGCGATGTCCGCGCGCTGCTGGGCTCCGGGATCGGCCGACGCCACCTGGCCGATGTTGTTCGTCACCGTGCACGAGGGGGTGCAGACGTAGGCATCGGCGTAGCCATCCGAGGAAACGGTGATGATGACGCGCTCGTTGGAGAGCGTGGAGTACGCCATCCGGACGGCACGCAGGGAGCTCCCCGCGGTCGAGAGCTCGGTCTCTGCGGCCCACGAGTCGTCCCACGTCCGCGTCTTCGGACTGCTCGTCGTCGAGGTCCCGGTGTTCGAGCGGTAGGCGACGAGCGGCCGCATCGTGTCCTTGACCAGTCCCGTCAGGCTCACGTAGTTGTTCTGCGGAGAGACGTCGACCGAGAGGCCGGTGTACGTGCTCGTCCAGGAGACCGTGGACCGCCAGGTCCCCCCATACTTGTTCTTGTAGTAGACCGTCCCGCTCGTCTTCGACCCGCTCCACGCGATGTGCGGATTGTTCCCCGAGTCTGTGGAGACCGTGGGCATGTATCCCAAGGAGGAGTCGTCCACCGTCGTCACGCTCCCCCAGTTCGCCGCTGAGGCCATCTCGCTCTGGGTCGGGTAGGTGACCGTGGTGGCGACGTAGCGCACCCGGTTGAGCGTGGACTGGTCCCCCGTCGCCGAGGCGGACACCCAGACCACGTGGAGATAACCGCCGGAGTCGATCGCGAGGGAGGGCTCCGCAGAGTCGTAGCCGTACAGAAGCGCGCTGTCTGCCGAGCGACCCGAAGCCAGGATGATCGGCGTGCCCCAGCTGGTCCCCGCAGTGTTCGAGCTTCGTTCGAGGATGATGCGGTCCCAGGTGTCCACGGACCGGATGCTCACGTAGTCGAGATAGACGTCGGACCGCATGCCGCCATCGCCGCCCGCGTCGATGAACCGGACGGACGGGGATCCCGACGCATATTCCGCCGAGGTCAGGACATAGGAGTACAGCGTGTTCGTCGTCGCCGAAATCGTGAGCCGAGTGTTCCACGCCGCCCCGTCGTACACCTGCACCGCGATGTTCTCGTCCTGGCGGTAGCCCTTGACCTGAAGGGTATGCGAGCCCTTGGCGGCGATGCCCGACCAGTCGTACTTGACGAGGAGGTTGTCGTCGTTGGTCGCATGGTACGCCAAGCCATAGGGGTCCCAGATGAACGTTTGCCCGGTCATCGCCATGTCCGTCGTGAACGCGGCGGACGTGGCCGTGAACGTCGATCCGTCCCACTTAATCGAACCGAGATCGTCGGCGGTATCGCTAGTGTCATCGATAAAGGCGCCCAGGATCAGTTGGTCCGCGGAACGCGGGAACGGATTCGTTGCCAACATCACGCTCTTCAGCGTCCCCGAACCCACGTTGGTGAGCGTGCCGGCGGTCGGGGGGTTCGGCGACCAGGTGCTCGGGGCGGTGAAGGTCCTCCGTCGGAGTTCGGTGGCGGTGGTGGTGGTGTAGACGAGAAGGCCCTTGCTTCCGGTCGACTCCCAGGCAAAGTCCCACGCACGAATTTCAGGGTCCCCCAAGTTCGTCTCGTGGGTGACCTTACTGGCGAAATTGCTTCCGTCCCAGTAGCAGGTGTACAGGTCGCGAACCGAGTCGGAGGTGCCCAGGATCATGTCGTCGTCGACGGGGTCGGGCACGAGGCGGACGAAACGATTGCCGTTCGCGCTGCCGCCACAGTCCACGGTAGCCACGGTAGACCATGAGGTCGTGTACTCCCGGTAGTTAATGGTCCCGACATTCAGACTTCCCCCAACCGCGAGGAGGTGTCCGGACTGAGACTCCCACGCGATCCCCACGCGTTCTCGGGTCGAGGTGTCAGTGTCGGTAGTGAGAACGGCGAAGTTCCCGAAAGCACCCCCGTCCCAGATCCAAACGTTCTCATCATTGAACGTCCCATCGCGGGAGACCAGTCCAATCTTGTCACTGCCCCGCTGCGGAGCGAGCTGCATGTCGCCGTAGCTCCGGTCCGAGCTGGCGGTCTCTCCGCTGTCGGTCGAAGTGTCGTCGATGTAAGCTATCGAGCTCCAGCTCCCAGTATACGTCTTGTATGCGATGTCCTGGGTGGCATTGCCGTTTGGGGACCACACGAGGAGGGCTTGGCCGCTGCTCTGCTCGAAGGCGATGTCGAAATACTTGAACGGCGGGTTCGCATTCACCCAGAACAACGTCCCGATGTCGCTGGTCAGCGTGCAGGAAGGAGTGCAGACATAGGCGTCCAGCGTCCCCGCTGGAACGTTGTCAGTCGGATCCCCGCAGACATCCACGACAATCCAGGTGTTGGGCGTTGTCGGGGAGGCCGCCAAACGCTCAGCGAGCAGGGTCGTCCCGGAGACGCACGCCTGGGATTCCTCCGTCTCGCTCCCCCAGCTGGAACCGCCCCAGGTCCTAGTCTTGGGACTGAGAACCGTGTTTGTCCCCGTGTTGGACCGGTAGGCCAACCAGGCCTCGTTGCTGTCGGTCGTCTCCCGGTAGTTGATGTAGACCCCGTTCTGGGAGTTGATGTCCGTGGCGAAGGTCCCCGAGATCTTGCTCCCGGTGGTGATCGTCTCGGTGCCTGGAGCCGTGTTCACCGCGTTCTCCTCCATCTGATCGGCGTACACGTCGTACCAGCAGCCGTCCGAGTTGGAGGCGTCGCAGGCGGTGTCCGGAGACACGTCCCCCGCGCGCACGGTCTTCCTCTGGTGGTTGTAGGTCGTGGTGGCCGCGTTGGCGCCCGCGTCGATCAGCGTGGAACCCCGGGTGCCCGGGCGGGTCGGGGGCCCTCCCCGGATGACGTAGTTGGGGGAGCCCGGGGGCCACAGGGTGCTGGCGGCGTCCGCGCCGCCCTTCACGTCCTGAATCTCGATGTGTGCAGAGACCGTCGTCGCGTTCAAGGTGATCCCCAAATCGGCGGCGACCTCCACGCGGGAGACGTCGAGGAAGTGGCGCACCGTGCCGATGCGCTGCCACGCATTCCCGTCCCCCGGAGAGGCTCCGGCGGGGAACCGGTACAGCCCGGCGTCGCGCACCCGTCCGTTCTTCCCAGTGATCTGAAGCAAGTAGTCAGCGTACAGCCCACCGGAGAGGTAGCCTTGGGCGGCGATGGCATCCGTATCGACGAACACGCGGAGGGTGTCCTCCCCGGTCCTTGGCGGCGGCGTCACCTGACCGATGAACACACGCACCGGTCGACCGGCGTACGCGGCGGGGAAGGTCAGCGGGAGGGTCGTTTCCAGGTACTGGTCGGGGCCGGCGGGGTAGTCCACGACACCATCCCCGTCGACATCTCCCAGCGTCTTGGCATCCTCGGTCCCGTCGTTATTGAAGTCCCACGGGCGCGGATCGATGTAGTCCGGGACGCTGTCCCGGTCCCCGTCGGGGGCGCTCGCTGTCACGGGCCGCTCGACGGGGGCCAGGGGGATCGGTTGCCCGGCGAACAGGCGGCCCGCCACCTCCGCATAGCCGAAGACCTCGGTGCTCTGGACCTGGAAGGCCGTCGACACGAGGTCGATATCGGCGTTCCCTTTGACGGCGGCGTCGGAGCGTGTCGCGTTCTCCGGGAGCCAGTCCTCGAACCCGCCGTCGATGCGGGCCCCGGGAGGCACCGCCTGCACGTGGGCGAGGCCGCGGGCGGGGACGGTCTCGAGGGTGACCACGCCGCGGTCCACGAGGATGTCCGAGGGGCTCTGCAGGGAGAAACCCAGGGTGCGCCCGTCAGCCCCCGGCCCGGTCCCCGCGCTGAGCGTGAGGTTGGCCGGACTCCCGGGGGTGAGTTGGATCGGGGCATCGAAGAGCAACCGGCCATTCGTGAGGAGTCCCGCGACCCCCGCCAGCGTCGGCGGGATGACCAGGTCCACTGGGTCGGCGGTCCCTTCCACGGTCACGAACAGGCGGTCGATCTGCACCGGGCCCTCGAAGGCCTCGAGGGTGACCCGCAAGTAGTTCTCCCGGGTGCCCGGGATGGCGACCCGGGGGGCGACGCTCTCCTGCGTGACGGTGACGCGGGGGCCGAGCCCCAGGTTCGGGGAGCCGTCCGCACGGCCATCCCAGCCCTGCGTCCGGACGGTCATGCGGGGCGTGCTCCCCGCGTCGATCCAGTGCCGGGGGATCTCGTACTCCACGATCCCGCCGAGAAGGGCGGCGGGGATGTCTCCGGCGGATCCCCACCCGTTCCAGTCCGACCGGCCGGTGGCGGCGTCGAAGGTGAACAATCTGGCGGTGTCGATCGTCTGGTTGAGGCCGCGGACCTCGACCAGGTGATCCGCTCCGAATCCCGATTCGATCTCGTACCCCGTGAGGGCGTCAGAGTCGCTGTCGATGAAGACCCGCAACGCATCCTCGGTGAACACGCCGTCGCCCGAGAGCGCGGTGCCGCGCACCCGGAGATACCCGCCCCAGTAGTCGGTGCCGGCCACGAACCCCGCCTCCGTGACATCGACGTTCGGGCTCACCGCCGTGCTCGGCGACAGCGTCGCGCGCGTCGCGCTCAAGGCGCTCCACTCGGACAAGCTCCCGTCCACGGTGATCACATGGCGGACCGTGATGCTCTCCCCGCCGGACAGGAGGGGGGCGAGGAGGAGAGCCAGCGAAAAGAGGGGGACGAGGTAGACCTTCCATTTGGCGGCACGGGACTCCTGGGCGTGCCGGAGCGCACCGAGACCGTTCGTCATGCCCAGACCGTTCGTGATCCCGTTCGTCATCCCGGAGCGGGCGGACTGCAGGCCGTTCACGAGGCCGTTCGTGACGCCGGCGGTGCGGCGGCTCCCGTTCGTGAGTCCGTTCGTCTGGCCTCGGCGGCCGTTCGTGAGCCCGTTCGTCTTCCCGAGTCCGTTGGTCTGTCCACGACGTCCGTTCGTCAGTCCGTTGGTCTTCCCCAGTCCGTTCGTCTGTCCCCGGTGGCCGTTCGTCAGTCCGTTCGTCTTGCCCAGGTCATTGGTCTGTCCGCGGCGCCCGTCATTGGTCTGTCCGCGGCGCCCGTTCGTGAGCCCGTTCGTCCGACCTCGGAGTCCGTTCGTCTGCCCTCGCGTGCCGTTCGTCCGGCCACGGACGCCATTGGTCTGACCGCGCGTTCCGTTGACCCGACCCCGCAAGCCATTCGTCCTTCCCATCAGTCCATTGGTCTGCCCGCGGGAACTCGATGGACCCCCGCTCTTCTTGGCGGTGGGTCGTGGCGGGGAGGTCCGTTGCGGAGGCGAGGCCTGCGTCCCGGGTCGCCGTTCGTCCTGGAGCGAAGGTAGGGTCGGCGCGGGTTCAGACTGTGACGAGACCTGGGTCGTCGCAACGCCCTCGGCGGCGCCTGGGGGAGTCGGATGGCGGGTCGGCAGAGCGAGCGAGGGGGAGGGTAGTGGGTCAGGTCCAGAAGGCGAGGGGATTGCCCACGGCACGGGGGAGGGCGGGGGGTGTGAGGCTACAGGGACCGCGGGCGCCGTAGGTGACATCTCCGTCCGCGGCGCGGCGGCACCCAACGCCTCGGACTCCCGGGCGAGCTCACGGACCTCCGATTCGTAGGCGATGAAATCGAAGGGCCGGCCCATCGCGTCGAGCGCCCAAGACACGTCCCGTCCGGCGGCGGCGAGTCGTTCAACGGGCGCACGCATCTGCCGGATCTTCTCCACGTTCTGCGCGAACGTGAGGCTCAGGCGCACCGCCTTCGCCGGGTCCCTCTCAAGGATGCGCTCGAGAGGTTTGACATCGAACCCGTCGGCGCGCCACGCCGCGAGCTGGCGAGCGACCGCGTCCGTCCCCGCGATGTTCTGGTGCTGCTCCGGGCTGAGGACCTTTGCCACGTTGAGGAGCGCGCGGCGCATGCTCTCGGCCGCTTCCCCCTCGCGTCCGAGCCGTCGAAGGAGGTAGGCGCGCGCGGTCCAGACGCCGCGGAAGTTCGGCTCGAGGGCGGTGACGCGGTCGAAGCAGACGAGGGCCTCGGAGTGCCGGTCCAGGTCGGAGAGGAGGAGGCCGCGGGCGTACCAGATGCGCACGTTGCTCGGGTCACGCTGGAGGATCTGCTCCTGGCGGCGTAGCGTTTGGCGGACATCGGGAGGGGAGGTGGATGTATCGCCCGCGGGGCGCGACGCCTGCGTCCATTTGGCCGCGAACTCCTGGGCCAGGGACCGTTTCGGCGTGTCGGCGTAGGAGACCGCCGCGCGCGGTGAGGCCCACGGCGGGACGCTCGAGGAAGGCGCCCTTGCCGCCGTCCCGGGATCGACGGGGGAGGGTCCTCTAGAGACCTCGAGTGCAGGTGGCTTGCCGGGCGGAGGGGTGTTCGCCTCCGGCGGCGGGGAGGTGCTGTTCTCTGGGGTCTCCTCCGGGGACTTTGGGCGTCCCTTGCGTGAGAGGAGGTCCTCCAGCTCATCATTCGGCATGGGGGATCGTGGCCCAGAAACCAGGGTCGGACCCCTGAATAACCCCTCTAAGTCGATTCTGACGCTGTCGCTGATTCCGAGAGCCTCGACGCGCACGCGGATTTGGCATTCTCACCTTCAAGAATCAAATAGGGTCGTCTGTGCGAAGCTCTTGGAGTCCGGGCGCTTACGGTGACTCGCCCTCTACCCGAAGAGTGTCGGCCTCCCGGGCCCCTCGTTGCCCGCCACCCCGGATCAATTCGCCCGCACGGTCAGCCAGCGTTTCTGAGGAGACTGTCTTCCTCCGCGCGCGGCGTCGCGCTAGAAGCGGAAGCAAGACCATCCCCACGACAGGGAGAGCCAGGTCCGTGAACTCCGGCACCGAGTCTGTCATCCAGTGGTAGGTCTCCGTTGTCGTGACCTTGTAATAGACCCCACCCATGTCGGCACCGTAGGTCGCGTCTGCCGGCATCCGGACGACGAGAGCTGGGTTGTCGGCATTGCCAATCATGGTCCGGGTCCCCCATGTCCCGCCTGACCGGACGCAGTAGTAGAGATCGGGGCCTCCGGCAACGTCGGTGTACATCACATAGACCTTGCCGGTGTTGTCCAATCCGACGGAGGGATACATCATCGTGTCCGCGCCGGTTAGCGTGTCCACGAGTTCCGCGGTCTGCCACCCCGAGCTGGGGTAGTCCAGATAGCGGGCGTACACGCCGGCATCGTCCACGGCGTAGTTCTTGGAGTAGACGACCCAGAGGTCCCCGTTGGCATCCTGGGTGGTCGCCAAGCTGGGATACGTCCGTGTCGAGGAATAGGAAGACAGCCCGACGATGTTCGTGTCCACGACATCGTACCCTGAAGTGCCGTCCCACTTGGTAAACTCGGAGCTGAGGTCGCAATTGCTCGTGGAAAGGTCCTTGCATACCGTGTATTGGATCTCGTCGGTCGCCAGGTCGCTGAAGCGGGTCAGGCTCACGTAGTTGTTCTGAGGCGAGACGTCCACGGAGAGTCCCGTATAAGTGGAGGTCCAGAAGATGGTGCTCCGCCAGCTCCCTCCGTACTTGCTCCGATAGTCGATCTCCCCCGCGGAGGTCGACGCGCTCCAGGCCACATGCGGATAGTTCCCGGAATCTGTGGACACCGTCGGCAAGATGCCCAGATTCGTCCCGTCCACGTTCGTGGAGGACTCCCAGTTCGAGACCGAGGCGAGCTCGGCCTGGGTCGGATAGGCGACGGTGGTCTTCGTATACCGAACCTGGTTCATCGGAGAGTAGTCCCCCCCGAGGTTTCCCGAGGCCCAGACGACGTGAAGGTATCCCGCCGAGTCGATGGCAATCGACGGTTGTGTGGAGTCCCGGGCCATCAGCAGGGGGCCGTGACCTGCGCGCCCAGAGGCCAGGATCACCGGGGCCCCCCACGTCGAGGCGTCAACGGCGGTGCTCCGCATCACGATTACCCGGTCGTAGTCGGCGTTGGTCGAGACCGCGGCAAAGTCGAGGTAGACGTCTGAATTCCCCGAGGCGCCGCCGGCGTCGACGAACCGGACCGACGGGGCACCACTGTTGAACTCCGTGCCGGTGAGGGTGTACGTATACTGGGTGTTGGAGGTGGCGGTGATCGTGATGCGGGAGTTCCAGGTGGATGGCGGGGTGAGGACCTGGACGTTGATGTTCTCGTCCGTCCGGTATCCCTTGATGTACAAGGTATTGGAAGTCCCCGCCGTGACGCCGGTCCAGTCGTATTTGACACTCAGGGCATCACTCGCCTCTTGGTAGCGGATGTAGGCCGCGTTGCGCGTTTGGATGTCCGTGGCGAAGGTGCCGCTGATCTTCGTTCCCGTCGTGATGGTCTCCGTTGTCGCCGTTGTCAGCGAAGAAGTGGCTTCGATGACAACCCAATCGAGGTAGAGGTCGGAACGGACCCCGGTGGTCCCGCTGGAGTCGACGAACCGGATCTGTGGCGAACCACCGTTGTACTCCGATGAGGTCAAGTGGTACGAATGCAACGTGTTGGCGGTCGCGGAGATCGTTAACCGGCTCGTCCAGGAGGCGCCGTTATAGACCTCCACGTTGATGTCCTCGTCCCCGCGGTATCCCTTGATTACTAAGTCATAGGAGTCCGCTTCTCCGATTCCACTCCAGGCGTATTGGACGAGGAGATCGTCCTTGCGCACCCGTTGGCCTTCCAAGTCGAAGCGCGCGTACGAGTCCGTGGCTGCGTTGGCGGTGAACGTGCTCGCCCCGATCACCGTGAAGGTGGTTCCGTCCCATTGGATTCCACCAAGGTCGATCGCCGTGAGCTCGTGGACGGCGCCAAGGATCTTGACCTCGCTTCCGGAGGCGAGGAAGTTCGTGGTCAAGGCAACCGCCATGTGTGCGTTCGACCCCATAGCGGGGTTGGTCTGGCTACCCCAGGTGCTGGCCGCGGTGAAGGTCTTGTAGGCGATCTGCCCGGCGGTCGTCCCCCAGACGAGCAGCCCCTTGCTCCCGGTGGGCTCCCACGCAAAATCGAAGTCGCGTGCGAGGGTGACGGTATCAATGGCGCTATCGTGATCCACCAGGTTCGACCAGGCGCTCCCGCTCCAGTACATGGTCTTCAGGTGCGAGTCCGAGGTCGAGATAGCCAACACCATGTCGTTCGCGCTGCTCAGGGGGTTCGGGACGAGGGCAGTGAACTGGATCGTGCTCGTCGCCGAGGCGCTCACCTGGTAGGTCGCTGGGCTGCTCCACGAGGTCGTGTATTCGACCCACTTGAAGTGCTGGTCGGTCGCGCTCGTCTCGGCGGCGATGGCGAGGACATTGCCGCTGTTGGTCTCCCATCCGATGGAGTCGCGCTCGAGGGATGTCGTCTCTGAGCTCGCCGTGATCTCGACGAAACTCCCCCAGCTCGAGCCGCTCCAGATCCATGCGTTGACATCTTGGTTCGTTTGGTCACGCGCGATGAGAGCGATCTTGTCGCTGTTCGGATCCGAGGCGAGCATGAGTGACTCGTAGACGTGGTCCCCCGACTCACTTGTGTCGTCAAGATATGCCTCGGAGTACCACGACCCTCCCTGGCGCACTCGGTACGCGATGTCCTTCGTGGTATCGGTGGTCTCCACAGAATAGACCTGGAGGGCGTCGCCGCTCACGCTTTCGTAGGCAAAATCGAAATGCGAGTAAGGGCCGCTTGCGGGTGGGCTGGAGTCCAGTTGACCCCAGTCGTCCCCCCGCCCGCAACTGGTCGAGTCGCAGCTGTAGCTGTCAACGAAGGTGTCGGTCTGAGCCAACGGAAACCCCCAAGTGAATGCGTCGGTCCTTGAACGAGCAAACCGTAGGGCACGATTCGTGTCAAAACTGGACTGGAGTTCGGTCTCCAAGGACCATCGAGTCCCATCCCACTTCCTCATCTTCGGCGCCTGGTCTCCAGTGTCGCCGGTTGTGGAATGGTAGATGGCGACGGCCTCGGGAGACATCCGCTCGCCGTAAGTGAGAGAAGTGACGTCGTCGGAGCTGATTCCGGAGGGAAACCGTCCCGCTGTGGTGGACGTCTCGAACTCCACCCAGGCGAGATCCATGGTCTCGCCGCTCCCAAGCGTGTCGGCCTTGAACCGAATCCGCAGGTCGGCATAGTTGGTGATGGAGTCGGCCTCGGCCGCCGTGAGCGTGTAGGTGTATGTGGTGAACGTCCCTCGCGCTAGGTTCACGGCACCGGAAGTCGCGATCTGCGTTGACGACTCGAAAAGCATCACCTCGCTCTTCTCTGCGGCGCCACCGCCACTCATGGAGCGCGCCCGCCATCGGAACACGTGGTTCGTGCTGGATTGCGGGTCGCACATGCCGTTCAGGGCGACGATGTCGTAATCGATCGCGTTGGCCGTGCTCACGTAGTCGGAGTCGGAGTTGTCGTCAAGGCGTGACCACAAAGGCGTGGGGGTGAACGTGCCGGAGTCAAGGTCCGAGACCGGTTGACCATATCCGAGCTTGCAGCCGGTGGTGATGGTCTCGGTCGTAGGGGCAATCGTCGACAGCGCGGGCTCAACCAGAACGTCATGGAACACGTCATACCAGCACCCATCGGAGTTCGTGCTGTCACACGCCGTGTCCCCCGCCACGTTCCCCGCCCGCACGCTCTTCCTCTGGTGGTTGTATTCCGTGGAGGTGGAGGGACTTCCGGGGTCGATGGCCGTGGATCCTCGTGTGCCACGAGGTCTCTCCGGCGGACTGTGGATGAGGTAATTGGGGGAGCCCGGGGGCCACAGGGTTCTGGCGGTGTCCGTTCCGCCCTTCACGTCCTCGATCTCGATATACGCGGAGGCTAGTGTTGCGTTCAAGGCGATCCCTAGGTCGGCGGCGACCTCCACCCGGGAGCGGTCGAGGAAGTGGCGCACCGTTCCCATGCGCACCCAGGCGTTCCCGTCGCCCGGCGAGGCGGTGGCGGGGAACCGGTACAGCCCCGCGTCCCGCACGCGCCCGTTCTTCCCCGTGAGCTGAAGGAGGTAGTCGGCATAGAGACCCCCGCGGGAATACCCCTGCGAAGGGACCGCGTCAGCGTCCACGTAGACCCGGAGGGTGTCCTCACCGGTCCGCGGCGGCGGCGTGACCAGACCGATGTAGACGCGCACGACCTTCCCGGCGTACGGGAGGGGGAAGGTGATCGGGATCGTCGTCTCCAGGAGGGTGTCCATACCGCCGGGGTAATCCGCGAGACCGTCCCGGTCCACGTCTCCAAGAGTGGCTCCGTCGCCGATGCCATCGTTATCGAAGTCGTACGGCAGGAGGTCGGAGAAGTCGGGCACGGTGTCACGGTCCTCGTCCGGGAGGTTCGGCGTCGATGGCCGCTGGACAGGCTCGAGAGGAACGGATTGTCCGGCAAAGAGTCGCCCCGCGACCTCGGCGAAGGCGTAGACCTCGGTGCCCTGCACCTGGAAGGCCGTCGAGACGAGGTCGATGTCCGCATTCCCCTTCACCGCCGCGTTGGCCCGCGTGGTGTTCTCCGCGACCCAGTCCCCGAATCCGCCGTCGACCCGGGGCCCGGGAGGCACCGCTTGGATGTGGGCCAGGCCCCGATCCGACACAATCGTCTCCAGCGTCACCGCGGCATCGTTCGCCAAGACCTCGGAAGGGGTGCGCACGGAGAACCCGAGCGTCCGCCCGATCGCCCCGGTGCCGGTCCCGGCGGTGACGATGTAGGTGATCGGAGCGCCCGGGTTCACGCTCGTGGCGGTGTCGAAGAGGACGCGCCCCCCTGGGATGACTATTCCCGGGATCCCGGAGAGGGTCGGGGGGACGACGAGGTCCGCCGGATCCGTCGTGCCCTCCACCGTGAGGATGAGGCGGTCCAGCTGCACCGGGTCTTCGAACGCCTCGACCGTGATGCGCATGAACGCGTCGCGCGTCCCCGGGAGGACGGTGACCGGGGCCAGGCTCTCCTGGGTCACCGTCAGCCGTGGCCCGAGGGCGAGATTGGGGGAGCGGTCGGTCCGGCCGTCCCACCCCTGCGTACGGACCGTCATCCGCGGGGCCGGCCCGGGATCGATCCACATCCGCGGGACCTCGTATTCGATGATCCCGCCGAGGAGCGCCGCGGGGACGGTCCCGGAGGCCGACCAGCCGTTCCAGTCCGCCCGCCCCCCGCTCCCATCATACGTTGCCAGGACCGCGCTATCGACGGTCTGGTTCATCCCACGGAGTTCGATGAGGTGGTCGGCGCCGAAGCCCTCCTCCAGATCGTACCCCGTCGAAGCGTCTCCGTCGCTATCGATCAGGACGCGCAACGCATCTTCGGTGAAGAGACCGTCGCCCGAGAGCGCGGTGCCTCGCACGCGGAGATACCCGCCCCAGTAATCGAGGCCGGCCACAAACCCCGCCTCCGTGACATCGACGTTCGGGCTCACCGCCGTGCTCGGCGGCAACGAGGCTCGGGTCGCGGTGAGGCCGCTCCACTCCATGAGACTACCATCCACGGTGATCACGTGCCGCACCGTGACGCTCTCCCCGCCGGAGAGGAGAGGGGCGAGCAACAACGCTAGCGAGAAGAGGGGGACGAGGTAGACCTTCCACTTGGCGGCGCGGGATTCCTGGGCGTGGCGGAGGGCGCCGAGGCCGTTCGTCATGCCGAGGCCGTTCGTGATCCCATTGGTCATCCCGGAGCGGGCGGACTGCAGGCCGTTGACGAGGCCGTTCGTGACGCCGGCGGTGCGGCGGCTCCCGTTCGTGAGTCCGTTGGTCTGTCCGCGGCGGCCGTTCGTCAGTCCATTGGTCTGTCCGCGGCGGCCGTTCGTCAGTCCATTGGTCTTCCCGAGTCCGTTCGTCTGCCCGCGGCGGCCGTTCCTGAAGCCGTTCGTCTTGCCGAGCCCGTTGGTCTGGCCCCGACGACCGTTTGTGAGCCCGTTCGTCTTCCCGAGTCCATTGGTCTGGCCTCGACGACCGTTCGTCAGTCCGTTCGTCTCTCCCAATCCGTTCGTCTGCCCGCGGCGCCCGTTCGTGAGGCCGTTGGTGCGTCCCCGCAGTCCTTTCGCCTCAGCCCGGGCGCCGTTCGTCCGGCCCCTTTGCCCGTTGGTCTGGCCTCGGGGGCGGGAGGGGCCGCCGGTGCTCCGGGGGATGGGACGTGGAGGCGGGGACACCGAGGTCTCCCGGAACGGTCCGATCGGCTCGAGTGTCAAGACGGAGGCGTTCTGCGATCTCGGAGGCGGGACCGAGGGGATTGGCGGGGAGACAGGCGGGACTGGGAGCGACGGCGACGGTGCGATGGATGGCGAGGAGCGGGATGACCCTATGGCCTCTGAACCTCTACCCGGCGTCGAGGGCACGGCTGGGGGGACGGCGATAGCGGTCGGCGACGGGCCGGGAGTCCCGAGGGGAGAGCTTCCAAGGGCCAGTGGCGAGCCGGGGACAGCGACCGGTTCCGTCGGCGGTGCCGGGGCCTCGAGGGCCTCCGAGGTCCGCACCAGGTCACGGGTGTCGGCCTCATAGGAGGAGAAGTCGAAGGGCCGTCCCATCGCCTCCAGGGCCCATTCGACATCCCGACCGGCCGCGGCGAGACGCTCGACACTCGGTCGCATCTGGCGGATCTTCTCCACGTTCTGCGCGAAGGTGAGGCTGAGGCGTACCGCCTTCGCGGGGTCCGATTCGAGGATCCGTTCCAGGGGCCGGACGTCGAAGCCCTCCGTCCGCCAGACCTCGAGCTGACGGGAGACCGCTTCGGTGCCGACGATGTTCTTGTGCTGCTCCGGGCTCAGGCTCTTCGCGACGCTGAGCAGTCCGCGGCGCATGCTCTCCGCCGCCTCGTCCTCGCGCCCGAGCCGACGGAGGAGGTAGGAACGGGCGGTCCAGACCCCGCGGAAGTTCGGCTCGAGGGCGGTGACGCGGTCGAAGCAGAGGAGCGCCTCGGAGATGCGGTCGAGATCGGAGAGGAGCAGGCCCCGCGCGTACCAGATGCGGACGTTGTCCGGGTCGCGCTGGAGGATCTGCTCCTGGCGGCGGAGCGTCTGACCGACCTTGTCAATCGGAGCGTTGGCCGCGGGCTGCGCGCTCTGCGACCATTTCGCCGCGAACTCCTGCGCCAGGGACCGCTTCGGGGCGGTCTGGGCCACCGTCTTTGTTGTCGGCCCCGGAAGCGCTGTCACGGAGGCGGACGGGACATCCAAGACCTCGGGGGGAACCGGAGCGGAAAACGGGGCCTCCTCGGGCGGGAGTCCTTCTCGCGAATCCGGAGACACCTGGATCAGCGCCCGGCCCTGGAGCTCCCCGTCGGCGGCCGGGGGTGGAGCCGCAACGCCGGGGGTGGGTGGCGAGGGCGTCGGATCGGTGGGGTCTTCCGAGGGCTTCGGCCGCGGCTTGGGCGGATGCGAGGCCTCGGGCTCTTCGAGTGGCATGGGGGAACGCGGCAGCGTGAATCACGTTCCGTGAGCTCTTAGGGGCTCTAGGCTGGTTATGGCGAGGATGCTGTGGACCGCGGCGAGGATTCGGACGGCCTCTTGGGATTCTCGCTTTCAAGAATAGAACCCTCGGTCGGGGAGCCGGCGACAGGTGCGCGAACGGATGGTTCATGTGGCGGGGCGGGTTGGTCACCGACCGTGCGCAAGGTGTGCGTCGTCGGCGCCGCGCAAACGCGATTCGGCCCGATGAAGGAGACGGCGCGCGAGGCCGCCGCCTCGTCGTCCTTGGAGGCGGTGCACGCCGCCGGCATCACGCCCCGCGACCTCCAGGCGGTCTACGTGGGGAACTGCTTCGGAGTCTCCGAATCGCAGGCGCACCTCGGGCCGCTCGTGAGCACCGCGCTCGGGATCCCCGACCGGCCCGCGTTGACCATCGAGAGCGCGTGCGCGACCGGCGGGGTGACGTTCCGCGAAGCGTACATGGGGATTGCCGGCGGGTTCTACGACATCGCTCTGGCCGTCGGCACGGAGAAGGTCTCGCACCTGGACCTGCTCACCGCCACGTCGTACTTCGCGATGGGGTCGGATTACAGCTACGAGGGGCGGAACGGGATCTCCTTCCCCGGGCTGTACGCGCTCATGGCGACGGCGTATCTCCACAAGTACGGGGCGACGCAGGAGCAGCTTGCCGCCATCGCGGTGAAGAACCACGCGAACGCCGCGAAGAACCCGAAGGCGCACTTCCAGAAGGCGATCACGATCGAGGACGTCATGAGGTCCCGGTCCGTGGCGTGGCCCCTCAAGCTCTACGACTGTTGTCCCTTCTCCGACGGCGCCGCGGCGGCGGTGCTCATGAGCGAGGAGCGCGCGAGGGCGCTCGCGGGGGAGCGCCTGTACGTAATCGGGAGCGGTCGGGCGGGGATGACGGCGGCCCTGCACGATCGCGCGGACCTGACGCGGATGGAGAGCGCGCGCGTGGCGGCGGAGCAGGCGTTCGCGATGGCGGCGCTGAAGCCGGAGCACGTGGACTTCGCCGAGGTGCACGACTGCTTCACGATCGCCGAGGCCATCGCGACGGAGGAACTGGGCTTCTTCCCCTATGGGGAGGGCGCGAACCAGGCGGCGCTGGGGGCGACCGCCCTCGGCGGGGACCTCCCGGTGAACCCGAGCGGCGGGTTGAAGGCGAAGGGCCACCCGGTCGGCGCGACCGGGCTCGGCCAGATCAACGAGGTGTGGGAACAGCTGCGCGGGAGGTCGGGGGAACGCCAGGTGAAGGGGGCCGAAGTCGCGCTCACGCACAACATCGGGGCCACCGGCGGCAGCGCGGCGGTGCACCTCTTTTCGGTGTGACGCATGAGCGACGTCGATCGACCCGACATCGCGGCCTACGTGGCGGGGACACGCGAGGGCGTGATCCGCGGGTTCACGTGCGCCAGCTGCGGCGCCGCGTCCGTGACCGCCGCTGTGGTCTGCCCGAAGTGCGGGTCGACGGAGCTGCGGGGAGCGGAGTTCGCGCGTGAAGGCGCCGTGGTCTCCTACACCATCCTCGCGATCCCCCCGGAGGTCTGGCTCGACGAGGCGCCGTACGCCTTCGTCATCGTGCAGCTGGACGGCGGGCCGCGATGCACGGGATGGATGCCGTCCGTGAGACGTCCCGAGGATCTGGCCATCGGGGACCGCGTGCGGTTCCTGAAGACGTACAAGCCGGGAATGGTGTTCGAGAAGGCCGTCTGAGATTTGCTATATTCCTATAGCAAAGACGGTCGCGGGGCAGGTTGATAGCCCTCGGCTCGCTCACAGGGCCGGAGATCCACATGCCGTTGGGACCCGAGACAAACGACGTCGAGATCACGAAGACCGAGGCGAAGCGCATCGTCTTCACCTCCGACACGCACACGAAGGCCCCGGATGGCAGCGACTTCCCCCAGAACATCCTCGACGCGATGCGCGGCGCGGACCTGATCGTGCACCTGGGCCACATCGGGAGCCCCGGCTGCCTCGACCGCCTCGCCACGGTGGCGAAGACGCTCGCCTGCCGCACCAACCTCGACGACATGACCTTCGGGCCGCTCCTCCAGGCCGAGATCAAGAGCGGTCGGACGTCCTCGTACGTGCGACTTCTCGAGGCGGGCCGCTTCTCCATCGCCGCCTGCCAGGACCCGACGAAGCGGGGGGTCGGCAAGATCGTCAACGAGACTCGTCTCACCTTCCCCGACGGATCGGTCCGGGACGTGCTGAAGGCGAGGTTCGGGAAGGTCCCCGACATCGTCGCCTTCGCGAACACCCACCACCCCCAGATCCTCCTGCGGGAGGGCGTCTTGTTCGTTAACCCCGGGAGCCCGAACTACCCCGGGGACTGGCGGAAGGGCGGGGCTGGCACGCTCGCCCGTATAGACCTGACAGGCGACACGATCGAAGCCGAGATCATCGACTTGGCGAGGCCGCCGAGCTCCTGAGACCCCCGATGTCGTTTGCTATATTCCAATAGCAAACTTGCCCACTCGAACTCCCCAGGCAACCGCCACCGGAATCATGATGCCCCGCCATCGTCTTGGGGGAAGGGAAGGTGGGGGGAAGGACCCGTGACCAGTTCCGGGTCGTTCCACGTTCCGCCCACTGATGGTCAGCTTCACTTCTCATTTGATACGGGCGAAAGCTAGTTAGGGAGAGAACATCTTCCCCTTTCCGTGCGGAGGCGGCCTCATATGGGAGGGTTGCGCTCCTGGATCCTCCTGACGCTCACCATCCTTGCAGGAACACTGCTCGGAGTATCATCCACTCCGCCGGCGAGTGCGGATACCTACATCTCTAGTGGAACTTACCCCTCCATGACGTGGGACCCGGCAGGCAGCCCTTACATCCTCTCCGGAACGGTCTACGTCATCGACCTTACGATCCTCCCGGGGGCCGAAGTTCGTTTCAATTCATCGGCATGGCTGGATGTAGCCCGCCTGAATGCTTCCGGGACGCCGACGAATCCCATCCATGTGGTCGGTGGCGGACTCACCCGGTTCCGCATCCAAGGAGGCACGGCGAGTGACATGAACATCACGAACATGCGGTGGGGCATCGAGGTCCTCGCCACCCTCTCGCCTGCCCGGATCGAGCGTAACGTGTTCTACGGGGGTTACGGAGGGGTCAAGGCTACATCTACGTCCAGGGTTAGCATCGAGAACAACACGTTCATCGGTCCTTCCGAGGGAATCTACTTACTGGGCTCGAACAACATCACTGTTCGCAACAACACCTTCGACCAAGGTGGTGTCTATGCGATGCAGCTTGAGAACTCCGCGTGGAACGACGTCGCGGACAACACAATCTCGGGGCTCCAGAGCTGCTTCTGGTTCACGGACTCCCATCACAACGAGGTCCACAGGAACGTGATGGTGAATAGCGGTCCTACTTGTATGAGCTACTCGGCCACGAGCGTGGGAAACGCCTTCAACAACATTAGCACGACGAACACGATCGACGGGGAACCAGTGTATTTCCTGTACGGGGTCCGAGATGCCAACATCTCCGGGTATTCCAGTAATCACGTCACGGTCGTCGCCTCACAGAGGCTCGTAATCCGGGGGGACACGTTCCGGTTCGACGGCCTCCAAGTGCTCTGGTCCGATGACATCGACATCACGGGGGACACGTGGGGATCAGGGTCGACATTACTCGCGCTGTCGAACTCCAACAACGTCACGATCCACGGGAACTCGTTCCCTCAGAGCTCCTTCCGGGGCATACGCGCCTACGGAGGGTCGAGGTTGATCGTCGATAACAACAGTGTTGACGGGCCACAAGATCCACTGTACATGGAGTCCGTCACGGACGCCTCGGTGACGAACAACACCCTGCTCGGCAGCACGGCCTCCTCTGACTACGGTCTCCGCATCCTGAGCTCTTCCATCGTCCGAATCAAAGATAACGTGATCGTTGGAGGCGCGTCCGGCTTGTACGTCGGCGAAACGGACACCGGCACGATCGAGAACAACACAATTATGTCTTGGGCCTTCTCCTCGGGCGGATTCTGTGTGAGGCTCGAGAATACTACCGCCTTCGTCCTTTCGAACAACACAGTGGTGCGCTGTCGCATGGCGGCTCGGTTGGGCAGCTCCTCAGGAAACCTCTTCATCCGCAACGCATTTGCGACCGCGGTCGTTCCGCCGCTCGACGATGGCTCAGCCAACGTCTGGGATGGGGGTTATCCGGTTGGGGGCAATTACTGGGCTGGCTTCTCGGTCACTGATATGTTCTCAGGCCCCGTGCAAGATCAGCCTGGCGGCGACGGATTCTCCGACCTACCGTATTCCATCGACGCCGACAGCCTTGATCGCTATCCCCTCACGACGAACCCCGTGGTGACACAGGGACCTTCCATTCACTCCCTAAGTGTGGTCAACAACCTCACACGGACCGGCACCGACGTCACAGTCTTCTTATCTGCGACAGACGACGAAGGGGTCGCGAACGTAACCGTCGGGTTGATCGCGGAGGACGGCAGCCTCCTGGGGAACTATACGCCGACGTTCTCGTGGCCAAGCTCGTGGCGGCAGACTCTGCTGAACTTGTCCACTCCCGGCAACTTTACGGTGACGGCCTGGGCGATGGATTACTGGGGCAACCTCGTTTCGGCGTCGAGGGAGCTGACCGTGGTCGATGACTGGTCCGGCCCCACAATCCTTCATACGCGAGTCAGCAACGCTCCGGTGAACGAGACAATCACCTTGTCGGCGAACGTGACGGACTCGCGAGGCGTCGCCTCGGTCCGCGTCTACTACCAGTCCGTAGGGTCCGCCTCTTTCGTCTCCATCGGCATGACGTTGCTGGGGAATGTGACCTACGAGGGAACCCTGCCGGCCCAGACAGCGAATGGGACCCTCCTGTACTACATCCGAGCGACGGACGATCTCGGCAACATCGCCCTCAGCCCCGTGGAAGCCTCTACGGCCCCTTACGCCGTCGCGATCACGGCTGATCGGGATGGAGATGGCGTGGCTGATGCGGACGACCGTTTTCCCGATGATCCGACGGAGTGGACGGACCACGACGGGGATGGCATCGGGGACAACGCAGATCCTGATGACGACGCGGACGGTGTCCCTGATAGCGAGGATACGTTCCCCCTGGATCCCTCCGAGTCGCGTGACACTGACGGCGATGGGATTGGGGACAACGCGGACGCGGATCGCGATGGAGACCTCGTTGACAACACCTTCGACGCCTTCCCGGATGATCCCCTAGAATGGGTGGACACGGATGGGGACGGCGTCGGGGATCATGCGGATGGGGACGACGACGGAGACGGGATGCCTGACACGTGGGAGTCCGAGGGACAGCTAGACCCGTTGTCGGATGACTCCGGAGGAGACCGCGACTCGGATGGTCTCTCCAACCTCGACGAGTACCTCCGAGGCACGGGGGTGGGGGACCCCGATACGGACCAGGACGGCCTTCAAGATGGCAGCGACCCGGATCCTCTTCTCAGGGAGGCTCCCCCCGTCTGGATTCCTGCCATTGCAGCTGGCTTCGCGATAATCTTGATTGTCCTTCTGATGAGAAGGCGGAAGGGGCGGAAGCCCCAGAGGTCGTCAATCGAGCCAACGCCAGCTCCCAAGGGCGCTCCAGCCCCTCCCCCTGAGAAGACGACATGACCCCGCCCCGGGAATAGGTGGGCCTCAGAAGGGCACGCCGTCTGGGCTGCATTTGCTATATTCCTATAGCAAACTCACGCCTCGACCCAGATCCGCTCCCGCGAGTACGGTACCCGGTGCTTCGCCAGGAACCCGGCGAACCGCTCCGCTTCATCTTCGCGCATGAGGAGGACGGATTGTCCTAGACGCTCCACGGCGGGCTTGTGGATCAGCCCTTCATACTTGTACCGCTTCACGCCGCCCTTCGTCCGCATCGTCACCACTCGCCCGAAAACGTACTGCTGCACCAGGCAGGCCTCCGTCGTCCTCCGACTCTTCACATCGTAGGAGATGATCACGCGCGGCGCCGCCGTCACGGTCTCCAGCGTCTCGTCCTGCTCCATGATTTGCTATATTCCTATAGCAAAGATAAGGCTTGCGGTGGGGTGAGTGAACGGCCCGAGAACAAGGAGGAAAGGGATTTATCCGACAGGGGCTGCTGCGTCGGCGGGTACCGCCATGGTCTGGGTGAACACGGTCGGCGTCGTCGGCGCGGGGATCATGGGTCACGGCATCGCCGAGGTCCTCGCCTTCGCAGGCCTCAAGGTCCTCCTCAAGGACGTGGACGAGGCCGCCCTCGCCAAGGGCCTTCGGAAGATCGACGAGGTCCTCCAGGAACGGGTCTCCGAGGGCAAGATGACGGTCCAGGAGAAGGCGCAGATCCTCGCGCGGATCACGCCGACGACGACGTACGACGGCTTCGCCGAGGCCGACTTCGTCATCGAGGCGGCCGTGGAGGACCTCGCCCTGAAGCGGCAGATCTTCCGCGACCTGGACGACATCACCCCGGAGCGCGCGATCCTCGCGTCGAACACGAGCGCGCTGAGCATCGCCGCCCTCGGCGCCGCCACGAAGCGCCCCTACCGCGTCGTCGGCATGCACTTCTTCAACCCCGCGCACAAGATGAAGCTCGTCGAGGTCGTGCGCAGCGTCACGACGCGCCAGGAGACGGTGGATGCGACGGTGGAGCTCGCGGAGAAGTGCCGCAAGCTCGCCGTCGTCGTGAAGGACACGCCCGGCTTCCTCGTGAACCGCATCCTCACTCCCGTGCTGCTCGAATCCATCCGGGCGCTCGAGGAGAACGTCGCTTCACTTCGCGACATCGACCTCGCCATGCGCGCCGGGGCCGGCTTCCCGATGGGCGTCTTCGAGCTCGCCGACATCGTCGGCCTCGACACGGCGCTCGAGGTCGCCGAGACCATGCACCGGGAGACCGGCGACCCGCGCTACGCGCCGCCGCCGCGGCTTCGCCGCATGGTGGAGGCCGGACTGCTCGGCCGGAAGTCCGGGCGCGGTTTCTACGAGTACCCGAAGCCGGAAGACTGACACCGCTAGGGACTTATCCTGGCGGAGGATGGCCGGAGACGCATGCCTCTTGAGACGGGGAAGATCCGCGTCGCGCGCGACGGACCGATGGCGGTGCTCACCCTGGACAACCCGCCGGTGAACGCCCTGCGCTCCGACATGCTCCTGGAGATCGGGCAGCGCGTGGAAAGCCTCCCGAAGGAGGGCGTCCGCGTCCTGGTCCTCACCGGGGCCGGGAACAACGCCTTCTGCGCGGGGGCGGACGTCGAGGAGATGGCCTCGCTGGACCTGGCGGCCGGCGGCGTCGTGCAGCGACAGGGGCAGGAGATCATGTGGCGTGTCGAGCATGCCGGCCTCATCACCATCGCCGCCATCAACGGATTCTGCGCCGGTGGCGGCCTGGAACTTGCCCTCGCCTGCGACCTGCGCGTGGCGAGCGACCGCGCGCGATTCAGCGCCCCCGAGGTGAACTTCGGGCTCATCCCCGCGTACGGCGGGACGCAGCGCCTCCCACGGACCGTCGGGAAGGCGAAGGCCAAGGAGCTCATCCTCACCGCCAAGACGATACGTGCGGACGAGGCCCTGCGCCTGGGTCTCGTGAACCAGGTCCTGCCGGACGGCGAAGAGCTGCGCGCCGCCCAGGATCTCGCCATGCAGATCGCCTCGAAGGCCCCATTGGCGGTGATGGCGGCGAAGAGAGCGATCGATGAGGGGTGGGAGAAGCACTACATGAACGGGTTCGTGGCGGAGACGCGGTACTTCCAGCAGGTCCTGCAGTCCGCGGACCTGAAGGAGGGCATCCTCGCCTTCCTGGAGAAACGCCAGGCAAAGTTCACCGGGAAGTAGCTGTTCTCAGGGTTGAGAATCGGCGGTGATAATGTGGACTCAGTCCCTTATCTCGGGCGGACCGGTCGCCAGCCTGTCTCCCGAGGAGACGATGGAGTGAGACCAATGGCCCAAACCCTGCAGGCGACGCAACTGACCGGCGAAAGCGTGTTCTTCGTGCGTGTGGCCCCCGGCCACGTGAACGAGGCGATCCAAGAGTTCTCGAAGCAGCCGAACGTGACGAACGTGCAGCCCACTCTGGGCGCGTACGACATCCTCGTCACCGGCCGCTGGAACGACTTCCACGGACTCAGTGTCTTCCGGGCGTACGCGGAGAGCCAGTCCTACTGCTCCGGATGCGACGTCGCCCCGGGCATCGCCACGTGGTCGCGCGACAACGCGCCGTCGAACGGGTACCCGCTCTCGGGCTGGAGCATGATCTGGACCGCGAACCCGACCGAGACGATCCGGAACCTCCAGACCATCCCGAACGTGAACGGGATCCACACGACGATCGGGGAGTACAACCTCATCGTCCAGTTCTCCGTGAGCACCCCGCGCGAACTCATGACGACGGTGACGAACCAGTTCCACACCTACAAGGAGATCACGCGCACGGAGACCTTCGTATCCTTCCCGAACCCGAAGGCCTGAACCCCCACCCGCGCGGCCCAACGGCCGCGCCCTTCTTACTTTTCATCGGACCCATCCGTTAAATAAACGCCAGCTCATCGGTGGCGCGTCCATGGACCTCACCCCGGAGCAGGTGCTTCTGAGGGACAGCGTGCGCGAGTTTTGCCAGAAGGAGGTGAAGCCCGTCGCTGCCGCCGTGGACCAGGAGTCCCGGTTCCCCGCCGAGACGTTGAAGAAAATGGCGGCCCTCGGTCTCTTCGGCGTCCCGATCGCTCCGGAGTACGAAGGCGTCGGCGCCGGGTACACGGGCTACTGCCTCGTCATCGAGGAGATTGCGAAGGCCTGCATGTCCCACGCCGTGATCGTCGGAGCGCACACGTCGCTCTGCGCAATGCCCCTCCAGAACTTCGGCACGCCGGAGCAGAAGGACCGGTTCCTGCGGAAGCTCGCGAAGGGGGAGATGCTCGGCGCCTTCGCCCTCACCGAACCAGGGACGGGGAGCGACGCGGCGAACATCAAGATGGCGGCGGCGAAGAAAGGCGGCGAGTGGGTGCTGAACGGGACGAAGATCTGGATCACGAACGGCGCGGAGGCGGACCTCGTCATCGTCCTGGCGGTGAACGACCCGGTCCTCGGGGCGCGTGGCGGCGTCACCGCATTCCTCGTGGAGAAGGGAACACGGGGGTATCGCGTCGGCTCCAAATTCGACAAGATGGGCATCCGGGGGAGCAGCAGCGCCGAGCTCGTTTTCGAGAACTGCAGAATCCCCGAGGCGAACGTCCTCGGCCAGGTCGGCGCCGGGTTCCGCGTCGCGATGAGCACGCTGGCGGCGGGGCGGATGACCCTGGGCGCCGGCTGCATCGGCGGGAGCGTCACCGCCATGGAGGAGTCCGTGAGCTACGCGAAGCAGCGCGTCGCGTTCAACCAACCCATCGCGAAGTTCCAGGCCATCCAGTTCAAGATCGCGGACATGGCGGTGGGCCTGCACGCGATGCGCACCCTCGTGTACGATCTTGCGGGGAAGGCGGACGCCGCGGCGGCGGGGAGCCCGACCGTTTCCCCCGAAGACTTCTCCAGGCAGACCGCCATCGTGAAGCTCTTCTGCTCCGAGGTCAGCCACGACATCGCCGACGAGGCCGTGCAGATCCACGGCGGCATGGGCTACTCGAAGGACTACGCCGTCGAGCGCATCTACCGCGACCAGCGCGTCGTCGAGATCTTCGAGGGCACGAGCGAGATCCAGCGGGGTATCATCGCCGAGGATGTGCTGAAGCGTGGTGTCGGCTGATGCCGAAGGACGAGCACGGCCGGTGGCGGCTTTACCACGACTTCAACGACCCAGACGTCATGGGTGACCGTGTGGAACTGAGCTTGATCGAGCTGTCCGTCGCGGAGGACAGCATGCTTCGTGTCGGCGACCCCGTCGTCATCTGGGATGCAGGACCGCCGCTAATGGAGTTAGAAGGCACGCTGGAGCGAGATGGCGACGTTTGGTATCTCCGACCGCTTCGGGAAGAGCGCCCTGACCATCGCTGATTTCGAGCTCGTTACCCGTGGTACCGAGACTCGCTCGCTTTGGCGGGGAACACCTGGCGCATTGTCTTTTCCTTCAGGATGTCCTTCTTCGTCCCGCGGCGGTGGACCTTCACGTAGACATCGCAGTCCGTCTTCGCGTACGAGCCGTCCCGCAGGCCCTCCGCGCGCAGCGCCTTCTTCAGCTTCTCGGGGTCCTCGAACGTCAGCCCGGCGCGGAACACGCCGAAGTCGACCGTCACCGCCTCCTCCTTCACCTTGACCTTCCCGATCTTGAGGCCGCCGGGTGTTAAGGCGCCCTTCTCCAGGTACGTACGTCCCCCCCAGACCTTCTTCAGGTAACCCTGCGAAATGATCGTCGCCTCCACCCACTCGCCGCCGCGCACTTCCTTCCAGGAGTCGTCGTCGCAGTACGCGTACACGTCGAAGAAGGTGTCCTGCTTCTCCGGGTCGTAGTCCCAAGTCTCGTCCGGGTCGCGCGCGACGCGGATGCCCAGGTCCCCCTCGTTCTCGCAGCCGCAGAGGACGACCTGGGTGACCTTGCCCTTGATCCGGAACCCGGACTCGAAGTACAACGTGCTCTTGATCGGCGCGCGCGGCATCCCGTGCGGGACCGCTGCGGAGAATATAGGGTTGGCGGTGATGCGCACGTCACGCTTAAGGCGCGTCGCGCGTTCCCTCCACGGGGGCCGAGGAAGCTGCGCGACGAATCGCTCGTGAAGGACTACCTGGCGGCGAGCGGGATCCCGGCCACGCTGCCGAAGACCTTCCTGCTCTGGGACGAGACGATGCGGGACGGGGAGCAGACGCCAGGGGTCTCCTTCTCCCCGGAGGAGAAGCTGGAGCTCGCCACGATGATGAGCGGGATGGGCGTGGACATCATGGACGTGGGCATCCCCGTCGTGTCCGCGGAGGAGCATCGCGGCGTGAAGCTCGTCGCGAACGCGGGGCTGGAGGCGAGCATCCTCGCCGCCGCGCGTGCGGTGCGCCGCGACGTCGAGGCCTGCGTAGAGTGCGGCGTGGACGAGGTCTCCGTCTTCATCGCCTGCAGCGACCTGCACCTGAAGTACAAGCTGCAGATGACGCGCGAGCAGGTCCTCGAGAAGTCCGTCGCGGAGTGCGAGTACGCGAAGGACCACGGCCTGAAGGTCACCTTCGTCACGGAGGACACGTTCCGCGCCGACATGGACTACGTCGTCGAGCTGTACAACGCGAACATCGACGCGGGCGCGGAGCGCATCGTCTTCGCAGACACCGTCGGCCTGATGACGCCGGCGGCGATGAAGTGGTGGCTGGAGCAGGTGAAGCCGCGCCTGAAGCCCGCGCAGCTCAGCGTGCACTGCCACGACGACTTCGGGTTGGCGGTGGCGAACTCCCTTGCGGCGATGGAGGCGGGCGTGGAGGTCCCGCACGTCTGCGTGAACGGGATCGGGGAGCGTTCCGGGAACGCGAGCCTCGAGGAGCTCGTCCTGCTCCTGGAGACCCTCTACCACTACGACACCGGCATCGACACCTCGAAGCTCTACTCGTTGTCCCGCCGCGTCGAGGAGCTCACGGGCATCCCCGTGGCGGTGAACAAGTCTGTCGTCGGGTACAACGCCTTCTCGCACGAGTCCGGCATCCACGCGGACGGCGTGATCAAGCACTCCTGGACCTACGAGCCGATCCAGCCGGAGACGATCGGGCGCGAGCGTCGGTTCATCTTCGGGAAGCACACGGGCAGCACCGCCGTGGAGGACAAGCTGACGAAGCACGGCGTGGCCTTCACGAAGGAGCAGCTGCAGGTCCTCCTGACGGGGATCAAGGAACTCGCCGAGAAGCGCACGAAGGGGGACCAGAAGACGTTCATCGCGCTCTACCGCGACCGGGAGGAGCACCGGCGCGGCGTGTCCGATGCGGAGTTCTGGGATCTCGCGCGGAAGGCGGGGCTTGCGGCGCCTGCAGCGAAGACCTGAGGGACGATCCTTCCCGGCTCACGGACCGGGCGACGTTCGAGGCCTAACTGGGCGCGACGACCGCGACACCGCATTGAGCGCACTGCGAGATCCGCGACCCGCACGACTCATGGTACGACACCGAGCAGGAGGGGCAATTGAGCACCGAGAACCCGGCCCGGAACGTGCCGTGGCAGCTCGAGCACCGTGAACCGCCGGGGGTGAAGGCCCGGGCCATCTCCGCGGGCGCCGGGGCAGACGGCTGCGATGCGGACACCGCCATTGCGGCGAGTGCGGGGGCCGGGGGCGCGACCTCGCGGGCCGTGGGCTCGGGGGGCTCGCGTTCCGGGGCCGACTCGGGGGCTGCAGGTTCCGGTGCCGCCGGCGCTTGGGCCGCGGGGTCCGGGGCCTCGGGTTCCGGAGCATCCGTCGAGTCGTCCGGCGCCCCCGGGTCCATCGGCTCCGAGGACGCCTCGGGCTCGGAGGTCTCGGCCGACACGGCCGCCCCTTCCGCGGTCTCTTCTGAATCGGCCGAATTGGACGCGTCGGGGGGCGGGGGCGAGGAGTCCGCGTCCCCGTCGGCGGGCACGGCCATCGGGGCCATGAAGAGGCTTTGGTCGACGGGGTCCTCCTTCTCCTCTTCTTCCTTGCGCCGGCGCCAGAGGAGGAGCAGCAGCAGGAGCGGGAGGAGGATGAACAGCAGGATCAGCGACAGGAGCAGCCAGGGACCGAACGGCCCGTCCCAGCTGAAGACGTTCGTGTTGATCCGGAACGTGAGGCGGGCGTCCTGGGAGTTCCCGGCGGTGTCCACGGCACGGACCACGACCGTGTGCGTCCCGTCGGGGAGGGCCGAGAGGGCCTGCGCGAGCGACGTGGTCACGATCGCGGTCCCCCCGTCCACGATCACCTCGTAGTGGTCGATGCCGGACGACGGGTCGCTGCCCGCCCAATCCAGGACAATGGCCGGCGTGGTCAGCACCTGACCTTCCGCGGGCGAGACGATGGAGACCGAAGGCGCCGAGGTGTCGATGCCGAAGACGACCGTGGCGGTGGCCGAGTTCCCGGCCGCGTCGAACGCGCCGACCTCGAACGAGTGCACGCCCTCGCCGAGCCCGGAGTACGTGCGGTTCACCGCCAACCCTTCCGGCGTGGCGGACGCGTTGTCGAGATCCGATTCGAAGCGGGCGAGACCGGAGAGGCCGTCCGAGCCGTCCCAGAGGACCGTCACGGGAGCGGCGCCGAACCAGGCGCCTGCGGCAGGAGCGGTGACCGCCACGGCGGGCGGCGTGAGATCGATGGAGAAGGCCCCCGAGGCCGTCGCCACACGGCCCACCCGGTCGGTGGCGCGCAGGTCGAGGGTGTGCGGTCCCTCCGCGAGCGAGGTGAGCATCCGGTTCGTCGTGAGCCCGCTGGAGACGAAGGAGGCGCCGTCGACGCTCGTCTCGTAACGGTCGATCCCGGACCGCGCGTCGGACCCGCTCCACGTCACGGACACGCTCGCGGTGTTCAGCCAACCGCCGGCGCTCGGCGAGAGCAGGGTCGCGATCGGCGGCGTGAGGTCGACGGAGAAGGACACGGAGATCGTCGACCACTGCCCGGCCACGTCGAACGCGCGCACCTCGACGGTGTGCGCGCCCTCGGCCAAGGCGCTGAAGGTCTGCGTGGCGGCGAGGCCCACGGGAGAGAACGACGCGCCGTCGAGCCGCGTCTCATAGTGCTCCACCCCGGAGAGGGCGTCGGAACCGGTCCAGGTCACCGCCACGGAGGCGCTGCCCGACCAGGTCCCCGAGGCCGGCGAGCTCACGGCGACGATCGGCGGGGTGAGATCGACGGAGAAGCCCACGGACCCGGTGGCGAAGAACCCGACCGCGTCGTAGGCGCGGACGGCAGCGGTGTGCGCTCCCTCCGAGAGCCCCGAGAGCGTCTGCGTCGTCGACATCCCCGAGGGGACGTAGGGGCCGCCGTCGACGCTGACCTCGTAGTGGTCCAGCCCGGAGCGGGCATCGGAGCCGGTCCAAGTGACGACGACGGTCCCGGCGGCGAACCAGGAGCCGGGAGAGGGCGCGGTCAGGGAGACGACCGGAGGCGTGAGGTCGATCGAGAAGGCCCGCGTCGCCAGGGCGGAGTTGCCGGCGACGTCATACGCCATCACGGAGAACGTGTGCGGGCCCTCCGTCACCGCAAGCAGCGTCTGCGAGGTCGCCAGCCCCATGGCGGTGAACGCGGCCGCATCGAGGCGGGTCTCGTAGTGGTCCAGGCCCGAGACGGGGTCGGCGCCCGTCCAGGAGACCGCCACCGTGCCCGTCCCCAACCACGCGCCCGAGGCGGGCGAGGTCACAGAGACCGTCGGGGCGCTCCCATCGACGGCGAAGGCGACGCTGGCGGTGACCTGACGGCCGACGACGTCGAAGGCGAGCACGTCCACGGCGTGAGGGCCATCCGGCAGCGCGGGGAAGAGTCGGGACGTGGCGAGACCGATGCCGCCGAACGGGCCGCTGTCGAGGCTCGTCTCGTAGTGGTCGAGGCCCGAGAGCGCGTCGGATCCGGCCCAAACGACCGTCACGTCAGGGGTGGCCAGCCACGCCCCGGAGGCGGGGGTGAGCACCGTCAGGATCGGGTCGGAGAGGTCCACGGAGAAGGTCACGGAGGCGGAGGCCACGTTCCCCACCGCGTCGAAGGCCCAGACCTCGACGGTGTGCGGTCCCTCCAGCAGGCCCGCGAACGGAGCAGAGACGTTGAGGCCGTTCGGGACGAAGGCGCCCGCGTCGAGGCGCGTCTCGTAGCGGTCCACCCCGGAGAGTGCGTCGGATCCCGTCCACGTGACCGTCACGGAGCTCGCACCGAACCATGACCCGGAGGCCGGCGAACTCACCGACACGGAGGGCGGCGACAGGTCGACCGAGAAGTTCACCGAGTCCGTGGCCATGCGTCCCGCGAGGTCGTAGGCCAGCACGTCCACGGTGTGCAAGCCCTCGGCCAACCCGGCGAAGCTCGTGGAATTCGAGGGACCGTTCGACACGAACGGCCCGGCATCGAGGCTCGTCTCGTAGCGGTCGATCCCCGAGGGTACGTCCGAGCCCGTCCAGGAGACGTTGACGTTCGCCGAGCCGAGCCAGGTCCCGGCCACCGGCGCGGTCACCGCGAGGCTGGGGTCCGTGAGGTCGACGCCGAAGGAGACGTTCAGGAGCACGGCGTTCCCCGCGAAATCGTACGCGGCGAGATCGACCGAGTGCAGGCCCTCGGGCAGCGCCGCGAAGGTCTGGTTGATGGCGAGGCCGACGCTCACCAACGGAGAGCCGTCCAGGCCGGTCTCGAACCGGTCCAGTCCCGAGAGCGCGTCCGTGCCGTTCCACGTCGCGTTGACATCGGCGATGGAGAACCAGGTACCGTTCGCCGGAGAGAGGATGGCCAAGGCCGGCGCGGTGCTGTCGATCGTCATGAACGCATCGGCGGTCCCCGGTGCGGCTTCCACGTTCGTCGCGTTGTCCACGGCCACGGAATAGAACTCGTAGTAGCCGTCCCCAAGGGCCACGGTGCTGTCGAAGGGGACCGGGCTGGTCGTCCACTGCCCGAGGGGGTTCCCCCCCGTCACGTAGAGGGTGAAGTTGCCGGCAACGCCCTGCCGGTACCAGAGCTCAACGTAGGCGACCCCGGTCTCATTCACGCCGTCCTGGGCCGTGTAGGGGATCGGATACGTCGCGAGGTTCGTCAGGACCGGGAGGGCGAGGACGTTCGACCAGGGCGGGTTCGCGTCGGGGGCCCCGAAGTTCCCCGTCAGCACGATGTCGTCGACGTAGGCGCCCTCGAAGTTGTTGTTCGCCGCGTCCGACCGCCACCGGAGGATCAGCGTGTCGGCATTGCTCGGGACCGCCATGGAGACGAAGTCCCAGGCCGCACGCCCTCGGTTCTCGAAGATCTTCGTAGGGATCCCGCTGGCCACGTACCAGACCTGGAACAGGTCCCCGCCCCCGCCTTCTCCCTTCGCCCAGAGGTAGAGGGACAGGCTGAGGCTGAAGTACCCTGGGGGGATCGCGTACGACAGGTCCGCCTCCATGTCATTGTCGTACTTGTTCACCGCCGTGTTCGGTTGACCGCCGACCGCCTGGGTGCCGACGGCCGCGCTCCAGGCGCTGTAGCTTCCCGCATGGACGCGGAACGAGGTGACGTCCCAGTAATCCAGCCCCGATGCGGCGACATTGTCCGCCGCCGTCCACTGCGGACCCAGGACGCCCGACTCGAAGTCCTCCGAGAGGATCGTGGCGGCGCGCGCCGGGACCGACAGGACCGCCAGGAACGTGCTCACCGCGATCAAGGCAGCCAACGTGAGGCCGGTGGCCCGGTGGGGGGTCGACATGCGTACCTCCGGGAACCACGCCAAGAAGGCGGGTTAAGGGCTCGCGCACGCGTATCAGGTCTGATTCCTGCGAGCGTTTCGGAACTCCACATGCCTCCCTCTTCGGCGGTGATGACCAACCAGTCAACGACCTCGGCGGGCACTCGCGGTCTCTCGATGCGTCCGGCGCCTTGCCTGCCGCGAATCCTCTCCATCCGGATAACGCACGGTCCGCGGCCGCCTCCAAGAGGCGCTCTCGGCGACAGTGACTAATACTACATCGGTGTTCATAGTAGATAGAACCTCTCGGTAGTGGTCCCCATGACCGACGTCGATGCCTTCGTGCGAAAACTGGACAAGGAATTGCGGACAGGCCTGCTCTCCCTGATGGTCCTGCGCGTCCTCGATGAGGATCGCGGCGAGCGCTACGGCTACCAGGTCATCCAGCGTCTGAAGGAACTCAGCGACAACGGCCTCGTCGTCCCCGAGGGGACCATCTACCCCATCCTCCATGGCCTTCAGGAGCAAGGGCTCGTTCGTGCGCGCTGGGGAGAGTCCGCCAACGGCCCGCCCAGGAAGTACTATCGCCTCACCGAGGACGGACATCGCGGGCTCGCGCAAGGGCTCCGACTTTGGCGATCCTGCGTCGAGGCCGCAGAGAGCGTCGTGCGCGGCACGGGGGGGAAGTAGATGTCTTCGCAGTCGACGCCGCGGTTCCTCAAGGACGTTGCCCGAGAGCTCCGAGGCCTCGGTCCGTTTGAACGGCGGCGCGCCGTCGCGGAGATCGAGGCCGACTTGCAGGACCTCGCGCGCGACGGAATGCCGGGGCAGGCCACCTCCGCCAGGATGGACCAAGCGACTACCGCGATGCCGACCGCCCGGGAGGTTGCTGCGTCGTACTTGGAACGATCCCGCCCGCCCGTCGCGATGATCCGGATCTCCCTGCTGCTGAACCTACTCCTCGCCCTTCTAGCCGCCAGCTTCTTCGTGTACGCCCTCGCAACGCTGTGGAAGGACTATGGAGCGATCCCGCCCATTGCCATGCTAGTCTTGGGTGGCCTCGCGGCCTCTTGCGGCCTAGCGGCCTTCTTCTACGCTCTCGCTGGAGTCCGGCCGGGGCGGGCACTGCGATGGCGGTTCGCGGTCCTCCCTCTCGAAGGGCTCGCGATCATCGTCGACGCCCTCCTCGGTGCCGTGCCGCCGGTCACACTGGCGCAACCAGGATCCATCGATGGATCACTCGCCTTCGCGGCGTTCGCCGTCCCCTTCATCATCCTCCTCGGAGGCCTGTGGTCCACGGCCTATACGCACGGGCAGCTCCCACGCCTTGGAGAACCGACGCTGCGGACGAGCCGAGACTACTTCCAGGCGGTCGAACGGAATCTGGATACCATCGACCTTCGGCAGAGGCGGGAGATCATCATGGAGCTGCGGGCGCACGTCCGTGAGGCAGGTGTCGACCTGGCCGCGATGCCCGCAGCCCAGCGCTATGCAGCGGCCTCTGGTGCCCTCGGCCCGCCGATGGCCATTGCCGCCGCCTATCTCGTGGAGGCGAAGCCGCCGAGTCGGGTCCAACGCGCCCAGCTCGGACTCTCGTCGGTTTCGGCGGCCATCGGGGTGCTGTTCGGCTTGGTGACGTTCGCCCATGTTGGCGCGGCTCTCTGTCACTCCCAAGGGTGCCGGACGGCGGGGTTCTCCGCAGTCGGGTTGGCGGGATTGGCTCTCCTTCCGTTGAGCCTCGCCGTCGTTTTCGGCGTGGGGCGCCTGCGGCAAAGCCCCGGGAGGTGGCCGGACCTCGGCCCGCCGACGATGGCCCTGGGTCTAGTTGTCGCCCTCCTGGCTTCCGCAGTCGTTGGTGGCCTGCTCTCCGGAGGACTGAACGCCACCGGGGCTTCCCGAGGTGTTTCCGTCCTCGGGTCAGCTCCCACCCCGGACGGGGGCCTCGATGTGCTTTGGGGAGAAGGCGAGTCGTCGGGCTTGCCGGGAGGCGTGGACTTCGTGGACAGGAGCTGGTTGACTCACCTCGACCCAGACCGGAAGATCATCGGAACCGAGGCCGTCCCCTTCACCAGCGGGTCCGGTCCTGTGATCGGCTTCGCCCGGGGCGGCCTTGGGTGGATCCTCGTGTCTCCGGACGCAGTGACGACATGGGGGCAGTCCGCTGGTGGAATGTCGATCCAGACGGTTGGCCTGGCGACCCCTGCATGGTCGACCGTTGGGGCCTCCATCCGGGGAAACATCGTCACGGTCAACTGGGGTCGCTGGTCCTCAGGACCGGACCTCGTTGAGGTGGGGTCCACAACCCTCGACATGACGGGTCCGAACATCATTGCTGAGTGGTCGCGCTACTGGGCCGTCCACGGCTATGCCCAAGTCCATATCCTGAACGAGGCCGACCGATTCCTCGTCGCCCTTTCTATCCTGGGGCAAGATGCAGGCTGGTCCAACATGACTCTGAACGCGTTCCTCCTCGATGACTCCGGCCGCGACGTGGCGAACCTGACGCTCGGGAACTGGTCCCAGCCCTCCGTGAGCGGCACCCCGAGCGCATCGATCGATTCCTCCATCGCGACAGGCGGTGCGTTCTGGCTCGGCGGATGGAACTCCACGGTGACAAACGGCACGTCAGAGCTAGAGGCATGGGCGTTGCGGATCGATCGCAACGGAACGGCGGCCTGGCATCCCTTGGGGGGGCTTTCCGGACCTGCCGCCTCCATCCCACCCAGGGACGGTGACCCGCGCCTCTATACGATCGTTCAGCTCCTGGAGTCCCCGACCTACGTTGTTGTCGTCTCCTCCCTGTACCGAGATGTGTTCCGTGTCGTCAATGGTAGCTTGACCACCGAGCCCGACCTTACGGTCGGCGGCATTTCGCTTTCGCGGTTCGGCATCGCTGGCGCCCTCGAGTATCAAACATTCGTAGCCTCCCCAGGTACGGACTTTCTATCGCGTGCCCTGATCCTCACCGACGACGCAGGGTCTCCCGTGATCATCCAAATGCGCGTTGGAACATCGGCTACGGATCCATGGACGCTGCGGGCGCTCACCGTTCCGCCTAACCTCCAGATCGGCCAGGTCGAGGTTCCGATGGACATCCACGACGCCCCCGTCCTCTATCCGTCGCTTGGGGTGCCTGCTTTCATGACAGAGACGTCCCGAGGCCCTGTCGAGTTTGGCGGCGTGACGTTCTTCGAGGACTTCGGGTTCCTCGGGTGGCGTGGCCATTATGACTATGCTCCAGCCCCTGCCTTCCTCCAGGTCGACTTGTCTGCGGGGAATGCGCGGGTGATTCTGCTGGCCGCCCCGTCGTACGCGCGCGACGGTTTCGCGGAGATCTTAGCCGTGACGGTCACGACCGTGGTGATATCCATCGCCCTCTTCGTCCAGTATCCCCGCTGGCGCGCGCGGGGCCTTCCGCCTGCTCGCGATCACGAACGGCGAACAGGAGCCGTCTAGGCGCAGCCTTATCAAATCCAGCGCCCTCCTCATCACAAGCCATGGGCCTCACTCTATCCGAGAAGATTCTCGCGCGCGCGTCCGGGTCGCCCCGGGTGGCCCCCGGCGAGATCGTCGATTGCTCCGTCGACCTCCTCTACATGCACGAGATGCTCGCCATGTGCATCAAACCCTTCGAAGAGATCGGCGTCGGCAAGGTCTGGGACCCCGCCAAGATCGTCGTGACGCTTGACCACTGGGTCCCGCCGCCGAACCCGGAGATCGCGAAGATGCACGACGTCATCCGGAAGTTCTGCGCGGCGCAGGGCATCGAGCGCTTCCATGACATCGGCGACCACGGCATCATCCACCAGCTCATCGCGGAGCGCGGCTACGCGCATCCCGGCGAACTCGTGATCGGCTCGGATTCGCACACGAACATGGTCGGCGCCGTCGGGGCGTTCGCCGCGGGGATCGGGGCGACGGACACGGCGGCCGTGATGGCGACCGGGCGATTGTGGCTCAAGGTTCCCCCCACTATCCGGATCGATGTGACCGGCACCCCGAGCGCGCGCACGGTCTCTAAGGACATCATCCTCCGCGTGATCAAGACGACCGGGGACGACGGCGCCCAGTACAAAGCGGTGGAGTTCACCGGGAAAACGGTCAGGGACATGCCGATGCACGAGCGGCTCGTCCTCTCCAACATGACGACGGAGATGGGCGCGAAGGTCGGGATGATCGAGGCCGACGAGAAGACGAAGGAGTACCTTTCCCACGCGGGCCGGCCGTTCACCGCCATCCGTGGCGATGACGACGCGACGTTCGAGAGGACGTTCGACATCGACGTGAACGGGATGGGGCCGCAGGTCGCCTGCCCGAGCAACCCCGCCAACGTGAAGGACATCGAGGCGGTCGCGGGCACGAAGGTCGACGTCGCGTACCTCGGCTCGTGCACGAACGCACGCATCGAGGACCTGCGCATCGCCGCCGGGCTCCTGGAGGGCGAGCACGTCGATTCCAAAGTACGATTCCTCATCACGCCCGCCAGCCAGCGCATCTACAAGCAGGCGGTGAAGGAGGGCCTCGCGTCCACGTTCCTCGACGCCGGGGCGACGTTCACCTCGAGCACCTGCGGGGCGTGCTTCGGCGGGCACATGGGGACGTTGGCGGCGAAGGAGACGTGCATCTCCTCCACGAACCGCAACTACCCAGGGCGGATGGGGAGCCCGGAGGCCCTTGTGTACCTCGCCTCGCCTTGGACCGTCACCGCCAGCGCGCTCTACGGGGAGATCACGGACCCGAGGAAGGTGTGACGGATGCAGGAGATCCTCGAGGGCCGTGTCTGGATTTTCGGCGACGACATCAGCACAGACCACATCATCGCTGGGAAATACCTCGGCACCACCGACCCGAAGATCTTCGCGGAGCACGCGATGGAGAACATGCGGCCGGGCTGGGCGAAACAGGTGACGTCGGGGGACATCCTGGTGGCGGGGGACAACTTCGGGTGCGGGAGCTCCCGGGAGCAGGCGCCTCTGGCCCTGAAGACCCTCGGCATCACCGCCATCGTCGCGAACAGCTTCGCGCGCATCTTCTACCGCAACGCGATCAACCTCGGCATGCCGGTCGTGGAGTGCCGGGGCCTCGTCCAGAGCGCGAAGGAAGGCGAGACCCTCCATGTCGACCTCGCCCAGGGATCGCTGCGGACCGCGGCGGGCAAGACCTTTACGGTCGTGCCCTACCCGCCGCACATCCTCCGGATCCTCGAGGCCGGGGGGCTGGTCCCGCAGCTCCGGGCGGAATTGGCCGCCCGGCCCCGTCGCTGACAGCGCGTCGTTTTCGCCCATGAGAGTCTAGGCACAATCCCTATGCATGAGTGGCGTCCGTCCCCGTCCGTGAAGCGGCCCTCGATCATCGCCGCCATCGTCCTCATCGCCCTCGTGCTGGTCCTCATCGTTCTGGCCCCTTCCCCAACGGACACGGCCGTCGAGGATCAGTTGAAGGACAAGGACGCGCGCGCGATCCTCGCCGCCGCCGTCGGGGCGCTCCTGGTCTTCCTCCTGGGCTACGGGGTCCGGGACGCCCTCGGTCGCCAGACCTCTCGCACCGGTCGAGATCCCCCGGGCCGACCGGAGGAACCATGATGCAGCCGGCGCGCGCGGGGGCGACCGCGGTCCTCGCGCGGTTCCTGAAGAAGAACGCGGGGCTCCTCGCGCTCCTCGTCGTGTTCCTCGCCGTCGTGTACCTCTACTATGGCGTTCCTCGCGCGGCGCAGCGGACCCTGGACGACCGGCTCGATGACTGGAAGGGGGATTCCGCGGGCGGTCTCTACCTCGCCTACGCGGGCACGATCCTCCTGGTCGGAGCGCAGGTGTACACGTTCGTGAAGCGCACCGGGCACCCCGTCTTCGCGCGGGTCTTCGGTGCGACCCCCCTCTGGCTCAACATCCACATCGCCCTCGCCCTCATCGGGTTCGTCGCTGTCATCCTGCATGCCGGCTTCCCCTTCTCCTTCCGCCTCGACCTGACGAAGCACGCGTTCGCCGGTCTCCTCACGGGGCTGCTCCTCGTCGAGATCGGGAGCGGGGTCTTCGGGAGGTACCTCTACCGCCGCCTCCCCCTCATGAAACGCGTGTTCCGCTACTGGAAGATCACCCATGTGTCCACCACGGCCCTCTTCTTCTTCGTCCTCGTAATCCACATCCTGCGCGCATAGTCGCGCTCGCCCTTGAGCTCCGGAGAAAGGGTAATTACCGCGGTCCTGGTTGGGGGACCGTGTCCCACAAGTTCGCCCATCTCCTAGGCAACGAGATGAGTCCGAAACGAGGTGGCGGGAGCTTGACACGAAATCGATTCCCCCGCCGGGCCGCGTTGGTTCTTGCACTGGGCTGGTTTCTCGTCTTGACGGCGGCCCCGAAGGCAGCAGCCGCGGTCTTCACCGTCGCGGAGTACCCATACACGAACATCTTGACCATGACATTTCCAGATTCAGACCACTTCTACCAAGGGTCCGTCACGGACGGATGGATCCTTGTCTTCAAGTTTCAAGTAACGGCGGGCGGATGCGGAAAGGTCTACTTCGTCCCATTCCACACGACAAACATCTTCGGCGTGGTCTACGATACTCGGTATTCCCAGGAGGATTGCGTCACAAGTTTCAGTAAAACGGTGACCTCGGCCCCGGGCCAGTACACCATCCTGATACGCGGCTCGGGCCTGCCGATGACCTATAGCGTAGAGGTGAGCCAGCGAGAGCCGGTGTCGCTCGCCCTCGTCATCGGCGCTTGCGGGATTATCGCCGTCGCCGCGCTGACGCTTGTCGGTCTGTTCTTCCGCTGGCGGAGGAGACGGGGGGACCGCCTTCGTGCCCCGTCGCGGCCTCCTGAGCTTCTGCCGCCACCTCCGCCTCCCCCGCCGCCTCCTCCATGACGAGACCGTGGGTCGTCTCTCGAAAGGTTATTGACCGCTTCCCCCCTCCCCCGCCATCGTGCCCTACAAGGTCGTCCTCCTCGCGGGCGACGGCGTCGGCCCCGAGGTCATGCGCGAGGGCGTGAAGGTCCTCCAAGCGGTCGCCAAGAAGTTCTCCCTGAGCGTGCAGCTCACCCCCTACCCGTGTGGCGGTGAACACTACCTGAAGACGGGGGACGAGTGGCCGCCGGAGGCGTTCGAGTCCTGCAAGCGCGCGGACGCCATCCTCCTCGGCGCCGTCGGTCACCCCGACGCCCGCCTCCCGAACGGGGACCTCGCCGGTTCCGGCGTGATCTTTGGCCTGCGCTTCGGCCTCGACCTCTACGCGAACGTGCGCCCCACGAAGCTCTACCCCGGCGTCCGCCACAAGATCCACGACGGCTTCTCGCAGGTGTGGCAACCCGGGAAGGTGGACTTCGTCATCGTCCGCGAGAACACGGAGGGCCTCTACACCCCGGCCCGAGGGTTCCTCCGCCGCGGCGGCATGGAGGAACTGGCGGTAGACTCCCGGGTGATCACGCGGAAGGGGAGCGAGCGCGTCATCCGTTTCGCCTTCGAGCTCGCGAAGCAGCGGCAGGGCGCGCTGAAGGACGGGAAGAGACGTGTCACGTGCATCGACAAGTCGAACGTCACCGCCGGGTGCCAGCTGTTCCGCCGCGTCTACGACGAGGTCGCCGCGGCCTACCCGGACACCGAGAAGGACTACGCGTACATCGACGCGTTCACGCAATGGATGCTGCGGACCCCGGAGTTCTACGATGTGGCGGTGACGACGAACGCGTTCGGGGACATCGCCACCGACCTCGCCTCGGTCCTCCAGGGAGGGATGGGGATGGCGGCGAGCGGGAACATCGGTGACGGGCACGCGATGTTCGAGCCGATCCACGGCAGCGCGCCGAAGCATGCGGGGCAGGACAAGGTGAACCCGATCGCGAGCGTCCTCGCGGTCCAAATGATGCTGGACTGGCTGGGGAGGCGGAAGGACGAAGCGAAGCTCCAGGCCGCCGCCGCGGCGGTGGAGGGGGCCGTGGCCGAGGTCCTCCGGGAAGGGAAGACGCTCACGTACGACCTGGGCGGGACGGCGAAGTGTTCCGAGGTCGGGGACGCGATCGTCGCCGCCGTGCAGGATTAATCCCTGTTCTCGGAATGAGGAACGGGAGCGGCACCGTTCATGTAGTCGGGCCGGTCCATCGCCGCCACATGGGAATGCCTTCGTCGACGATGCCGCAGTACGCCCAGACCCCTTATGCGCCGCCGCCAACGGTGCCGCAGCCCGTGAACGTGGCCTCGCCGCCCCGCAAGTCCGCGTTGCTCGTCCTCGGTTCGATTCTCCGGATGATCGGCGTGATCATCGGCGGCTCCGCCCTCATCTGGGTGGGGATCCTGATCAGCGATCCCACGGGGCTTGTCAACCCGTCCAACCCCTTCAGCGCGTTCAGCACCATCGGCACGATCATCATCCTCGCCGCCGTCGGGTCGATCCTGACCGGCGTCGGGTGGTCCATGCAGACCTGGGGCGCCGGCGTCGTCGTCCTCTCCTACGACCGCTGAACGCGACGAAACCTTCATCCGCACACGCGTCCCTGGCGGTGTGTCCGTCAGCGACGGAAGCGAGGTGCGTCCATGAGGTCCCCACAGGTTTCTGCAACACACGCGCGCCTCTCCGCGCCCGATTGCCCGTGACGGTTTCTTCCGCGGCGGAGGCGCCGGCCCGTGCTGTGATCGCCCCCATTGAACAAGCGGCAAGATGCCTGGGAACGTCCACTACCTCGATGGCTCGGTGCGCTGGAAGCACCGCGACGCTGGTCTGAACGAGCGGGAGCCCTCCTCGCAGGACGTGGTCGCGGAGATCCTCGACACACGATTCGCCGATCAGGTGCTGGGACGGCTGGCGAGTGGCAAGGAGGCTGACGTCTTCCTGGTGGCCTACCGCGGCGTCCCGCTCGTCGCCAAGGTTTACCGGCTCTACCGCCAACCCGGCCGGTCCGGGGCGATCCCTCTGAACCGGTTCTCCTACCTCGCCGCCATCGAGTTCGAACGCCTCCACCGGGCCTTCCGCGCGGGGGTCCGCGTCCCCGCCCCGGCCGGCCGCCACGAGAACATCCTCTTCATGCGTTTCGTGGGGGACGGCACGACGGCGGCCCCTCGTCTTATGGATTCACCGCCGGAGGATCCGGACGCCTGTCTGCAGGAGGTGCTCCTCGAGGTCGCACGGCTCCTGGCGGCGGGGATCGTCCATGGGGACCTCTCCGCGTTCAACATCCTCGTGCATGAGGCGAAGCCCTGGCTAATCGACTTCTCCTACTCCTCTTCCTTCCGGCGGCCGAAGGAGAAGCCCTGGGACAAGGACCCGCAGGCGCGCTCGGACCTCCGGAGGGACTGCGCGTCCCTGGCGGCGAACTTCCGGAAGTTCGGTCTGGCGGTGGACGCCGAGGTCGTCCTTTCGAGGCTCCGAGAGACCGCCAGGACTCTCGGTTGACTGCTCGTTCCCCGATACCGCAACGGGAAGAGAACGCTTAAGGGCGCACCCACCCGCAGCTAGAGCGTGGCGTTCCGGCACGAGGATCCCTGGGGTGACTATCTTGTGGGCGACGAGTCCGAGCTCGTCCTCTGGGCGCCGTCGGCCCTTCACCGATTCCGCCACATGCTCGCGGCCGGCTCGATTCTCCGCATCCTCGGCGCGATCCTCGGCGGGGGGAGCCTCGCCCTCATCGGTTTCATGCTCGCGGACACGGCCTCCCTGTCCACCAACGACCCGATGGCGTCCGTGCAGACGATCGGGGCGTCCATCGTCCTCGGCGGCCTGGGCATCGTCCTCGGCGGCACCGGGGCGGCGCTGCAGTCCTGGGCGCGGGCGGCCCTGCCGAGCGGGAAGCCGCGCTAGGCGCGGTCGTCCGTCAGCCACTTCGCCATCTGGATGTCATCCACGTACTCCCCGCGGATCTTGAAGTGCCGTCGCTTGCGGCCCTCCTCCTCGAACCCCAACTTTCGGTAGAGAGCGACCGCCCGCGTGTTCGATGAGAAGACCTCGAGGCAAGCCTTCTCGACGCCGCGCACCCGCATCCAGTCGAGGACCTTCTCCACGAGGAGCGTCCCCAGGCCGATGTCCCGCCACCCGTCCCGGATCGCGATGCCGAGCGTGGCGGTGTGCGCGTTCTTCGGGAGCTGTCCGCGCCGCCCGTCCGCCTGCCCCACGATCGTCCCGCCCGCATCGGCCACGAACAGGGTGGAGTCTAGCCCGTTGAACGCGAGGATCCAGGCGCGCTCCGCCGCGAGGTCCGGCTCGACCCGGTCCGTGAGGACGTACACTTCCTCCGCTCCGACGAGGTTGATGTTCTCCAAGAGGCCGGGTGCGTCGCTCTCGACGGCCTCGCGGATCACGACCTCCCGGCCGTCCCGGAGGCGGTGGCGGTCAATCACGCGGCAGGCGATGGCGCCTGAGTACAAATGTGTTCCAGAAAACCCTTAACCCCCCGGACGGACATCCTCCCTCGGGAGGGTTGACCATGAACCTGTCTTCCGCCGTGATCGTTCTCGCCATCGCAGGACTCCTGCTTCCCGCCGCCGGAGGCCCGCCGCCCGGTCCGGACGGCCCCGGCGACCTCGTGATCGCCGCCACCAGCGAGACGTTCACGCAGTGCGAACCCGTCGTCGTTCGCGCGACGGCGATCCGTGACACGGAACTCGGGTATCCGCCCAGGCTCCTCGTGTTCACCGCCGACGGCACTCCCGTGAAGATGGCCCGTGGGGCGCTCCCCGACGTCACGTGGAAGTTGCCCGCGGGAGATTCCGCCGACTTCCCCTGGGACCAGCGGTACGAACTGTGGGACGACTCCGGTCTCCCAATCCCCCCATCCGGGGACCCCGTGCCCACGGGGGAGTATTACGCTGCGCTGACGACCTCCGGGAGCGATGAGGTCGGAAACGCCCCCTTCACGATCGTCCCGTGCCTGGCCTTGGACGCCGGAGCCGACCGCGCCCTCCTGGAAGGGGAGAGCGCGACCCTGCACGCGACGGTAGGCCTCGGCGCCAACGACTCCCTGCTGGGCCTCACGTGGGACCTGGACGCCTCGGTCGATGCCGACGGTAACGGCGATGCGGCCGACGACGCCGATGCGGTCGGGCAGGACGCCGCCGTGGTGTTCGGGGACGACGGGGAGTTCAACGTCACCGCGACCGCGCGCGTCTCGCGCGCGTCCGTCACCACGGGCAAGGTGGACCAGGATGTCCTCTTCCTCATCGACTCCAGCGGCAGCATGGTGTGGAACGACCCGGGCAGGGACCGCCTGACGGCCTCCAAGGGCTACGTGGACCGTCTCTCGCCCGACGACCGGGCGGCGGTGATCGACTTCGACCTCGACGCCTTCCTCGTCCCCGACCCAGACACGCGCAACCCCGGCGACCACCTCTCCTTGGACTATGCCAACGTGAAGACAAACATCGGCCGCGTCGACTCGTCAGGCGGCACGGCCTTCTCCCCGGCCTTCCGCATCGCGAACAAGGAGTTCGACCGGTTCGGGAACGACGCTCACACCTGGGTCATCCTCTTCCTCACCGACGCGGAGTCCGTCTCCTTCCACGACAAGATCGACTTCCCCGGGGTCTTCAACGAGACCGTCGGCCTCGGCGTCAAGGTCTTCCCGATCGGCCTGAACGTCCCCGACGAGCTCGACCCGTTCATGCAGGACCTCGCGAACCGCACGGGCGGGCAGTACTTCTCCGGCGGCCCGTCGGAGATGGCGGGGATCTACGAGAGCATCGCCTCTACCGTGGAGAACGCGACGGAGACCATCGAGGTCCTGACAGACACGCTGCACGTCTCGGTGGCGAACGTCGCCCCGGCGATCGGTCCCGTGAATGTCACGGTCACTGGAGAGGCGGACCTCGTCCTCCGCGTGGCGGGAGAGAAGTTCCACGACGTCACCGCCACGCTCACCTGCGGCGGGAACATCACATCCACCGCCACGATTGTTCGCACTCGCGGGAGCCCGGACGCGCAGTCCAAGTCCCTCGGCACCGTGTCACCCACCCTGGGGCGGTGCGACGCGGAGGTCGTGTACACCCCGCTCGACGACCCCGTGAACGGGCAGGTCTGGGGAGCCACCCCCGCGTGGCTGATCCTCGCCCAGGACGGGAACGAGACCCGCCTCCACCACACCTTCAACGTGCGTCATGCCGACACATGGGTGTGGACGGTGGAGGACCTCGGGCCGTACGTCGCCCCCGCTGGTGTGGAGTTGCGGTTCACCGCCACGGACCCGGGGAGCGACGATCTGGCGGTGACGGTCGATTGGGGGGACGGGACGATTGACACGTTCCTCTTCCCGAACAACGTGTCGGTGGTCCCCGACCCGGATCCGAGCATCGAGGTGAACCCGCGGGCCATCACCGCCACAGCCACGCATGCGTACCCCGCCGCAGGAACGTACACGATCACGGTTACGGTGGCGGACGACGACGGCGGGGTCGCCACCGCCAGTCTCTCCGTGGCTCTTTGAGAATCTGGCGGGTGCTGAGAGGGGTGCTACTTCACGAACTCCACACCGGGCTCGCCGCGGAACGCATCGTCCCCGGTGAGGAAGGGGAGGTCAAGGGATCTGGCGGCGACGTAGCCGAGGGCATCGCCGTAGGAGACCTTTCGCCGGAGTTTCAGCTCCGCAGCCGGCGCGATCCATTCCAGATCCAGCGGGACCAGGTGGGGTCGGTAGACCTCGAGGTACCTTCCCGCGATCATGGCGTCGAAGTCCCGCAACAGGGCGTGGTACAACTCCAGGAGATTCGTGTACAGCGTCGCGAACTCCCCGTCCACGTACTTCCGGTACCCTGGGTTCCCCCGGATGATCTCGATCATCGCATACGTGTCGAGGAAGAACCGGGCCGTGGCTACCATCCCTCCCGGATCCCGTCCTTGACCTTCTGTGGATCCACTCGCCACTGTCGCAGCGCCCCGAAAGCCTCGCGCACCGTCACCGCCTTCTTCACATGGAGGGTCACTGCGTCGCCCTCCCGGAGTCCCTCGCTCCGGACCAGGTCCCTGGGGAGCACGACACCGAGAGAGCTGCCCCACCGCCGCACGCGGGCCTGAGTTGCCGCCATCATGGAGTTATACGTATCGTCTAATATTTAACCACTCCCCTAGAGAAACCTGATTGCGGATCACCCGAGCCCATGGGCGACCCCCTGGAGCAACCACACGTCCACCGGCGAATCCCCGGTCCCGAACACCGGGCCCGCGATCGACCCCGGCACGTCCTCGAACAGCGCCCCGAAGGTCACACGCCAGGCTCCCCAGTCCTCGCCGAAGAGCGCACCGATGGCGGGGATGTTCGCCTCCAGCCGCAGGGAGAGGCGGAACGTCTCGGGGATCGCCTCCTGGACGCTCCCGGGCAGTCCCTCCAGGAGGAACTCCGGCATGCCCACCTCCACGAATCCTTCGCCTCGCAGGCGCAGGTCCTCGATGAACTCCCGGGGAATCTGATCGAACGGCGCCGGAGCACTGAGGCTCCACAGACTTTCCAAGAACCCCAGCACGTTCCGCACGAGCCACTCGAAGCCGGCCCGCATCCCGTCCCCGCCGACGACGAGAGAGAACCGCAACCCTACGGACACGCCGTCCTCCAGGCTCACCTCGATGTACAGCGACGCCTCCTCCACCTTCGACAGTTCCCCGCGCGCCCAGTCCACGATGGCGGTGATCACGCGGTCCGTTGCCGCATGAAGGAATGCGACGAACTCGTCCGGGGTCAGCGGGAAACCTCTCTCCTCGTACGTCGCGTGGAGCGCATCGGAGACCGCGGTGCGCAGATCGATCGACTCCAGCCCGCCCGTGACCCGGATCTCGTAACCCGGGGACAACGCCATCGGACCGAAGGGGGTGGGGATCGGCGGGAGCGAGAGCGAACGGCCCTGGGTCTGCGCCTCATCGATGACCGGACCCTGGAGGTCGACGGCCCAGGCCCCGTCCCACTCCGCGTGCGCCTCGAAGAAGTGTTCCGAGAAGGCGCGCTTCGCGTCGAACCGGGCGTCGAGGGACAGCGCCCAAGCGTCCGCTGAGGAAGAGATGAGGAGATCGTACCCGGTCGTGATCCGCGCGGGCGGGCTGACCTTCCCGAGGTCCACGACCTCGACGATAACCGCGAGCCCTTCCACCGTCGTGCGCCACCACAGGACACGGCCGTTCGGGGCGCAGGCGTGCAGCTCGACCGCGAACCCCTCGTGCCGGAAGTCCACCTCCTTCGGGCCTCCCCAGCACACCAACCAGTCCACGGCACCTCCGAGGAGGGCGAGGACGAAGTCCGCGATGCGTTGCGCGAGATGCGCGACCGCGCTCACGACCTCCGTGAACGCCTCGATCACCTCCTGCGCGGCCTCGGCCACCTGGGTGACAACCTGAAGGACCGTCTCGATGAGCGGATTCAGGATCTCAAGGAGTCCCTGGACGGCCTCCGAGATCGGCCGCCACACCATCTCCAGGAACCCGTAGAGGATCCTCTCCAGGTCACCGGACCATTCGGCGGTGTTGTGGTACAGGACGCCCTCGAGGGGCCCCCCGCTGTAGCCGGTCACGTCCGCTCCGAGCCCGAAGGGGACCGCCTCGGCGGTGAAGTGCACGCCGTCGGCGCTCAGGTTCAACGGGAGCGTTCCGGAGACCCCGAAGGCCCAGCCCGTCTCGAAGGGGCGGACGGACCAATCCAGGGGGTCGGTGTAGTGGACATTGGGGCTCCTCGCGTCGGCGATGTAGACAGTTGGATCCCACACCGAAAGGTACGTGACGTTGTCCGCCCAGGAGCCTGGCCGCAGGAGGAGGTCGAAGAGAGCGGGTGGCGCACGCGTCTGGCGGTAACCGCCGACGTCCACCGCCAACACGACCGAATCGATGACCCGCATCTTCCCGGACTGGTTCTCCTGGAGTTCGAAGGGGCCCGCGGGGGTCGGGACGTGGACCTCGGGTTGCACGAACGCCCCTCTTCCGATGATCCCTTCCGCGGAATCGGAGACCGCCTTGGCGGCGACGAGGAGCAGCCCGTCCGTCCCGAGGAGCGCTTGGAAGAGCCGCTGGTAGGACCCCACCGTGGGAGGGGAGTCCGGGCCAGCGGTGACGGAGTAGAACCACTCCAGCTCGGCGGCATCGCGGATCCTGGCGGAGTCGACCGCGGAATCCGCCCACGGCTGGGAGGCAACGGTGGCCGCGATCGAAGCCTGGAGCGACGCTTTGGCGGTGACATTCAGCAATGCGAAGTCCGGATCGACCGCGGCGGCGGTGAACAGCGCACCGTCTAGGACGACCTGCGCCTCCCCGACCGAGCCTGTGCGATCCACGAAGTCCCAGTAGGAGTCGTTGACCGCATCGACGAGGTGGCGGACGGTCTGGTTCTCCAGGGCCCAGAGGTTCGAGAGGACCCCCTGGAACGCCGCCGGGTCGGAACGGAGGGCGGTCACGGCGGGCACGAGGTCGTCGCGGACCGCCGCCAGGACCTGGTCGCCGATGGACACGGAGTCTTTCGGATCAATCGACAAGAGGGGCTCTACGAGACCGAAGAGCGCCCCGAACTCGTCCGCGAGTTCACCGGCGAAATCCTTCACGAAATCCCGGATCCCGGTGTGGCGGTTCTCCAGGTCCACACGGAAGACGGTCTCGTACCGAGCTTTCCAGAACCCGTCATGCGATCGGTCGAGGAAGTCGTGCGAGGTCAGCGAGAGCGCATGGCTCCCTCCTGCGATCGTGAGGTTGTACACAGAGCCGTCCGAGGGCACGGTGAATTGGAGACCCGGCACATCGGCCACGGCCCAGCCGAGGAGGAGCGAGTCCGCCCCGGCCGCATCGAGGAGGTTCCGGAAGTACTGCTTCACCGCCTCCGCCTCACGGTCCACGCCGGTCAGCCACGTGAAGAAGCCCTCGAGGAGGTTCGCGGCATCCTCCACGGCGGTGACGAGGAAATCGGCCCAGGACGTGAGCCCGAAGTAGTCGAGGTACTTCACCGCACCCTGGTCCTGGAGGGCCGCGAACGCCTGGGCCAGGAGGCCCCGAAGGGGGATGACCTCACGATCGAGGCCCTTGGCGAGGAAGAAGAGGTCGGCGGGGTCGACCTCGCCGCCGCGCGCGTGGCGGGAGAGCAGATCGGCGGTGAACCCGGGGGCCTGTCCGAGGGAGGCGTCCAGTCCCGCGGCCTGAGCGGGATCGTAGGAACGGAAATTCCGGATCTCCTCAAGGAGGAGCGCGAGGTTCACCGCCTGCTCGACCTCGCGGCCTGAGAGGATGTCCGAGACCGTGGTGCCCGCGCGGCCGAACCGCCCCCAGGCGTACCCCTGGAGGATCCGGAACTGCACGAGCGTGGAGACCATGTAACGAACCGAGCGCGCGAACTCCGACGTGTCCCCGCGCAGGGACCGCCCGAACCCGCGGGCACGGGACTCCAGGAACGGGGCGTAGCGCTCGACGTGCTCGTCCAAAGCGACTTCGTTCGTCAGCGCGAGCCCCGGGGAGTCGAGCACGAGTCGTCCCGAGCCGATCAGCCGCAACGTCGCCGGGACATGGGAGAGCCGAAGGGGCCGTGGCGCGCTCGGGTCGGGGACGTCCACCGGACCCAGGCCCAGGAGCGTCTTATGAACCAACGTCGGGACGGCGGCAGGTTCCTCCAGGAGGAGCGTGTCCAGCTGGAGAGACGCGTTCACCGCCTCGACGCGCACGGTCGCTTCGGACGACTGCAAGGGGAAGCTCTGCTGTAGAGCCTTCGTGAGCGATTCGTTAAACCGCCGCTGCAAGGCACCGAGATCGGACAGCGGGGCACCTGTAACCGCATCCTCCGCCGCCCCCTGCGCGAGGATCGAGAGCTGCATCCCGCCGAGGTCGAGCAATGCCATCGACGCCTCCCGTCTCACCGCCACACGACGCGACGCCGCCTCGGACTCCGAGGACACGGCGAGATAGACCGCCGCCACGTTCGCCAACGCCAGCAACACGACCGCCAGGACCGCGAACGAGACGCGGCCATCCGAACCTTTCATGAGGTCACCGGGTGGCCAACGTCCTGAGTCCGCCATGAGAGCAGAGGCGTACATGCAGCGCCTCCGAGGGTTCCTGCGGTCGGGGGAATCGCCCGGCCTAGTTTCTTATCAGGAGCGCGCTTCCACGACCCGTGACCCCGGGGAGAGTCCGGGACATCGCCGTCATTGCTTCGGTCGTCGCGTTGGTCCTGTTGGCGGGGGTGTGGTCGACCGGGGCGCTCTCGGGGAGGCCGAAGCTCGTCCTCGCCACGACGACGAGCACGGAGGACTCGGGGCTCCTCGATTACCTCCTGCCGTACTTCGAACGCGAGCACGGCGTCGACGTCAAGGTGATCGCCGTGGGCACTGGTCAGGCGTTGGAGCTCGCGCGGCGAGGCGATGCGGACGTCGTCCTCGTCCACGCGAAGGCGCGGGAGCTGGAGTTCATGGCCCAGGGCCATGGCGCCAACCGTTCGGCGGTGATGCACAACTTCTTCCTCATCGTGGGCCCGCCGGAGGACCCCGCGGGGGTGCGGGGGGCCAATGTGACGTTCGCCCTCCAGACCATTGCCGCCCATGAGGCCACCTTCCTCTCGCGCGGCGACCGGTCCGGGACGCACACCAAGGAGCTCCAGCTGTGGGCCGCCGCGGACGTCCAGCCCGCAGGCCGTTGGTACAAGGAGGTAGGGAACGGAATGGAGGCGACCCTCCGAATGGCGAACGAGCTAGGAGCCTACACGCTTTCGGACGATGGGACGTTCGCGGTCCACGACGCCCAGCTCCGCCTGGAGGTCCTCGTGGGCCCGCAGCCGCCGCTCCAGAACAACTACAGCGTGATCACGGTGAACCCCGCCCGCCACCCGAACGTCCGCTTTGACCTCGCCGACGCCTTCGCGCAGTGGATCACGGGTCCGGAGGGGCAGGCCCTCATCGGCACCTACGTAGTCGCAGGCCGCCAAATCTTCTACCCGGAGGCCTGAGGTGGTCGACCTCGCGGAGCTCGCGCACATCTCCGCCCTCTCCCTCTTCGTCTCCGGGAGCGGGACGCTCCTTGCCGCCGCCATCGGGGTCCCCCTCGGTGCCTACATCGCGCTGAAGGAGTTCGCGGGCCGCGAGCTCGTGAAGGCGTTCACGTACACGCTCTACGGCTTCCCGCCGGTCCTCGCCGGCCTCCTGATCTACATGACCTTGTCGAACGAGGGTCCGTTGGGCGCGCTGCACTGGCTCTTCACGCCGGCGGGGATGATCCTGGCACAGACCCTTCTGATCACGCCCTTGATCACCGGCGTAACGATTACCGCCGTCTCGGCGGTGGACCGGGAGGTGCGCGACACCGCCAGAAGCCTCGGGGCCGAGGGGCGGTCCCTCGCATGGACAATCTTGGGCGAGGCGCGCCTTGGTGTCCTCACCGCCATCATGGTCGGCTTCGGCCGCGCGATGTCCGAGGTCGGCACGGTCCTCATCGTCGGCGGGAACATCCGGGGGGACACGCGCGTCCTGACGACCGCCATCTACAGCGACGTCATCGCCGGCGAGTTCGAGACCGCCATCGCGCTCGGCCTCGTGCTCCTCTCCATCTCCTTCGTGATCTTCTTCCTCCTCTTCCGTCTCCAGGGGGAGTCCCGTGACTGACGCGCTGTCGCTCCGGGGCGTCGGCCGCACGTTCCCCGGTAATCGCCTCGGATCGTTCCGGCGGCGGCGAGGGCCCACGACGCCGGCGCTCGAACACATCGGTCTCGATCTCCCTGCGGGGACCGTCACGGGGATTCTCGGCCCGAGCGGGAGCGGGAAGACGACGGTCGTGCGCATCGCCGGCCTGCTCGACCGCCCGACCTCAGGCACCGTGGCGATCGAGGGGGAAGCGCTGGATTGGCAGCCCGCGCAGCTCCACCGCCTGCGGGGACGGATCGGTGTCGTGTTCCAGAAACCCATCGTCTTCCGTCGGTCCGTCCTGGAGAACGCGGCGTTCGGCCTACGGCTCCGGGAGGACGCAGCCTCCGAGACCAAGGCGATGCAGATGTTGCGGCACGTCGGCCTCGCGGACCTGGCCAGCCGACCGGCGAGGACGCTCTCTGGCGGGGAGGCGCAACGACTCGCCTTCGCGCGCGCGGCGGTGCTCCGTCCGAAGCTCCTGCTGCTCGACGAGTTCACGGCCCATCTGGACTCCCGCAACGCCGCCACCCTGGAGAGGCTCGTCAAGGAGTATCGTGCCGAGACCGGGGCCACGGTCTTGCTGGTCACGCACAGCCCCGCCCAGGCCCGACGGCTCTGTGATCGCGTCGCTCTGCTCCTCGACGGCAAGATCGTGGAGACCGGAGAAACGACGCAGGTGCTTGAGAATCCTCAGGACCCGCGCGCCCGGGAGTTCCTCTTCGGCGACGCCGCCCTCTAGATGAGGGTCACATCGACGGTCTCGACGCTCTCGACACCCGGAAGGCCCGACAGTTTCTGCTCCAGGGTCTCGGGGCCCCCGGACGCATCGTCAAGGATCGCCGTGGCCAGGACCGCTTTCAGCCCGAACGCGACGGGTTGCACCTCGATGCTCTTCATCGCGTCGCCGAGGATTCGTCGCACGCCGACCTGCAGCCCGACGAGGTCGACCTCGACCCCGGTGGGCATGAGCTTCATGGTGACGCTGACCTTCCCCACGGTCCCCCCTCACGGCCCCGCGAACCCACAGGTCCTGCAGCGATAGACGACGCTCTGGTCGCGGCACTGGGGGCAGCGGCCGATCTTCGTCCCTCCGCAGGAGGGGCAGTCGAAGACGACCGTGCCTTCCCCCGCCAGGACGACACCGCAGGATGAGCAGGTACCCTTGGGCACGGCCGCAGCGAACTAGGGAGAACGTTTAAACCTTCCCCGGCGGTGAAACCGCGCCAGGATGGCGGTGATGCGTGGCATTCAATCGCACGCAATCCTCTTATAGGGGTCGCTTGTAGGGCACGGCCCGCAAGGTCCGCCGTTCAGCCATTGGGCCCGTAGCTCAGCTAGGTTGGACGTGACCAGGGCGCGTCCCTAGACGAGGAAAGAGCATCCGGCTTTTAGCTTGGATCTTACGCGGGTCCAGGAGAGAAACCGGTTGGTCCGGGGTTCGAAAACGCCGGTCGGCACCGGCCGGCCGACCTCGAAACTCCCCGCGGGCCCGTGGCGACGGCGGAACGAGCGGAGCACCGGAGGTCCCCCCCATGCGCTTCAACGTCCTCGAGCACAAGATGGTCCCGGAACACCACCTGCTGACCGTTGAGGAGGCGGACAAGGCGCTCAAGGAGCTCGGGATCACGCGCGACCAGCTGCCGAAGATCCTGAACGGAGACCGCGTGGTGCAGATCCTCGAGATGGTCCACGGGCCCATCGCCTCCGGTCGAATCATCAAGGTCGTGCGGAACAGCCTGACGGCGGGGTTCGCCGTGGCCTACCGTGTCGTCAGGGAGCGTTAGAACATGCGAGAACTTGTCGAGGCGTTTTTCCGGGACCGATCGATCGTCAACCACCACATCGCGAGCATCAACGACTTCCTCCCGACGATCGACAATCCCAGCAGCCGCATGCAGCGCATCGTCGACAACCTCCGGTCGAGCCCGGACGATGACCGCCGCGGCATCCTGAAGCTCGACGAGGACCGGACCGAGGGCGACGTCATCGAGATCCGCATCGGGCGCAAGCGCGACGAGCGCGGCCGCATCGACCCCGACTCGAAGCCGACGATCACCGTCGGCGAGCCGACCGCCAAGGAGGCGAACGGTGCGACGCACCCTCTCACTCCCATGGAGGCCCGCCTCCGGAACCTGAACTACTCCGCGCCGATCTTCCTGGACTTCACCGTCGTCGAGAACGGGATCGAGCGGGAGCCCGAGCGGGTGCACATCGGAAACCTCCCCATTATGGTCAAGTCGAAGAAGTGCGCGGTCTACCGCGAGAACCTCGAGATGGACGGGGAGCTGCGGGACGAGGAATACAAAAAGAAGCTCATCGAGAAGGGGGAGGACCACACCGACACCGGGGGGTACTTCATCATCGGAGGGACCGAGCGCGTCCTGATCTCCCTCGAGGACCTCGCCCCGAACCGCGTCTTGGTCGAGTTCAGCGAGCGGTACGGCCGGCGCGTCGAGGTGGCGAAGGTCTTCTCGCAGAAGGAAGGGTACCGGGCGCTCACCCTCATGGAGAAGAAGAAGGACGGCATGCTCCTGGTCACCGTCCCCACCGCCAGCGGCCAGATCCCGCTGATCATCCTGCTGAAGGCCCTCGGCATGGAGCGCGACGAGGAGATCTTTGGCGGCATCGTGTCCGCGCAGGAGATGTCCAACATCGTCTACGCGAACATCGAGGAGACGCAGAACAAGAAGGTCTACCCGCCGAACGGGATCTTCACGCGCGACGACGCGCTGAACTATCTGGAGAAGAAGTTCGCGACGGGGCAGGCGAAGGAATACCGCCAGAAGAAGGTCGAGGCGATCCTGGACCGCTCCCTCCTGCCGCACCTCGGTGACACCGAGCCCGACCGCGTCAAGAAGGCCATCTTCCTCGGGCGCATCGCGCGCTCCGTCCTCGAGCTGTCCCTCGGCCTGCGGCGCGAGGACGACAAGGACCACTACGCGAACAAACGCCTGAAGCTCGCCGGCGACCTGATGGAGGACCTGTTCCGCGTCGCCTTCGCGAACCTCGTGAAGGACCTCAAGTACCAGCTGGAGCGGTCGTACACGCGGCGCCGCGAGGTGAAGATCACCTCCGCCATCCGCCCCGACCTCCTCTCCCAGCGCCTCCTCCACGCCCTCGCCACCGGGAACTGGGTCGGCGGGCGCGCGGGCGTCTCGCAGCTCCTCGACCGGACGAGCAACATGTCCGCCCTCTCGCACCTGCGGCGCGTCACCTCCCCGCTCACCCGCTCGCAGCCGCACTTCGAGGCGCGCGACCTGCACCCCACGCAGTGGGGCCGGCTCTGCCCCAACGAGACCCCGGAAGGGCAGAACTGCGGTCTCGTGAAGAACCTCGCCCTGATCGTCGACGTCTCCGAGGGCTTCCCCGAGGAGGATGTGAAGCTCCTCCTGGCGGACCTGGGGACGAAGCAGGTCAAGGGCCAGCAGACGAACCTCTGCCGGGTCTACGTCAACGGGGACCTCATCGGGCTCCATGAGGACCCGAAGTTCCTGGCGACGGAGATGCGCGAGCGCAGGCGCACCGGGCTCCTCAGCCATGAGGTCAACGTCCGCTGGGACACCAGCATGAACGAGATTGTCATCAACTGCGACGAGGGTCGCATCCGCCGACCGCTGCTCACCGTCCGTGAGGGGCGCCTCGTTTACAGTCGCAAGCACCAGGAGGACCTGCGCATCGGCCGCATGCACTTCAACGAGCTCATGCGCACGGGCGTGGTCGAGTGGATCGACGCGGAGGAGGAAGAGGACACGTACATCGCGACCTATCCGTACGACGTCCCGAACCGGTGCAAGCACTGCCACAACCCGCTCTCCCGCAACGACGTGGAGTGGCTCACGATGGGCGCCTCCACGGACACCGCCGAGGTGGAGTGCCACCACTGCGGGAAGACGTTCAACATCCCCACCCTCCTCTCCGCCGACCACACGCACCTGGAGATGGATCCGATGACCATCCTCGGCGTCGCGTCCGGCCTCGTGCCGTACCCGGAGCACAACTCCTCTCCGCGAGTCACGATGGGCGCGGGGATGGCGAAGCAGTCCCTGGGCCTTGGCTCGAGCAACTTCCGATCGCGGCCGGACACGCGGTCCCACATCCTCCACTACGCCCACCGCCCGATCGTCCAGACGGACGCGATGCGCTACCTCTCGTTCAACGAGCGGCCCGCGGGCCAGAACGTCGTCGTGGCCGTGATGTCGTACCACGGGTACAACATGGAGGACGCGATTGTCATGAACCGCGCGTCGATCGACCGCGGCCTCGGCCGCTCGAGCTTCCTGCGCACCTACCGCGCCGAGGAGCGCCGGTACCCCGGCGGCCAGGAGGACCACTTCGAGGTCCCCTCGCCGGACGTGCGCGGCGCCCGGGCCGACATGTCCTACGCCTCGCTCACCCCCGACGACGGGTTCATCTCGCCGGAGTCGGCCGTCACCGGCGGGGACGTGCTGATCGGCAAGACCTCGCCGCCGCGGTTCCTCGAGGAGGAGACGGACTTCCTGACGCCGCAGAAGCGGCGCGAGACCTCCATCACCGTCCGCCACGGGGAGAGCGGCTGGGTCGACTCCGTCATGCTCACGGAGAGCGAGAACGGCTCGAAGCTCGCCAAGGTGCGCGTGCGCGACCTCCGCATCCCCGAGCTCGGCGACAAGTTCGCCTCGCGCCACGGGCAGAAGGGCGTCATCGGGCTCATCGCGAACCCGGAGGACCTCCCGTACACGGAGCACGGCGTCATCCCGGACCTCGTGATCAACCCCCACGCCATCCCCTCGCGCATGACGGTCGCCCACGTCCTCGAGATGATCGGCGGCAAGGTCGGGAGCCTGGAGGGCCGCCTGATCGACGGCACGCCGTTCAGCGGGGAGCGCGAGGAGGCGCTGCGCAACGCGCTCGTGACGAACGGCTTCAAGTCGAACGGCAAGGAGGTCATGTACGACGGGAGGACGGGGAAGATCATCCCCGCCGAGATCTTCACGGGCGTGATCTACTACCAGAAGCTCCACCACATGGTCAGTGGGAAGCTCCACATGCGCTCGCGCGGCCCCGTGCAGATCCTCACGCGCCAGCCCACGGAGGGACGTTCCCGCCAGGGCGGCCTTCGGTTCGGGGAGATGGAGCGCGACTGCCTCATCGGCCACGGCGCGGCCATGGTGATCAAGGACCGCCTCCTCGACGAGTCGGACGGGACGATCCTCTACGTCTGCGGGAACGGGGAATGCGGGCACTGCGCGATCAAGGACCGTAAGGGCACCCTCCGCTGCCCGGTGTGCGACAACACCTCGAAGATCCATCCGATCCAGACCTCGTACGCCTTCAAGCTCCTCCTCGACGAGCTGCTCTCGCTCGGGGTGGCCATGCGTCTCCAGCTGGAGGACCTCAAATGATGCAGATGCGAGGCGTCACGAAACGCGTGTCCTCGATCAAGTTCGCCCTCCTGAGCCCGGAGGAGACGCGGAAGACCAGCGCGACCAAGATCATCACCGCCGACACGTACGACGACGACGGCTTCCCCATCGACATGGGCCTGATGGACGCGCACCTCGGCGTCATCGAGCCCGGGCTGAAGTGCAAGACCTGCGGCGGCAAGGTCGACGACTGCCCGGGGCACTTCGGGCACATCGACCTCGCGATGCCGGTCATCCACGTCGGCTACGTGAAGGAGATCAAGAAGCTCCTCCAGTCCACCTGCAACAGCTGCGGGCGGCTCCTGTTGACGCGCCAGGAGGCCCAGGAGTTCATGGCGGAGCTGGAGCGCACCGCCGAAGAGGGCGAGGCGGACCTCGATCTCGTCTCGAAGGAGACCGCGCGGGAGGCGGTGAAGAAGCAGCGCTGCCCCCACTGCGGCGCCGCGCAGTCGAAGATCACGCTCGACAAGCCGACGACCTTCCGCGAGGACGGCCACAAGCTGACGCCGAAGGAGGTCCGAGAGCGGCTCGAGCGCACGCCGAACGAGGACCTGAAGGCCCTCGGCATCAACCCGGAGGTCGCGCGGCCGGAGTGGATGATCCTCACGGCCCTCCTCGTCCCGCCCGTGACCGTCCGACCGTCAATCACCCTGGAGAGCGGCGACCGGTCCGAGGACGACCTGACGCACAAACTCGTCGACGTCCTGCGCATCAACCAACGCCTCCGGGAGAACCGCGACGCCGGCGCGCCGCAGCTCATCGTCGAGGACCTCTGGGAACTCCTGCAGTACCACGTCACCACGTACTTCGACAACCAGACGAGCGGGATCCCGCCGGCACGCCACCGGTCCGGGCGCCCGCTGAAGACCCTCGTCCAGCGCCTGAAGGGGAAGGAAGGCCGGTTCCGGTCCAACCTCAGCGGGAAGCGGGTCAACTTCTCGGCGCGCACGGTCATCTCGCCCGACCCCGTCCTCTCCATCAACGAGGTCGGCGTCCCCGTGGAGGCGGCACGCGAGCTCACGGTCCCCATCCACGTGCAAGCCTACAATCTGGACCTGGTGAAGGAATGGGTGAAGCGCGGCCCCGTCCCGCCGAGCCCGACGGGGGAGTACATCCCCGGGGTGAACTACGTCATCCGGTCCGATGGCCGTCGCATCCGGGTCACGGACAAGAACGCGGAAGCGGTCTCGGAGACCGTCGAGATCGGGTACATCGTGGAACGGCAGCTCGTCGACGGGGACATCGTGCTCTTCAACCGGCAGCCCTCGCTGCACCGGATGAGCATGATGGCCCACGAGGTCCGCATCATGCCCCACAAGACCTTCCGCTTCAACTTGGCCGTGTGCCCGCCGTACAACGCGGACTTCGACGGGGACGAGATGAACCTCCACGTGCTGCAGAGCGAGGAGGCCCGCGCGGAGGCGAAAATCCTCATGCGCGTCCAGGAGCATATCCTGAGCCCCCGCTTCGGCGGCCCCGTGATCGGCGCGATCCACGACCACATCTCCGGAGCGTTCCTGTTGACGCACAAGGACTCGAAGTTCAACCGCGAGGAGACCACGTTCCTGATCTCCGGGGTCGGCTTCAGTGAGCTGCCCGAGCCGACGAAGACGGACCGGGAGGGCCGGGAGTGGTGGTCCGGGAAGCAGCTCTTTTCGCTGGCCGTTCCCCCGGGCCTCAACATGACGTTCAAGTCCTCCATCGCGCCGAAGGGCGTGACCACGGTCAAGGAGCTCCGGGACCAGGACGCATGGGTCGTGATCGAGAACGGGAAGCTGACGGCGGGAACGATCGATGAGAACGCCATCGGCGCGTTCAAGGGGAAGATCCTCGACAAGATCGCGCGCGACTACGGGCCGGAGCGCGCGAGGAAGTTCATCGACGAGGCGACGCGCCTCGCCATCGGGGCGATCATGCTGCGCGGGTTCACCACCGGCATCGACGACGAGGACATCCCCGAGGAGGCGAAGAAGCAGATCGCCGAGGTCCTCCGGAAGGCCGAGGAAAAGGTCCACGGCCTCGTCGAGAAGTACAAGAGCGGCGAGCTCGAGCAGATGCCTGGCCGGTCCCTGGAGGAATCCCTCGAGGTCGAGGCGCTCAAGGAGCTGGGGGAGGCGCGCAACGAGGCCGGGGAAATCGCTTCGCAGTACCTGGGGATGGAGAACTCGGCGGTCATCATGGCGCGCACGGGCGCGCGCGGGTCGATGCTGAACCTCTCGCAGATGGCGGGTTGCATCGGGCAGCAGGCCGTCCGCGGGGAACGTCTCAGCCGCGGGTACCGCGGGCGGACCCTCCCCCACTTCAAGCCGGGGGACCTCGGCGCGGCCGCGAAGGGGTTCGTGAAGGCCTCCTACAAATCCGGGCTCCACCCATCGGAGTACTTCTTCCACTCCATGGGAGGGCGCGAAGGTCTCGTCGACACGGCCGTGCGGACGAGCCGCTCGGGGTACATGCAGCGCCGGCTGATCAACGCCCTCGTCGACATCAAGGTCAAGGAGGACGGGACGGTCCGGAACACCGCCGACACGATCATCCAGTTCCAGTTCGGGGAGGACGGCATCGACCCCTCCCGCAGTGTGCAGGGGGAGGCCGTCGACATCGACGACATCCTGCACGAGGTCATCGGGGAGGAGCCGAGCTGGAAGGAGCGCCTGAAGGAGAAGGAGATCGCCTCCTACGGCGCGCAGGAGAAGGACATGGTCGTCGAGCTCGAAGAGGAAGCCGAGGACCAGGAAGAGGAGGGCGAGGAGCCCACGGAGGAATGAGCATGGCGCGCGCAGCGACGGTCGATGCCCTCCGGAAGCGGAACATTGCGAAGGCCGACGCCGAGATCCTGGCGGACGCCGGGTTCACGGTCGAGAAGCTCCAGGCCTCGAAGCTCGATGCCCTCACCCGCTATCTCATGAAGGGTTACGCCAACCGCGGCATCGCGGAGGGCGAGTCGAAGGAGCGCGCGGAGAAGGTGGCCCGTCGCGTCCTGGAGAAGCTCGGGGCCCTCGAGCCCGCCAAGCCCGTGAAGGCGACGAAGGCCTCGAAGAAGGCGGAGGAGGAGGCCGCCGAGGAGAAGATGGTCATCACCTTCCCGAAGAAAGTCCCGCAGCCCGGGAAGCTGGAGGAGGAGATCGGCGAGGTGCTGAAGGAGCTTCACCTGGCCCTGCCGCGATCGACCCTCCAGGTCCTCGCGGAGAAACTGAAAGGCGTCAAGCTCCCGCCGAAGAAGATGAAGGAGCTCCTCAGCGCCATCTGCGACCGCGTCGCCGTGCACTCGATCGACCCGAACGAGTCGGCGGGGATCCTCAGCGCCCAGTCCATCGGCGAACCCGGGACACAGATGAGCCTGCCCTACCGGGAGCGCGTCCTCGTCCGCGAGCACGGCAACGTGCGCGTGATCGAGATCGGGCAGCTCGTCGATGCGCATCTGGAGGGTCTGGCGGTCAACCGCGACGGGGACTCCGAATGGGCCGACCTGCCGGCGGCGACGCTGGAGGTGCCGAGTCTCACCGCCGACGGCAAGGTGGTCTGGAAGCCCGTGCGGTCCATCAGCCGTCACGTCACGCCCAAGCCCCTGATCCGCCTCCTCACCCGTTCCGGCCGGAGCATCACCGCCACGGCCAACCACTCCTTCGTCACCCGCGAGAGCGGGACGATCGTCCCCGTGCTCGGGAGCGAACTCCGCCCCGGCGACCACCTTCCGGTCGTGCGACAATGGACGGTCCCCTCCCCCTCTCCCTCCCTGGATCTCGCTTCGATCCTGCCCAAGGAGGACTTCTGGTACGGCAGCGAACTGGCGAAGGCCCGGAGTCAGGGCGGGCGATGGCGGCAGGCGTACGGCCACTCGTTCACCGTTCCCGTGCTCCCCGACGCCCTTCACCGCCAGCTCCAGGGCGGCGGCCGCAGGACCGTGGAGGACGGGTTCGTCTACCCGACACCGAACCAGGGGTCCACGCGTTTCCCCGAGCGGCCCGAGCTCGACGACACGCTGGGGTGGCTCGTCGGCGCCTATCTCTCAGAGGGCTGGGCCGTCCCCTACGAGGTCAACATCTCCAACACGGACGAGCGCTTCCTCGCCCGGACACGGGCGGCGGCAGCGCGGTTCGGTCTCGGGTCGGCGGGGTTCGAGAACGACCGGGGCTTCGGACACGGGTACGACCTGCATATCCGCTCCAAGGTGCTCTCCGAGTTCCTCAAGCGGACGTGCGGCGCGGGGTCTGCGGGCAAGCGTGTCCCGGACTTCACCTACGGGGCGGCGGACGCCTTCGTGTCGGGCCTCCTGCGCGGCTACTTTGAGGGAGACGGCAACGTCGCCATCGCCCGCGGGGCGATTCGGGCCTCATCGAACTCCCAGGAACTCATTGATGGGCTCGCCCTCTTGCTCACCCGTTTCGGGATCCTGTCGAGCAAGGGACGGACCGGAGACCAGCATACCCTCTGGATACCCGCCCGGTTCGCGACCGTCTTCCGGGATCGGATCGGGTTTGAGTCCGAGGGGAAGTCGGCGCAGCTGGACGCCTTGTGCGCTCTCCCGCCCGCAGCATACACGTACGATTCCCTCGATGTCGTCGCCGGCTTCGGATCCCTTCTTGTCGATGTCGCCCGCAGACTGTCGCTGCCCACGCGAATCGTGAACAGCGCGACGAAGCGCGGGCGGATCGGGCGCGCGACCCTGTCCCGCCTCATCGGCCTGTTCGAGGACACGGCGGCGCGCATGAGGGAGGATCTGACGCAGGACCTGGCCCGGCTCCGCGCGCTCCGCGACGAAGACGTGACCTGGGATGAGATCGTGGCGGTGGAGACGCTGCCGGCCCTGACGGAGCGGGTCTATGACTTCTCGGTCCCGGGGCTCGAGACCTTCACGACCGCGGAAGGGATCGTCACGCACAACACGATGAGGACGTTCCACTATGCAGGGGTCGCCGAGATGAACGTCACCCTCGGCCTGCCGCGCCTCATCGAGATCGTCGACGCGCGGCGCGTGCCGTCCACCCCGATCATGGAGATCCACCTGAAGACCAGCGTCAAGGAGCTGGCCAAGGTGAAGAAGGTCGCGACCGACATCGAGATGACCTCGGTCGAGGACATCGCGGAGCTGGAGACGGACACGGTGAACATGCGCGTCGTCGTCTACCCGGACGAGGACCGCATGCGCTCTCGGGGCCTGACGAACGAGGACCTGAAGGAGCGCCTCGAGAAGCAGCGCAAGTTCACGTTCGTCCCGAACGCGAAGCGGCAGGTCGGCGACAAGGTCCGGACCGTCCCCGCCTTCACCATCGACGCCGGGGAGCCCTCGTTCAAGAAGCTCCAGAAGCTCGTCGACCAGGTGCGCTTCATGAAGATCAAAGGCATCGACGACATCAAGCGCGCGATCATCCGGCGGCGCGGCGAGGGGTTCGTCATCTACACCGAGGGCTCGAACCTGGAGAAGGTCCTCGAGCTCGATGCGGTCGACCCCACCAGCACGACGACGAACTCCATCCAGGAGATCTACGCGGTGCTCGGCGTCGAGGCCGCGCGGAACTCGATCATCAAGGAGGCCTACGACACACTGCACGAGCAGGGGCTCACCGTCGACATCCGGCACATCATGATGGTCGCGGACATCATGACGAACGACGGCGACGTGAAGGCGATCGGCCGGCACGGGATCTCCGGGCGGAAGTCCTCCGTCCTCGCGCGGGCGGCCTTCGAGATCACTGCGCACCACCTGCTCCGCGCCGCGGTCATCGGCGAGGTCGACTATCTCGACGGCGTCGCGGAGAACGTCATCGTGGGCCAGCCCGTGACCCTGGGGACCGGGGCGGTCAACCTCGTCTACCGGCCGCCGAAACAGAAGGTGGCGGCGTGATCGACGAGGCCCGCGCTCTGAAGAGCGCCGCACAGACCGGCTCGGTCGTTGTCGGCATCAAGGAGGTCTGGGCCGCCATCCGGTCGAAGAAGGCCCGGCTCGTCGTCATCGCGAACAACTGCCCCGACCCCAAGCTCGCGCAGGAACGGTCGGTCAAGGTCCACCGCTTCGGGGGCACGAACGCGGACCTCGGCGCGGCCTGCGGCAAGGCCTTCTCGGTCTCCGCGCTCGCGGTGCTCGACGCCGGGGAGTCCAACATCCTCTCCCTGTGAGGCCCGCATGCCCGACGTGACCTTCACCGAGGAGACGCTCGGGTACGTCACCTTCTTCCAGGGCGTCACGGAGACGCAGGTCCTCGACTGCATGGCGGACGAGCGGCGTCTGGTCTTCGTCGTCCAGAAGGGGGACCTCGGGAAGGCGATTGGGAAGGGCGGCGAGCACATCGCCCACCTCCGCCGGAAGATGGCGAAGGAGATCCACGTCGTCGAGTTCAGCGAGGACCCCGCCGAGTTCGTGGCGAACGTCTTCAAGTCGCACGACGTGAAGAAGGTGGAGATCGAGGACCGGAACGGGGTGACGCACGCGACGGTCACGGTGGCGGCGACGGAGAAGGGTCGGGCGATCGGGCGCGAGGGCCGGAACCTGAAGATGGCGCGGGACCTCATCGCACGGCACCACAGCATCCAGAGCGTGAGCGTCGCCTAGCCTACGCCCAGTACAGTTCTCGGTTCTAGCCTAGCAATCTTGTGGAAGGTGTCCTCAGAGCTCACTTCCCAAAGCGGTCAGGGGATTCTCGATGTACACCGCCAAGATCTCGGCACCAACTCCCGGGTCTGCGACCACACACCTGACCTCTCAAGGTGAGCGAAACCGGCCCGCCAACTCAGTGAGATGCGGCAGGTGCTCGGCGGTCGCGTTCACGAACACCTGAAATCTGGCGCCGTCGTCGGAAAGGAGGTTCAGATTGAACTGCTTCACCTTTCCCCACAGGAGCCGTTTGGTTTTCATGAGTCGGAGGTGGGCTGGCCACAACTCTGCATAGTAGCGCCCGTGCCTGGACGCCAGGCTCGCGAGGCGGTCGGCGAGGCGCTCGGCCCCGGAAATCCCGTGCTCTGTGAGGAGAGGCCTGATCTCCTTCTGAATATCGACCTCTCGCATCATCACAATTCGGGCGGAGGTCGAATAGAGCCGCCCATAGGGCGGGCTGGGACCGGAGTCCACCAAGCACTTGCTGGTGAAGATGCTCCATCCGGAAAAAACGGCCATGTCGAACCCCGGCCAGACGGCAAGGACACGCTCGTTCGGCAGCGTGACCAGGGCGCCGACCGAGGAATAGATTCGGTTCAACCCGTCAATGTCGCCGGCGGTGAGAAACCGAGAGGCGGGATGGGCAAATCTCTTCATGGTTGGAGGGGAACCGATGGCCGGAGGCGCATGCGGTCTATCCTGAAAAGACCGTAGTGAATCAAATAGGTTTCCACGTAGCCCTCCTTCCTTACCGCTCGAAGAGGTAAGGGCGCGCGATCGGACGCGAGGGCCGGAACCTGAAGATGGCCCGGGACCTGATCGCACGGCACCACAGCATCCAGAGCGTGAGCGTCGCCTAGGGCAGGCCCTGGCGCGAGACCTCGAGCCCATCCGACGTCGGGTACTCCTCGACGACATAGCACCGGCCGACGATATCGGCGGCGATGTCCTCCAGCACCCATGCGGCGATCTCGACACGGCGGCGTCCCGTATTCACCGCCACGAGCTTGGCGGGGACCCCGAACTCCTCGTGCAGGGTCTTGACCATGGCCGGAAGATCATCGGCCTCGATTACCCCGCGGATCAGCGTGCCATCCTCGGTGATGACATCCCAGGCGTTCGCCGCCACTTTCGCCGCGCGCTTGATGCGCTCGCGCAGCTGCCAGGCGTCCTTGTACTGGCTGGTGCAGTAGTGCACCGTGATCCGGTGCGGCTCGGACAGGATGTCCCGGGCCACGTCATCGGCGCCCGCCACGCCGTACGACTCATCGTCCTTCGTGTGGTACCCACGCACACCCAGGCGCGCGTAGTTCGCGTCGCTGTACTCCATCTCATCCAGGTTGACGAAGTCGAGCTTCGCCGTCTCCGCCCACGCGATGAGGGATTTCAAGTCGTCCGACCGCTCCGGGATGAGGGGCACCTCGAAGCCGACCGCCATCCCGAGGCGCCGGGACTCGGCCACCGCGGCGGGGAACCCCGACATCTCCAGGCGGGACCACAGTCCGGGCGGCGGGTGGAAGCGGATCTCGTCGAGGCCGCCGGCGGCGACCGTGCGGATCTTCTCCAGGTCCGTCGTCATCGTGTAGAGGTGCGTCTGGAAGGACGGCCCGAACTCCGACTTGAGCAGCGTGATGTAGCGCGCCACGCGGTCCGGGACCTCGAGCGGGTCGCCGCCGGTGATCCCCGCGCCGAGCGCGTGCATCGCCCGGGCCTCCTCGAGGATGTCCTCGTCCCGAAGGACCGGGCGTTCGTTCGCGTAGATCCCGTCCCGGTACATCTTCTCCTCGTTCACGGGACAGTAGAAGCAGTGGTAGGAGCACAGCCCCGTCACGAACAGGACCATCTTCGCCCCCTGCTCGCAGAGGCGGCAGCCCTCCGGCAGGGTGCCCACGGCCAGCGATCCGCACGGTCGGGTCTTCACCGCCAAGGGGAGTCCCACGCCCCGGGCGCATCTTTAAGTTGTCGGGGTTCACTCTTCGAGGCGATGGAGCGGGAGGAGGCCGAGGCCCTGGCGGTGAGACAGTACACCAAGAGGAAGCTGGTCCGCCTCGTCGTCGGCGTCCCACTGACCTGGGCCACGATCTTCGTCTTCTGGACCGGGGCCCTTGGCCTCCTGGTCCTGGCCTCGGAGCAGCGCACGGCGCATGCGGTCGACCTCGTAATCGTCCCGGGCCTCTTCCTGGCCACGGTCCTCACGCCCCTGCTGAGCCTGGAGCCGCTGATGGGCAGCCTCCATGACATCGTCTCCTACCGGAACCTGCAGGCACATCTCGCGCAGATGGACACCTTGTCCCGCCGCCGGGGCTGAGCCGGATTCTCCTGGAATCCCTGCGGCACTCTTAAATAGCCGCCCCTGGTTTTGTGGGCCAGTCAGGGGTGAATGAGTTGCGTGGAGGTTGGAAGCCTTTCGCCGTACTGCTGGGCATTGCGATTTTGGGGACCACGGTCCTCGTCGGGGCCGTCCTGTACCGGTACGGGGGACTTCCGAACACCCTCCCGAACGGTTTCGATTCCTTCCTCGTCGACCCCGACCATGACGGCCGGGCGAACTACCTGGTCGTGAAGACGCGGGCCTCGCTCCCCTCGACCGACCAGTACCGGGTCACCGCCGACCTCGTGTCCGGGAGCCAGAGCGTCAGCTCGACCTCGGGGGTCCTGGAGCTCTCCAAGGGCTCGAACCTCGTGAGCGTGGCCTTCCGCGGCGGGGACATCGAAGAGGCGCGGGCCTCCGGGGCCCTCACCGCCAACATCGCCTTCACCCGGGTCTCCGGCGCCGCGCCGTACACCACCGTGAACGTGCACACGCTTCCCGCGGTCTCCCCGACCTCCTTCAAGTCGCGCGACAGCGCCGTCGTGATGCGCGGCGAGCCGATCACCACCCTCAGCGACACCGACGGCGATCAGCGGATCGACGCCGTGACGGTGCGGACGACCGTCGAGGTCTCCCGCGCCGCCTATTACCAGTTCAAGGCCGAGGTCGTTGGCGGCGTGCGCCAGGTCGGCACACAGAACGCCCGCCCGCACGGCTTCGCCCCCACCTACGACCCGCGCTCCCTCGGAGTCGGGGTCCACACGATCGAGACCATCGTCCCCGGAGGAACGCTCTACGCCAGCGGCATCCGCGGGGGCATCCCCGTCTACCTCGAGGCCTTCACCACTCCGAGCGGGCATTACTGCTATGGCGACGAAGGCGCATCCAGCCTGCCCGCGGAGAACGGGGACGCGATGGGCCTCGTCTCCCCGTACGTGATGCCGTCCCGGCCGCTGGACCTCGGGGACTCCACCACGATCACGATCGCGCAGGACTTCGATCACTTCGAGGCGCCGACGATGCCCGCTGACTTCCAGGGCACCGTTCGCGACGAGGCCGTCGCCGACGGGTTGCGGATCACCGCCGATCTCGTCGTGAACCAGGCGGGCCAGTACGACCTCTCCGGGATGCTCTACGCCCGGGGCAGCATGGACGCGACCATGGCCCAGGGCACGCGCAGCACGATCTACCAAGGCGGCACGCTCATCAGCACCGCGTGGACGCGGATCGACCTGAGCAGCAGCACGACCGCGTCGCTCACCTTCCCCGCGGGCGAGATCGCGGCGTCCGGCCTCTCCGGCCCGTACGACGTGAAGCTGCGTCTGGTGCCGGCGAGCCTCCGCGTGATCGACCCCGTGATCGTCCATGTCACCTCCGCGTACGACGTGAACGTCTTCACCGCCGGCGGGGACAAGCCCGCGCGGATCGCCTCTCTCGCCGCCGACCTCGTGACCGGACAGATCTCCGTCGGCCTCTCGCAGGAGACCACGCTCCTCGTCCGCGTCATCCATGAGAACGGCATCATCGTGTACGAGTCCGCCGACGCGCGCGGCGCCTGGGCGGCCTTCACTTCGGCCTACAACTTCCGCTCGGACGTCCGTGGGGAGTACGCCGTGGCGGCGTACCTCTTCTCCAACGGCCGGCCCGCCGACTACCGCGAGATCATCGTGACGGCCTAGGGTCGCCGGGCTCACACGGGGCGCTTGCACCGCTCGCAGACCAGGCGGCAGTCCGCCTTGCATTCCTGACAGACCCCGCCAAGGAAGCGCTCCTTCACGGGGGCGTGGTGGCACGAGCTGACGGCGCGCACGAGGTGCCCGCAGTATTCACAGAGATGATAGACGGGCTTCTTCCCGAAGGCATGCTGCTGCCACGCGGACAGGCCGAAGAGGAGCGCGAGCAGGACGAGGAGTACGACGGCCACGGCCCAGCAGGCGACGCTGCCGAAGAGGTCTCCTCCTTCGAGGAGGACCGTGTGGAGCCAGTCCACGACCGGACGTATCGACCGGGCGGCTTAAGGGTTCCCGCGGCGGGAAGGCTAAGTACGCCGCCACACGTGCCCGCCGCCGTGGACGCCCGCGAGATCCAGGCCCGGCTCAAGGCGGTGGGGGTCCGCCCCTCCCGGGGCCTCGGGCAGAACTTCCTCATCGATGACCGCGTGGCGGCAAGGCAGCTCGAGCACGCCGGGGTGCGCGCGACGGACACCGTGCTGGAGGTCGGGCCCGGCCTCGGCATCCTGACGGAGCACCTCGCGGGCGCCGCCCGCCACGTCGTGGCGGTGGAGGCGGACCGCCGGCTGGCGGCGGCGCTCGAGGGGCGGTGGCCGAACGTCGAGGTGATCCGGGGCGACGCGGTGAGGGTGCCCTGGCCGCCGTTCGACCGGATGGTCGCGAACCTCCCCTTCTCCATCTCCTCGCCGATCACGTTCCGTCTCCTGGAGCATCCCTTCCGCCGCGCCTCCCTGATGTTCCAGCGGGAGTTCGCCGAGCGGCTCACCGCCACAGCGGGGACGAAGGACTACTCCCGGTTGACCGTCTCCGCGTACTGCCGTTCGACCTGCCGCCTCGCGGAAGACGTCCCGCCGTCCGCGTTCTGGCCCCCACCCCGCGTGCACTCTGCGGTCGTCGTCCTGGAACCGAGGCCGCGGCCCTTCGCCGTCCGCGACGAGGCCTTCTTCGAGGCGATGGTACGCGCGCTGTTCACGCACCGCCGGAAGATGATCGGGACGACCCTTCAGCGGGCGGGCAAGGCCCTCGGCCTCCGCCCGGGTTCCGCCGGCGAGGACCCGTTCGCGAAGCGGCGCGTGGGGGAGCTGAAGCCCGAGCAGCTGGGCGAACTGGCCGACCGGCTGTGCCCCGACCGGCCCGGGGCTGCGAAAAGTTAATCCTGCCCCCGCCAATGAGCGACACTCCGGGGAGCGCATGGTCCGCAAGAAGGTGAGCACCGAGCTCGACAAGGCGGAGATCAAGCTTCGGTCCCTCTACGAGCAGCGCGACAATGCGAACGCGGAGGCGCAGGCGGTCCGCCAGGAACGCGACCTCCTCAACCTGAAGCGCAAGGACCTCGTCGAGGAGATGCACAAGGTCGGGGACGCGCGCGTGGGCGCGGTCAGGACCCTGCGCCAGCACCGGGACCGACGCAACTCCTTCCACCAGGAGGCCCGGGAACTCATCGAGCTCAAGCGCAAGGCGCGGGGGAACCTGAAGCGGGGAATCGGTACCGACCTTTCTCGATTGCGGCGGGAGATCGACGACATGGACTGGAAGCAGGTGACCACGGTCCTCACGCTCGCCAAGGAGAACGAGCTCATCGCCGAGCTGCGCCTCGCCATGAAGGAGTTCCGCACGCTCGAGAAGGAGAAGGGCGCGCAGGAGCGGGTCTTCAAAGAGGTCAAGGACATCGATGCCGCCATCGACGACCTGATGAAGAAGGCGGACGCGGAGCATGCCCAGGTCGTCCTCCTCGCGAACCGCGCGCAGGAGGACCACGACAAGGTCACCGAACTCGTCCGGGAGATCAGCGTCCTCATCGCCGAGGGCGACAAGAAGCACAAGGAGTTCATCGAGGCACGCGAGAAGGCGGACGCCTACCACGAGAAGGCGATGGAGATGCGGGACAAGGTCCTCGCCGAGCGGAAGGCCGGCCGGGCCGAGGAGATGGAGGAGCGCAAGATGCTCCGCGACCAGAACCGGATCGTCCGCGCCACGCTCCTCGACAAGAACAAGCTCGACGAGGCGGCCGACAAGGCCCTCGAGAAGCTCCTGAAGCAGGGGAAGGTGGAGATCCGCGGATGATGGGCATCGTGCTCGCGGGGGGCGAGGGCAAGAGGCTCAAGCCGCTCACCGCGACGCGCCCGAAACCCATGCTGCCCGTGGCGGGGAAGCCGTGTATCGACTACGTCCTCCGTTCCCTGATCTCCTCGGGGATGCACCGCGTCGTGATCACGACCGCCTACATGGCGGAGTACCTGATCAAGCAGATCGGGGACGCCCTGGACTACGATGCGTCCCTCGTCTACTCCTTCGAGGACACGCCGGCGGGGACGGCCGGCGCCGTGAAGCGGGTCGCGGACTTCGTGGACGGGACGTTCATCGTCGCGATGGGCGACGTCCTCGCGGACTTCGACGCGAAGGCCCTCGTCGACTTCCACAAGAAGAGCGGCGGCATCGCGACGATCGCCCTCACTGAGGTCCAGGACCCGACGGAGTACGGGATCGTCGGGCTGGATGACACCGGGCGCATCGAGAGGTTCGTCGAGAAGCCCCGGCGCGAGGATGCGTTCTCGAACCTGATCAACGCGGGCATCTACGTCCTGGAGAAGGAGGTGCTCGACCACATCCCGGACAAGCAGATGTTCGACTTCGGGAAACAGGTGTTCCCCCTCCTGCTGAAGCGCGGCCTCGGTGTCTACGGCCGGAAGATCGAGGGGCTCTGGATGGACATCGGGCGCCCGTCCGACCTGCTCACCGCCAACCTCGAGGTCGTGAAGCGGACCGGCAAGACGGTGACGATGGCGGGGGTAGAGACCTCGGGGCCTCTGGTGATCTCCCCGACCGCCTCGGTCGGCAAAGGCGCCATCCTCCAGGGCCCGTGCTACCTCGGGCCGGGGGCGCACGTCGCGGCGGGGGCGGTGGTCCGCGAGTCCTGCCTATACGACGACGGCGAGGTCGAGAGCGGGGGGACCCTGGAGAGGACGGTCGTCCTGGAGCGCAGCAAGATTCGGGCCGGAAGTCATCTTCGGGAGAGCGTCATCGCGCGCGACTGCGTCGTGGAGCGCGACGCGGTATTGGAGCGCAGCGTCGTCGGGGACCGGATGACCATCATGGCGTCGTCGCGTCTCGTCGACGCGGTGATCGGGCCCCCGTCCAGCTAGGGTGCCGGGTCGGCTCAGCCCGGCAGGGCGCGGCGATGGACCACGCGACCCTGGCTAAGGACCATCTCGACGGAATCGCCGTGGCGGTAACCGAGGTGGCGGTGGTTCGGCAGGTCGAGCACAAGGAGATCGGCGCGCTTCCCCGTTTCGATCGTTCCGCACTCCCCGCCCTTCCCCACGGCGTACGCCCCGTTCACCGTCACCGCCGTAAGGGCCTCGGCAGCGCTGAGGCCGGAGTGGTGCACCGCGATGGAGATCACGGTCTGCAGCGACTCGATCCAGGAGTTCGGGCTCAGGTCGGTGCCGAGGGCCACCGCCAGGTCGAGGCCCAGAAGCCTTCGCGCATCGGCGTACGGCAGGCGCGAGGTGAAGGAGGTCCCCGGGAGGAGGACGGCGATCACCCGCCGCGCCGCCATCTCCTTCAGCCCGGCGTTCGTGGAGTGCACGAGGTGGTCGGCGGTCACTGCGCCGACGTCCGCGGCAAGCTCGGCGCCCCCGCAGGCGGTGAGCTCGTCCGCGTGGACGCGCGCGTCCAGCCCGTACCGACGGGCGGCCAACAAGATCCTGCGGCCCTGATCGGAGGTGAAGTACCCGTCCTCGACGAACACGTCGCAGAACCGCGCGGCGGTCTTCCGGGCGACCTCCTCGAGCATCGGCCCGGCGACGAGGTCCGCGTAGGCGTCGGGACGCCCTTCGAACTCCGGGGGGAGGGCATGGGCGCCCAGGAAGGTCGGAACGATCTCGATCGCCGCGTCCTGCATCTGAGAGAGAAGGGTGAGGCTCCGGACCTCCTGGTCGACGGAGAGCCCGTACCCGGACTTCACCTCGGCGGTGGTCGTGCCGTGACGCAGCATCGATCGGAGCCTCCCGAGGGTCTCGCGGCGCAGGACGTCGTCCGGCGCCTCCCGGGTCTTCTTCACGGTGCTCGCGATTCCCCCGCCGCGTGCGGCGATCTCGCGGTAGCTCAGGCCCTCCCGCTTCCACTCGAGTTCGTCCTCGCGGGACCCGGCGAAGAGCGCGTGCGTGTGCGCATCGACGAACCCGGGGACGACGACCTTGCCCGTGAGGTCCAACGTCACCGCCACATCGCGGTGCCGGGCCTCCAGGTCCGGGGAGGGGCCGACCTCGGCGATGCGTCCGTCGGAGACGAACACCGCCGCGTCGTGGAGGATGCCGAGCTCCCGCATCTCCGCGCCTCGGCGCGCCCGCGCCGGGCCGGCCAGGGTCACAAGCTCTCCGATCTTCATGAGGAGCACCGTGTCCATCGCCGCCGCGGGTGGAGGTCCCGACGGCGCAGGGGCCTTCGGGGCGAGGACCTTGTGCGCGCGACGGATCACGGGCCCACCTTCGCGCCTTCCTTCTCGACTTGGACGGTGAACGCGCGGCCTCCTGCCTTCTCGATGGCGGCCTTCGCCTCTTTCGGCCGATCGGTGAGGGCAATCATGCTCCCGCCACCGCCGGCGCCGGTGAGCTTCGCGCCGTACGCGTGCTGGCGCGCCGCCAGGACGAGCGACTCGAGTGCCGGGGAACCGACACCGAGCTTGTTGAGAAGCGCGTGGTTCTGGTCCATGAGGACCCCCGCGGCCACGAGGTCGTGCCGACGCAGGGCGGAGACGCCTTCAAGGGCGATGAGGCCGATGCGCTCGATCGCCGCGCGCGCCTGTGGATCGGTCTCCACTCGCTTTCGCACCGCCGCCACGAGCGGCCCCGTGGGCGCCGCGATTCCCGTGGTCCCGATGACGAGGTGGAACCGCGGGAACTCGACGCCATGCACTTGCCAGGCGGTGTCCCCGCGATGGATCTCCCAGAGGAACCCCTCCTGACGCTGCTGAAGGACGAGGATGCCGCCGCCGGCCGTGGCGGTGGACGTGTCGATGGGGCTCGCCCGGCCCTGGACCGCGAGCTCGACCTCGAACGCATCCCGTGCGATCCGTTCCCTCGATCCCGTTCCCTGGAGCGCGGCGAGAGTGGCGACCGTCACCGCCGCCGAGGACCCCAGTCCGGCCCCGAGAGGAAGCCGCGAGCGGATCTCGAGCCACTGCGGAGATCCCTTCCCGCTACGCTCGACCGCCGCCTTCACGTACGCATACTTCGGGTCGTCGAGGGAGGCGCCGTCGGCGCGCCATTCGGCATGGGGGCGGGAATAGACCTCGGCGCGCAGGTCCACCGCCACGGCGACGGCGGGCTCGCCGAACACGACGGCGTGCTCCCCGAAGAGGATGACCTTCCCGGGAGCCGACGCGGAGACCACGGCGAGAGAACCCGAGCGGGCGGAATGAACCTATCGGACGCCCCGCTCGTACTCGGCGGCCTTGTACTCGAGCTTCGCGGCCTTCTCCTCGATCTTGCGCACCTGGTCGCGGAGCTTGGCGGACTTCTCGCGGAGCTTCGCGGCCTTCGTGCGGAGCCGGGCGGCCTTCTCCATCGCCGCGGCGCGCTTTTTCATCGACCGGGCGGACTGCATTTGCTGGTTCGCATACCGGCCGGCATCGTGGGAACCGTAGGCCGCAGGTCCACGCTGGTTGTAGGACATCAGAACACGCTCCCGCTGCGATGGGGGCGGTTTCTATTTATCCTTTTCGCGGTGATGGAGGAACCCCGGATCGGACCCTCACACATACGGGGCGGTCGGCGCGTCCGAGACCCGGGCCTTGCCCCGTGTCCGCAGGGACTTGAGCGCGGCGGTGAACATCTCGCGCGGTATGCGGATCTTCTTGACCGCGTCCTCGGTCAGCTTGCCCTCCTTCTCGACGTGGCGGCGGACCGCCAGCATGGAGGCCTCGTTGCAGATGGCGGCGATCTCGGCGCCGCTCATCCCCTCGGTCTCCTCGGCGAGCTTGTCGATCTTCACGTCGTCCGCGAGGGGCTTGTGGCGGGTGTGGATGGCGAAGATGGCGCGGCGGGCCGCGACGTCGGGGGGATCGATCCGGATGAGCCGGTCGAAACGTCCGGGACGGAGCAGGGCCGGGTCCACGATATCCAGGCGGTTCGTCGCCCCGATGATCGTCACTCCATGGAGCTCCTCGAGCCCGTCCATCTCCGTGAGCATCTGGGAGACCACCCGCTCCGTCACCTGCGCGTCGACGCTCTGGCCGCGCAAGGGGGCGATAGAATCGACCTCGTCGAGGAAGACCACGCAGGGCGCCGCCAGCCGCGCCTTGCGGAAGATCTCGCGGACCGCGCGCTCGCTCTCTCCGACCCACTTGCTCAGGAACTCCGGTCCCTTGACGGAGATGAAGTTCGCCTCGGCCTCCGTCGCCACCGCCTTCGCGAGCAATGTCTTCCCCGTTCCCGGCGGGCCATAGAGCAGGATGCCTTTCGGCGGCGTCGCGTCGACGGCGGTGAAGAGCGGGCCGTACCGAAGCGGCCACTCGACGGCCTCCCGGAGCTGCTGCTTCGCGTCCTCCATGCCGCCGATGTCCGCCCAGCGGACGTTCGGCCGCTCGACGAGGACCTCGCGCAGGGTCGACGGCCCCATCTCCCGGAAGGCGGTGAGGAAGTCGTCGCGCCCGACAACAAGGCGGTTGAGGACGTCCAGCGGGATCGCCTCCGCCTGCAGGTCGATGTCCGGCAGGACGCGGCGGAGCGCGCGCATCGCGGCCTCCTTGCACAACGCGGCGATGTCGGCGCCGACGTACCCGTGAGTCATCCCCGCCAGGGCCTCCAGGTCGACGTCCTCCGCGAGCGGCATGCCACGCGTGTGGATCTGGACGATCTGGTGCCGGCCCTCGCGGTCCGGAATCCCGATCTCGACCTCACGGTCGAAGCGTCCGGGACGGCGCAGCGCCGGGTCGAGGGCGTTCGGGCGGTTCGTGGCCCCGATCACGACGACCTTCCCCCGTGTCGCGAGGCCGTCCATCAGGGAGAGGAGCTGCGCGACGACGCGCCGCTCGACTTCGCCGACCACCTCGTCGCGCTTCGGGGCGATGCTGTCGATCTCGTCGATGAAGATGATGCTCGGGGCGTTCTCCTCGGCGCCCTTGAAGATCCCGCGCAGGTTCTCCTCGCTCTGCCCGTAGTACTTCGACATGATCTCCGGGCCGCTGAGGGGCACGAAGTTCGCCGCCGTCTCTGAGGCGACCGCGCGCGCGAGGAGCGTCTTGCCTGTGCCCGGCGGGCCGTGGAGCAGGACGCCTTTCGGCGCCTCGACCCCGAGGCGCTCGAAGAGCTCCGGATGGCGCATCGGGAGTTCCACCATCTCGCGGACCTTGCGCACGGCATCGCCGAGGCCACCAAGGTCCTCGTAGGAGACGCGCGGGACGGCGGGCTGCTCCTTCGCAGGTTTGTCGGTGACCTGGACCTTCGTCGTGCGCTCGATGACCACGGCATCCGCGGAGGGGCTGAAAGACTGGACGAGGAGGTCGAAGCGACGACCCATGAGGTTCATCTCGAGGGCGTCGCCACGGGTGATCGGCCGGCCCTCGAGCGCTTGGGCGAGATAGTCCTCCCCGCCCATGATCCGGATCGCCTCGGTCGGCGCGAAGACGACCTTTTCCGCCGTCTTGGCGGCGACCTTGCGGAGGCCCACCTTCTCGTCGATGCCGACGTCCGCGTTCCTCCGCGTGTTCCCGTCGATCCGGACCGTGCCGCGGTTCTCGTCCTCCGGGTAGCCGGGCCAGACGACGGCGACGGTGCGGTCCTTGCCCTCGATCTCCACGATGTCCCCGCCCTTCAGGTCCAGCGCCCCGAGGAGGGCGGGGTCGACCCGAGCGACACCGCGACCCGCGTCCTTGGCCTTCGCCTCGACGACACGCAAGACCTTCTCGGGGGTTTTCATGGGTTCATGCCTCCGTTTCGCAGCAGGGAGGAACCACGCTCTCGCCGCGGGTTTCCGACCACCAATATACACGAGCACTTCTATAAGAAGATTACCTACGACACCTCAAAGGCCTGCGCGTGCTCCTGAGCTCATCGACGCCACGGCGCCCCGAGAGATCCGCATCGCCAGCCCCTGCCCGACCTGCGGGGGCGTCCTGACGCTCACTGCCATCGAGATGGACATCCCGTACTTCGGCCCGGCCCTGCAGACGATGGTCCGCTGCGCGACATGCGCCTTCCGCCATGCGGACACGCTGCTGACCCGGGAGGAGGAGCCCGCGCGGTACACCCTGCACGTCACGGGGACCGACGGGTTGCGGGCGAAGGTCGTCCGCTCGCAATCCGGAACCGTCCGCCTCCCGGAGATCGGCGGGGTCCTCGAGCCGGGGCCGCGGTCAGAATCCTTCCTCACCACGGGTGAGGGACTCCTCTGGAGGTTCCGGGACGCCGTCCGCTCCGCCATGGCGGTGGAGGCGGAGGGGGACGGCGCGGCGGTGATCGCTCGCCTCGACGCGATGATCGCCGGACGCGAGCCGTTCACCATCATCGTCGAGGACCCGACGGGGAACAGCCGGATCCTTCACCCGCAAACGACGCGGGAGACCCTCTCCAAGGAGTACGCGGAGGGCCTTAAGCGCGGCTCGTTCGTCCTCGACGTCTCGGAGCTGACAGATCTCTCGGACGAGGACTGAACCCTCGACGCTCAGGGGACCGGCGACACCGCGCGCAGAGAGACCTTCGCCTCGCCGCACTTCGGGCAGGCGTCGATCCGACGCGCGGACACGAAGGTGCCGCACTTCGCCTTGCCCCGGCACATGACCTCGTAGAGCTCGTCCTCGCCCATCATTCCTCCCGGAGGGTGTCCCTCGGCATTAACAGCACGATTCATGGACGAGCGATGCGCTCACTCCTCGCCCTGACCCAGCCGAGGGCTTGTTGGATCCCGGGGTTGTCCTCCAGTCATGACGCCCCGTCCCGGGGCGATCTTAGAGGGACCCATTGACGGAATCCCCTCCGGGGCTTGCATCGCGTCTCACGTATCCACGCGACCTTCACCGGAGCACCGGCCCATCCCGCCCGGGCGGCTTAAGGATTCCGCCATGAGGTTTATGACGCGGCCCGCCATGGTTCGCCCGTGGAGGCCTTCGAGATCGTCCCCTGGGCGGTGATCCGTGGCGGCAGGACGCTTCGGGGCGGCGTCCCCGTCTCCCTCGCCGAGATCTGGCCCGTGCTCGACGCCGCGCTCGACACGCACGGCAAGGCGCTCCTCTGGGACATGGACGGGATCGAGACGAACCGCCCGCAGCTGGACCTCCTCCGGCGCTTCGAGGGCCTTGGGCTGTGGGTCGATGCCGGGGTGCGCTACGCCGACGGCGTGATCGACGTCCTCGTCGCGGGGGCGGACAAGGCCGTGGTCGGGACGAAGAGCCTCTGGGGGCTCGAGGAGCTTCAGGAGGCGTTCCGACTGACCGAGAACCTCCTGTTGCAGATCGACTTCGACGGGAAGATCCTGCACCCGGGACGCGCGGCAATCGAGCCGGCTCCCCAGGACCTTGCCCGGTGGGTGCGCGACCATGGCGGCGACACGATCCTCTTCATGACGGCGGAATCGGTCCTCGACCTCGCGGCGGTGAAGGCCCTAGCCTCGGAGGTCCGGGTCTACGCAGGCGTCGCTTCACTGGCGCAGGTCCCGGCGCTCCAGGAGACCGGCGCGGCCGGGGCAATCGTGGACCTCTGGGAGGCGGGCGGACGGACGACCTGAAGCGGGCGGTCGCCTTCCTGTTCGCCCGGAAGAGCGCGACCACGATGGCGGAGCGGGACCTCCTGCTCGCCGCCTCGCTGGACCTGCGGTGGTTCGACTACAGCGGCGCGCAGCGCTTCCTCGACGCGGCCGTCTCGATGGGGCTCGTCGTCCGGGAGGGCGAGCGGGTGCGCGCGACGTTCGACCCCGCGACCGTGGCCGTCCCCCTGGACTTCACGCCGCCCCCCGACCTCGTCACCGCCGCGCCGCGCGGCGAGGCGCTCTTCCAGGAGATCCTGCAGCGCATCGTCGACACCGGGATGGACGCAAAGGCGGCGATCGCCCGGATCAACGAGAAAGAGGAGCGGCAGAACGTGGAGATCCCGGTCGCGGCGTTACTCGTCCTGGCGGACCTCGGCGGGGACGCGAGGAGCCTCGCCCCCCGGGTCCTCGCCGCCCTCCGCGGGCCCTGAGGTCTTCGCGACCTTGCGTGCCCGGACCTCCTCCTTGTTCACGAGGCCGCGCAGGTTCGCCCACGCCTCCGCGCGCGCCCTCGGCGGCTTGACGACGAGTTCCCAGACGACGAACGCGGCGACGAACAGCAGGCCGCCACACACGGGCGTCAGGAGCCTCGGGTCCGCGGCGACCTGAAGGAGGACGGCGACCACGAAGAGGCCGATCACTGCAGCCACGGCGGCGACGAGCGCGTATCCGTGCGAGCGCTTCATCGGGTCTCCAGCCCGACGATGTCCCCGAGGGTGGCGCCGGCCGGGCCGCTGTACTTGCGCGCGGCGACCTTCTCGACCGTCTCTTTCAACTTGATGCCGAGGGCGTGCTCCAGCTTCTTCAGCAGGGCGTCGTTCGGAACGATCCCGCCGGTCTCAAGCTTCGTGATGACGCTGGCCTTCTCGTTGATCTTCGCCGCCAGCTCGGCCTGCTTCCAGCCATGGGCCTCGCGGGCCCTGCGGATCCGGGGGCCGATGTCCTCGGCGAGGACCTCGTCGCCCTCGACGTTCTGCAGCACGTCGCGCTCCTCGTGCCGCCGCGCGCGCGCCTGAAGGCGTTCCAGCACGGCGGGGTTCAGCGGCGTATGGCGGACCGCCACCGGGGCGTCGACCTCGACCCCGAACTTCCGGCAGTTCCCGCACACCGCCAGCACGGAGCCCTCGATGGCGACGTGGCGTAGCGCCGGGGCGGTGTTCCCACAGATTTCGCAGAGCAAGGACGGCCCCAAAACGCCTAAATAGACCCCCTCGATATATAGATGCCGAGCCCCGAGCGGAGCGTCTTCATGGAAGGGAATCCCCCCGCAGCGTCCTCCCAGCCCATCGCGGAGCGCATTGCCCTGCTCGAGGAGCGCCAGGACAAGCTGCTGGAAGCCTCGCGGCGCGCCGAGGGCGAGAAGAAATACCTCGAGATGGAGCTCCTCCGTCTGCAGAAGGAGGTCAAGCGCCTCAAGACCGAGCTGGACCGGCTGAAGGCGCCACCCCTCATCATCGGGACGATCCGCGACGTCCTCGCCGACGGCCGGGTCATCGTCAAGTCCTCCACCGGGCCGGACTTCATCGTGAACACGGCGGAGTATGTGGCGAAGGAGAACGTCCAGGTGGGCGTGCGCGTCGCGCTGAACAAGCAGACGCTTGCGGTGATGGGCGTCCTGCCGCCCTCGCTCGACCCGATCGTCATGGGCGCCGAGGTCATCGAGAAGCCGCACGTGTCCTACGAGGACATCGGCGGTCTCGACAAGGAGATCCTCGAAGTGCGCGAGGCGGTCGAGGACCCGTTGCTCAAGCCGGAGCTCTACAAGCAGGTCGGGATCGAGCCGCCGAAGGCGGTCCTCCTCGTGGGCCCTCCGGGCACGGGGAAGACGATGCTCGCCAAGGCCGTCGCGAGCCGCACGAACGCCACGTTCATCCGCCTCGTCGGGAGCGAGTTGGTGCAGAAGTACATCGGGGAGGGCGCGCGCCTCGTCCGCGAGCTCTTCCAGCTGGCCCGGGAGAAGGGGCCGACGATCGTCTTCATCGACGAGATCGACAGCATCGGGGCGAAGCGCCTCGAAGTGGCCACGAGCGGGGACCGCGAGGTGCAGCGGACGCTCATGCAGCTGCTCGCGGAGCTCGACGGCTTCAACCCGCTCGGCGACGTCAAGATCATCGGCGCGACGAACCGCCCCGACATCCTCGACGACGCGCTCCTCCGGCCCGGCCGCTTCGACCGGATCATCGAGGTGCCGCTCCCCAACGTCGACGCCCGCTACCAGATCCTGAAGATCCACACGCGCCCGATGAACATCGCCGCGGACGTGGACATCGAGCACATCGCCGCCAAGACCGACGGCGCGACGGGCGCGGACATCAAGGCGCTCTGCACGGAGGCGGGCATGTTCGCCATCCGCCACGACCGGTCGATGGTCCTCATGGAGGACTTCGAGAAGGCCGTGGAGAAGGTCCTCGGCGACGAGATGGAGAAGGGCGGCGAGTCCGGCGCGATGTACGCCTGAGGCTCACTCGCCTTGCGGGATGTCCTTCTCGATGACGAAGGCGCCGCGGTAGCCGCAGCGGTGGCAGCGGTACTGGCCCGAGACTCCCGGTTCGAAGTAGATCTCGTTCCCGTGGCACGCCGGGCACTCGAGGACCCTCATCCGCCCGGGCAAACGCGGGTCCCGGCTTAAGCCCGGCGCCGCCGGACGCCCCCTCGTCCTCGTTATACCTACTTAGGTATAACTCCGACCCGGGCCTACTCGGCGGTCCACCGGGCCACGGCCTGGCGGCAGCGGTCGATCCGCCGCCCCAACTCCACGGCAGCCCTCGACTCGCTTTCCAACAGGAGGTGCACGGCGCGCTCCCGGGCCTTCGGCGAGGTGACCGAACCCAGGTAGGTCTCGACATTCCGGCTCCCGCCGCCCGGCGCTCGTACTTCCAGAAGTAGAGGTAGCGACGCCCCTCACGAGTTTGGTCTCGAGGCTGCATCCCGGTTCCATGTTATACCTACTTAGGTATAATCAACACGCCGTAATGAGGGTTTCAGAGGGTCCGGTGCATATGTGAGCCCCGCCCTGGATGGCCCAGTGGCCGCGGAACCCTCGAGATCCGGAAGCCCCCGGGACACCACAACTTTTATGTGAGGAGGCCGGCTTGAGCGCGCCCGCATGAACGGATTGCGAGGGGACCGCCGGGGGGCCATTCCGTGGCCCTTGAAGCTCGTCGGCCTTATCCTTGCCGCCACGATCGTCGCCTCGGCCTACAACTACTTCCTCCTCGTCCCGAGCCAGGACACCCTCCCCGTCGCCCAGTTCGCCGAGAGCGGGGACGGCGTCGAGATCGACTACATCGGCTCCTTCGACGACGAGCGCGTCTTCGACACCTCCCTCTGGTCCGTCGTGACGGACAACTCGACCTACCCGAAGGCGCCCAGTTTCGGCGTCCGCGGCGGGCAGGACAAGTACAAGCCGTTCGACTTCTTCATCGGCAAGGGGGCCATCGAGGGCTTCAGCGACGCCGTGCAGGGGATGCGTGTGGGGCAGTCCAAGGACGTGCGCATCGCCCCGGAGAAGGGGTATGGGTACGGTGACGCGAGCCTGCGGAAGACGCGGACGCTCACCGAGCAGATCCCGATCACGGCCCAGATCTCGCGCGAGGAGTTCCTCGCCCTCTACCTCACCGCGCCCGAGGCGCTGTCCGGCAGCTCCTTGCCCCACCCCATCTGGGGCTGGAACGTCACCATCCTCGTCACCGGCTCGCTCGTGACCGTGCGCCAGTCCCCCGCGCCGGGGAGCCTCGTCCACCCCTACGGGCAGTGGGACGCGCGCGTGGAGTCCGTCGACGACGCCGCGAACGGCGGCATCGGGGTCATCACGGTGCGCCACCTCCTGACGCCCGCGCAGGTCGGGACGATCGCGGGGTCGGAGTACGGTCAGCAGTTCTTCCTCCGCGGCGTGGACGTGTCCGCGGGGACGTGGGTACAGGACTTCAACCGGGAGGTCGTCGGCGTCTACCTGAACTTCCAGCTGACCCTCGTGACGCTGAAGAAGGCCTAGGCGGATGGGGCTCGCCGACTTCCTCGCGGGCGCGCTCGGGGCGCTCGGACCGGGCGGCCTGGCGCTCGCGCTGTTCCTGATCTTCGTGGCCGACGCCGCGGTCTTCCCCGCGCTGCCCGAGGTCTGGCTCGCGCTCTTCTTCCCCGTGATGCCGCCCGGCGGGGACACGCTCTCCTGGGGGCTGTTGCTCCTCGCGATGGCGGTGGCGGGGGAGGCGGTCGGGAACTCCCTCCTCTACCTCGTGGTGCGCCACGTCTTCGTGAAGCGCGGGCGGTGGCCGCGGTTCCTGGAGAAGGCGATGCGCAAGTGGACCGGGTTCCTCGTCGTGCCCGACGAGCGCATCATCCTCGTGAACCGCGTCGCGCCGGTCGTGCCGTTCGTGGGGGCCTTCATCGCGGTCCTGAAGTGGGACTACCGGAAGTCGCTCGCGTACATCGTCGTCGGCGCGGCGGCGAAGTACGCGCTATTGCTCGTGCTCCTGGGGACCGTGCTGTCGGCCTATCCGCGCGAGATGGCGGAATGGCTCACCCTCGTGCTCGTCTTCTTGGTGATCGGGATCAGCGCATTGTCTTCTCTAGTCTACCGCCGCAGGCTGCGCGCGAAAGGGGCCGCCCCGGAGACCCCACGCCCCGGATAGCGAACCGTATCAGACGCCGCCGCATCCTGGCGCCATGGCCCTCCGTGCGCTGTTCTCCGCGAGCGCGATCGGCCTCGGCCACGCGGCGCGCGCGATCGCCCTCGCCGAGGATCTGCGGCGGGAGCTCTCCGTGGAACCCTTCTTCCTGGCGGGCGGGCCTGCAATCGACCTCGTCGCCGCCAGCGGGTTCGACGTGCAGGTCATGGAACCGGCGCCGCCGTTCGAGGTGGAGAGAGGCGGCCTTGTGCGCGTGGGCACTTGGTATCGCCGCTACTTTTCGTATTACCGCAGCGTGCGCCGATGGCTGAGGGAGGAGGTCCCCTGGAAGGATTTCGCGTTCGCGCTGTGCGATGGGGACGCCCCGACCGCGGCGGTGGCGAAGGAGAACGCGCTGCCGGTCGTGTTCGTCGCGCACCGCCTGCGTCAGGACTTCGCACACTCCTTCGGGGCACGGGTCCTCGAGGGGATTGCCAACCGGGCTTACCGGCGGTTCGCCGCGCGCATGGACCTCGTACTCGCCCTCGAGGAACCGGATGGCGGTAATGTGCGCCACCTCCTGCCGATTGCGCGCACGCCCTCTCGGAGCCGGGAGCAGCTCCGCGAGGACTTCTCCTTCAGGAAGAAGACCGTGCTGGTCACCGCCGGTGGCTCGAACCTCGGCGGTTTCCTGATCGAGGCCGCGACGAAGGCGGCGCTCGGCCTGAAGCGCAGTGACATCCAGGTCGTCGTCTCGACGGGGCCTTCCCTGAAGCTGCCGCCTGGGCTGCCCGTCTTCAACTACGGGTTCACCGCCAACCAGCACGACCTCATCGCCGCCGCCGACCTTGTGGTCTCGTTGGCGGGGAAGGGGACAATCGGGCAAGCACTCTCCTCGGGAACACCAATCATCGCCATCCCGATCCGTGGTCACGAGGAGCAGGAGCGGAACGCGGCGGCGCTCGGTTACCGCCATGCCGATCTGTCCCGCCTGCGAGAGATTCTTGAGACCAAGCTGGCCGAACCGCGCCCGCCTCCGGCGCAGATGGGGAACGCGGCCGCGGTCCTTCACATTCAGGAACTTCTGGTGCGCAGGGGACTTCTCTCTAGGTCGTCGGCGGCAACGATTCCCCCGAGCCGCTCAGGGTGAGAAGCCCCTGGAGGGCCTCGTGGTACGTCTCCGGCGTGGACGCGAGGAGGGTCCCGACGGATTCTCCAAGGAACCGCCCCAGGTCGGCCTCCTCCCGGGTGAACTGCCATTCCTCGCCCTTCAACCGGCCGAGGGTGACGAGGAACGCGTACCGCACGGACTTCGCGCGGTGGTCCTTCATCCCGCCCTCGAGGACACGCACGGCCGCGTCGACACCGCCGACGCGATGCGCGCGCGCGGCGCGGTCGATCCACCCGGCCAACGGGGGAAGGTTCGCGAACTGGGGAAGGTCCGCGAGCACCTGGTCGGCGCGCTTGGCCTCGGCCGCGGCGGCGATCATCTGCTGCGGCGAGGCGTTCGGCATCTCCCGGAGGATGCGGACGGCGGTCTCCCCGTCGGAGACGGCGGTCAGCGCCGCGGCGGCCTGCTTCCCCCACGCGATCTCCAGGAGGCGGGACGTCGTCGCCTCGGCGAGCTGCACGCTCCCGAGCTTCGCCGCCACGGCCTGCAGGGCGACCTTCTCCTCCGGGGTCCCCTGGAGGGCTTCGACCAGGGCGTCGGGGTCATCCTCGTAGCAATGTCCTCCGGCGGTGAGGAGCTTGTGGGCCTGGACCTGTTCGCTCATCCGCGTCGCCTCGCCCTTCAGGACCGCGCGATCGGAGAGCTTCCCGCTCGTGTACTCCTCGAGCTTCTCCGGGTCGATGTCCCAGGAGGAGGGCAACGAGCAGGTCTTGCGGATGCAACGGAGGGCGGGGTGGAACTCGTACTGGAACGGCTTGGCTCTCGGGGGCGCAAGGACCGACGCGCTCGCGTGCACCGCGAGGTTCGACTCGTCGCGCGCGCATCGCGCGCAGACCTTCAGCGTGAACCCGCCGTTCGAGAGCCCCACGGACAGGTGCGGCGTGTCCCCGCAGTGCCCGCACTCCCAGGTGTTCCCCGAGCGCTTCAGGGAGTAACGGATCCCCGAGCCCAACGAGGCGATGAACGACTCGGGCGGCGGCGACCCCGCGGACACCGCCACCGCCTTCTCTTTCGTGGCGAACACGGTGTACCGCGACCGGCCCGGGACGAGCGAGAGCGCCAGGAGCCGGAGGCCCGGCTCGTGGTAGTTCTGCACGCCAATGAGCGCCTTCTGCGGCGTCGTCCCCATCGGCGCCCAGTAGTACGTGTGGCCGCCGAGCGGCAAGGGGGCCATACCCTCCACCTCCCCCTCCACCGCGAACGAAAGGGAGGCGGCGAACGCGCGGGGCACCGGCCTCCCGCTCTTCGCGACCGCCTTGAGTGTCGTCGCGTCCTTCCGGTAGCGAAGGACGCCCTCGAGCTTCTTCCGCGTCGAGTCCCAGGGGCAGAAGAACCGGCCGCAATCGCATTCGGGGAGGAGCAGATCAAGATCGTCGGCCAGCGCCAGGAGCCGCTGGAACATCGCGCGCTTCACCGGCTCCGAGACGGCACCGACGCCGCGCTTCATGCGGCCCATGGGCTGGAGCGCCCGCGGGATCCCGATCGAACTCCGTTCCTTGCCCAACCGCCACGCCCCTGTGCCCCGCCATCAACGACGCCCGCGGCTTGAACGTTTCACCCCGCCGTAGGTGGGGTGGTCCTCGCGGACGCCCCCCTGGCGCATCACCCAGACGCCCAGGACGAACAGGAGCGAGGAGAGGCGGTTGAGGTAGGCGAGGACCTCCGCGCGGACCGGTTCCTTGTGCGAGAGGGCGACGACGGCGCGCTCGGCGCGGCGGCACACGGCGCGGACGAACTGCAGCTGGGCGGCCCCCCGCGGTCCCCGCGGGAGGATGAACTCCTTGATCGCCCCGATGTCGTGGCGCTCCATCGCGGTCTCCAGGCGGGTCACGGCGGCGCGGGGGAGCGTCGGGAGCTTCTGGGCCGAGGCCTTGCCGGCCGCGGCGCCGATCTCGGCGCCGATCGTGAAGAGGTCGTCCTGCACGGCCTCGAGGACTTGGAGGATCCCCACGTCCTGCACGGCGCTGTGCGCGACCCCGATGGCGGCGTTCAGCTCGTCGACCTCCCCGAGCGCGGCGACGCGCAGGTGGTCCTTGGAGACCTTCGCCCGCCCCCCCATGAGGTTCGTGTCGCCCGCATCGCCCTTGGCGGTGTACATCTTGGCCATCTCAGATCAGCCTCCTCGCGTCGAGCCCGTCCGGCGGTGAATCGAAGGATTCCGGATGCAGGAGGCGCGCGAGGATCTCGACGCCGCGCACGACGCGCGGCCCGGGGCGGTTGAAGTACGCGCTGCCGTTCAGGAGCCAAACCTTCCCTTCGCGGACGGCCCGCAGCCCCTTCCACCCCTTCTGTCGTTGCAAGCTCGGAAGCTCTCTCTCCGCGCGTTCGACGTCCATTCCGCAGGGCATCAGGAGCAGGAACTCCGGGTCCGCCTCAAGGACTTTCCCCCAGGCGGCCTGGACCGAGGGCTGTCCCGCGGCGGTGAGCATCTCTCGCCCGCCCGCCAGGGACACCTGGTCGGGGACCCAGTGACCGGCGGTGAACGGTGGGTCGAGCCACTCCAGACAGATCACCTCGGGGCGCGCCTCGCCGAGACGATCGCGGACCGAGTCGAGGCGGCCTTGCAGGGAGAGGACCGCTTCACGGGACGCCGTCGTCACGCCTGTGGCCTCGCCCAGGAGGTCCAGGCCGGCCAACACCTCGCCGAGGTCGTGAGGGTCGAAGCTGAGGACCTGCGGCACCGGGTCGAGGCGGGAGGCCACTTCACGCACATCCCCGGCGGAGGGAGCGCACACGTCACACAGCGCCTGGGTGAGGATCAGGGTCGGCCGGAGCCTACTGAGGACAGGTTCGTCAATCTCGTAGAGCGAGGCACCTTCCTGGAGGCGCGCTCGGACCGCCACGTCGATGGCGGCGCTCGATGCCCCGGGATCGACGCTCGCCCGGCTGACCACGGGCTTCGCCTGGACCTCGGCGGGGAAGTCGCACTCCGGGGAGCGGGCGACCAAGCGGTCCCCGAGCCCGAGGGCATAGACCATCTCGGTCGCGCTCGGGAGCAAGGAGGCGATGCGCACGCGCGGGGCAAGGGCTGGCGGGGCTTAAACGTGGAGCCCATCCCGGGGACCCCCGACCGCCGACCCTCTCCTCAGAGCTTCATGCGGTTGAACGCGAGCGTCCCCACGCCGACCATGAGGAGGGCGAACCCCGCGGTCACCGCCACGCTGACCGCCGGATGGAAGGCGCTCCACCCGAGGATGACCGCGTGCAGCGCATCCACCGGATAGGTGATCGGGTTCCCGTGGGCCACGTAGAAGATGGCGGGCTGGGCGGTCTGGAGCGCGGGGTTCAGCGGGAACAGGCCGGCGGAGAGGAAGAACAGCGGGAACGCGAGGAACGTGATGACCACCTGGAAGCCCTCGAGGCTCTCGAAGAGCGACCCGAGCGTCAGACCGATCGACACGGTGCCGATGGCGGCGAGGAACACGACGCCGAGCGCGAGGAGGAAGGTGCCCGCATACCCGGGCCCGGGCATCCCGAGCAGGAAGTACCCGATGACGAGGAGCACGCTCGTCTGGATCATGACGTCCGTGCAACCGCCGAGCACCTTCCCGAAGAAGATGGCGGGACGGGAGACGGGGGAGACGAGGACCTCCTTCAGGACATCGATCTTCCGGTCCCAGACGATGTACAGCCCGAAGAACATGGAGCTGAACAGCGCGGACTGCATCACGATCCCGGGGAAGATGAACTGCTGGTACGTGTAGCCGGGCGGCAGGCCGAGCCCCGACGCGCTCCCGGAGAAGCTCCCGCCGATCCCGCCGCCGAAGAGGAAGATCCACATCAGGGGCTGCACCAGAGCCGAGACGACGCGCGACTTCTCTCGCTTGAAGACCGTGAACTCCCGCAACCACACCGCGTAGACGCCCCCGAGGTCGCCCATCACTTTCCCCCCTGGTCCGCGCGGAACGCCGCGGCCATCCAGCCCTCGCCCGCGCTCTCCTCCCGGAACCCGCGCCCCGTGAACTTGAGGAAGACGTCATCGAGCGTCGGGGAGTGCACCTCCACGGACTCGACGCCGCGCACGGCGGCGAGGATGGCGGGCAGATGGCGGTGGACCTCCTGGACGGCCGCTTCGACCCACCCGTCCTTCACTTCGACGCGCGTCACCGCCGGGAGGGCGCGGAGCGCGGCGAGGTCCGTCTCCGCGGTCTTGAGACGCACGACGTCCCCGCCGAGGGAGGCGCGCAACGCCGACGGCTTGTCGAGGGCGACGATCTTCCCGTGGTCGATGATCCCGACGCGGTCGCACATCATGTCCGCCTCCTCCATGTAGTGCGTCGTGAGGACGACCGTGGTGCGTTCCTCCTTCACCATGCGCCGGATGTACTCCCAGGTCTTCGCCCGCGTCTGCGGGTCGAGGCCGAGCGTCGGCTCATCGAGGAAGAGCACGGCGGGGCGGTGCATCAGGCCGCGCGCGATCTCGAGTCGCCGCCGCATCCCGCCGCTGTACTTCTTCACGACGTCGTCGGCCCGCGCCGTGAGGTCGACGAGCTCCAGGAGCTCCCGCATCCGTGTCTCCCGCAAGCCCCGCGTCATGCCGTACAGCCGCGCGTGGAGCTCCAAGTTCTCGCGCCCGGTGAGCAGCGTGTCCAGGGTCTGGTCCTGGAAGACGATGCCGATGGAGGCGCGCACCTTCGAGGGCTCGCGCGCGACGTCGAAGCCGTTCACGCGCGCCGACCCGCTCGACGCCTTCAGGAGCGTCACGAGCATCATGATGGTCGTCGTCTTCCCCGCGCCGTTCGGCCCGAGGAGCCCGAAGACCTCCCCCGTCTCGATGGCGAGGTCGAGGCCGTGGACCGCCACGAGCTCCCCGTACTCCTTGCGGAGCGCGCGCGTCTCGATGACCGCCACGGGGCCGCCCAGACCACGGCGCCTTAATTCCATTGCGCGCGACCTCCCGCTCAAGCCTTAAGAAGCCGCGCCGCATCGGCGGGAACTGGTGTGTCCTTGGGTTCCGCTCCGAAGGCTTTCCTGAAGAGGATCGACCGGTCGATCGCCGCCCGCCACCTCCTGAAGCACGAGTTCTACACGATGTGGGAGCACGGGCAGCTCACCCTCGACCACCTCCGCGGCTACGCCGGCGAGTACTACCATCATGAGTTCGCGTACCCGCAGTACCTCAGCGCGGTGCACACGAACTGCCCGGACCTCTCTTCCCGCCAGCTGCTCCTGGAGAACCTGATCGACGAGGAGCGCGGCGAGGACAACCACGCGGAACTCTGGCTGCGCTTCTGCGACGCCCTCAAACTTCCCCGCGAAGAGGTCACGGACGGGAAGCCGCTCGCGTCCACCTGCACCCTCGTGAACACGTTCCGTAACATCGCGAGCGACCGGCCGTTCTATGAGGGCGTGGCCTCGCTCTACGCTTTCGAGTCACAGATCCCCGACGTCGCGCGCACGAAGGCCGCCGGCCTCCGGAAGTGGTACGGGATCAGGGACAAGCGCGGCCTCGAGTTCTTCACCGTCCATGAGAAGGCGGACGTCTGGCACTCCGAGGCGGAGCGCAAGATCCTCGCGGACGCCGCGAAGAACCCGCGCGCGCAGCGCGGCATCGAGACCGCGGTGGACCGTTCGCTCACGTCGATGTACGGGTTCCTCGACGGCGTGATGGACGCGTACGTCCGTTAGTGTCGCGTCCGCGTTCCCTGTGATCTGCGTCATCGCGGGTTGCCGAGCGTCGTCGCAGGTGTAGCTTGCTGAGGTCGCATCTTGTAGAGGTAGCCGCTCCGTGTCTCGCCGAAGAAGACTTCGACGATGCACTTCCGATCCGCCTCTAGGCGAGTCAGCCCGTCGAGGAGCAGGAGATCCTTCACGCCGGTCTGAACCGCGTAGAAGAATACCCAAGCGAGGGGCGTCAGGGAGAGAACCTTGTCACGGAGTCCCGGCGACAAACTGTAGGTCAGTCCCAAAGCAAGAAGCGTGGCCACAGCAGCCGCGAGTACTCCGAGGAAGAAACCGCGGGTGCCGCCCGAGATTGTCACTCGACCATCACGGCTCAAGGCCTCCATATCTTGACGGACCTTCGCACGTAGCGGTCGGACCAGGGGAATAGCGGCGCAAGAGAGGGGGACGAGGACAAGCAGCGTCGGCGCTGCTGATGTGAAAGACATCAGGAACGCGAGGACCACCGCGCACCCAAACATTGTAGCCGCCGACATGAGGTGTTGACCCCTCGCGGGACGAGGACCAAACCAAACCATAGGTCAGCTCTTGAGGTAGCGAACCGAGTGCTTTAGACATTCCCAGGAGCCCCATGTCCATGAGGCAGGACGGAACGGTCCGACGTCGCGCGCACGAAGGCCGCCGGCCTCCGAAAGCGGTACGGGATCACGGACAAGCGTGGCCTGGAGTTCTTCACGGTCCACGAGAAGGCGGACGTCTGGCACTCCGAGGCGGAGCGCAAGATTGACGCGTACGTGCGGTGATGCTCCGGAGGCGCTTCCGGGAATTCCTGTACTCATGATAACATGAGCGGCGCGTTCCCAGCCTTTATCCCCCACTGACCGCTCGGAGCGCCGTGGGCGCCCGCCTGCAGTCCTTCCACTCCGAGCATCTCTTCCTCCTCTTGGGGTTCCTCTTCCTGGTCGGGTCCGCGCTGGCGGACCTCACCGTTCAGCTCGGGAAGGCGACCGCCTATGGCGGCCACTCCGGGAGCGACCTGCAGATGACCTTCCTAGTGAACTTCGTCCCCATGGGGATCGCGTTCATCGTGTGGGGCCTCGCCTCGCACGACTCCGCGCCGTTCCTCCAGGGTCGCCGGGGGTTGGCGGTGCTCGCCGTCCTCGTCGCCTCGCTGGCGGACGGGGCGATCCACCTCTATGCGTTCAACACGCATCTCGACCATCCGGCCATCGCGCTGTTCTTCGGGGTGGTCGCGCCGGTCCAGGTCCTGGGAGCGCTTCGGGTGCCCCGGGCGTCACCGGCTTTCCTTCGCGCCTGGGCGCTGTTCACCGCCGCCCTGGTCGCCGCCTACGTCGTCTCGCGGACGACCGCGATCACGGGGGAGATCGAGCCCGTGGAGACCCTGGGCCTCCTCTCGAAGGCCCTGGAACTGTTGCTCCTTGGGGCGGTCTTCCTCCTCCTGCGCCCGGTGGCCGTCCCGAAGCGAATCGGGGTCGCCGCGGGCCGGTGACCCTCAGAGGACCTTTCCGCCGCGAAGGATCTCCTTGCCGTCCACCGCCACGGTCGCGTTGGAGAGGGTGCCGCCGAGGTAGAAGTCGCCCTTGTTCTTGCCGCCATCCTCCTCGTTGTCGCCGAACCCGAGGTGGAACGCCCCGGCGGCGAGGGTGTCCTGGAGGAACCCGTACCGGATGGCGGGGTTGAGCCCGACGATGAAGGAGGAGAGCCGCTGCTTGGTCGCGTTCTTCTCTTCGCGGAAGTCCTCCCCGACGCGTTCGCCGCCTTCGCGGACGTGGTACTCCTTCAGCCGGCCGTCCTTGAACTCGAAGCTGATGCCCTTCATCCATTTCCCGAGGTAGGCGCCCGGCCGGTCCGCGATGAACACGCCGTCCCCGGACGTCTCGTCGACGGTGGAGGAGACAGTGCCCCCGGGGAGGTTCGACATGTTGTTGCCCTCCTTCACGTCTTCCGCGTCCGTTACGCCGTCGGTGAGCCACACGGACCGGTCCGGGAGATCGAACGTGAAGTCCGTCCCGTTCGGAGCGGTGACCTCCACGCGGCCCTTCCCGCGCAGCGCGCGCTGGATCTTCTTTCCCGGGCCCTGGAGGACCTTCGGGTCGAGCGCGCTCGCGTCGAGCAGCATCCGCCGCCACGCGTCCGCGTCGAGGCCGTAGGCCGCGGCGCGCTCCGGCGTCGCGTAGCCGAGGGAGAGGCGCACGCCGCGGATGCCCCACTTCTCCGCGTTCCTGTACCAGGTGGTGTTGTACGACGTGGCGGCGCGGTACTTCCGGCCCGCCTTCCGCACGCGGGCGATGTCCGCGGGCCCGGGCAGGAAGACGTAGCAGTCCGCCTCCTTCATCGCCGCCCACTCATGCGAACCGACGTTCCCGAGCTTGTTCGGCGCGAGGCCCTCGACGGAGCGCCAGTAGGTCTCCTCGTCCTCGAGGAGCAGGAGGCTGTTCGCGCCGACGTCGCGCAGCGCGAAGATGATCTCGCGCGCGATCGGCAGCCCGTGGTTCCAGGTCTCCACGATGACGTTCTCGCCCTTCTTCACCGCCAAACTCTTGCGCACCGCCGTGCGGGCGAGCGGTCGGTAGTCGATGATGGTCTCCCCCATGGATTTCTGCCCCAGACGGAGAACCGCCGGGAGTTGATATGCCTTCGCGGTGGCGTTCCCTTTAGGCCCGCAGGTTCCGGCCGCAGTAGACGCACACTTTCACCCCGGGGGGAAGGGCGCGGCGACAGTACGTGCACCCTTGCTCTCGCCGGGCGGAGAGCTGACCGATGGGAGGCTGTGGGAACACTCCGAGTGGAGGCGGCGGTGGGACAGCGACGGCCACCCTGTGGGCCCCCACTCGGCCTTCACTCCGGACTGCAATCCACGTGAGGAGCGAGAACACGGGAGCGGCGGCCATCGGTACGGCCACCGGACTGAGGGCAAGCGCGAAGGTGGGAATAGTGTCGTTGGTCTTCGAGATCGAAGAAGTTGCGAATGCGGCGACGCCCACGGTGCTCAGGATGCCGAGGACCAGGATGAGGTGGGGGCTGAGGGTGAGGAGACGCTTCTCCTTCCCAGAAACGAGGGCACCCAGGAACCGCCGATACATCTGTCCTCGAAGCGTGGACCGCAAAGTCCAGACGATGGCGGTTGCGACCGGGAGGAAGACCTCTGGGCCGAGCGTGCTCTGGTAACGATGAAACTCGTGGACCAGGAGTTCGCTAAGGACGAGAAGCCCAGCGACGAAGCCCGCAAGGCCGAAGGCCGCCCACTTCAGACGTCGGCCTTGTTCGAGAGCAGCAACATGCTCCGCCCCCCATTCCCAGGCTCCGTACCGGAGGTTCGCCACGGCCATCCATCCCAAGATCGTGCCGAGCAGCGCGGTGGGGGGCAGGGCTAGTATGGAGAAGATGAAGGCCATCCTCGCAAGGTCACCGAGGTCCGGAATGGGCCAGAGGGCAGAGGCGGACGCCGAGGCGCCCAGGACCAGCAAGTTCAGGCCAATGAGACTCTCGAAGAGCAGCCCAAGCTTCAGCCAGTAGGTCCCTTGGGCTGTGAAACCGCCGAATACCCAGCGGATGCCCCAGGGGGATCCGGGCAGCGCCACAGGATGGCGGATGCCGCCCCGAGGGGAAAAACCTCCCGTTCATATGGTCGCGAATCTGGCGGTGAGCCACTCGGCGGGGAGCGGGTTGCCCGAGTCGTCGCGCCGCCAGTAGTCCGTGATGCTCTCGACGGACACGGCCGCCCCGCGGATCTCGATCACGACGCCGTTGCGCGACATCGCCTGGAGCTTCGCCTCCTCCTCGGTGGAGAAGAGGCCGCAGTACGCCTTCTGCAGGTGCCACCAGATCACGAGGTAGGAGGACTCGGTCAGGGGTCGCGCGGGCTCGCGGGCGACGACCTCGACGCGAGGACTCGGTACGTCCTCCTCAGGCTCCGTCTCCGCCGTGGACCGCCGGCGCTTCGGGGTCTTGCGCTCGACCACGATTTCCCTCAGGCGAGCGTTGGCGGGATATAGGTTGTGGGGACAGTCTCACCGCCGAGAACCGAGGAGGTGCGGGGCAACATGGCCGGGAGTGACTTATAGTGGAGACACCCGTACACCGCCAAATCCATGGACCCGAGCGAAACGACCCGCCAGCCTCCTCGGGGGATGCCCATCAAGACAATTGCGATCACCGCCATCGTGATCGTCGCGGTCTTGGCCGTCATCTGGGTGTCCCGGTTTCCCCCGGATGTCTATGACTGGCGGGCCCGCGGGTCACCGAACCTCCACGAGCCTTTGATCACTGTCGGAGTCTTCGGCCACATCATTCTACGGGAAGGGGATTGCATGCCGCCAACGACGCCCGCCGGTTGCCGCCTCTCCTTCGTATCGAGAGCCATGCACATCCACCAACCCGCGCATCTCGGCGACATGGATCCCAACGCGCCTATCTACCTCCAGAACGAGACACCGCTCGTCGCTGTGGGTCATTCCGGCTTCGATGGCTTTTACGAGGTGGCCTTGCCGCCCGGGATGTACAGCGTGTTCGTCGAGGATCTCGGGCGCAAGTACTGCAACAGTTTCTCGGGCACCGGGCTCGTCTGCCCCCTCGAGGTGGGGGCCGGTCCGGTGCGACTCGACCTGTGGATCAATCACGCCACGGACTAGGGTTCCAAGCGAGGTTGGCGTGAGCCGCCGTACCCTTCCCGCGGGATGCCCGGCGGATGACCGGGCGAAGGCGAGGAGGACGAGGCTGCCCCCCAGAAACGCCACTGCGTACTTCCATCGGATGCGCCGGCGCCGCGGGAGCGACGAGAACGCCATTCCGCCGGACGCCTCGCGCGTCTCTTCAGCGTTCCGTTGAGGCGATCGCTACTGCCCCGCCGTCCCGAAAGGAAGCTGTCAGGCCGGAGTTACACGAAGGTTATGACATCCCCGCCGCTCTTGAGGGTCTTGGACAGGTCCGTGATCTTGTCCCCACCGCCGATGATGAACCAGTCCCAGCCGGACCCGCCGGTGAGCACGTCCACGCTGGTGTCGATCACATCGGCGTCACTGTTCGACCCGCTGAGGTCGCCGTCTTCCGAATGGCTGGCGGCCCAGGCGTCCCCAACGGCGCGGAGGTGGGCGTAAGAGGGGTCGAACTCTTGGCTGAGCGCGCCACCGATGAGCACGTCCATGCCCGCGGAGCCCACGAGACGGTCTTGCCCGCCGCCTCCGACGAGAACATCGTTGCCGGCTCCCCCGGTCAGCGTGTCGCTCCCCTCGTCCCCGTAAAGAACGTCGTCCCCCGACCCGCCGGTGATTGCGTCGTTACCCGGGCCACCGTGGGCCTCCAGGGACACGCCGCCGCTCATCGTGATTCTGTCGTCCCCACTTCCACCCCAGACGATGACATGTCCGCCAGGAGGTAGGACAAAGGTCCCGAAGAACACGCCGTTCCGGTACACCGAGATCGGGCTGCCGGAGATGAAGGTGATGTTGTCGGCTGCCGCGGTTCCAACGGCCACCAAATCCGCCCCGGAGAGACCCACAGGGTCGACGGTGACGGTGAAGGTGGTGCGCCCAGTGTTCCCCGACGCATCGGTGGAGGTACACACGACAGTCGTTTCGCCGACGGGGAAGTTGCTCCCCGAAGATGCGCTACATACGACGCCACCGTCAAGGAGGACATCAGCCCTGCCGAAGCCGGTCTCTGCATCGTGGGTCTCCAGAACCGGCCCGGGATGCTTCGTCCAGCTCCGGCCATCACGCGAGCTGGCGTAGCCGAGCACTGACACGTAGTTCGACACGATGGTCCCCTTGGCGGTGTACCACATCGCGTACTCGTCTCCCACCCGTTCTACGGTGGCGTGTGACAGAATACCTCCTTCCCAGGGTTCCGTTGCCGCCAAGACCGGCCGGTCCCCGACCAAGTTCCAGGCAAACCCATCGGTCGACTCTGCATACCATATGTCATAGCCACGCAGACACCACGTCCTGTAGATGGCACCCTCCTTCAGGATCGAGGTGGGCCTGCAAGCAATCGAGGGTTCCGAGGGCCCCTTGGCCCAGATGAAGCCATCCCTGGAAGTGGCGTAACACGTCGTCCACGTCCCCTTGAGGCATGCATACCACATTCGGTAGAGGTTCCCGTCTCTGATCACATGAGGACTTGTCCGCTGTTGCTCGCCCTCAAATGGCATGACGATAGGGTTTGTCTCCGGCCGAATCCAATGGCGACCGTCGAGGGAGTATGCATATGCGACCTCCCCGATCTCCCAACCCTGATTCACATCTCCGAGCGGGTACAGTCCATACCACATTCGGTACATGGGGCCGAGGGACCCCGTCTCCTTCAAGACCGTCGGCTCCACCGCCAATCCTGGGTAGGCGTTAACGATGAGTTGCAGGCCAGACCTGTCAACTGGGGTGCCACTATCGGTTATCCAAGTCTTGCCGTCTCGAGATTCACCGTAGCCGATGCGGGGCGTGACATCCCAACTAGCCCCGCTTGCTGTGGTGTAGTAAATGCGGTACGTGACCGCATTGTCACCGAGCGCGCCGTCGATGAAGTCGAATGCCGTGCACGTGAATGATAAGGGCGCACCCGATTCACTGGTAGCCACCGTTCCGGGAGGCTGTGCGCAAGTGACTTCGGGCGGCGTTACGTCAATCACGTAGACTATGAAATCATCGGAACCGATGTTGCCGGCGGCGTCTTCGGCGGTGCACGGGTCTATGGTTGTTGGGCCGATGCCGAAAGGTCCGAGATCCGGAGGACAGGATACAGGAAGCGCTCCCTCCACAAGGTCGATTGCAGAGCAGTCGGGTTCGACGACTCCTGAGTAGACCCCAATCGAATTCGCCTCGAGGGGGCCAACGTCTGAGCATGTGACTTCCGGCGGAGTGCTGTCGACAACCGTGATCTCGAAGGGCGAGACAAAGGCGGCTCGGGCCATCCCGATGCCGCACCTACCGCTTTCGCTACAGCCACCGCCATATTCCGTATACCACACGGACAATCCCTCTGTATCCAGCAGCACGGCAGGCTCGGCGACTCCGTCGAAACCCCCCCTTGGGCGCAGAGCCGGGTTCTGTGGGCTCTTCGTCCAGTGCAACCCATCGAACGACTCCGCATACCACAACGCGTACTCACCACAACAGAGCTCGATACCCGAGTACCACATCCGGTACACTGGCCCATCCACTAGCACGGCGGGCGCGTATGGCTGCCAGTCCTCGGGACCGGTACCCGTAGCGAGGACTGGGTTTGAAGCACTCCGGATCCAGATAATGCCATCTGCCGATTCAGCGTATCCGATCTGGTCACCACCGGCATTTCCTGCATTTCCTGTGTACCACATCCGGAGGACGCCGCCAGAACGCATCACGAAGGGATAGTAGACGTGCACAGACTCCCAGGTGCCCGGGACAATTTCCAGGACTGGGTCAGCATGCTTCTGCCACAGAATTCCATCGGCTGACCAAGCAAAGCCAATCTGATAACCCCCAAATTGACCGCCTCCGGTGTACCACATCTTGTATGGATGCGAGAGGTCCATCTCGTCGTGGACCACTGAAGGAAACCCGACCGCTGAGTCGTCCCAGCTACCAGGCGGTCCTAAGTCGAGGACACATCCGTCTCCCGTCGTTCCCGCACAGAAGTTCACTGAAAAACGTGTCCAGACAACGCCGTCAATTGAGGTCGCGTAGCCAATGCGCAAGTAGTCCCCGGGCCCGTGACCCGTATACCACATCTTGTAGAGACCGCCCTCCTTCAGGATGGACACGTCGTCCACCCCATCCTCCCACGATCCACTTGCCCCGTTGGCGAAGACAGGCGTTTCTCTCGTCGGAACCAAGGCTGCGGGATCTGCCGCGGATGTCGCGGTGTTTGTGTTTCCCTGGCCATCCCTCGCAACGCACACTACCTCGGTCGTCCCAAGGGGGAAGTTGCTACCTGAGGGGGGTGAGCACGTCGCGGGCACCGGCCCGTCGACTATGTCGGCTGCGAGACATGTATAGAAGACCGTGGCGCCGCTTGGACCCGTGGCTTCCGTTAAGTGGCTCGGTACGCAGGTGACGTTTGGTGGCGTTGTATCCAGCACGGTTACAGTGAAGGAACCGGTACCGACATGGCCGACACGATCGGTCGCTACACAATCCACCTGGGTGCTGCCCAACGGGAAGAAGTTCGCCTCAGGTATGTCGCAAGAGACGATCGGAGTTTCCGCGAGGACGAAGGCAAAGCCGACTCCATGGTCATCGAACGAGCCGGGCGTGCCCGGGCTTAACACCGGGGTCGTGCTCTTTTCCCACTGAAGACCGTCGAGTGACGTGGCATATCCAACCGCTTCCGCATCAGGGTTAGTCGATCCGGCGGTGTACCACATCAAGTACCCTGTGGGTGTTCGCACGACCGTCGCCTGTAATACACTACCGGCCTCCCAGGGCTCCGTAGCGACCAGCACCGGGTTTGTTCCCACGAGATTCCAGGCTAGGCCGTCCGAGGATTCCACGTAGCCGATGGAATTGCCCAGCACGCACCAGGCCCTGAAGACCCCCCCATCCACCCGAATCGAGGACAACCAGCAAGGTGTCGAGGGTTCTGCGGAACCCTTGGTCCAGTCGAAGCCGTTGGAGGATGTGGCGTAGCATTCCCTCCACCCCTCTTTGACGCAGCCATACCACATCCGGTACACGCCCTGGGAGTCTTTGAGGATGTGCGGCGCATTCTGGTGCGACTCGTCGCTAAAGGGCATGGAGACGGGATTGACTGACGGCTTGGTCCAGTGCACGCCGTCGACCGAGTATGCATAGGCAATCTGCCAGTGGCCAAGATCGCAATCCGGGGGATTACGGCAGTCCCAGGCGCCGTACCAGAGGCGGTAGTTTCCCCCATAAGCGTCTCGATCCTTCAACACAGTGGGGTCTCCCGCATCGCCTTGGTCCCAAGGGCGGTCGCGAGCAATAATCGGGACATCCCCTTTCGTCCAGGTAATCCCCTCCGTCGATTCTGCGTAGCCGATTGTCGTTGAAAGCGTGCCGGGTCGGCCCGCGGTGTAGTAAATCCTGTACAGGTCCTCCTGACCGGATGTCACGCAGTCGTTTGGGTTGGGCCCGGAATAGCCCCCGCGGGTGTTCCCCTCGAGGGTGATGTCAAGGCACGAGACGAGGAGGGTCTTGATGACATCGAAAGTCCCCTCCCCTCCGGTCCTCCCCGGGTAGCCAAGACGACCCGGTTCCCCGCCAGATTCCGAGTGTGATGCGACCGAGGATGTTGCTGTGTACTGGATTCGAGTCCGGCCGCCACCGCCGCCTCCTCCTGCCCAACCGTCGCCGCTCCCCCCGCCGTCGCCTCCCGCCCCACCAGCAACAGCAAGATGTGTCGCCTCGACAGCTCGCCCGATGATGAGCAGGTTACCGCCGCTTCCTCCGCCTCCACCACCGCCCGCTCCGCCACAGTAAGCGCACGTGTTATCTGCGGTCCCATTGCCTCCAGAGCCGCCGTTAGCCTCGACGAGGTGGAGTATCACACTCTGCCCTCGGATTAGAATAACGCCGCCGCTGCCCCCACCGCCTCCCGCCGCGGCCCCACCTTCTCGGTTGATGAACCCACTGAGGCCGTCTCGCCCGTTTGCCGAGACAGCCCCGGACACGGACGCCTCTCCCGTCGCATAGAGCAATACCAGGCCACCACCGCTACCGCCCGGAGTGTCGAGTGCACCGGAGTATGCAGTCGCGGTCCATTTCCCACCGCCGGAGCCAAGCTGGAGAGGCGCTACAGGCTGGACAGGACCGCCCGCACCACCGAGCGCGCCCGGGCCGCCTGCGCCACCGTAGCCGCCTCCTCCTCCGCCTGCACCGACTGCGCCAGCCCCACCACCACCACTGCCGTAAGCCCCACCGCCGCCTCCACCTGCGTAGCCTCCCGAGGGGCCGCCGCCGCAGCAAGTCGTGCCGGGGCTCCCGGAGCCTGGCCCGGCGCCCGGCCCGAATCCCGCTCCGCTCGCGTCCAAGTGACCGTCGATGAGGATGCGCTGAGCGTGGATCTCGAGGACTCCACCGGCGCTCCCGTCGAAGGGGCGGACGGTGACGACGACCCCGGGGGGAATCCAGAAGAGTCCTATGTTGGAGTGGTTGCCCCCGACTTCCGTGGAGGATGATAAGATGTAGTCCTGGCCGCCATGGTCCCCGCCGGCAAGATCAGTCCATGTCGAAGGGGGCACTTCGGCACGGTTATTTGGAGCGGCGAGGACCGCCATTAACAGGCCTAAACCAACCACGATCACAACTCGCAGCCACGCTTTCCCCAACGAAACGGGAGCGGCCATTCTCCTCTCCTCGTCGGGGGGGATTGGAAGACCGGTATATTAGGTAGGCGGAAATGCGACCACCTGGATGATGGTCCAGACGTGCCAGGAGTATTGGGATTGAGGGAAAGCAGGGAAAAGTCGAGTCGCAAGAAGGAGCCCCTTGGACAAAATCGTGGATGGAGTTCATCGGTATTATCGCGTCCATTACCGCAGGACTCATTACGACCCCGATCGTGGACTGGCCTCGACAGGGCGGCAGTGTGTGTTGCTACCTTAGGTAGCAGCATGTGTCGCAACCCTACGGCTACGTCCTCGTGATGGAGGACAGCCAGGCCTTCGCGTGCCCCGCGTCCCCGTTCGTCTCGAACCGCGCCTCGCGGATCCAGTTGACCCGCCAGCCTCTCCCGAACGAGGCGCGGATCTCGGCCTGGGTCACCCGCCGCGGGCCGCCCCAGTTCGGCTCGTGCTCGCTGAAGCACATCATGAAGTAGGTCCCCCCGGGGCGAAGGACCTCGGCGAGACTGGCGGTGAACTTGGGCCGCTCCTTGTCGTCGAACACGTGGAACAGGCCGGAGTCGATGATCGTGTCGAACTTCACCCCGAGGCGCTCGAGATGGAGCGCGTCCTCCACGTCGAACCGGACGGTCAGGCGCCGCCCGCTGGCCTTGGACTTCGCCTTCTTGATCGCGCGCGCCGCCGAATCGACCCCGCGCACCTCCAGGCCGCGGGCCGCCAGGAACAGGGAGTGCTCCCCCGTCCCGCACCCGACATCGAGGACCTTCCCGCGGATCTCGCCGGACTCGGCGAGGCGGACGAACTCGGCCTGCGGCCGGCCGATGTCCCACGGCGGCGTGCCCTCGTAGGCGGCGTCGAAGAAGCTCACGGGCGTCCGGGCACCCCCGCCGGAGGGTTTAAAGCTGCCAGAGGCGGGTTTCACCGCCAAAGACACGGTTGCCGCGACCAGTCTCGGGGGATATGGGACACCTCGGGGGCGTGGCGAGCCTCGGCGCTCAGTCGCCCTGCCCCCGATCGGCCGCCCTACCGCCATCTCCAGGATCTCCAGCCGCAGGGGAGGGTCCCGCGGGGGTTGTCAGGCGGATGACCGCTGGCGCAAGGTAGGTAGGTCGTGGCTACCCGAGAAGCCCGCAGGCCGATAACCGGCTGGCGCTGCCCGAAGGGGATGAGGTGCCGCGCGCAGCGCTTCCCACCGAGGGGGCGAGGATGGTCTATCGGAAAAAGCCGACGTTATACGTCTGCCTTGCCGCCTACGGTTTGGAGAACTCTCATTTCCGGTCTCGCCGCGGTTTCTGCTTGGCCGGATCGAACCCCTTTGACATCGCACGTTCAAGGGCCGGCACAGCGTACTTCGCTTGGTCGGGGCTCGGACGTCTTCCGCGCGCGATGGCCTTCCCCACGCTAAAAGTCAGGCTCCTCTCAAAGTTGCTAAGCAGACCGGTCTCTTTCCCCCAAGCTGCAAGCCCGAACCACACCTCCGGCGGGTATGCCGAAGCCCGTTGCGTCATCTCCTCCTGCTCCGGGGTAACCGGCATGTCCTTGACTCGGGGCGGCTGGGATGGAGCACTCGCTTCGCCCACTCTCACGATACATTCAACGAGGTCCGGCAGCTCAACCGACTTCTCTTGAAGAGAAGTCCAGCACTGCTCCTTCTTGCACCATTCCCCTACGTTCATCCCTTCCCGGGACGGGGACATGAGATGGGGCTGCACCAACCGGACAATGCGGCGGAGTGCGTCCTCCGCAGCCGGGGGGACCTCCTGCCTCTCCCAGATTAAATCCAAGTTCAACAGTGAGGCGGTCTTCCATGAGAGGAAGGCCACCGAGTAGGCTACGATGTTGGCCTTGTATCCGGGATATTCTTCCTCCTGTACGATCCTGTCACACTTCTCGAAGAGAATCGCCTTCGCCACCAAGTGCTTGAAATAGCGTTCGTCAGGCAGCGCAGCGTGCGAGTCAGAGACCAACTGCATGAAGTTTGCGAAGTTCTTCTCGGCGCCAAGGCTGACCTTCTGGGGAAGCTGCCACCAGGCCATCTCGTACTTGGCGACCAGGGTCTTTGTCAGCCTCTGGTCCGCAGGATAGAGGAGCTTGAACTTGTTCTTCTCCGAAAGCGTCGGGTGCGCCAGTACATCGCTCAGGTACTGGCCGCGGGCCCTTTCGTAGTACCACTTCGTGGTGGACTTGCCCCTCTGCTCCGGATTGGGCACCCAGATTCTCCTCGACAGCCTCTCCAGCTCTACCTGGTATGGATTGTTGGAACTGAAGTCACTGACGCTTACCTTGTTCTGGCTGTTCGCGAACCGCGCGATCAGGGGTACGTGACTGTCAGTGGTTGCGGGGTCCTTGAGGACGGTGATCTTCATCTGGACCCTGACCCTCGAGAGATCCGCCCCACGTCGCTTGGCGTCCAGTAGATTCGCGGTGGTCTGCCCTCCGTTAACGATTTGGAAGTTGGACAAACGGAGCAGGTGGCACTGCCCTTCTTCCTCCTCCCTAGTCTCGACGGCATCGGCGGTCGTCGAGATCCCGTTGTTGTAGGCGAGAAACATCTCCGGCATCTCACGGATTGTCCTCTGGATTCCCTGGTTGATCTTGCCCTTGGTTTGGAGGAACGACCTTAGGTTGCGTTCGAGCAGCCTCTGCCCCCACTGTTCATAGAGCGATGCGAGCACTTCACCGGGGATGATACCAAGATAGGCGGTGTATACGCCGTTGTCGTCGGGGTCCCTGACGCAACGGATACCCCCTTTGAGCGTCCTCTCGTCTATTTCGATGGGCTCTGGACCCGCCTTGCCGGCGAATACTTGGAACAGGTGTTCGATGTCCCAGATATGGTGCGTGATGGCGATACCGTCGAGCTGCGAATCGGGAATGACTTCCTGCTTTGTCAATGAGTTGGTAAGGACAAAGATCCGCGCGCGTCGGATGTCAACGGCGTGATCCGCAAGTTCGCGGGCGGCAGGGTACGCGGATGCGGACTCATCGATCCGGGTCCAGAGTCCCTTCCGGCTTTCATCCAGGAACCGCGCGCACCTTCGAGCAGCATCGGTCAACTCCCCCTTGGAGGCACGCGGCATCGGCTCCGTGCCATCGAAAATCGTGACGAACAGGTCCACATTGCCGCTGTCCTCGTCAAGGTCCCAACCGTTGAGCTTGATGGCGGGGGCCTTGAAGTGGCAGACCTGCGGATCGATGCACTCGCCCACCTCGACGAGCCACTCAATCACCGTCTTCGTGAACATGATCTCCCGGAACTCACCGCCCTCCTGGCCGCCCGCGCCGAGGAGAACCGACTCATGAAGCTCTTTCGCGAACTCGTCAATCTTCATCGGCCTTGCGGTCCTCCACGGCCTTGAGCCTCTCCCATACAACGGAATCGGCTACCTTGAACGGCTCGCAAGCGGACACAACGACCGAGTAGGAGAGATCACCGATCGCCGCCGGCAAGTCGCTCTCCTTGATTCGCGGGAACCCGGCCGTCACCTCGAAGTTCTTGACAGATCGCAGGGCGTATCCAGTCTTGTACATCTCTGCATGAGCATCGGTGTACCCGGCCTCAATCAGTTTCTCCTCCAAGACCCTCAGTGCCGCAGGTTCGGATCCCAATAGCCCACGGATCGCAACAACCTGCTCCGGAAGAGTAGTTCCTCCGCCGTCCGATGCTGCGAAGGAAAGGAACACTAGGACAAGGGAGGATAGGCCGCTCGTCGACAGCTGGCGTTCGCTTGAGACATGAATCTTCTGGTGTTGTTTCGCAGTCGAGGTCTTCACTTCCAGGGCCCGCCTTCCAAACTGGAAGTCGTGGTTTGCGCGCTGGGGCCCGGTCCAACCACCTACTGCCTCCCTCGCACCAAGCAGGGGGATGAGTCTCTTCCCCAAGAGCCAAAGCTCACCGAAGAGGCCTTGCTGCGCCTCCGGTCCGAGGCCTCGGGCGCCCGCGTGCTCGAAAAATGCTTTCCATCTCTCAAGCCGTTTGGTCAAAACGCGTTCCGCCCGGTCAGCTGGAGCGAGCTGAAGAGCACCGACCAAATCGGCAGCGATGGCGTGGAAGACTTCAGCCGGGCTCCCGGGACCTTGACGCAGAACAAGGAAACGCCTTGGCTTTGGCCTTTCTGTCCCGACCGCCACTGCCGGCCGCATCCCGGACCAGCGTGGGAGGTGTGAGACCTCTGCAGTCCATCCTTCCGGCATGGCTATCATGATAGCGCAGAGACCATCGTTGAAGGAAACGGCAAGATGGACCTCAGCCGAAGGAGAATCCGACACAAGTCTCCGGACAAGTCCTCCTGGCGGGTTCGCAAGACCCGCCTTCCGCGATTCCATGCCCAGCTCCCTCCACTCCCTCTCGAACTCCATCGGCTTAGGCTCCCCCGTACTCCTGCTCCCAATATACGTTGTTCACTGTGTACTTGACCTTCACAGCGGTCCGGCTCCCTGGGAAGCTGACCGCGAATCCGACCACGGGGGACAACAGCCGAAATCCGGGATCGGCCGACTCTATATCCTTGGAAGGGTTCACGATCTCCCGCTGGATGCACTCGGGGTCCAAGACGTAGATCAGGAGAAGTCCCCTCATGGACGGGCGAGCCGCCCTGATGTTTATCCCACTCACGTCACTTCGCTTCGGCTTCGGGGCATCAGCAGGTGCGAAATTAGTCTGCCACGCAAGCGCTTGAGCCCATTCCTCCTCGGTCAAGTCGATACCCTCATGGTTCGGGCTGAGAATCCTTCGGATGGAGAAGCTGTTCCCCTTGCGATATAGGCTCATACGTGGCCTCCGTTGTGTCGCATTCACGTCAAGCCCGCCTACCTTCACGTTGAAGCTACTGTCTGGCCCGTCCTGCTCGGCAGCAAGGTCCACCTCCCCAGTCTTCTTCGAGATGAGCGCGATGGTCCAGTCAACGAGCTCGCCATGCTCCATCTGCAACTCGACGTACTCCGCAAGCCGGGGACCGTTGACATCTGGGGCCTTCCGATGCGTCTTCATGGCCTCTAGGAACTTCGCGACGGTCTCGCCGTTCACCCCGGTCCAGATGTAGTACCCCTTACCGGAGTCCGTCGCCCTCCCCGGAAGGTTCCTGATGAACGAATCGGTCAGTTCGAAGTTGTACTTCACCACTTGGTCCGACGGGTCGAACACCGTCGTCTCTTCGATTTCCCCCTCATAGGATATTTCGAGGGTCTGCCCATCGCGCATCTTGACCCGGCTTGTTACCGTCAGCACGGGGTGTGATCGGACGCGGAGACCGTAGCTCTCGGGGGTTTCCCCCTTGGCAACCATGTTCTCGAACTCGCCTCGGAGCTCCACGCTCGCAGAGGCGATGTCCCTGTAGAAGTCGGCGATCTCGGCGGTTGTGAAGATGCGGCACAAGTCCTCGTATCCCACCCGATAGCCGAACCACCTCCCCATCTGCATCAGGGTGTCGTACATCTTCGATGCCCGAAGATAATAGCTCACGGTCAACCCCTCAAGGGTAAGGCCCCTCGAAAGCTTGTCCCCCCCTATTACTATCACGTTGAGACCCTTGTCGGCGTACTCCCGGTAGTCGAGCACGTCCTTCGCGGTTCCGTTAATCACGAGTACAGAAAGTTTTTCCACCACGGGGAGTATCTGAGTTTCGACTCTATCCCACGTCTCGGCTGGATTTCGCTTGCCCATCGCTGCGGAAACCGGGACATAGACTTCGTCCCACAGGCTCCTCAAGTCCTTCCTGACGTCGTTCGGAGAGCTTGAGTCCCCGAACTTGATACGGTTAAGGAGGTCCCTGACCTCCTCGCGCACGAGTTCAGCCACCTTCTCTTGGACAGCCGTGAAGCGAGTCACGTGGATGAGCATCGAGTTGTGCGCTGACGTAAACCCGCGGAGATTGCGGACTGCGGTCGAAATGACGAACGACCGTATCGCGGTCTTTAGCGAGGCGCAGAGCTCCTTTGGTCGATGGTCGATCTTGTGGCTGTCAGGCATGAACTCCTCGTGATCGCTTACGAACCGGAGGACGGGCTGGGGCTCCCTGAGTTCAGGACCGTCATCGAGGCCGAAGACATGCTCAGGACCCGTGTAGTCTGTTGGAGCAGGCAAACTTATGATGAAACTTCGCGGGAAGAGGTCCGGACCATAGTCCCTGCTTCGGCCCTCGGAGTAGATGAAGATATTCGCGAAAGGCGTCGCGGTGTACCCAACGTACGCCCTCTGCTGGAACGTGAGGAGCAGCGACCTGATAAGACCGTTGATCCGCGTGGGGTCGTAGTCTTCGCTCCGCCTACCCTCATCGTCGACCGGCACCTCCTTCGTGTTGACAGAGGCATAATCACATTCGTCGTCGATGACAAGGAGGGGGACCCTGTCAATCACGCTAATCCCGCTATCAGGGTCCTTCCTGGCTAATGGTGAGGCCTGGAAGTATTTGACGACGTTGTTCAGCACCCTTCCGTTCTTCTTCACGACCAAGATCGTCGGAATCGTCCCGATGTCGACGAGCATCCCGGCGGCCTTCGCGGCGCTGAAATCGCCGTCATCCAGACGGGAGGTGAGAGATTGAACCGGGAGACGCTCTTCTCCGAACCCCCTCCCCACACCGATTCGTGCACCGGCCTGGTCCGCGCGCCGGAACTGAGCGGTGTCTGATCCCAAGAACTCCTCGTCGAGCCGCATCTGGGTCTGGCTCCGGAGATTGTTGTGCGCCCCGGCGAGCACGATGACCAGCTTGTAGCCTGCATCCACAGCCTTGCAGATCAGCGCTGTGTAGTTCGCCGTCTTGCCGGACTGAACGTGGCCCACCACCATGCCCCTCCTGTCGAAGGCGCGGTTGGGTTCCGTGGGATCCTCGAGACGTTCGAGAATCTCCTCGGAAGCCTCGTCAATTGACCGGACGGTTTCGATCGCCCAGCCCTTCACATCAGACAGGTACCTTTGATACCGTTCCCAGAAGCGCCAGCTGATGAAAGGTTTCTTGACCTTGAGCCAAGCGTTGTGGTCTGACACGTCCTCCAGGATCTGGGGGTTGGCAACGAAGACGTTGACCCGTCGCTCGAGGAGCTCCCGCAGCCTGGCCCGTTCGAGCCCTCGGAAGAGCGTAAGGCCGAGAAGCTCGTCGAGAACCATTTCGATAAGGTCTTGGTTCGGCTCCCGGCCCATGGTTCGATGGGCCTCGATCATCCCCACGCCCAAACGTTCAGCGTTTCGGTACTCCACGTCATCGACCATGAGGAGCCTCGTCGACAGGCCCGTCCAGGGCCAACCCGTCCATCATCTCATCGTAGTACTGAAACGGCTCGATTGTGAGCAGCCGTCGGCGAACGTCCTCCGGCCGCATGCCAGTCCGGAGGAGAGCTCTGGCTACCTCAAGGGCCATCCCTTCTAGCTCTTCCAAATCGCGCTCGAATGGCATGCAGAGCTTCTCGGCATTCTCCGCGAACCGGGCGACGACGAGGTGACCGGGCATGGTCTCCTCGATCACTCGAAGAAGCGTTTTCAACTCCTTCTTGGTCAGCGTCTCGTTCGCGAGCGCCCGCTTCAGCATCGGATGCTCGCGATTCAGGCTGTAGTGGACCCTGCCATTCGTGCGGAGCTCGATCCACATGAACGTTCCCGGCTCCGCGTTCATGCGCTTCTTTACCTGGCCCCTAGTCCGGTAGACTTCTTCCGCTCGTCTCCGGGTGGCGTCCGCGACCCTCTTCAGATCATCTCGGAACTCGTCAGGCGGAATCGCGTGCGCCTTCCTGACGTCGACCTTCCAAGCGTGGTCGGCTGAGCTGAGGATGTCGAGCCGGATTCTGGCGAGCTTATAATGCTCCTCCTGTCTGTAGAAGCCGAGCCAGTCTCCCGCGGCTATCATGCGCATGTTCCTGTAGACATAGAACCCCTGCTGGGCGTTCCAACCCTTGAGCCCAGCGGCCTCATCGTGTTCCTGCGCAGTGAGACGCGACTGGTGGGGAAGTATGTACGGTTCCAAGGTCACGCGGTTTCCGCCGGAACCAAACTCCTCGGTGGGCAGTTGTTGCGTGACAGGGATTTTCGCCGTCAAGAACGGGTCCCAGGGCTTGACCGGATTCCCGTTGATCGTAATCCGGAGCGGTCTGGGCTTGCTGAGAAATCGGTGGAACACCATGCCGAGGTGCCTGTCGACGGTTGCCACCTTCTTCAGGAAGAGCGCTTCGGCCCTCGTGTTCCCCACAGCCTCCTTCCCGACGACGTGATCGAGTTTCTCCCAGAGGACGATGGTCCGCGAACGCCATTCGCCCTTGTGCTTGAGCAGGGCGCCGCTGCCCGCGCTGGAGGGCTGCCTGAGCAAGGCCCACCTGCGCTTCTCTTGGACGAAATCCAAGTCCCAACAGCGCACCGATTCCGGGGCTCGGTTCTTGGACAGGACGGTGAGACACCTACACTGGCTGAATGACGCCGTCTTGAGGCCCAGACCGAACCGGCCAAGGTCCCTCGGGTCCCTTTCGTCCAAAGGACTCTTCGAACCGACGATCATCGCCTCGGAAAGCGTCACTTCGTCGATCCCGCGTCCGTTGTCTGCAATCCGTATCCACGATGCGGGTCCGTTCCACCGGAAATCGATCTCAATCTCGGTCGCCTTCGCTGTGACCGAGTTATCGATCAGGTCAGCGACCGCAGTTTGAAGCGTGTAGCCGAAGGCACGCAGCGACTCGATGAGGGCGTCCGGGCGGGGCTCGACCTCTTCATAGTCTGGGTCCGGAGTTTTCAGAGCCGCACCCTCCTCATTGCCCGGGCACATGCGCTTGAGAACACAGGGCTCACAGAATCGGCCACCATCTGGTATCTTCTCCGCATTGCCAAGTCGGTCGGGAAGCTGAAACCTCGCGGAAAACCCATGATAGACATGGCCTCACGGACTGAGATCACACGGAGGGGGACGCCGTCAAGGCCTGCAAGCGGGTGCAGAATGTAAGTCTTGGTGACATTCCCGAACGACGGAGAGGGACTATCGGGGTCAGGTCGATACCAGCCGAACTTCCCGGTGCGATAGTTCTCACTGTAGCGGTCGATGGTTCGGAAATTCGGCCAGATGTGATCGGGGTAAGCACCTGAGGGAACGTGCGTAAGGTTTTGGATGACATCCATCACACTCCGAGATGGCTGCTTATCGCTCAGCAACACCTCCTTGAACTCGGCTAGGTCCCCGGGGTCGTCAAAGCCGAAGGTAAAAAGACGGTGCCTCGCGGTTGGTGCCCCCCAATCCGAGTATCGGGCAACTAGCGAGTCCACAGCATAGCCTTTCCCGGCGAGGCGACGGACCCACCAGAGATACGAGGAATCCGTCCCAACCCCGCGGACGTTCTCCATCACGAAGCAGGAAGGTTTGGCATCGGAGACGAACTGGAAGAACCGGTTCACTAGCCGCTTGTCGGGATGTTTCAACGTTCGACGGTGCAGGTTCAGCACAGACCAGGGACGGCAGGGTGGTCCGCCGATTACCAGGGCCGGGCGGAGGTCCGGAAACTCGCCCGATAGGTCCATCTCCGTGAAGGTGCCGAGGTCGTTTCTCTCATAAACTCGGCCTGCTCTGGGATCGGAATCAACGCCATGCACGGAGTAGCCCGCCTTCGAGAAGCCGTGCGAGAAACCGCCCATGCCGCAGAAAAGGTCACATACGACTTCCGCCATGCTTGCCCGGAGGAGGGATACCCCCCTGTCGGGGAAGAGGCAGACAGGCAAAAAGCCTTTCGTTTCTTCGCGGGAGAAACGAGTCACGGAAAGGCGCATGATATCGATTAAGGGGCTCCGGATAAGCCCACGTTCTTGTAGCATCTCAACATCATGGTTCCCGTGGCTGACATCTGGTCTCGGGAGAAGCGCAGCGAGGTGATGTCCAAGATTAGGGGCCGCGATACCCGTCCCGAGAGACAACTCCGGCGGGCTCTCTGGGCGGTGGGTTGTCGCTACCGACTACACCTTGCTAGTGTGCCGGGCCGGCCCGATGTGTGTTTCCCAGGCGAGAGACTGGCAGTGTTCGTACATGGATGCTTCTGGCATGGCTGCCCCATTCACTACACCCCCCCGAAGGCGCATCCGGCCTTCTGGCGGCGAAAGATCGGCAAGAACAGGGCCCGGGACAGGCGGACGCTCCTTGCCCTCGGCAAGTCCGGCTGGAGCGTGATCGAGTTCTGGGAGCACGACCTCGAAAGGGACGGGGGGAAGTGCGCGCAGCATGTCGTCACCACGTTGCGGAAACTCAGGAGAAGAAGGCACGGAGACCAGTGAGTAATTGCAGCGTGACCATACCCACCCCTCGGGTTCCGCGTGCCCTCGTCATCGGGCTGTCTTGGAGGCTACCTGTACGCCCCCGGATTGAACGGGACGTCACTCAGTCGCCATGTATGCATGAGAGTCCTTGACCTCTTCAGTGGGCTTGGCGGCTTCTCCGCAGCCTTCAGGCAGCGGGGGCATGAGGTCGTAAGAGTGGACCTCGACCCCCGGTACCATCCGGAGGTTGTCGCCGATGTCAGGCTGCTCCGATATCCCTCGATATCCCTATGGGGTGGGTTTGACGTCGTTCTTGCGAGTCCTCCGTGTCAGTACTTTAGCGTGGCTCGCGCCTGGCACGGTTATCCCGCTCAGGAGGTCGCTGAGGCGGTGGGCACGGTTGCCACCGCTCTTCGCTTAGTCTCAGAGATCCGGCCGACGTTCTGGGTCTTGGAGAACCCCAGGGGAAAGCTGAGGCACTTCCTAGGATCTCCTCGAGAGACGATCTTCCTCTGCGGCTACGGCCTGCCGTGGCAGAAACCCACGGACTTGTGGGGCATATGGCCGGGAAGCCTGCTCAGACGATGTGCTCCGCACCTGCACAGTCCGGATGGACGCTCGGTGTTCCAAGGCGTCCGAAACCCTGCCGTCCGGGCGAAGCTTCCCTATGCCCTGGGCGAGGAACTCTGCGTGCGGATTGAACTCGCTCTGGCGAGTTCTCGGGCAGCGGCTCAAGAACATGTCGTGAGGTCGCGACGCCCCCCGAGCGAAGACACTCGCTGAACCGCTTGTACAGACTTTCGACGGTCCGGGTTCCGGTCGCAAGTCGATCGTCAGGAGTTGTCATGGGAGCCGCTCGATCCTCTACCTGCACAACCAATCCCTGGCTCATGGCATGCCATGTCACCCTACAGGTGAGACTTGTCTCGAATCACTTCGCCGGTCGACGCCCTCGTTCTCGGGCTGTGCGAAACGCCTCACGCAGTGCCACTTTGGCCACGCTCGGGTCGAAATCCATGGGGACTTGGACGGTCAAGTCATCCGATTTCAAGCGAATCTTCAAGACTCGGGCCTTCGGCCCCCCCGCTTGGTAGAGCGCGGCTGTAATCTGGTCGATCAACGCATCCACCAGGGTCTTTGTCAATCCCCCGTTCGCGTAGTCGGAAAGAAGGATAATCCAGACCCCGCTGGCCACGGCGTCAAGGCTGTGTTCGCGGAACTCTTTCACAGCCGCCGCGCGAACAGGCAGCTGCTCGTGGAGGAACGTGAGCAGTCGCATCACCTCAGCTGCTGATAGCGACCCGGGTGAATAGCCGACGACGATATCGGGATTCTCGAGGGCCTCCGGGCTATTGCCCCGGACATGCCCCGGCCCAAAGAAGGCGATGCTTAGTGCCCCGTGATCGCTCACTTTTCCGTCTTCAATCTCAAGCTCGCATTGCAACCCATGTTCGCCCGGGTGGCCCGGAAGCGGTCCAATCCAGCATCGCGTAACTTGCCCTATCGGCGGCCGGTCATCGCGGTGCTCGTCATAGATGGGGTAGCCTCCCTTCTCCGTAATAGAGTCGTTGACTAGCCGGTCCATGATTTGTAGGTCCTTGAGCGTGCATGTCCACCCATCCGAGGCTGGAGTCGTTGTCGCCAAGATGCCGGTAGTGCGCTTCACGCAACCGGCAACAGTTCCGTCCCTTAAGGACTCTCCCTCCGGTCTCCCCGAGTCGGAGATGAACGATTCCCGAGGTCCGTGCGCTTGCCCGCCTTCCTTCCGTCGCGGCCCATTCATAGAGGAAAAATTTGCCTTCAGGAACACCGAAGACCCCCGGGCCACAACTCCTCCCTGCCCGCATCTCGAGCATGACTACGACCCATGGAGGAAGACAAAGCGCACACAGCGGCACTAGCGCGACGGACCCACGTTCAGGCTAAGTGTAGGGTAGCGAACACATGCTGCCGCCTAATTAAGGTAGGAACACATCCTGCCGCCCCGGCGGGGCCAGTCCATGACTATCTACCGGAGGCCCTACAACCCGAGGAGGCGGGGTAAGCTGGAGCGGCACCACGAGTCGATGCACGAGGAGCTGATCTCCCAGTCCGGTTCCGCTCCCTCTGGCACTTCCGCCGGAATCTCTGGCTTTACCGGCGGCAGTACAACAAACTGCGCCTCCACCGGGGCATCGAGCCGAAGACGCCTGCGGAGGTCTACCACGACAGAAAGCTCATGAGGCGGCGACGAGGAATTCTCCGCGGGAGCGGACACATGTCCCACCAACTCAAGCGACCACATGTCTCTGTACCCTACAACAACCGACCGTGCCACCATGAGAGTTTGGGCACTGAATCGTGGACGGTTGGCAGGCCGACGGTCCCTACGGTCTCCCCCTACGGACTATCGGGTCGGAGATCGACCTTCAGCCCCGCCACCCCGCCCCCCCCCCCCCCCTGGGGAACGCCGACTCCCGTAGGTCTTCAATCTCCCAGGTCCACCGTTCCGCCGCGTGGTGAAGCGCCACGATACAGGGGCGTCGGCCACCGCCAACGCGAACTCCCCCTCCGCCGCCGCCAAGTCGGACTCGAAGAGGACCCGGTCCCCCTTCTTCACCGCCAAACGCGGGGTTGTCTTGGCCGCGCCACGACCCGACGGCCTCCTCAGCCAAGACGCCAGTGGGATCCCCGAAGATCCAAAGCGCGCTTCCTCTCGTCAGCGCCCATCCACCCGAGTGTAGGCCGGAATGCCGCCCCGGGACTGGACGGGTGGGCCGGTTACGGCTCCGCCCCCGACCGCTCCTCGGCCAGCGCGCGCGCCTGCTGCGCCCCTGCCGGAGGTCCGGCCCGATCCGCCGGTACAGGGCCGGCCGCGTGATCGCCCGCCCCTTCGACCCCGGGAGGGCGTCCAGGAGGATCTTCTCCCGTCGCCGCCTCTCGACGGCGGTCAGCACCCGAGGCTGCTTGGACATGAGGAACCCTCCCGCCGGAACGCCACTCGCCTCTTGGGCCTTGGGATTCTCGTGGTCTCCTGCTGTTGCCGATGGGCGTTCTTCTCCGGGGCAGGGAGCTACAGGGGAGGGTTTAAGCCGCGGCGGGGTATGGGATATCCAGGAGAAACCATGGCCAAGATGTCCAAGCCCGGTGGCGAGGTCCCTCCGCCCGATGCCCCGTTCCTCAGTCTCTCGGTCACCAATCAAGTCCACGTCGACGTGGACAACCTGGCGGCGATCCTCGACCGGTACGAGGCGGACCGGGGCGGCTTCTTCCGCCGGATCCCGCGGCTTCGGTGACGAAACACCTGTGACCTATGTGTAGGGTACACAGCGAAGTCCTGCGAAGTCCTTAAGCATGCCGAGGCACTCTCATGAACTCTCCATGAGCGAGAAGCTGCAGCAGGTCCTGGAAACCCTGGGCTACAAGGTCTCCAAGGGTAGCGCCCAGGACGACAAGGGTCGAGCGATCCCCCTTCTGACCTTTAAGCACGGCGTCCACCAGCTGGTTGCGTTCGAGGAGGACAACGGGGTTCAGATCGCTTATCCCATGGACATCCGCCCAGAAGATACTGCGCTCCTCGAGAAGCAGCCGGATGAAATCATGGGTCAGTTGTTCTCCATCCTCAAGCGGGAGGTCTTGGAGGGCCGGACGGCCTATGTCATGGCCACCACCGAGACGGAGAACCCGAAGAAGTGGAAAGCCCTGAAGCAGATCCGAGTCAGCCAGAAAGTCATCGTCGCGGACACCGAACCGCACACGCTCCAGCGCGTTGCGGATGGGATCCAGGAGATTGTAGTCGTCGCCGTCCGTTGTCAGCTGGTCATGGGGGAGGCCCTTCGAAGCGTAGCCACCGCGACGAAGATCTCGACGACGACGTACCATGATGCGATGTACCGATGAATCCGGCGCGACAATTTCGACGCATGCCCGATACGGTACAGGGCTCCTCGAATACTAGGGCCCCGCCCGCTCCTCCGCGAGCGCACGCGCCTGCCGTGCGATGATCTCCCGCGCCTGCTGGCTCCAGGCCTCCAGGGTCCGCAGCTCCTCCGCCGCGCCGGGAAAGTTGTCCAGGTCGATCGTGTCGGCGGCCCGCTTGAACGCCTGCTTCACCTGAAGCACGAGGTCGTGGACCTCCCGGAACTCGCCCCGGGTCACCCAGGAGTCGGTGAAGGGCAGCTTGCACTGTTGGCACCGCCATGTGCCGGATAGTCGGCGGTAATACAGGGTCCCCCGCACGCCGCAGTAGGGGCAGGGGTTCGTGAAATGCAGGACGCCGTTCTCCGCCCCGGCGGAACCGGGGGGCCGAAGCAAGCCTCTCTGCTCCTCGACGGCCCGGGCCGGGATGTGCCCCCGCCGGAGGTGCCACCCGATCCGCTCATACAGGGCCGGCTGCGTGATCGCCGTCGCCTTCGACCCCGGGAGGGCGTCCAGGAGAACCTTCCACAGGCCGCGCGCCTCGGCGGCGGTCAGGACCCGACGTTTCCTCGCCATGAGGCCCCGTCCCGGGAACGACCACCCCCTCTCAGGGCTCGGGGTTCCTGAAGGGCATGCACTCCATGCACGCCCTCCTGGAGCGGTCTCCGGAACCGATTCCCGGGCGCCTCTGCGCCGCCGCTGGAAGACCACCTGCCGCCTCCGCAGCACTCCCCCCGAGCCGCACGATGCCCCGCCGCCGTCCCGCCATCCCCCGCTGAGCTCCATCCAGGATGCCGCCGGTAGCGATGGGCCTCTCGGGGGGCCCGCGTCCCCCGCCGCCGATCCCGGAGCGGTTGGCGGTAATCCCGGAGGCCCCCGCCGGCCCCGCGCAGGTCCCCGCCAAAGAGGGTGGAGGGGCCCGGAGGCGGCGAACGACCTTCCGACAACCGCTCCAAGGTCCCCCGCGGCGGGAAGTGGCCTTGCGGCGTTCGCGCACGGGGCCCAGAGAGCCGGTCTCTGACTCCGCCGGTCCCCGGAGATCCTGCAGGGAACGGCCTCCGCTCCGTCGGCGGCAAGACGGCGGTCCGCGGGGATGGACTGACTCCTCACGGCCACCGCCAAGGACGCACCCCGGCCCCCCGGCAGCCTCCCGGCAGGAGGCTCCCTGGTCACGCCAACTTGGTTGTTACCTGTACGGTGGTCCCTTGATGCCGCAGGGACGCCCATGAGCAGTCTGTGTCCCCCGAAAAAGGGGGACAGGAAAACACCAAAAGGTGAAACAGAAATGACCGCAACCCAGACCGAAAACATTGGCCAGAGCAAGAACCTGCAGCAGTTCCTCATCGAGGAAGAACACGTCCTCGTGGCGGCAGGGATCAACGTCGGGGAGTTCAAGAAGACCCTCGCCGCCAAGCTGGACCGCGCCGTCCAGGCGAACGCGACGCAGGAGAACATGAAACGCGACCTGAAGGACCAGACCGTGGAGACCGAGGCCGCCATGGCCGACCTCCACCAGACCTTCTCCGGGTACGTGGACGCCTGCGGGGGCGCGCTGGGGAAGAGCACGGCGACCGCGAAGAACCTCCAGCGCCTCCGCAGCCGCGTGCGCATGCCCGTGGACACGAGCGCCCAGCCCGCCGTCCAGCCGGTGCCCGAGGGCACGCAGTAGTCACGATGATCGTTTGTGTCGGCTTCCACCCGGGGGCCCTCTCCTCCCCCGGGCCCTTTTTCCACGGTGCCCGTGCAGCCCGGTGCGGCTCCCAAGGTCGGGGCCGGGAATAGGAGTGAAGTGGAGCAGGCTCACCGGTCCGCGAGGAGCGGCACGTCTCCGATCGATGCGCCGGAGACCAGGTCCCGCATCCGGAGGAGGGCCTGCGAGACCGTGTACGCCACGTCCCCGATATACAGCGACCGTTCGATGTCGCACATCCAAGAGTTCTCGAAGTACGAGTAGGAGTAGCCCGACCCGCGGTACTCGACGAGGGGGCAGGCCGGCCCGCCGAGGTGGGTGTCCGTCCACGCGACCTCGAAGCCGCGGTCGGGAGACACCGAGAAGGCGTAGACGCCGTCGAAGATCCGGTATTGAGAGCCCTCCATGTCCCAGGACTCCCAAAAGACCGGAATCAGGAGGAGCCCTTGGGACGGGATGAAGAGGAAGGCGTGGGGGTCCCACGCAGCTTCCGAGGAGGACCACTCGTTGTCGCCCTGTCCCACGAAGTACCGGGCGACCTCCCGGGGCGCGGCCAGGTCGGAGATGTCGAAGAGGGAGAGCTTCAGGCAGCTCGGCCACCAGGGATGTTGCACCGTGGAGCCGGGGCAGTCGTCCCGTCCAAGGCCCAGGAGGTGCGTCTCGTCGAACGGGTGCAGGTACGTGGAGTAGCCGGGGATCGTCAGCTGGCCCAGGAGGGCCGGGGACTGCGGATCGGCAAGGTCGACCACGAAGAGGGGATCCGAGGGGAATTGCGACATCGTGTCTGGGACGCCGTAGGTGACGAGATAAGCCCTGTCGCCGAGGTACCGCACGGCGGTCATGTCCTCCCCCGGCGCGATGCCCTCGAGCGCGGACACGCGCGCCAAGGTCTCGTTGAGCACGTAGACGTTGCTGCTCTGCGGGGAGGCCGGGCGCCACCGGTCGAAGCGCTGCGTCTCCGTCGCGACCCTGAGGTACCCGTCCTCCTCGTCGAAGGCCCACGCGTTGATGGGCCAGCCCGGGACCTGACCCGAGCCGACGAAGCAGAAGGTCCCGCGCGAGATCGCATACTTGTGGATCGTGGTGTTCCCGGTCCCGAGCCACCAACCCCCCCACCAGACGTCCTCGAACCAGGGGCCCCACCACCAGCCGTCGTAGCCGATCACGTAGATGTTGTGCGGGGACACGTAGAGCTCGGTCCAGGAGTCGACGAGGAGGGCTTCCGACTCCGGAGTGTCCCGGTCCTCCACGCTCAACGAGGTCAGGAGCACGAGGTTGTGCGGGTAGTAGAAGCCCCACGGGAGGATGACGTCCGACGCGTAGACGCGGTAGTACCACCCGTCGTACCAGACCGCGGGGAGGATCACGGGGTAATCGGGATAGTGATACAGGTACTCCGAGGTCACGAGGTAAACGTACTCCCCGATCATCCGCGCGCCTTCGAAGGAGCCGGAGACCGTGACGTTCCGGAAGAGCTGGGGCGCCGCCCGGTCCGAGATGTCGTAGACGAGCGCCTGGGTCAGGGGATGATAGAGCGTCGCGTTGTAGGTGTACGAGCGACTCTGCCCCGTCTCCCAGTCCGTGTAGTTGTACGTGAGCGGCACGACCGTCGTGTAGTACGAGTGCAGGAAGACGACCAGGCGGTCGCCCCGGAGGAAGAGCCCGCTCGGCGACGCGGGGGACCAGGACCAGCCCCACCACCATCCCTCGTACCAGCCCCACCAGTACGCCTGGTCGGGGAGGGAGATGCGCGCCACGACGCGGGCGTCCTCCGGGGGATAGGCCAGCACGATGACCACGGACCCGTTCGAGATCGTGTAGACGTACCGGCCGTCGGTCTTCACGAGGTCGGGCTCGTCGACCCCCTTGACCTGGACGTTCGTCTCCGAGTGCTCCAGGGCGGAGCCCGTCGCCGAGGGTACGACGCCGGGGGACATGTCGAGAGTGACCCCGTAGTTCGAGGGTTGGTTCGCCTCCTCTCCGAGCGCCTTGCCGAGGGCCTCCTCGCTCGGCAGATGGTCCTGATCCTGACAGGGGAAGTTCAGCGGTTCATCGTTGGGGAGGTCCCCCGGGACCTCCGGGCCCACCTCCGTCCCCCCGAGGGGACCCTCCTTGGCCCCGTCCCAGGTCACTGGGGCGGAGGACGTCAGGAGCACGATCAACCCGATCACGAGCACCGCACCGCCGCGCACACCAGGGAATGCCATGGTCAATTCCTCCGGGAGGGTCATGTCCCTCCGGGGTGATACCCTGATTGGAACACGGCTTGTATCCGTGCCGTGCCCGCCTCGTCACGCCGGCCTGGACGGCCCCTCTCCGGAACGTCTCCCCTCTTTCCACGTCAGAGGATCGTCAAGAGGGGGCGGTCTTCGTGCCGGTGCGCATGGGCTCGTTCGGCCGCTTCACTCACAGCGTTGCTCCGCACATGAAGCACCCGGTGTCCCCCTCGGCGACGATCGTCTCGCAGGCGGGGCAGACCTTGGAACCGGGGGAGGCGGGCGCGGGAGGCGGTGGAGGAGCGGTGTGCGGGGGCGACATCGGAGGGGAGCCCTGGGATGGCGACGGTGTCCCCGCCGCCGATCCGGGGACCGCGTGGAGCCGGAGGCCGCGGCGCTCGAGGTCCACGAAGTTCGACTTCGTCATCCTCCGCAGGTGGTAGAGGGCGAGCTGGTACGACACCCCGGCCTGCTCCGCGACGAGGGCGACGGGCATCCCGGGCTGGCTCGCCACGAAGCGGAGGATCCGCTGCTGGATCTCGTGGAGCTCCCCGCCGTTCTCCAGCGGGACGCGCATCCCGGCCGGGTAGTACCGCTTCCGCGCCCCCCGGACCGCCGATCGGATTAGGGAGTCCTTCTCCAGCCACGCGAGGTGGTACGTCACGACCCCGTCGTTCAGGTTCAGGTTCCGCTTGATGTCCATGTAGCAGTCGCCGGGGTGGACGCGCACGTAGTACAGGATGGCCCCCCGGAGCTCGGAGTCCTTCGCGTCCTTGGGCTTGCGCCCGTACACGCGGCCGGTCGTCGCGGTCAACAACGCTACGCGTCCCGGCTCCAGGGCCCCGAACGCGACCACCAGAGCCACTGTCCCCCCGGCAAGGAGGCCAGGGACCCAGGTGCTCGCCTCGCCGGCCCCGGTCGCCGCCACGAAAAGGGTGTATCCGTATTTTTCGCTTCGTCCGTACGTGTCGGTCACGGTGAGGTTGACCTGGTAGTTCCCCGGGCCGGCAAAGGTGTAGGTGACGATCGGGCCCTCGAGCGTGGCGAGGATCATGCCCGACTCGTCCGTGATGGTCCAGGACCAGGAGGTGTTGTGACCCGTGGATCCGCTCGCGTCGAAGGTCACAGGAGCCCCGACGGTCGCGGGCGGGACGGGCGCCGTGCGGACCACCGGTGGCGCCGCCACGACGACCGTGAGCGTGTCCGTGGCGGTGTTCCCGGAGGCGTCCGTCACCCGGAGCGTGATCAGGAAGGTCCCCTCCACGAGGAAGGCGTGGACGGGCGACGGACCGACGAGCGCCACGGCGCCGCCGGAGTCCGTGAACGTCCAGCGGTACTCGGCGATCCCGACGTTGTCGGAGGACCCCGAGGCGTCGAACACGACCGTCTCCCCCGGCGCCACGATGCGGTCGATGCCCGCCATCGCCGCGGGGGTCTGAGTGTCGACGACGACGAAGGTCGTCCCGAGGTGGACGGCGCCGTTCCCGCTAAGGTCCCGGGCCCAGACCGTGGCGGTGTAGGTGCCCAGCGCGGCGAACGTGCTGGTGACCGCGTACGTCCCGTCCCCCTGGATCGCCAGGGAGAGGTTCCCCGTCGACCCGTCCGGGAAGGTGACGTTCACCGTTGCCTCGGCGATTTCGTGGTTGTCCGTGATCGCTGCCCGCAACGTCACGTTGGCGGGGGTCTCGGCGGAGGCGGGCGTGGCGGTGACGCTGGCGATCGTCGGCGGTTGCGTGTCCACCACGTCGAAGGAGGCCGGAGAGGAGGCCCAGTTTCCGGCCGCGTCTCGCACCCAGGCGACGACGGCGTAGGTCCCGAGCTCCGGGAATATGGTCTGGTAGGACCAGAGGCCCACGCCCGCGGTGTTCATGGAGATGTTCGCCAGGGGGCCGCTCGGCCCTTGGATACCGACGAAGGCTTCGGCCACCCCGACGTTGTCCGTCACCGCCACGGTGAACGTCACGATCTCCCCGAACTGCCCGGGGTCCGGGGTCACCTGGACGCTCAGGATCTGCGGCGGCGTCGCGTCCACGATCGTGAAGGCCCCCGTCGCGACCGCCCAGTTCCCGGCGGAGTCCACGGCGGCGACCTTCCACGCGTGGAGGCCGACGAGGGTGGCGGTGTACGCGAGGGACCGCAGGCTCCCCACGGCGGTCATCGAGTCGTTCGTCGCCGAGAAGTCCGGGCGCACGACCTCGAGCCACGCCCCGGTGATCGCCAGGTTGTCCGTCACCTGCGCGGAAACTGTCACCGCCAGGCCGAGACCCTGGAGGGGCGGGGTCGCCACGGCGCCGGTGATCGCGGGGCGGGTCGTGTCCACGACAAGGAACGTCCCCGCGGCGGAGCCCCAATTCCCGTTCGCGTCCTGCGCCCACACCGTGGCCACGTGCACGCCGAGCGTGCCGAACGCCCGCGAGGCGGTCCACGCACCGCCGGAGAAGGCCATCGTGTCGTTCGTCGTCCCGCCGCCGGGCGCGAGGACGGAGACGAAGACCGAACCGACGCCAGCGTTGTCGGTCACCTGCGCGGTGAAGGTCACCGGGAGGAAGACCTCCTGGGGGTCGGGCGCGGCGCCGGAGGTCGCAATTATTGGAGGGACCGTGTCGATGACTTGGAAGCTCCCCGCGGCGGACTGGAGATTATCGTTCGTGTCCTTCGCGTAGACCGTGAACACGTAGGTGCCAAGGAGCGAATGGGCGGCGCTCCGGAAGTAGCGCCCGCTCCCGGCGTCGAGAGCCATCGTGAGGTTGTCCGCGGTCACGCTGTTCGGGTCCGTCAGGGACATCCAGACCCCGGCGACGGCGATATTGTCCGTGACGAGGGCCGAGACGTTCACGGGGAACGCGGCCTGCTGCGCGCCCGGGGTCGCCTGGACGGCAGTGATGGTGGGCGGCACGGGATCCGAGGAGACAATCGTGATGCAGTACCGCCCCTCGGACTGGGTCGCGTTGTCGGTGCGGGCCGCGTTCCCGGAGGGGTCCACCGCCCAGAGGAAGTAGCAGACGAACCCCGGCGTGGGCTGCGCCGGCAGGTCCAGCGAGTAGGTGCCGCCGGATCCGGGCATGGAGACGTTGCTGGCCCCGAAGGCGTCGGTGTAGTCCACGCGGACCTCGGCCACGGCGACGTTGTCGGTCACATCGGCCTGCAGGGGGATCGCGGTGTTCACGAACGCCTGGGTCGGCGGGGCGTGCAGGATCGCCGGCTTCGTCGTGTCCACGACGGTGAAGGACCCGACCGCGCTGCTCCAGGCCCCGGGAACGTCCCTGGCCCAGATGGTGAAGGAGTGGAGACCCAGGGCACTCCAGATTCGCTCCAGCGAGTACCGGCCCGTCCCGACATCGAACACCATGGAGGCGTTCAGCGGCTCCGGCCCGCTCACGTCGAGCCAGACCTCGGCCACGGAATCGGGATCCGTCACGGCGGCGGTGACGTTCACGGGGGCACCGACCTCCTGGGGATCCGGCGAGGCCGCCACGGCGGTGATGCTCGGCGGGCCGACCGGCACGACCGTGAAGGTGAGCGCGAACGGGGAGGCGAGGAAGTTCCCGGGCACGCTCATGTCTCTGGCGGCGGTGGTAAGGTTCGCATGATACGTCACCCCGGACAACAGGTCCGCCATGGGATCGAAGACGATCTGCGTGGCGAGGATGTCCGTGAAGGTGCCGGCGACCGGCGCCCAGGTGTCGGTGCGCTGGAGCGAGAAGGCCGACCGCGTCGCCGCCTTGTCCACCGCCTCGCTGAAGGCGAGCGTAATCGTGGTGCTGGGCGGCGCGTTGCCCACGCCCTCCAGGGGGCTCGTCGTCATCAGCGTCGGCGGCGTAGCGTCGATCCGGAACGCCACGTTGCATTCATCGAAGCTCTCGAGGCTTGTGCTGTCCCGGACGGTCACCCGGACGCGGGCCGTCGCGGAGTCGGTGAGGGGGACGGCCCAGGGAGTGCTCGTGGCCCCGGTGAGCGGGCCCGCGATCGGGCTGTAGTTCGTCCCGTCCGCCGTGTAGTTCACCCAGACGACGAGGTCCGACCGGTTCGTCTGCGAATCGCTCATCGTCCACGTCACCGCGTGGTTGGATCCCCCGGTCCACTGCTCGCCGCCGGCGGGACTGAGGACGGTCACGACGGGTTTCCGGGCCGGGGGCACGACGGGATCGAGGCGGACGCCGACGTAGGTCGCGGCCGCGATGTCCCACGCGGACCCGACGACCTGTCCCCGGTCGTTGATGTCGGTGGCGTCGAGGAGTCGGTACTGGAGGGGGGGATTGACGAGGGTCCCGAGGTCCAGCAGCCCGTCGATGTCCGTATAGAGGAAGGCGCGGAGGATGCCCGTCCCTGTCGGGCGGCCCTGCCCGACTAGGTCGCCATACGCGTTGATCCCCTTGGCGCAGTTCGTGTCTCCGCCGCCGCCGAGGACCTGCCACCCGACGCCATCGGTGTAGCGCGCGACCCGCTCCGTGGTCCCCGTCGTGGACCGGGCGCACCCGGCGACCTGTCCTGCCTCATTGATCGCTCGCCCATCGGTCCGGTCGAAGGGCCCCGCGGCGCCGAGGTCTTCCAGGACCCCGGCCGACCACCGGATGGCCCGGCTCCCCGCCGTGCCCACGACGACGCCCGCGTCGTTCACGTCATAGGCCCGGCCGGCGGCGCTCGGCGTGACGTCGATCATCCCTCCCGCGTCGGTGTACAGGAACCCATGGGGCAACGGCCCCCCGTAGTCCGAGGTGCCCACCACGGCTCCCGTGGAGTTCAACCCCCACGCCTCGCTGAACGGGCCGGTTCCCAAGGTGCCGAGGTCCTCGGCGGGCCCTCCCGCCGGCCAGCGCATGGCGTGCTGCGGGTCCGGGTTGTACGTGCCCCCGGCGGCAATGCCCGCGTCATTGATGTCGCGGCCGGTCCCGCGGCTCTCCGTCCCCAGATCGAGCGCCACCGACCCGCCCGAGTCGGTGAACAGGAAGGGGTGTTCGGCCCCGCCATCCGTGGACCATCCCACGACGTCCCCCGCCTCGTTGATCCCCCAGGGCACCGTGTACAGATCGCCGGGGAGCGGGGGGAGGACCGTCAACGTGTAATCGGTGGGGCCGTAGGGGGCCATGAGGGGGTACAGGTCCTGGGTGTCCGCGTCGACGTCGTACGGCGTGTCCCCGATCCCGTCCGGGTCGGGGCACACGTCCTGGGCCGGACCGCTGCAGGCGTCCACCCCCGCGTAGTCAGACCAGTAGTTCCCGCCCAACGGGTACCCATCGTCCCACGCCGTCCGTTCCCCGAAGTCGTCCCCACCCTGGAAGTTGTTCGCGTCGAACGTGTTGTGGACGACGAGGAGGTCCTTGGTGAAGGAGGCGAACACGCCGCCGTCGTTCGACGTGAAGACGTTCCGTTCGAGCGTCAGGTTGTTCCCGTAGCCGATGGAGACGGCGTCCGTGATGCTCCTGCCGATCGTGTTGTTCGTTGCGAAGGCCGGCCCCGCGTCGAAGAAGTCGATCCCGTAGTCATTGTCCCACAGGGAGTTGTCCATGATCGTGACGTTCGAGCCGTAGTCGAGGGAGATCCCCATGATGGAGTTCGAGGAGGCGTTGTTCCCGGTGACGATGACCTGGTCGGCGTTCTGGACGAAGATCCCGGTCTCGAAGCCCGCAGAAGCGGTGTTGTTCCGCACCTCGACGTCGTTCGAACTGAACACGTCGATCCCGTAGACCCCGCTCAGCGTGACATCGTTCCCTAGGACCACCGCGGAGGACGAGCTCTCCACAAGGATGCCCTCCCAGAAGCTGTTCGTGACCGTGTTGTTCAGGACTTGGACAGCGGAGGACCGGTACACGTTGATCCCGTAGGCGTTGTTGTCGAACACCCCTCCCTCGACGGTGATGTTGCCGACCGTGTCGAAGTTGACGCCGTCGTAGTTCACGTCGCCGGCGTAGACGAAGACGCCGCGGATGGTGGCGTAGGCGTCCGTGTTGAGGATCCGGATGCCGAACGCGGAGCTCGCGTCGATCTGCCATCCCTCGATGACGTAGGGATCCGAGGACGTGCCCGTGCCGCCCGTGACGCCGTTGGCGGCGGTGAAGTTGAGATCCCCGTCGATCAGGATCGGGGCGTGCATCGTGTAGGCCCGGACCGGAGTCGGCAGGACCACGAGGGCTCCCAACCCCACGAACGCCTGGACCACCAGGAGAAAGGCGAGGCCGCCGATCCCCGCACCGCTTCCGATCCGCCGCACCTTCCCTGTCTGCTCCGTCACCGCGTTCATCGCGTCGACAAGGCCCATCCGGGGGATACGTCTTCTTGAGCGCTGTTTTGCCGCTATATCTATCTTCCGTGGACGGAACGCGTTCGGTCGAAATGCCAGGCGTCACTGGCAGACGCGCGCCTCCAGGGACCCCGAGCGGCACGAAGCCACGGCCCCACCCCGTGACGGTCAAGATTGCGTCACCGACGGCCCATCACGATGGGAACCCCCGAGGATTGGACCGGTGAGCGGGGGACCGAAGCCGAAGGGGGGAATTGAACCCCCGGCCTGCTCCTTACCAAGGAGCTGCTCTACCCCTGAGCCACTTCGGCGTGACCCGGCTGTAGGGAGATGCCCCCTTAAACTCTACGGGTTCGCAGCGGCCCGGCCATCGACCGCCGCCAGGGAGGGGAGCCTACAGAGCGGAGACCCGACCCAGGTAGTCCCGCACCTCGTCGAGATAGCGGCGGAAGGTGTCGGCGGGAAGTCGCTCGCCCGCGTAGAAGACGTCGCCGTGCAGCCGCTCGGACAAGTACGCGTACTTCTGCGCCAGGTCCCACCGGCCGATCTCCTCGAGGAAGTTCCGGCGGTCGCGGTCCGCGTCACGGCCCGGCACCGGCGTGCGTCCACGGCGCTGCATGAGGTGGTCGGTCGCCTGCACGATGGCGTTTCAGGCCTTCTCGGCTCCGTCGCGGATGCGCACCTGGTCCCCGTTGCGAAGGCCCTCCGCGATCTCCGACTCCCCGGTTCGAAGGAAGACCTGGGCCGTCTCCAGGAGAGAGTCCATGAGGGTGTGAGGAGGCGCCGAGGGGATAAACCCACGGACCACAGGTACGCGATGGCCGCCCAAACCTTTACCGCGCGGGTCCATGCGGGACCCATGAAGGTCCGTACGGCGCGCCCTTCCGATCTCCCTTCCGTGAACCGCCTGTACTTCCAGCTCAACCCCGGAAGGCGCCGCGACGGCCGGTTCCGCTCGCTCCGCCCGAGCGTCCGGGCGAAGGTGATCGTGGCCGAGGAGGAGGGGGAGGCAGTCGGCTTCGTGTGGGCGCACCTCGTCGGGTATGCGAGCGCGCGCGTCGGGTATGTCGAGGAGCTCTTCGTGCTTCCGGAATTCCGCCGCCGGGGCGTGGCCACCCGGCTCATGAAAGAGGCGATGAGATGGTTCGAGACGCAGCGGCCACCCGTGGTCTTCGTCTCCTCTTCCGCCGGCGACAGGCGGGCGTGGCGGTTCTATGGGTCCCTCGGGTTCCGACGCACGCGGGGCCCGTGGTTCTGTTGGGTCCCGAAACGGCGGTGACCGCCGGGCGATGGGATTCCGGGCATCCCAAGCCCTCCTTCATTACCGCCAGGCGGAATCCCCTCCCTCATGGAAGCGGGACGGACGGACAGGATGGACGAGACGGCGGTGATCCGGAGCCAGGTCACCCAGTTCGACGCGATCGTCGCGTCCCTGTTCGGCGTGAGCGAGCGGGAGATCGCCACGCTCTTCGACGTGGCCAAGGCCGGCGAGGCCGCCGCGCTCCTCTCCAACCTCTGACGATTGCAGGCCCGGGGGGCCTTCCTCCTCCATCCCCTCCCGGGCCCTTTCCCTCCCAGCGTTTAAGTCACCTGGGCCGGTTCGCCCGCGCATGAAGGAAGGGCTGAGCTCCGCGGACCTCTACGTCCTCGTGCGGGAGCTCCAGCTCCTGATCGGCGGGCACTTCGACAAGGCCTACCAGGTCGAGGGCACCGTCACCCTGCGGTTCAACGTCCAGGGGAGCGGTCGTCGCGAGCTCTTCGTCGAGCCGGGGCACTGGCTCTGTTTCCGCGAGCTCCCGGAGCGTCCGGAGAAGTCGACGCGCCTCGCCGCCGCGCTGCGCAAGGACCTGGACAACGCGCGCGTCGTGGCGGTGGCGCAGCGGGGGTTCGACCGCGTGCTCACAATCTCGCTGGAGCGCGATGCCGCCTATGTTCTCGTCCTCGAGCTCTTCGGCAAGGGGAACGTGACGCTCGTGCGCGAGGGGACGATCGTCGCGACGCTCCGCACCCAGGAGTTCCGCGACCGGAAGGTGGCGGTGGGGGAACCGTACGAGTTCCCGCCGCCGATCGCCGACCCCGTCACCCTCCCGGAAGCGGAGTTCACCGCCATCCTGCGCTCCTCGAAGGAGAGCGTCGTGAAGACCTTGGCGGCGAAACTGAACTTCGGCGGGCCATTGGCCGAGGAGATCTGTGCGCGGTCCGGGGTCGACAAGGGGGCGAAGGCGGCAACGTTGGATGCCACGGGCCTGGCGGCCGTCCACCGAGCGTGGCGGGAGATCCTCGAGGGGCTCGGTCGGCCGGAGCCGGCGGTGATGCGTCGGGACGGCGTCGTGGTCGATGTCTCGCCCATCCTCCTCCGCGCGCATGCGACGCTGGAGCGCCAGCTATTCCCGACCCTGCTGGAGGCGGTCGGGGCCTTCGTGGGGGCCGTGGAGTCCGCTCCACGGACGGACCCGCACATCGAGAAGCTTCAACGGCGCCTGGAACACCAGCGGGACGCGTTGTCGGCGGCGCGCCTCGAGGAGGTGCGTTTGGGGCTCCTCGCCGAAATGCTGTATGCGCACTACGCGGACTTCGAGCACCTCCTGACGACCGTGCGGGAGGGCGGGGAACCGGAGGGGCCGTTCGTGAAGCGCGTGGACCGGGCGGCGCGCTCGGTGGTCGTGAGCATCGCCGATGTAGAAGAGGTCACCCTTGATTACCGCCAAACCCTCGACGAGAACGTCCGCAGCATCTACGACGAGCGCAAGGAGGCGCGCTCGAAGGCGGCAGGGGCCGAGGAGGCGCTCACCGCCACGACGGCGGAGATCGAGGCGGCGCTCAAGGAGGCGGCGCGCGCGGTGAAGAAGGCCCGGGGGAAGGCGAAGCCGACGAAGGCGTTCTGGTTCGAGGCTTACCGGTGGTTCTTCTCCAGCGAGGGGTTCCTCGTGATCGGCGGTCGCGACGCGAAGACGAACGATGCGGTCGTGAAGAAGCACCTCAAGGAGGGTGATCGGTACGCGCACGCGGACATCCACGGGGCGCCGTCCTGCGTGATCAAAGAGGGCTCCAAGGCCAGTGAGGCCACGATGAACGAGGCCTGCGCGTTCGCGCTCGGGATGTCCAAGGCCTGGTCGGCGGGGATCGCCTCCGGCGGGGCGTACTGGGTCCTGCCGGAACAGGTCAGCAAGGAGGCCGAGAGCGGGGAGTTCCTCCCGCGCGGTGCGTTCATGGTGCGAGGGAAGCGGAACTTCGTGAACGACATCCCCCTACGGTTGGCGGTGGCGGAGATCGAGATCGACGGCCACCGGAAGATCGTGTGCGCGCCCGAGGCGGCGGTCGCGGGGAAGTCGTCGCGATTGACGGTGATCGGCCCGGGGGAGGAAGATAGGGAGTCCCTGGTGCGGCGCTTCGGGCGCACCTTCTCCGTCCCTGTGGAGGAGATCCAGCGCATCCTGCCTCCAGGCAGCAGCGTCGTTCTGTCCACGGAGGACCTTGAACCCCAGCACGCCGCGGGGCCGGAGTGATCGGACGAATTGGGCTCCCCCGGGCATCCCGCAAATGCGCGCACAATGTTCTTATCAATGGGCCCTCTAAATCGTGTGCATGGCCGGGATCGGACGGCTCGCCGCGATGTACGGGGTCCTCTTCGCCCTCTTCATCGCCGTAGGGTTCCTCATCGGGCAGTACATGTTCGGGGACTGGGTCCTCGGCTCCCTGATGTTCCTCGCGCTCGCCGCGCTCTTCAACGGGGCCGCCTACTTCTTCTCCGATCGCATCGTCCTCGCGACGTACCGCGCGCGGATCGTGACGGAGGCGGAGCAGCCGCGGCTCCATGGCATCGTGAACCGCGTCGCGCAGCTCAGCGGGATGCCGATGCCGAGGATCGCCATCGTCCCCTCGCGCACGCCGAACGCCTTTGCGACGGGGCGCAACCCGAAGCGGGCCGTCGTCGCCGCCACGGAGGGCCTCTTGGACCTCCTCGATGACCGGGAGCTTACGGGCGTCCTCGCGCACGAGCTCGCGCACGTCAAGGACCGCGACGTGATGGTCGTGACCGTCGCCGCCACCGTGGCCGGGGCGATCGCCTTCCTCACGCGGATGTTCTTCTGGAGCAGCCTGTTCGGCCGCCGGAACAGCCGCCAGGACAACGGCGGCATGCTCCTCATCGCGCTCCTCGCCATGGTCCTCGCGCCCATCGCCGCCCTCGCGATCCAGGTCGCCATCAGCCGGTCGCGCGAGTACAAGGCGGACAAGGTCGGGGCGACGGCCCTGCGCGCGCCCGGGGCCCTCGCCGACGCGCTGGAGAAGATCGAGTACGCGAACAAGCGGCGGCCGCTCGAGTTCGGGAACCCCGCGCACGCCTCGCTCTTCATCATCAACCCCTTCCGCGGCGGGATGGGGGCGCTCTTCGCGACGCACCCGCCAATCCGGGAGCGGGTGAGGCGCCTGCGCAAGATGGCGAAGGATCTCGGGCTGGCGTAAGACCGCCAGCGGCCACGGTCCCCCTCGCGGGGGCAGACCACTCCGACCGCGCCTCCGGTCCCCGATGCATCACACGAGGCCGGGCGCCTTGTTGTGCACGACCTCGTTGATCCACTGAACGAGCTTCAGGTAGGAGTTCCGGCCCTTCGCCGTGAGGACCACCTTGGCGTGGTGACCCGGGTTGTCCTCGAAGGTCACGAGCGCCTTCGAGACCATCCAGTCCAGGTACCGGCTGAAGACGTCGTAGTTCACGTTCGCCGCCATCTGGAGATGTGTGCGGAGCATGGGAGCGTCGGCCTCCCATAGGCGCTCGAGCACCCGGGCGACGATGTAGAGGTTCGGTAGGCTGGGGGCCGCCACGACATCCGCCATCCGTCTCACAGCTCCTGGAGGAAGAGGGTCATCCGGCTGCGGAGGTCGATCCACCGACCCTCCCACTCCGCCTTCTCGCGGATCTCCTTGTCCTTCTCCGCGCGACCCCACATGCGCAGGACGATTGCGACGAAGGCGAACACGAGGAGACCGCTCAGAAGGACCACGAGCTGCAGGCTGGCGGTCTCAGGAAGGGTGAGTAAGATCACGACGGCCTGGAATCCGTGGGCTAGGACCATCCCGACCATCAGTCCGACGACGGCCCGTATTGTGGATCTGCGGCTCTTCTTCGCCTGGCTCAGCCAGCGCGGGACATGCTGCGACGCGTCGAGGAGAAGTTCGAACGAACTGGCCGCGGAAACTAGGTCTCCAATCCCGTCCACACCCAGGTGGCCCGGGGAGGGGGCGGACACCACCGGTCCTGTCTCCTTACGAGGCCCGCCTGCCGCAGAGCCCGTCAGACGATCGACCGCGCCACGCAGCGACTCGACCCACCGCCGATCCATCGCCAGAGTGCCCCGGACGCGGAGCCACAGGACCGTCACCACGAGGACGACGGTCGCCAGCCCCGTGGCGAAGAGGCTCCAAAAGAGCCGGTACATCTCGTAGATCTCCGTCACGCCGCCCCCGCGAAGGTAGAGCAAGCCGAGCATGGGGAGCACCATGAACAGCCAGGGTACGGCCGCCACGACCAGGTACGCATACATGAACCGGAGGCCCTTGAGGTCGCGATGGGCCTCGGAGGCGAGCCGGTAGGCCTCGGACATGGCCTCCAGCAATCCCGACCGAACGGGGTCCGAGGCGTGGGGGGACGGAGCCGAAGTCCGTGCGAGATCCACCTCGCGCGCGAAGATTGACCTCCTGCGGATCGCCCATCCCACCCGAACTCCCTCCAGCGCGAAGAACGAGAGCGATGCAACGCCAACCGGCAGGAACAACTTCACAATCAGGAAGGCCGTCAACAGGAGGTTTCCGGGCAGGAAGATGCGGATGTTGTCGGCGGGAGAGCCGCCTTGAATGCGGGCGACCACCTCGGTCGAATCGGGCCTACCGCGGAGATAGAGCAGATAGGGCCCAAGTCGGCCCCGGCGAACGAGGAGCGGCGGTGCGAGCCACCTCCGACTGGAGGAGGGCGGGAACGTGAAGGGGGCGACCGTGTACCCCCGGGCCCGCAGCTGACCACTCAATCCGGCGAGTGCGGCCCCAGGCTCTCCCGAGGTCACCGCGAACAACCGGAAACGATAGAACAGCACGATCTCGCCGACGCCATACGCCACCATCACCGCCACAATCCCAAGCATCTCTTCCAGGAAGGCCATGCTTGACCCTTTTCCCCGGGCGGAGTATTAAAGCGACTCCACCCCGATACGTCGCGAGATAACGTCGTCCCAAGGGGCCGTAGCAGCCTTCTGACTATCGATGCCCCTCCGCATCGGGAATCGGCCCCGCGCCCCACGTCATCTCAGTCATGGGAATGCGGCCCAAGCCCTTATGCCGAAACAGGTGGAGGACGCTTGGCGACATGGCCTCGACCTTCCTCGCGATGCACCTCGTAGATCGCGCGTCCTCGCGTTCGCGGTCCCGGCGCGACCTCCCCTTCGGCTGGGGCGCGGCCACCGCCGTCCTCGTCGGCGCCGGCCTCACGGTCCTCGGCATCGGGCTGATCCTCTGGGGCATGTTCAGCTTCTTCTCGAGCACGATCGGGAACGCGACGGGCGGTTCGTTCAACATCGGCTCGTTCTTCTCCGGCTTCTTCGGCGCGATCCTCCTCTTCGTCATCGGCGGCGTCATCGCCGGCGTCGGCGGCTGGCTGCTGCGCCTGTGGTGGCTCTTCCTCCTCGTCGACACCGTTGCGGACACCCGCGCGGGACGGCAGGAGGCACGCGCGGCCCCCGTGAGCGACATCCGCGTCCGGTGCCGGTCCTGCGGCAACCTCAACCCGGAGACCGCCAAGTTCTGCATGGCCTGCGCGAGCCCGGTATGACACCGCCGAGCCCCGCGACCTGAACCTTGTCGATCTCACTCGAACGGCATGTCTTGCAGGCGCTCCATCGCCACCGCGCCCTCCCGCAAGCGAGACTCCACCGCGGAGGTGTCCGCCCGCAGGTCCACATGCAGAAGGAAGGCTGGCGAGGAGATTCCCACTACGACTTCGTTGTAATCGCTCTCCGGATGCCCGGGCCAGCGTACGCCGCGATAGCTGACCGAGACGTGGTACCGGGACGAGCGGTACGGCTCGACATCCCCGACGGAGCTCAGCGGCGCCGAGAGCTTCCAGTGTGGCGGACCCTCGAACGGGAGATCCCTGGCGAGGTTCGCCCCGCTCCCGGGGGCGAGCAGCCGGAAGTACGTCTGGTCCACCGCGCGGAGACGTTGAGCGACGACCGTCTCCAGGAGGGGCAGCAGGACCTCGGCGGTCCCCCGCGGCGACGCGAGGCGGATCATGTGCGGGTGGTCCCCGCTCCCCATCGGCCTGGCCTCCGCGTCGCCGATGGCGGTGACCTTCGGCTCGTGCACGAGGGCGTTGGCCAGCTTGGTGGTGTCGTGTCCCTCGGCGGTAATCAGACCGGACGCGGCGGCGAGATCGAGGAACGCGGCGAGCTCCGTCACCGCCGAGGCCGGGTCGAACGGCGGGATCGTGAGCATGAGGCTGGAGTTCTTGGGCTCGGGGTTGACGTACGCCCGGGCCCCGAGGTGCAGGCGGCGCTCCGCGTCGAACCGCTCGCAGCCGAGGTAGATCGGGGCGGGCAGGCGAAGGATGTCCGCGGCCTTCGCCAGGACTCGGGGGATCGCGCCAGCGCCGAGGAAGCCCCACAGGTTCACGCGCGCCGCCTCGCCGAGGGCCGACCGCGTGCGCTCCAGCGCCTCGAACCCCCGTCCCTGGACCGTCAGCGCCGGCTCCGCGGAGCCCTCCGCCACGGCGGCGAGGATCCGGGACGCGAGCGCGAGACGCTCCCGCCAGTCCGCCGGGGGGTCGACGACGCGGTAGACCCGGTAGCCGTCCATCTGGACAGCGAACGGCGCGGCGGGATAACTATTTCGGGGCTCCCCGGTTCGCCGGGGGGTGGACAAGCGTGAGATCCGGAAGGCGCTCCTGGCCCCCGACTCGCCGGCGGGGTTCACCGCCTGCGTGACGGCCCTGCTCCGCGAGGGTCCGGTGGGCCCGGAGATCCTTCTCATCGTGCGCCGCGAGCACGATGGCGACCCCTGGTCGGGGCAGGTGGCGCTCCCCGGGGGAAAGGCGCACGCCGGCGAGAAGGCCCAGGAGGCCGCCGCACGCGAGGTCTGGGAGGAGGTCGGGCTGGACCTGCGGAAGTGCGCGAGCGTCCTCGGGTGCCTCCCGACGCGCGCCCCCGCCAACCGCCCGGAGATGGCGGTCGTGCCCTTCGTGGCGGTGATGGAGCAGCCGCTGACGCCGCCGTACCTCGGGGAAGAAATCGCCGCGGCGGTGTGGGCGCCTCTCCCGGCGCTGCTCGGGAACGCGGCGACGGCGCGTCGCCGCATCCGTGACCAAGAGCGCAGTTTCCCCGCCTTCGCGTACCGGGAATTGCTGGTGTGGGGCCTGACCTACCAGATCCTCCTGGAACTCGCGGCGGTCCTCGACATGCCGTACGCCAAGCCGTCGATAGACAGTAAATAGAGTCCTTACCGATACCTACGTCGTAATCAACTGCCCGGCCGACCACCTCCGGGACGGGTGTCTACGATGGAACGGACGGGAATGGTGTGGCGTCGATTGGGGATGGCCTTCTGGGTCATGGCGGCAGGACTCGGGGTGGCGGTGGCGGGACTGGCGGGGGACTTCTACCAGCACGAGATCGTCGGCTTCTCCGCGGACCTCGAGACGATGTTCGCGCCGGTGCACCTGATGATCTTCGGCGGGATCGCGCTGTTCGGCCTCGGCTTCCTCCTGGGGCTCCGGTCCTTCCGGGCGGCGGGGCGCGCGCTACCGGCCTGAGGAGGGGGCGAACGGGTCGAGGTCCTCCCGGACGAGCTCGTCCGCGGCGGTGAAACCGGGCACGGTCCGCCGGGGGAGCCGTTTGCGGACGGGGCCGCCTTCCGCCTTGAGGTCCTCCGCGAGCCAGGGCAGCCGCCGCAGGGACTGCTGCGGGTCCAGGAGCACGCGCACGGCGTCCCCGCGCACGGCGAGAAGGCCGACGCCGTCATCCTCGAACGCGCCGCGATGGCGGTTCGCGGTGAACGCGTTCTCCCAGGGCATCGCGACGAACGTGTAGTCGGCGGCGAGCTGGTACATCGTGGCCTGCTTGACCGCCTGCCTCCAGTCGCGGATCTTCAGCTCCACCGCCACGACCTCGTCCTTCACCGCCAACAGGTCGATCCACCGCTCCAGGAGGAAGACCTCATGGTAGGTGCGGAAACCGCGGCCGCGGAAATACTGCTCCACTATGGGGCGGAGGTCCTCCTCGATCGGGGGCACTGCGGCGGCAATCCCCCGAAGCTATTTCAACAGCCAGGGGGAGGGGAGTGAACGCCCAAAGCAGATAGTCCCCGGGAGGCATCGAGCCCACGTGGACCTGGAAATCCGATCGCGGGCTTCGCTGAACCACGGCCCGGGCATGCCCTGGCTCGGCCTCGGCGTCTGGCAGATCCCGCCCTCGCGCACGGTGGCGGCGGTGACCGAGGCCTTCCGGATCGGCTACCGCCACGTCGACACGGCGGCGATCTACGGGAACGAGCGGGAGGTCGGGATGGCGGTGAGGGAGAGCGGCCTTTCCCGAGAAGAGATCTTCGTGACGACGAAGGTACCCTCCGGGGTCCTCCGCCACACGCGGAAGGCGTTCGAGGAAAGCCTGGAACGCCTCGGTCTCGAGTACGTGGACCTCTACTTGATCCACTATCCCGGCGCGGGCCGCGCGGCGGCGTGGGACACGCTCGTCGATCTGCAGAAGGAGGGACGCGCGAAGGCGATCGGGGTGAGCAACTACACGGTCCGTCACCTGAAGGAGCTGATGGCGGCATCGAAGACCGTGCCGGCAGTGAACCAGGTGGAATTCAGCCCCTTCCTCTACCAACGCGAGCTCCTGGAGTTCTGCCGGTCCAAGGGGATCCAGCTGGAGGCCTACAGTCCGCTCGCCCGCGGCCTGAAGTTGCGGGACCGCACCTTGACCGCCGTGGCGGCGAAGCAAAGGAGGACCGCGGCCCAGGTCATGCTCCGATGGGCGGTGCAACGCGAGTGCGTCGTGATCCCGAAGTCAGCACGGCCCGAGCGGATGGAGGAGAACGCCAGCCTCTTCGAGTTCTCCCTGACTGAGGACGAGATGCGGCGCCTCGACTCCCTCGACGAGGGCTTCCGGACCTGCTGGGACCCCTCCGACGAACCGTGATGCTGAGGCGAGCGCGCGGTGACGATCTTGTGGCACGGCGGTGACGACGGCCTACACCTACGACGCCAACGGCCAGCCCTCCACGATCGAGACGAAGCAGGGGGCGACGACCTACCTCCGTATGGACTACGACACCGACCCCCTGAACCCGAACAACGACTGCGACGCGCTCGGCAACCCCACGGTCATCAAGGCCTCCGCCCAGGGGATCACGACGACGTACGAATGCTACACCTACGACGCCCTCGGCCGGATCAAGGACAGCGTCACCGCCATCACGCCGCCGAGCAGCGGATGATGGGGTTGGACTCACAGCTCCCCGGCGAAGTCGTCCTCGTCAATCCGTGCGTCTTTCAGAATCTTCTTCATCAAGGCCCGGCTGATTGTTCCGTGGGACGCGTAAACGGTGATCACGTTGGCCACCCCCGCCTGCTGGAGCTGATGGTGGCTGCCCTTGACCCGCGCGACGGTCCACCCGAAGCGGCCCATGGCCTTCAGGAACCGCGCGAAGCGGACCTCCCCGGGAAGCTTCGTCACCCGACCTCGACGGCCTCGACGACAGGCGGCGGAGGCGGGTGAACACCGCGCTCACGCAGGGTCTCCAGGTGAAGGGGGATGGCCTCACGGAGGGCGTGGAGCGTATCGTCTTTGCTCTCCCCCTCGACATAGATGCTGAGCCCAGGGACCGTTCCGAGGAACCGGCCGCTCTCCTCGTCCCGTTCCACGACGAGGTACCACTTCATGAGAGGGACATCCTCCGGGGGATAGATAAGTCCATCGGGCTCATGCTCGGTGAATCTGTCGTGCGAGGGGTGCAGAGGGCCTACGAATCTTGCCTCTTCGCCACGGTAAGCCTCTTAACGTGCCCAGGGGTTGTGGGGACTGCGTGGGTGCCAAGACCCTCGCGCTCCTCGCCGCCACCGTCCCGGTCGCCGTCGGCTTCCAGGCCGCCGTGGTCGACAGGGCAGACAACGGGGGTAACCCGATCCCCGCCAGGCCCGCCGGGAGCGAGACGGACCCTCTCATCACCGCCGAAGAAGCGGAGTCCCACTTCACCGCCAACTCGGTCTCCCTGCTCAAATCCTCCCTCACCGAGGCCTCGTTCTTCGAGGACGACCTGGTCAACACGATCACCTACGGGAACACCGGCACGGTGGTGACGACGGCGTACACCTACGACGTGAACGGCCGGCCCTCCACTATCGAGACGAAGCAGGGCAGCACACAGTACCTCAAGATGACCTACGGCGACTACGACACAGTTGCGAACCCTATTTAGATCAGGCACGAGGGGCAGTCACGCACGACGACGTACTTCGCCTACGACCCCTCGGCAGGATCAGCGCGGGGGGTCGCCGCCATTCCCCCCGGACCTGCTGGGACCCCTCCGACGAACCGTGACGCTCAGGCGAAGCGCGCGGTGACGGTCTTGTCCCCGTCCATGACGAGGGTGCAGGTCGGCGTTGTCCCGGTGCAAGCCCCGCCCCAGTCCACGAAGACGGAGCCGGGGTCGGGCGTGGCGGTGAGTACGACGGTGGAGTTCCGCGTGAACTGGAAGTAGCACTTGTTCTCGCTGGTGTTCGAGCCGCCGCGCGGGATGTGGCAGTCGATCCCGGCGGGGCTGCTCGTCACGTTGCCCTGGCCCGTCGAGTTGCCGGCGTCGTAGACGTAGATGTAGGGGGCCCGCGTGAACTGCGCGGACACCTCGCGGTTCATGTCCATGAGGACGACGCAGGTGGTGCTGTTCCCGGCACCGGAGCAGGCTCCGCCCCAGGTGACGAAAGACTCTCCCGCATCGGGCGTGGCGGTGAGGGTGACGTTGGTGTCGCGGGCGAAGGTGGCGGTGCACACGGCGCCGCTCCCCGGATTCGGCGGGTAGCCGCCGGGGTGACAATCGATCCCCGCCGGGCTGCTCGTGACCGTGCCGTTGCCGTTGACGCTCACGTAGAGGTCGTAGAAGGCCTGCGTGAACGCCGCGCTGATGGTCCTCGGGGCGTCCATGAGCACCGTGCAGACCGAGGCGGTCCCGAGAGGCGTGCAGTCCCCGCCCCAGCCGAGGAAGCTCTCCCCCGGGTCGGGCGTGGCGGTGAGGTTGACGGAGGTCCCGGCGCCGAAGTCGGCGACGCAGACGCCCGCGCCTCCCTTGCGGCAGTCGATCCCGGACGGGTCGCTCGTGACCGTGCCGTTCCCGTAGACCGTCGCGCGGAGGGGGAACCTCAGGGTGGGGTGGTCCTCGGTCTCGCCGACCGCGAACTCCCCGTGCCCGTCGTACGCGGTGATCTCCGCGTCCGTCAGCGTCACTCGCATCCACGTCTTCGCGTCCCAGCGCGCGTCGGTCTCGACGGCATGGGACTTCCGGGTGGGCACGGAGACCACGAGATTCTGGAGCACCCACTCGCCCGCGTCGGCCCAGTCCCCATCGTCATTGGAGTCGATGAGGACGTTCAGGAACAGGTAGCCGGACGTGTTCCAGTTCGAGACTCGGATTGTCAACGGGTCGTTGTCGAGGACGCTGTCGTCATAGAGGTCTTTGTCCGGAACGTTAGCGTCGGGCTCCGAATCCACTCCAGCCCCGAGCCAGGCGCGGCAGCTGTTGAGATGCCGGGCGCCGTCGCTCGACAGGAGGGACGGGTAGGGAAGGTCCGGCGCGTCGCCGAAGTCCTTGCCGCAGTTCTTCGGCGGCTTGTCCACGTTCCACCAGGAGAAGTGGTTCGCGAGGAACTGCGCGTGGACGGCGCCGGTGTAGACCCCGGTGCGGATCTCCATCTCCCGCGACTCCAGGATCGGGTTGCCGCCGGAGTCTGTCAGGAGCCCGTTCGCCTCGCGCACCCAGTAGCCGGAAGTGTAATCGAAGGAGTAGATCGGCGTGTCGATGACCCCGTTGCCCGGCTGCAGATCCTCGAGGTCGACCCACTGGCTCATGGGCACCCGCACCCGGACCGTCGCCGCCGGGTTCACGGCGGTGACATGGTTCCCCGCCGCGTCCAGGGCCGTGATCCAGAGGAAGACGACGTTGTTGATCGGGTTCGACGTGCCCTCGGCGAGGTCCCCGGGGAAGACGTCGGGCTGGTCGTCCGCGACGTAGGAGCGTGCCCAGACCGCGCCCATCGTGGCGGGGATCCCGGAGACGTAGACGCTCGAGTCGTCGCTGATCGCCTCGTTGCCCACTTTCGTCAACTGTTTGCCTTCCGGGTTCGGGAGGACGATTCGGCCGACATCAAGCCCGCCGCCCATGGACTGCTCCGTACTCCACCGGAACCCGGAGGCGGGAGGCTCCCCGGCGACGTCCCGCGTGGCCTTGACGAGCACGCGCGTCGGGAAGGTCGCCGCTAATGGGACGTTGTAGCGGCCGTCCGGTCCCGTGGTCGCCGTCACGGAGGCCGTGCTGTCTTCCGAGCGGACGAGGACATCGATGCCGACGGCGGGCCCTCCGTTGTCGAGCTCGACGAGCCCGGTGACGTAGAGCGGGGTCGGCACGTTCACGACCTGCGGGGTCCCGGAGTGCTCCAGGGATTCGACGGATTCGCCATCGGCGTTCACGGCGGTGACGCGGAAGTAGTAGATCCGGCCGTTCACCAGACCGCCGACGTCGTACGGCGAGGCCACACCAGCGAAGCGCATTCCGTCCGCCTTCGACGCGAAGTTGTCCTTCGCCACGCCAGGTTCCGAGGCCCGATACAGGTTGTAGCTAGTAGCCCCGGGGACCGCCCCCCACGAGACCGTGGCGGTGCCATCGCCGGCAACGACCTGGAGGGCCGCGGGGGCGTCGGGCACCTGCGAGGGCGCCGGGCCCCCCGGCCCCACGCGCGCGACGAAGACGTAGAACGCCGCGCCGATGAGCGCGAGGCTCACCGCCACCGCCAGCCCGAGGACGAGCAGCCGCTTCCCGCCTTTCCCTGCGCCGTGTTCCTTCGCCGACCCCTCTTCACTCATGGCAACCTCTCCGGGACAGGGCCGGCCAGGGTCATGGCGGTTCTGGTAGGAGCCTCTCCAGACACGTTGGCTCCGTGCTCCCCTGGCCCGCCCATCGCGATCACCCGAACCGCGCGTAGACGTACTTCGAGGTGTCCATCACGATCGTGCAGACGGGGTTCGACCCGGTGCACGCCCCGGTCCATTCGAGGAAGGTGGATCCTGGGTCCGGAGTGGCGGTGAGGACGACCGTGCTGCCCCGCGGGAAGTAGGCCCAGCACCCGGCGCCGTAGGTCGGCGGCGTCGTGATGCGGCAGGAGATTCCGGCAGGCGCGCTATCGACCGTGCCGTTGCCCGTGGTGTTCCAGTGACGGTAGACGAAGAGCCGCGGCGTCTCCGTGAACTGGGCGTACACGTACTTCGCGGAGTCCATGTACACCACGCATGTCGTGTTGTTCCCGGCGGCGCTGCAGTCCCCGCTCCAGCCGAGGAAGGTCTGGTTGGTCTCCGGGGTGGCCGTCAGGGTGACGTTCGTGTCGCGCTGGAACTCGGCGGCGCAGACCCCGCTCCCGCCCTGGCCCGTCCCGTTGGGGTAGCCGTCGCGGCCGGCATGGCAGTCGATCCCCGCGGGAGCGCTCGTGACCGTGCCGTTGCCCCACACGTAGGCGCTGAGGAGGTAGTAGGGCTGGGTGAACGAAGCGACCACGTAGGTCGTGTAGGGGACCTCCCCGATGACGACCATGCACGTGCTGTTCGTGCCGAAGCCCTCGCACTGCGCGGCCCATCCGAGGAAGCTCTCCCCCGGATCGGGCGAGGCGGTCAGGTTGATGAAGGTCCCGACGGGGAACCAGGCGTGGCAGTTCGGCGACGGAGTGTTGTTGAAGTAGTTGTACGCGCGGCAGTCGATGCCGGGCACGTCGCTCGTCACCGTGCCGTTGCCCACGACGTAGACGTAGAGGTCGAGCGTGGACTGCGTGAAAGCGGCGCCCACGCGCTTCGAGGAGTCCATGGTCAGCGTGCAGACGGGGTTCGTCCCGGCCGACGCGCAGTGCGTGGTCCAGGTCTGGAAGATCGCCCCGGACTCCGGCGTGGCGGTGAGCGTCACGACCGTGCCGGCGGCGAACCAGGTGTAGCAGCTGTTGTTCTGGCGGTAGCCGTTCTTGCAGTCGATGCCGGCGGGGCTGCTCGTCACCGTGCCGTTCCCGGTCACCCAGACGTAGAGGTCGAAGAACGACTGGCTGAAAGAGGCGGAGGCGACGCGGTCGCGGTCCATGACCAACGTGCAGACGAGGTTCGTACCGAAGGGCTGGCAGTCGGCGCCCCAACCGAGGAACGTCTCCCCGGCGTCTGGAGTGGCGGTGAGCGTCACGACCGTGCCCGGCACGTACGCAGCGTAACACCCGTACGCGGATCGGCAGTCGAAGCCGGGCGGGCTCACGTTCACGGAGCCGTTGCCGTAGACGCGGACCCAGAGATAGTACTTCAGGGGCGGCGGAGGCGGCGGCGGCTTGGAGAAGGTCGCGACGACCCAGTACGAGAGGCCGCCCTGGCCCATGGTGAGCGGGCAGGTGGGGCTCGAGCCGGCGAAGGCGCAGTCCCCGGACCAGTAGAGGAAACTCTCGCCCGCGTCCGGCGTGGCGGTGAGCGTCACGACCTCGCCCGTGTGGTAGGTCTCGTGGCAGTCTCCCGACTGGTACTCGCGGCAATCGATCCCCGCGGGGCTGCTCGTCACGGTGCCGTTGCCGCGCACGTAGACGGAGACGGGGTGCTTCGCGATGAAGCGGTGGTCCTCGGTCTCCCCGATGGCGTAGGTGCCGTGCCCGTCGTAGGCCGTGATTGACTCGCCCGTCAGGGTGAGCCGGATCCAGGACTCGGTGTCGATGTATGCCGACGTCGTCACGACCTTGTACTTCCCCGTCGCGACGCTGACGTGCAGGTTCTGCACGATCCACTCGTTCGCGTCGGCGAAGTCCCCGTCATCGTTCGAGTCGACGAGGACGTTCAGGTAGAGCGTGGAGGTGAAGTTCCAGTTCGCGACGCGGACCTTGACCGGCTGCACCGCCAGGAGCCCGTCGTCGTAGATGTCCTTGTTCGGGACCTGGGCGGTGAAGTCCGCGTCCACCCAGGCGCCGAGCCAGGCGCGGCACATGTCCCGGTGATAGACGCCGTTGCTCGACGCCTTCGTCGGGTAGGTCGGGTCCGGGGCGTCGCCGAACTCGCCCGCGCAGATCTTCGGCGGCTTGTCGACGTTCCACCAGGAGAAGTGGTTCGCGAGGAACTCGGCGAAGACATCGCCCGTGAAGACGCCCGCGCGGATGTCCGCCTCGGAGGACTCGGCGATCGGGTTGCCCGTCGCGTCCGTCAGGCGGCCGTCCGCCTCGCGCACCCAGTACCCGGAGGTGTAGTCGAGCGAGTAGATCGGCGTGTCGATGACGCCATTGCCCGGCTGGAGGTCCTCGAGGTCGACCCACTGCGACGCGGGCACCCGGAGGCGCACGGTCGCCGCCGGGTCGACGGCGCTGACGTGGTTGCCCGCCGCGTCGAGCGCGGTGATCCAGAGGAAGACGACGTTGTTGATCGGGTTCGTGCGCGGTCCCTCGGCGAGGTCCCCGGGGTACACGTCCGGGGAGTCATCGGCGACGTAGGACTGCGCGTACAGGGAGGCCATCTCCGCGGGCACGCCGAGCACGGTGATGCTGCCGTCCGCGCTCGTGGCGACGCCGGAGGTGAGGGCGAGGCCCTTGGACGACGCCTCGGGGAGGACGAGGCGGCCGACATCGACGGCGCCCTCGCCGGCCTGGTCGACGCTCCAGCGGAACCCGGTGGCGGGGGCGATCCCCGCCGGCGCGTAGGTGGCGGTGACGAGCACGCGGCCCGGGAGGGTCGGGGTCAGGCCGACGTTGAACCGCCCGTCCTCGCCGGTGATGGCGGTGACCGCGGCGGAGTAGTCCTCCGCGCGCACGAGCACGGCGGCCCCGGTGGCCGGTTCGCCGTTGTCCAGCTCGACGAGGCCGGTGACGTAGAGGGACTTCGTCGGTGGGAGGACGACCGCGAGAGGCCGCAGCGAGACCTCAGCAGACTCGCGGGACTCGCCGTCCGCATTGGCGGCGGTGGCGCGGAAGTAATAGGTCTGGTCGTTCGTGAGGCCCGTGAGGATGTACGGCGACGCGACGTCGGCGAAGCGCGCCCCGCCCGGCTTCGAGGCGAAGTTGTCCTTCGCCACTCCGGGCTCTTGCGCGACGTAGAGGTGATAGGCGGTCGCCCCGCTCACCCCGTCCCACGACACCGTGACGGTGCCGTCCCCCGAGACCCCGCGTACGCCGATGGGCGCGCCCGGAGGCTGTGCCTGCGGCGTCGGCGGCGTCGTCACCGGGTTGGCGGACAGCAGCAGGGCCACGCCCATCAGGGCGGCGCCGAGCGCCATCGCCAGTACGATCGCCACGATCTGCTTGCCTTTCTTCCCCCTCGTCTGCTCTTCTCCCTCGCTCATGAGGTCACCGCCCGACGCATCGCCGCGGGGGGTGAAGGGGATATTGGTAAGGGATTCTGCGTTGCCATAAGGGTTCTGGTAGGGGCGATTGACGTTCCGCCCCGTTTGACCGCCGGAGTCCGCTTTCTTATACGCGCCTCAGGATAGAGCTCGACGGACACTGTGAACGTGACGGTGGAGATCCGGCGCCCCGCTCCCTTGGACGTGTTCGCCCAACCCGCGTTCCTCCTCGTCCTTCTCATCGTGCTCGCCGTCGTCGCCTCGGTCGTCGGGGCGCTCCGGTGGGACCGGCGGAGCCGTCGGCGGGAGACCGAGGAACAGTCCGGGCGTACGCCGCCGACTGCAACCCCAATCCCCATGCACGGGCCGCAAGGCTCCGCCCCGCCGCCCCCGCCACTCGGAGACGGAGGCCTTCCGCCCCCGCCGAAAGACTAGGGCGAGAGCCCTTCACGCGTCCAGGTACGCGTAGAACTCGTACGGACTGGGGCGCAGGGACGTCTGCAGGTGCTCGTTCAGCTTGATCTCCACGTACGCGTCGATCACGTCCTGCGTGAACACGCCCTTAAGGAACATGTAGTCCGTCAGGAGATAGTCCACGGACTCTTTCAGGCTCCCGGGGAGCTCGCGGATCCCGTACTCCTTGCGCTTGCTCGCACTCAGCTTGTAGATGTCCTCGTCCACCGGGTTGCCGGGGTCGATCTTCTTCTTGATGCCGTCGATCCCCGCCGAGATCATCGCGGCGAAGGCGAGGTAGATGTTGCAGCTCGGGTCGGGCGTCCGGTACTCGACGCGCTTCGCGTGCTCGATGCCGGTGTAGTAGATGGGGACGCGGACGTTCGCGGACCGGTTGCGCTTCGACCAGGCGATGAAGACCGGCGCCTCGTATCCAGGGACGAGCCTCCGGTAGGAGTTCGTCGTGGGGTTCGTGAACGCGCACAGGGCGCGCGCGTGCTCGAGAAGCCCGCCGATGTAGTAGCGGCCGGTCTGGGAGAGCTCGGCGTACTTGTCCTTCGCGTCGAAGAAGGTGTTCTTGCCCTTTGACCACAGCGACTGGTGCACGTGCATCCCGCTCGCGTTGTCGCCGAAGATCGGCTTCGGCATGAAGGTGCAGAGCTTCCCCATCCGGGCGGCGACGTTCTTCAGGATGTACTTGTAGGTCACGACCTTGTCCGCCATGGGAACGAGTTCGTCGTAGCGCATGTTGATCTCGCACTGCCCTGCGGTGGCGACCTCGTGGTGGTGCGCCTCCAGACCGATGCCGAAGTCCTCGATCAGGGTGCGGCAGGCCTCGTTGCGGTAGTCGACGAGGGTGTCGACGGGCGGGGCGGGGTAGTAGCCCTCCTTGAACCGGACCGGGTACTTCTGCGTCCCGTCCTTGCTCCATGGGGCCTCGCTGGAGAGGATCTCGTATCCAGCGCCGGACGTAGGGGTGCGGACCGCTTCCGGGGTGGGCAGCATGCGCACGCCGTCGAAGACGAAGAACTCGAGCTCCGGCCCCCAGTACGAGATGTCCCAGCCCTGATCCGCGGCGAACTTCGCCGCCTTCTGCGCGAGGTGCCGGGAGTCCCGCGAGAACCGTTCGTGCGAGCCGCCTTCGTACACGTCGACGATCAGTCTGGCGGTCTTGTGCTCCGGGCCGTACCAGGGGAGAAGGTTGTAGGTCGTCGGGTCCGGGTAGAGGAGCATGTCGCTCTCGTGGATCTCCTTGAACCCCTTGATCGAGGAGCCATCGAGCTTCCCGATGCCCTCCTTGAAATCATCCGCCTGCACCGTGTCAGAGGGCACGGTGATGTGCTGGAGGCCGCCGACGAGGTCGACGAACTGCAGGTCCAGCCATTTCACCGCCCCGTCCTTCACGGCGGCGACCACATCCTCGGGCTTCTTCACGGCTTTCTTGGCGGTCATCAGGATCCTCCCAGGTCCGGCGCGGCCTCGCCGCTCCGGTTGGGCCTTGCGATTCGTCTGACCATATATAACGTCTCTTCCTCGAAAATCGTTCAAACGTTCAACCAGATGACTAGTTCTAGCCCATACGTCCAGAACCGGCCCTCGTGACCGCAAGGCTTATTGGACATCCAGACACTCCATCCTCCCATGAGACGCGAGGAGCCTCCTGTCGTCCTGGACGACCTCGATGCGCGCATCCTGCGGGTGCTGAACCGCGACGCTCGCCTCTCCTACCGAGAGATCGCGCGAGAGGTCGAGGTGGCCATCGGGACGGTGAGCGCCCGGTTGAGACGATTGGAGTCGACGGGGATCATCCACGGGTACGTCCCGCTCCTGGACCAGAAGCGCCTGGGCTACGACATCCTGGCGGTCGTCGGCATCAAGATCTCCCGCGGACGGCTCCTCGAGGTGCAGCGGCGGCTCGCGAAGGAAGAGCGCGTGTTCGGGGTCTACGACGTCACAGGCGAGTGGGACTCCATCCTCATGGCGCGGTTCAAGAACACGCGGGAGCTCGACGCGTTCATCAAGCGACTCGCCGCGACGGAGAATGTCGAGAGCACGTACACCCAGGTCGTCCTCAACGTCGTCAAGCAGGACGCGCGCGTCCCCGTGTGAGTTCGTTCTCATCCCTGATAGCCACAGGCGTCCCGCTTATCTGATCCGGAGGAGTGCGCCGAGGTTGTGAGCGATTCACGCCCAGGCCTCACCTCCGGGGGACTCCGCGGGATGCCCGGGGGAACCTTTATCCGCATCCCGTCACTTTCGAACGCTCAAGGAGGCGAGTGACGTGGGGAACCTGCTGAATTTCAGCTCCGACCGGGAGCGGTCCTTCGATTCCGCCCGCCCCGTCGAGTTCGACCCCAACCGTGACCTCACGTTCGACTCCGATCGCGACCTCACGTTCGATTCCACCCGAGACCTTCCGTTCGGGAAGCGCGGCGTCGTGTTCCGCGGCCTCATCTGCCCCGTGTGCGGCGCCCAGGTCACAGAGACCCAGGAAACCTGCACCGAGTGCGGCGCCACCTTCACGACCTCGCCGGACGCGTCAACACCGCGGACCGTGGAGTCTGCGGCTCCCTCGCCCGCTGCCCGCCAGCAGAAGCGCGACCGCGGTCAGCGCTTGAAGGCCTCGTCCCCCCGCACCCCGCCGGCTCCGTCGCCCCTCCCCGCGCCGACCGCCGCCCGTTGGACCCCCCCGCCGGCCCCGGTGACCGCCAGTGCTCCCCCCCAGCCCTCGGGCTCGGGCATGCCCGGAACGTGCAGCCGCTGCGGAGCGCGCGTCCTGACGTCGGACACGTTCTGCTGGGCGTGCGGTGCGCGCTTCTCGCCCACGGAGACGGTGCCCCTCGGCCCATCACATCAAGTTCAGTCCAACGGCACCACGAAGGAGTGGTCCGAAACGGACTGGAGAGACTTCCGTTGAAGAGGTGAACACACTTGCCATCCGTAACCCCCGTTCTCGGTCTGAGCCCGTTCCTGTGGATCATGCTGATCTTCCTGGTCGTCCTAGTCGTCCTGCTCCTCCTCGGGGACTTCGGCGGACACTTTGATGTCAACTTCGACGGCCACGTGGCGAGCGGTGTCCACCCGCTGAGCATCCCCGTGGTGGCGGCCTTCGGGACGACCTTCGGCGGCGTCGCCGCCCTCGTGGATACGTTGGAATTGCCCTTGGCGGCGGTCGTGATCAGCGGCGCCCTGTCGGCAGGGCTCATGGCGGGGGGGATGTACTTCCTCCTCGTACGATTCTTCGTCAGGGCTCAGATCTCCAGCGATGTCGTCATCGAGTCGCTCGTCGGCCGCCAGGCCGAGGTCACCGTGCCGGTCGGACCTGGGGCGACCGGGCAGGTTCTTGTCATCACGGCTGAGCGGGGACGCACCCTGATCCCGGCGGTCTCCGCCGAGGAGATCAGGACGGACGCGGCCGTGGTGATCGAAGGCGTGGTGGGGAACTCGGTACGAGTGCGGAAGGTGACATAGATGGCAGGAGAAGAATTCATCCTAGTGGCTCTGGGGATTGTGCTGGTACCTGTCTTCCTGCTCGCGATTTACGCGAGCCGGTACAAGCGCGTCCCGCCGAACATGGCGATGGTCGTGTATGGAAGCAAGCAGAAGCAGACGGGGGTCCGCGGATACAGCGTGGTCTCCGGCGGCGGGCGATTCGTCTGGCCCGTTCGGGAGGACGTCGCATGGCTTCGGTTGGACGTGCGGACGCTCGACCTCGTTGTCGCGGACATCGTTACGAATGTGACGAAGAGCGGCGCGAAGATCAACATCCAGGCGGTCGGCCAGGTGAAGATCTCCAGCGATCAGGCGACGATGCTCACCGCGGCGGAGAACCTCCTCGGCAAGAACGACCAGGAGGTCAACGAAATCGCCCTGAAGACCATGGAGGGCCACGTCCGCGGCCTGTGCGCGACCCTCACCGTCGAAGAGATCAACTCGGACCGGGACTCCATCGCCACGAAGATCCAGGGGATGGCGGGCAACGACCTCCGGAACATGGGCATCGAGATCCGGTCGTTCGTGATCAAGGAGATCGAGGACGAGCACGGGTACCTCGACGCCCTCGGCGTGAAGAGGACGGAGGAAGTCAAGCGGGACGCGCGCATGGGGAAGGCGAACGCGAACCGCGAGGCCACCATTGCCGAGGCGCGCGCGGCGCAGGAGGCCGAGAAGGCCAACGCGGACGCCGAGGCCCAGGTCGCCCTCTACCACAAGGAGCGGGACATCACCCGCCAGAAGGCGCAGGCCGATGTCGAGGTCGAGCGCGCGAACCAGGAGATCGCGTTCGGGCTCCAGACCGCACGCCGGAACCAGGAGCTCATCGTCGAGCAGAAGAAGATCGACATCCGCTCGAAGGAGCAGGAGGTCCTCGTGCAGGAGCAGGAGGTCAAGCGGCGCATGCAGGAGCAGATCGCCGCCCAGGTCGTCCCCGCCAAGGCCAGCGCCGACGCCATCGCCGCCACCGCGGACGGCGAGAAGCGCCGTCTCGTGATCACCGCCGAGGGAGAGAAGGAGCGCGCCGTCCTCGTCGCAGAAGGGGAGAAGGAGCGACTCTCTCGTATTGCCCAGGGCGAGGCCGAGCGCATCCGACAGGAAGGTACCGCGGAGGCCGACATCATCCGTCTCAAGGGAGAGGCGGAGGCCTACGCGATCCGCGCCAAGGGGCTCGCCGAGGCCGAGGCGATGACGAAGAAGGCCCAGGCCTGGGAGATGTACGGCAAGGCCGCCATCACGCAGCTCATCGTCGAGAAGCTCCCGGAGATCGTCGGCAACGCCGCCAGATCCCTGGAGAAGACGGACAAGCTCATCATCATGGGCGACCGCGGCCCGGCCGGCGTGGTCGGCAGCGTCGTGGAGATCGCGGCGCAGGGGCCGGCCCTGGTGAAAGCCCTCACCGGCATGGACATCGGGGAGCTGGCGGGCAAGCTCAAGGACATCATGAAGTAGGCGGGCGACCGCCTACCCCTTTCCCATTTCGAGGGCGGCGGGTAGCTTAAACTGCCCGCCCGCCATCCAGGGCATGCGCATGATCCCCGTGGAGTGGTCGCAGGGGCAGACCGCGGAGACCGCGATCGAGGTCTGGCACATGGAGGCGCTGCTCACCGCCGTCCTCGACGCGATCCTCTCCGACACCGTCGACGTGGCGAAGGCGATGCGGCAGCTCGGGATGCTCAAGATCGCGGACAAGGGCGACACGCCGCGAACGGGGTGATCGGTTTGGCGGGTGAGGAGATCATCCTCGTGACGATGATGATGGTGCTCGTGCCGTTCATGATGCTGGCCATCTATGCGAGCCGCTACAAGCGCGTCCCGCCGAACATGGCGATGGTGGTGTTCGGGAGGAGGACGACCGCCAGCGATCGCGGATTCACGATCGTCACGGGCGGAGGCCGGTTCGTCCGGCCGATCATCGAGGACATTGCGTGGCTGTCCCTCAAGGCCCACACGGTCGAGATGACCATCGAGGCGATCCGCACCGATGTTCGCCACGGGGGTCCGAGAATCACGGTCGAGGGCATCGCTGTTGCCGCCATCTCCAGCAACCCCGAAAGCCTCGACCTCGCGGCAGTGCACCTCCTCGCCAAGGACGATGCCGAGATCGAGAGGATCGCCCGCTTGACCGCGGAGAGCCTCCTGAGGACCTATTGCGCCTCACTCACCGCCGAGACCATACGCGAGGACAGAGAGGCACTGGCGACACGAGTCCGCGAGGCCGCCGCCAAGGAGGTGGGGAAGCTGGGGATGGAGTTCCCGACCTACCTGATCAAGGAAATCCGCTTGGCGGCGACGTAGGCCGTCGTTGGCGGCGAGCGTCTAATGCTTCGACGGGGAGGGGGCCTTGGCGGACGACGAAGGCGCCTTCGTCTGCGTCGGCGCGGTCATCACGACGACATCCTTCACGGCCCTCAGGCCCTGGAACGGCAGGATCACGCGGCCCTGCGCGTCCATCTTGAAGAGACGGCTCTCGATGTCTTGCGCGGGGACGACGAGCACGTCGTGGATCTTCCCGGTCCGGCTGTCCATCATGAAGTTGTTCAGCATCCCCAGGATCTGTCCGTCCTGGGTCATCACGGTCTTGCCTATCAGCTCAGTGGCGAACTTGCGTGCCATTCCCATCACCTTGAGGCGACCCAAGAGGCTCCGCGTATTTGAGTTTAACCGCGAAGGCCAGACCCGAGACATCGTACCGCGGAACCGATGTTTCCTCCAGAACGCGAGTGCCTGATTATGTTATCATGATAACATGAACTGAATCAGGTGAGCCGCGGTACGAGCCGCACCGTCGCCACGGCCTACCGGTAGTAGATCAGCTCTTCTTCCTTCCGCGCGCCGGACCGCTGCATCTCCTTGCCGATGCGCTCGTAGAAGCGGATGGTCTCCTGGTCGATGCTGGGGTGGACCACCTTCATCGCCTCCTCGAACTGGGCCATGGTGATCTCGTTCGCCTTGGAGTCCTTGCGCAGGGCGACGAGGGCGGCCTCGCGGCACAGCGCCTCGATGTCCGCCCCGCTGAACTGGTCGATCTCCTTGGCGATCGCCGCCAAATCCACGCCGCGGAGGGGCATGGCCTTCGAATGCACCTGGAGGATCGCCAGGCGCGCGCGCTCGTCCGGCACGGGCACGAGGATCAGGCGGTCGAACCGCCCCGCGCGCAGCAGGGCCGGGTCGACCATGTCCGGGCGGTTCGTGGCGCCGATGACGACGACGCCCTCCATCCCCTCCAACCCGTCCATGGAGGTCAGGAGCTGGTTCACGATGCGTTCCGTGACGCCCTCGTCCGTCCCGGTGCCGCGCCGGCGGGCGATGGCATCGATCTCGTCGAGGAAGACGATGCAGGGCGCGACCTGCCGCGCCTTCTTGAAGATCATGCGGACGGCCTTCTCCGACTCCCCGACCCACTTCGACATGACCTCGGGGCCCTTGATCGAGATGAAGTTCGCCTCGCTCTCGTTCGCCACCGCCTTCGCGAGCAGCGTCTTCCCCGTCCCCGGCGGGCCGTAGAGGAGGATGCCCCGAGGCGGCTTGATGCCCATGCGGATGAACGACTCCGGGTCCTTGAGCGGCATCTCCACCGCCTCGCGGAGCTTCGACTTCACGTCCTCGAGGCCGCCGACGTCCCCCCAGCGGACGTGGGGGACCTCGACAAGGACCTCGCGCATGGCGGAGGGCTCGGACTCCTTGAACGCCTCCTTGAAGTCCTCCTTCGTCACGCGCATCTTCTCGAGGATCTCGGCGGGGATGGGGTGGTTGAGGTCGATCTCCGGGAGGAAACGGCGCAGCGTCTTCATGGCGGCCTCGCGCGCCAGGGCGGCCAGGTCGGCCCCGACGTAGCCGTGCGTGAGCGCCGCGAGCTCGTTGAGCAGCGCCTCGCGGTCGGCCTCCTCGCCCTCGATGGGCATGCCGCGCGTGTGGATCAGGAGGACCTCCTTCCGGCCCTCGCGGTCCGGGACGCCGATCTCGATCTCCCGGTCAAAGCGCCCGGGGCGCCGCAGCGCCGGGTCGATCGCCTCGTCGCGGTTCGTCGCGCCGATGACGATGACCTGCCCGCGCCCGCCGAGGCCATCCATCAGGGTGAGGAGCTGCGCGACGACGCGCCGCTCGACCTCCCCCGTGACCTCCTCGCGCTTCGGCGCGATGCTGTCGAGCTCGTCGATGAACAGGATCGAGGGAGCGTTCTTCTGCGCCTCCTCGAACTTCTCGCGCAGGCGCTCCTCGCTCTGCCCGTAGTACTTGGACATGATCTCCGGGCCCTGGATGGAATAGAAGTTCGCGCCGGCCTCGTTCGCCACCGCCTTCGCGATGAGCGTCTTCCCCGTCCCTGGAGGACCGTAGAGCAGCACGCCCTTCGGCGGGTCGATGCCGAGGCGCTCGAACAGCTCGGCGTGCTTGAGCGGCAGCTCGATCATCTCGCGGACCTTCTGCAGCTCCTCCTTCAGGCCGCCGATGTCCTCGTACGTGACCGTTGCGGAGAGGATCTCGCCCTCGCGGACGGGTTCCTCCTTCATCTCGACGATCGTGTCCTCGGTGATCTGCACGATCCCCTTCGGGATGACCTTGATGACCATGAACGGGAGGGCCCCGCCCATGAGCGCGATGCCGGGCACGATGACGACGTCGCTCTTCGTCAGGGGGCGCTTGAGCAGCCCGCGCTTCACGAAGTTCTCGATGCCCTGGCCGAAGGAGATCTTGTGCCCCTCGGAGATGATGGGGGCGATGGTGACGCGCTCGGCGGTGAAGACCTCGGCCTTCTTCACCTCGACCTTGTCGCCGATGGACACGCCGATGTTGCGGCGGACGAGACCGTCCACCCGCAGGATCCCCTTGCCCTCGTCCTCCTGCATCACGCGGAAGAGCTTCGCCGCCGAGTTCTTCTTCCCGACGACCTCGACGATGTCCCCGACGTCCACGCCCAGGGCCAGGCGGGACTTCGTGTCGATGCGCGCGCGGCCCAGGCCGACGTCGGACTGCGGCGCTTCGGCGACCTTGAGGATGATCTTCTCGACCACGGAGGCGACTTACCCGCAAGGGCCTAGATAACCGTTTCCGTCAGATTCCCTCATTCTCACCCTCAGGGGCCGCGTTCCTCCGGGAACGGGCCACCGCCTGGCCGAGGCTCAGGCGGCCGGCGGCGACGTCGCGGGCGAGGGCCTTCGGGATGGTCACGGCACCCCCGCTGCCCAGCCGGCTGCGGCGTTGGATCTCCCGGACCTCCCCCGGCGTCGGCTCGACCACGTAGCGGCGGGCCGCCCGCACGCCCCGGGCCCCGGCGATCTCCACCGCCGCGTCGAGGTCCGGCTCGGGCGTGCGCTTCGTCGTGCCCTTCTCGTCGACGATCTCCGTGTCATGGCCCTCGGCGGCGAGGGCGTTCAGGATGCGGTTGCGGTTCGTGGGGTCCCCATGGCCCACACGCACCCGGACGCGCGTGGCGGTGAAGTTGGCGGTGGCCCCCCGCACAAGCCGCGCGACATCCTCCGGGTGCCGCGCCCAGCGGCGGTCCAGGACCTCGCCATCCCCGAGGACCGCCACCCCGGGGCGCGGGCCGGGGTCGATGCCGATCACGAGCTCCCGCCAGTGGTCCACGCCGCGGGAGACCTGGCGCGCGCGGGCGATGGCGTCATCCACGTCGTTGCAGGCGACGACCCGGGGGAACGCGATGCGGGAGGACTCCGCCGCCGACGTCAGCACGGCCCCGATGCCCTCGGGGACCTTCGCGCCCGGTCGCAGCGTCCGGAACCGGAGGCGACGTTGCCGGAGCGCGGCCACGAGGTCATGGTACAGCCGGAAGTCCTCCGTGGCGATGCCGAGTGGGCGCTCCATCGGGTGAGAATGGGCGACCGTCGGCATAAGTCCTGTGTCGGTCCGGCGTTCGAGAAGCGTTCCACCACTCTTATGTGCGATGAGCTCTATACCTAACAGCCAATGAGCCAGCTCCTGAAGGAGATCCTGGTGGTTGGAGTGGCGGCGACCGCGATCATCGCTCTCTTCCTCGCGTTCCGCGCGTTGTCCATCCTCGCGAAATTGCCGATCCGGTAGGTCACCGCGGTTTCGGCTGGCCAGACTTCGCCAGGGACTCGAGGGTCCGGCGCTCCTCGGCGCTCAGATTCCTGGGCGTGACGACGATCACCCGGGCGTAGAGGTCGCCGCGGCGGTGCGTCTCCGGGTCGGGCAGGCCCCGGGCCTTCATCTTGAACAGCGTGTGCGTCTGGGTCCCCGCCGGGATCGTCAGGGTGGTGCCCCCGTCCAGCGTGTCCAGGGTCGTCTCGCCGCCGAGGATGGCGGTGTACACGTTCAGCGGGACGTCGACGACGAGGTCGTTCCCCTCGCGGTGGAAGCGGTCGTCCGGCCGGACGCGGAGGCCGATGTAGAGATTCCCGGATGGCACGCCCGGTCCGCCGGCCTGGCCCTTCCCCGCTAACCGCAGGCGGAGGCCCTCGTACGCCCCCTTCGGGATCTCGACGGTCAGAGTGCTCACCACCTCTTGCTTCCCCGCCCCCCCGCACTCCGGGCAGGGCGTCGCCGCCACGCTGCCGGCGCCTCGGCAGGCCGTGCAGGTCGTGATGGAGATGAACTGAGAGTAGCCGCGTGTCTGGACCTTCCTGAGCTGCCCGCTGCCCCGGCAGGTCGCACATGTCACGCGCTTCCCCCCCTCCGCCCCGGTGCCCTTGCAGGCGCGGCAGGTCGTGGAATGGGGCACCCGGAGCTGCCGCCGGCCGCCCTTGAGGACCTCCTCCAGCGTGACCTCGACCTCCGCGAACAGGTCCTGGCCCTGGCGCGCCGAGCCGCCGGACCGCCCGCCCATCCCGAAGAAGGACCGGAAGAGGTCCTGGCCGAACAGGTCCTCGATGTCGCCATAGTGCGAGAACCGCGACCAGTCGAAACCGCCGCCGCCCCAGACGCGTTGCTCGACCCCCGAGTGCCCGTACTGATCGTAGAGCTTGCGCTTGTCCTCGTCCGCGAGGACCTCGTACGCCTCGGAGATCTCCTTGAAGCGCTCCTCCGCGCCCTTGGCGTCGTCCTTGTTCAGGTCCGGATGGTGCTTCTTCGCGAGGCGGCGGAAGGCCTGCTTGACCTCGTCGGCGGTGGCGGTCTTCGGGACCCCGAGCACCTCGTAGTAGTCACGCTTCGCCATGGCCCCTCAGACGGGCCCCTCAGGAGCCGTCCTTCTCCTCCTTGAAGTCCGCGTCGACGACGTCGCCGGGCGGGGGGCCCCCAGGGCCCGAGCCGCCAGGGGGCTGGGCGTCCGCGTTCTGGCCCTTCCCATAGATCTCCGTGCCGGCCTTCTGGGACTCTGTGGCCAGCTCCTGCATCCGGCGCTTGACCTCGGCGATGTCCTTGCCCTCGAGGGCCTTCTTCAGTTCCTCGACCTTGGCCTTGAGCGAGGTCTTGAGGCTCTCGCTGATCTTCTCGCCCAGCTCGCCGAGCATCTTCTCTGTCTGGTAGACGGTGGCGTCGGCGGCGTTCCGGACGTCCGCCTCCTCGCGGCGGCGGTGGTCCTCCTCCGCGTTCGCCTCCGCGTCCTTGACCGCGCGGTCGATCGCGCCCTTGTCCATCCGCTGCGGCGCGACGATCGTCAGCTTCTCCTCCTTCCCCGTGCCGACGTCCTTGGCGGTGACGTTGAGGATGCCGTTCGCGTCGATGTCGAAGGTGACCTCGATCTGCGGGAGGCCGCGCGGGGCCGGCGCGATGCCCCGCAAGTAGAACCGGCCCAGGGACGTGTTCCCCTCGGTCATTTCGCGCTCGCCCTGGAGCACGTGGACCTCGACCTGCGTCTGCCCGTCGGCGGCGGTGCTGAACGTCTGGGCCTTCCTCGAGGGGATCGTCGTGTTGCGCTCGATGAGCTTCGTGAAGACGCCGCCGAGCGTCTCCAGCCCGAGGGAGAGCGGGGTGACGTCGAGGAGGAGGATGTCCTTCACCTCACCGCTGAGGACGGCGCCCTGGATCGCCGCGCCGAGGGCGACGCATTGCATCGGGTCGACGCCGCGCTCCGCCTGCCGGCCGATGATCTTCTCGAAGCGCGCGCGGACGGCGGGCATGCGCGTCGGGCCGCCGACGAGGATGACGTGGTCGACCTTGTCGAACGCCCAGCCGGCGTCCTGGAACGCCTGCTTGATGGGGGCGTCGAGGCGCCGCAGGATCGGCTCGATGAGCTCCTCCAGCTTCGCGCGGCTCATCGGCTGCTCGAGGTGCAGCGGCTTGCCGTCCTTCTCCGCGAGGTACGGCAGATTGATCGTCGTCTGGACGGTGCTCGTGAGCTCGATCTTCGCCTTCTCGCCGGCATCCTTCAGGCGCTGCAGGGCCTGGCGGTTCTTTCGCACGTCCACGCCCTCCTTCCTCTCGAACTCCGTCGCCAGCCACTCGATGATCGCACTGTCCATGTCCATGCCGCCGAGCGCGGTGTCCCCGGAGGTGGACTTGACCTGGAACACGCCGTCCCCGGTCTCCATGAGCGTGACGTCGAACGTCCCGCCGCCGAGGTCGAGGACGCAGATCTTGCCCTCGCCCTTCTTGTCCAGCCCGTAGGCGAGCGCCGCCGCCGTCGGCTCGTTGACAAGGCGCATGACCTCCAGACCGGCGATCGCGCCGGCGTCCTTGGTCGCCTGACGCTGGTTGTCGTTGAAGTACGCGGGGACGGTGATGACGACCTGCTTCACCGGGCCGCCGAGGTAGGCCTCCGCGTCCGTCTTGATCTTCCGCAGGATCATGGCGGAGATCTCCTGGGGGTTGTACTCCTTCCCCTCGATCAGGACCTTGTAGTCCGTCCCCATCTTGCGCTTGATCTGCATGACCGTGCGCTCGGGGTTCAGGACGGCCTGGCGCTTCGCAGGCTCGCCGACGAGGACCTCGCCGCCCTTGAAGGCGACCACGGACGGGAACATCTTCCCGCCGTAGGTGCTGCCCTCCGCGCTGGGGATCACCTTGGGTGCCCCGCCTTCCATCACCGCCGCCTCCGAGTTCGTCGTTCCCAGATCGATCCCGATGATCTTCGCCATCTCACTCACCTCGCTTCAGCACCGCCACAAGGGACGGTCGCAATACCCTGCTGTGCACCTGATAGCCCTTCCGAAGGACCCGGACGACCGTTCCGTCCTTCCCCTCGCCCTCGATGACCGTCTCCACGGCCTCGTGGACATAGGGGTCGAACGCGCGGCCCTCAGCGGGGATCTCCCGCAGGCCGAGCTCCCCGAGCGCCTTCGCCGCGTTCTCGCGGACGAGGGCGACACCTTTCGCATGCTCCGGCGGCAACGCGCCGATGGCTACGTCCAAGTCGTCCAGAACGGGGAGGAGATTCTCCACCGCCATGGCGGCGGCGAACCGGCCGGCCTCGACGCGGTCCCGGTCCGCGGCCTTCCGCACGTTCTCCATCTCCGCCTGGAGGTAGAGCAGTCGTCGGGAGGCCTCCTCGAGCTTCATCTTGAGGTCGGCGACCTCGGCAGGCAGGTCCGGCGAGGGCTCGGCCTCCTCGGCGGGGGCCATCCCGGTCTCGTGGGTCACCGGGTCTTCGGGAGTTTGGGGCACCGTGAGGGGTGAACCCCGGGGAGGCTCAGAAGTCTTCCCCGGGACCGTCGCCGTCGTCGCCCCCCTTGCCGCCCTTGCCGCCGCCGGGAGCGCCCCCGGTCTTGGCGGCGATGACGTCGTCGATGCGGAGGATCATCACCGCGGCATCGGTGGCCGAGGCGATGGCCTGTCGCCCGACGCGGATGGGCTCGATGACGTTGTTCTGCCAGGCGTCCTCGATCTTCCCGTTGTACACGTTGATCCCGGCGTGCTTCTTGCCCGCCTTGTGCTCCTTGCGGAGCTCGATCAGCGTGTCGATGGGGTCGAGGCCCGCGTTCTCCGCGAGGGTGCGCGGGATGACCTCGATGGCGTCCGCGAACGCCTCGATGGAGATCTGCTCGCGCCCGCCGACGCTCGAGGCGTAGTCCCGGACGTGGAGCGCGATCTCCATGGCCGTGCTGCCGGCGCCCGTGACCGCCTTGCCGTCCTCGACGGCGCAGGCGACGACGCTGAGGGCGTCCTCCAGGGAGCGCTCGACCTCGTCGATGACATGCTCCGTGCCGCCCCGGATGAGGATGCTGACCGCCTTGGGGTTGTGGCAGCCGGTGACGAAAGTCATCTCGTCGTCGCCGATCTTCTTCCCGTAGATCAGCTTCGCGGCGCCAAGGTCGGCCTTCGTGAGTTCGTCGATCTTCGAGAGGACGCGCCCGCCCGTCGCCTTCGCGAGCTTCTCCATGTCGCTCTTCTTGACGCGGCGCACGGAGTAGATGTTCTCCTTGGCGAGGTAGTGCTGGGCCAGGTCGTCGATCCCCTTCTGGCAGAAGAGGACCGTCGCGCCGGACTTCTTCACGGTGTCGACCATGCGCTTCAGCATGGCCTCTTCCTCGGCGAGGAACGCCGTGAGCTGCGAGGGGTCGGTGATCTCGATCTTCGCGTCGATCTCCGTCTTCTTGATCTCGAGCGCGGCGTCGAGCAGGGCGATCTTCGCGTCCGCCACCTGCTCCGGCATGCCGGGGTGCACGCGCTCCTTGTCCACGATCACGCCCTCGACGAGGGAGGTGTCCGCGACGGAGGCGCCGTGCTTCTTCGTGACCTGGATGTTGTCCTCGTCCACGGTGTACTTCCCGTTGCGCTCCTCGGCGACGAGGGTCACGCTGCGGACGCACAGGTCCGCGAGGTGGTCCTTGTGGCTGCTCGAGGATTTGCTGGACATCGAGGTCATGGCAATCTTCTTGAGGGCCTCCGGGTCCTTGATCCCGACCGGACGCGAGGCGCTCTCCAAGATCTCCCGGGCCTTCTCCGCGGCCAGGCGATAGCCGCTCGCGATGACCGTGGGGTGGATGTTCTGGTCGATGAGGTCCTCGGCGCGCTTGAGGAGCTCGCCGGACAGGATGACCGCCGTGGTCGTGCCGTCCCCGGCCTCCTCGTCCTGCGTCTTCGCGACCTCGACGAGCATCTTCGCCGCCGGGTGCTCGATGTCGATCTCCTTGAGGATCGTGACGCCATCGTTCGTGATGACGACGTCGCCCATCGAGTCGACGAGCATCTTGTCCATGCCGCGGGGCCCGAGCGTGGACCGCACCGCGTCCGCCACGGCCTTTGCCGCGGCGATGTTGTTGAACTGGGCGCCCTTGCCCTTCTCTCGCTTCGTGCCTTCCTTCAGAATGAAGATGGGCGTTCCGCTTTGCATCATGGTTTCAGTCCTCCGAGTTTTCCTGGGGAGCGGGTTGCGTATAGACGGGCACTTCTATATAAACGTTAACCTTCCCGACCGGCCATTCCTCAGGCGCACGCGCGCCCCGAACATGGGCGTCTGGTCGGGCGGAATCCGCGGGCGGGGTCACCCGGCGTCGAGGTCCTCTTGATCGAGGCCGACATCCTCGTCGGCGGTGGTGGGGACCTCGGTCTCTCTGGATTCTACGATCGGAGGGCTTTCCTCAGTGGGCATTCTCGTGGTCTTTCGCCGCCACATCACGAGAAGCGCGAGCGCGAAGGCGATCACGAGGACGAGGAAAAGCCACCAGAAGTCGCGAACCTCCAGCCTGGGCTGGACGGAGGGCGCCGCGTTCACCCTGACCGTCCACTCCCGCCAGACTTGCGTGTCGCCGTCGGATACAGTGAGGTTCACCACGTACGACCCCGCGGGACCGGAGAAGCTGTAGTACGGGAGGTCTCCCGTTGGAGAGCCGTTCACCGCCCACGCATAGGTCAGGGGGTCCGCGTCCGGATCCTCCGCGATCGCCATGAAGTCCTGCGCGTCCCCTTCTGCTAGAGAGACTCCTATCTCACGGGGTACCGCGCCGGTGATCGTCGGGGGGCGGTTCGTCACGCTTATCGCGACGGTGTCCGAGGCCTCGGACTCCCCGTCGGAGACCGTGACCTCGAAGACGTACGTGGCGGCGATCGTCGGGGTGAAGGTCGGTTTCGAAGGATTCCCGCCACCGAGCGTTACCGCTGGGCCGGAGACCTGGACCCAGGCGATCGTGAGGAAGTCCCCGTCGGGGTCCGAGGAGCCGGAGGCGTTGAGGCGGACCATCGTGCGCTTGAACACCATCTGGTCGCTCCCCGCGTCGGCGGACGGCGAACGGTTCAATACGAGGATCTGCAGCGTCGCGGTGTCCGTGGCCCCGGCGTCGTCCGTCACGGTCAGGGTCACCGTGTGAGCTCCCTTGGCGGCGAACGTGTGGATCGTCGCGAATCCGGCGCCGTTCGTTCCGTCCCCGAAGTCCCAGGCCCACGAGAGCACCGTGCCATCCGGGTCCGTGCTGGTGAGTCCGTTGAAGGCGAACGAGGTGACCGGGGTTCCCGCGGGCGGGTCTACGGTGAACCGGGCGACCGGGGGGAGGTTCGGGACCAGTGCGGTGACGAGGATGAGGACCGTGTCCGAATCGCTCCCGCCATCGCCGTCGTCCACGGCGACTTCGAACTCGTAGAAGCCCGCCGCGACCGGGGTGAAGGAAGCGGAGGCGGTGTTCTCGCCCATGAGGATGACTGACAATCCGGAGAGCTGCGTCCATGCGAAGGTCAACGGGTTGCCGTCCGGGTCCATCGAGGCGGTGGCGGCGAGGGTCACCGGGGTGCCCACGAGGGCGGACTGGTCCGGTCCTGCGTCGGCGACCGGAGGCCTGTTCGGGGCGAGAACGGTGACGAGCACGATGTCCGTGTCCCTCCCGCCATCGCCGTCGTCCACGGCGACCTCGAGGTCGTACGTTCCCGCGGCTATCGGAGTGAGGGAAGGAGTGGCTGTGTTCGCGCCCGCTAGGGAGATGGGCGGTCCGGAGAGCTGCGTCCACAGGAAGGTCAACGGGTCGCCGTCCGGGTCCGTCGAGGCGGTGCCGTCCAGCGTCACCGGGGTGCCCTCGGTCACAGATTGGTCCGGTCCAGCGTCGGCGGCGGGCGGAGCGTTCGTCACGGTGACAAGCATCGTGTCGGTGTCCATGCCCCCGTTCCCGTCATCCACCGTAAGGGTGAATGCGTAGATGCCAGAGCCGAGCGGAGTGAATGCGGGAAGCGCGAGGTTCGCGCCCGAGAGCGTCACTGGCGCGCCTCCGGTCTGCGTCCAGATGAAGGTGAGGTTGTCGCCGTCCGGGTCGCTGGAGGCAGAGCCGTCCATAGAGACCGTCGGTCCCTTCGGAACGTTCTGGTCCGCGCCGGCGTACGCGATCGGAAGGCGATTGACCACGGTCACGTTGATGGCGTCCGAGTCTGTTCCTCCAAAGGCGTCGTCCACCGTCAGCTGGAACACGTACGTGCCCGCCGACATTGGAGTGAACGAGGGTGTCGAGGTCGTGACGCCCGTCAGAACGACCGGCGGGCCGGCAATCTGAATCCAGCGAAACGCGAGGGGGTCCCCGTCAGGATCGCTCGACGTAGTGCCGTCGAGCGTGATCGTCGTCCCGCGGAAGATACCGACCTGGTCCGGTCCGGCATCCGCAATCGCGGCACCGTTCACGACAATCACGGTGACCGTGTCGCTGCCCGTCCCGCCGAAAGCGTCGTCCACCTCCAGCCGGAACACGTACGTGCCTGCCAACGTCGGGGTGAATGTGGGCGTGGCGGTGGAGGCGCCTGCCAGAGAAATGACCGGACCGGCCAACTGGGTCCAGGAGTACGTGAGAGGGTCGCCGTCGGGGTCGCTGGACAGCGTGCCATCGAGGGTGACCATCGTCCCGCGGGGCACGCCGACCTGATCCGGTCCCGCATCCGCGATTGGGCCGGGGTTGGTGGCGGTGATGACCACTGTATCCGCCGACACCCCGCCGAGGCCGTCATCCACGGTCAAGGCGAAGACATACGTACCGGGCACCGGGGGCGTGAAACTTGGGGCGGCCGTGGTGGGGTTCGCGAGCGTCCAGCCGGCGCCGCTCGTGGGGGTCCATGCGTACGTGAGGTTGTCGCCGTCTGGATCGCCCGAGAGCGTCCCGTCCAACGTGACGAGGGTCCCCTTGGATACGTCTTGGTCAGGTCCCGCGTTGGCCACCGGCGCTCCGTTAACGACGGTCACGACGACCCAATCGGTGCTGTTGCCGCCAAGGCCGTCGTCCACGGTCAGCGCGAACGTATAGACGTCCAAGGCCGAGGCAGAGAACCAGGCGACAGGGGTGGAAGCATCCGTCAAGATCACTGGGGGGCCCGCTGCCTGGACCCAGGAATACGTCAGGGGATTCCCGTCCGGGTCGGAGCTCCCCGTCCCGAAAAGCCCGATCCCTTGGTTCCGGGCCCCCATCTTGTCCGGTCCCGCGTCCGCGATCGGGGGACGGTTCACCAAGGTCACGACGACCGCATCGGTGCTGTTGCCGCCATGGCCGTCGTCCACGGTCAGCGCGAACGTATAGACATCCTCTGCCGAGGCAGAGAACCACGCTACCGGTGTGTGAGCATCGATCAACGTCACCGGGGGGCCAGCCACTTGGACCCAGGCATAGGTCAAGGGATCCCCGTCCGGGTCGGAGCTCCCCGTCCCGAAGAGCCCGATCCCTTGGTTCAGCGGCCCCCCCTTGTCCGGACCCGCGTCCGCGATCGGGAGACGGTTCAGGACATCCGGGGCATCGGCGGGCGGCGAAGGCCAACTCGCGGCGGTGAAACCGACGCCATCCGATGCGCTGAAGTAATAGGTGTACAGGGAACTCCTCGGTAGCCCGGTACTGTACGTGTACGTCGCCCCGACGGTGTAGTCGCCGGGGGCGCCGACCCATGCAACGAAGGTCATCGAGAACGGGCTCCCGGAGATCCCCACGCCATTCTCGAGGATGTGGACGCGCGGGTCCCCCGCCGCGGGAGCCCACCCACTGGCGTCCGAGTACATGACGCGATAGGTGAACGTCGTCCCCAGGTCGCCTGACTCCGGATCGACGCCGTCCGCGGTGTAGTTGGTCTCCCCGGTGGCGGCGAGGACGGGTGGGGGACACGGCACGTCGGGCAGGTTAGGAGGCGGGGAGGGCCAGGGCGATGCCGAGAGGGCAGTGGAGTCGAATCCGATGAACTGGTAGGAATAGTCAAGACCACATGGAGAGAGGGTCGTCGCGAGAGTGTACCATTTCCCGTCCGCCACGTCCGTGTCAAGTGGGTCTACCTCCGCCATGGCGAAGGGGCTGCCGGTGATCTCGATTCCGCCCTTCCAGATGCGGACCTTCGGGTCTCCCGCCAGAGGCGCGTCGTTGTCCCAATCCGTGTAGTTGACCCGGTAGGCGAACGAGGTGACACCGGCGGTGCCCACCTCCGGATCCAAGCCGTCCGACACATAGTTGGGTTCGCCGGTCGCTGAGAGGATGGGATTGACAGAGAGATTCAGCTTCGCCACGAAGGCGTCGATCAGGTAAACGTTACCGCCGTTGTGCGTCGTGTCGTAGGCCCCGGCCGTCGTCGGAAAGTCCGTGACGGCATCTCCGGTGCTGCCGGTCATGTAGGCGAGCCCGGAATTGTCGAGGGCAATCCCATAGCCGAAATCATTCCCGCTTCCGCCGAGGAACGTCGAGTAGCGGAGATCCCCACCGCTCGCATTGACCTTCGCCACGAAGACGTCGGACCCGCCATTGTGCGTCGTGTCGTAGGCCCCCGGCGTGATTGGGAGATCCGTGGAGGCGTCTGCCGTGCCCCCCGTCACGTGGGAGGCGCCCGAGGCATCGATGGCGATTGCGTAGCCCCCGTCGTATCCGCTCCCTCCGAGGAAGGTGGCGTACGAGAGGGCACTCCCGCTCGCGTCAAGCGTTGCCACGAAGGCGTCACTGACGCCGTTGTGCGTCGTGTCATAGGCCCCGGCCGTCGTCGGAAAGTCCGTGGTGTTGTCCGCCGTGACGCCGGTCACGTGCGCCGCCCCGGAGGCATCGACCGCGATTCCGTACCCTTCGTCCGTCCCGCTCCCGCCGAGGAACGTCGAGTAGACGAGGCCGCTCCCGGACGCGTTGAGCTTCGCCACGAAGGCGTCCGACCCACCGTTGTGCGTCGTGTCATAGGCCCCGGCCGTCGTCGGAAAGTCCGTGGCGGCGTCCACGGTGGTGCCGGTCACTTGCAGGCCGCCCGAGGGATCAACGGCGACACCGTAGCCATCGTCCGTCCCACTGCCGCCGAGGAACGTCGAGTAGACGAGGCCGCTCCCGGACGCGTTGAGCTTCGCCACGAAAGCATCGGAACCGCCGTTGTGCGTGGTGTCGTAGGCCCCGGCCGTCGTCGGGAAGTCCGTGCCGGCGTCACCTGTGTCGCCGGTCACATAGGCGGCGCCTGCAGCGTCGACCGCGATCGCGTAGCCCCGGTCATTCTCGCTCCCACCGAGGAACGTCGAGTAGACGAGGGTACTCCCGCTCGGGGTGAGCTTCGCCACGAAGGCGTCGGAGGCGCCGGGGGCACCGTTGTGCGTCGTGTCGTAGGCCCCCGCCGTCGTCGGGAAGTCCGTGACGCCGTCGTCCGTGGCGCCGGTCACATAGGCGGCGCCTGCGGCGTCGACGGCAATCGCCCAACCAATGTCCGTCGCGCTCCCGCCGAGGAACGTGGAATAGAGCAGGCCGCTCCCGCTCGCGCCGAGCTTCGCAACGAACACGTCCCGGACACCGTTGGGCGTCGTATCATAGGCCCCGGCCGTGACGGGGAAGTCCGGGGAGGCGTCCCACGTGTATCCGGTCACATAGGCGGCGCCCGAGGCGTCAACGGCGATTCCGTTGCCCACGTCATCCCCTCTCCCGCCAAGGAAGGTCGAGTACAGGAGGGGGTCGATGAGCAGGTCCCCCGTCCCGTCCCACCCCGCGCACACGAGACCCACTGTGCGGGCGACGATCTGTCGGAAGGCGCAGTCCACGGGGCGGCCGCTCGCCTGCCAGGCGGCAGGAAGGTCGTCGCGCAGGTAGCCAAGGCTCGTCCCCAAGCGAAGTCCGAGGGGAGCCACTTCCATCTCCGAGACGCCCTCGTAGGCGAACGCGACATCCGCCAGGTCCGCCCCCGGACGAACGACGAGATCGTACTTCACTCCCTCCGAGGCCGTGCGGTACACGATGTCGATCCCCCCCCAAACCTCCTGGTAGACCACCTCCGCAAAGTTCCGGACGTCCGTACGCCATCGGGCCGGATCACCCCCGAGGAAGAAATTCTCTCGGTGCTGAAGCTCTCCGACGCCTTGGGGTGGAACCCCGTTTGAACCCTCGAAGGCGATCCGGACAAGGTGGCCACGTAGAGGCTTGGTGTAGATGGCTGGCAGAGGGCGGGTGGACATCGGATCGGTCCGGGGTTCGCGCACGTCCGGGGACGGGTGCTCCTGGATGTTCATCAACACGGCGCCCGCGGCGAAGCCCACGGAGACCCCTGCGCCTCGCGCGTAATAGAGTACCTCGGAGTTCCCGACTTGGCCGGCGTTCTCAGTGAAGAAACCGTGGAGCGCGCCACCGGCAGCCTCGGTCCACTCCGGCGACCAGACGCCGGTTGAGAGAAACGTGCCGTCGTGAGTCCCGATTACCGCCTTGTTGAGTCCTGTTGCCTCGGAACCGGGAAGCAAGACGAGGACGAGGAGCGCTGAGGCCCATACGAGAACGGAGATGCGGGGCGCCATGCGAGTCATGGGACTTCCCCTCCTCCCGGCGGGGTCATGGTAGCTTCCAGTATAAATAAGTCTCCTGAGGGTTTCCACACCCTGTTCTCGGGTGAGCCACTCCACTCCGCCGTCTATTTCAACACTATGTCAACGCAACAGTATCCTGACTGGTTTTCACAGTTCGGTCGCCCAGGATCGACCGAGTCCGGGTGTTCAATGAACAGGCAGTCGACCCACGGAGCGTCCTGAGTCTCCGAGCAGGAGCTGGGGGCCATTTCTGGACATCGCCGTCGCGGATGGCGGCAACGTATTTCTAGCCGCCGACCATTATCCAGGGGAGATTCCAGATGGTTGCCGTTCGTGCCGTGGGCTTGCTCGTGATTGCGTCGCTCTTCGTCGTTTCGCTACCGCTGCTGCCCAGGGCCGAGGCCTCTTCCATCCTCGAGTTCGTCGGCGCCGACGCGTTCATCGTGCCGAAGGCGCCCGCACCCGCCGTCTTCTTCTCCGTGGACGTCACCCACCAGCTCCCGTCAAGGGACTTCTCGACGGTCGCTCACCTCCAACTGAAGTTCGCGGACTCGGAGAACCCGACACCCTTGGATCGCATTTACTTCCGATACGACTTCTTCCAGGGCTACCTCGAGTCGCGCAATCCCCAGCGGACCTGGTCCCTCACCGAGGAAGCCCGCGCGCGGACGGGGATCGAGGTCTTCACCATCAAGGAGACCAGCCCGCTCCGTTGGTCGTTCGAGCTCCGGGACCTCCGGGCGCCGGTCCCCGATGTGGACTACAGCCACCTCTGCGTCACCCTCCAGATCGATGCGGATTCTGGCTCGACCTGTGTCCGGATGATCAACACGGGAGCGACTTGGCAGATCAATTGAGCCGCGGCATCCTTTACTCCGGCAGCGACACGTCCATTAGCACGGCCTCTCTTGCCGACGCGTGCGCGACGCCCTCCTCGCCTGTGCGAAAGCCGCAGCCGACGCGGTCTCGGCCCTCGAGGATCCCGGAGCCCAAGTCGGCTCCGGGTATTCCGGCGCCCCGACCTCCCGCATCGACCGGGTCGCAGAAGACGCTCTGCTCGCCAAGGTCGAGGACCTCGGCCTGGCGGTGAACATCCTCACCGAGGAGCGTGGGCTCATCGACCGCGGTCATGCGGACCTTCTCGTCTGCGATCCGGTGGACGGCACGGTGAACGCGCTGCGGGGGATCGGGCTCTGGGGAGTGTCCCTGGCGGTGGGCCAGTGGACCCTGGAGGGCCTCCGGTACGGCCTGGTGTTCCAGCCGGAGAACGGGGACGTCTACTACGCAGAGAAGGGCAAGGGCGCATCCCTCAACGGACGGCCCATGAAAACGAGAAGGCTCTCCGACGGCAGCACGTTGTATCTGGTGTATCTCGGACAATCGGCCGCCCCGGCGTCGTACGAGGTGGCGGCGGCGGGGAGGCGGACCCGGGCGCTGGGCTCCGCGAGCCTCGAGCTCTGCATGGTGGCCCGGGGCGCGGCGAACCTCTACTACTTCCACTCGGCCACGGACGCCAGGCTCCGAATCGTCGACATCGCGGCGGGGGTCCTCCTGGTGCGCGAGGCCGGCGGCATCGTCGTCGACCTCGACCGAAAGACGCTCGACCTCCCGCTCACCACCGCCGCCAGGACAAACCTTATAGCCGCAGGGGACGCAGAGACGCTGGAGGCGCTGCCGTGAGGTTCGCGATCACCGCCAACCCGCGCATCCCCACCGCGTACGACGTGGCGAAGCGCGCCGCGTCGTACCTCCGCGGCCACGACGTCCTGTTCGAGGACGACCTCGCGTCGAAGCTCGGGAAGAAGGGGCGGGCCCTGGAGGACGCGGACGTCGACTGCGTCATCGCGATCGGCGGCGACGGGACAGTGCTGCGCGCGCTGCAGCGGAACACGGCGCCCGTGCTCGGGATAAACAGCGGCTCGCTCGGCTTCCTCGTCGAGGTCGCCATCGGCGACGTCAAGCAGGCGCTCGCCCGCGTCGCGAAGAAGGAGTTCACCATCGAGGAGCGCCTCAAGCTCCGCGTCGAGGTGGACGGGAAGCGGCTCTACGACTGCACGAACGAGGCCGTCGTGCACACCGCCGCCGTCGCGAAGATCCGGCACTTCGAGGTCCGTGTCGACGACGTGCAGGCGCTGGACATCCGCGCGGACGGCGTGATCCTCGCGACACCGACCGGCTCCACCTCCTACGCGATGAGCACCGGCGGACCGATCGTCGACCCGCGCGTCGAGGCCCTCGTGATCACCGCCATCGCGCCGTTCAAGCCGAGCGCGCGGCCCCTCGTCGTCCCCGCCAAATCGAAGGTCTCGATCCAGCTCAAGAAGCCGCGGGAATGCCTCCTCGTCCTGGACGGACAGCTCGAGGTCTCCCTGAAGGGCTACGAGTCGCTCAAGTTCACCGCCAGCGAGAAGCGCGCGCGGTTCGTCCGCCTCCACCGCCAGGACTTCTACCGGCGGTACGAGGAGAAGCTCGCGGGGCGCGGCGATGCGTAGGGTCACGGGCATCCGGAAGAACACGCTGAAGATGATCCTCGAGGCCTCAAGGGACACCTACCCCAACGAGTTCGGGGCGATCCTGCGCGTCGACGACGACGGGGTGATCGCGGAGCTTCTGCTGCTGCCCGGGACGGTCCAGGGGACGCACAGCGCGCTCTTCCAGTTGCACATGCTGCCCCCCGATTTCAACGTCGTCGGGACGATGCACTCGCACCCGAGCGGCGTGTGCTATCCCTCCGACGCGGACAAGCACCTGTGGAGCAAGTTCGGCGGGGTGCACATCATCTGCGGATCGCCCTACGGCCCGAAGGACTGGAGGGCGTTCGACAACCAAGGGCGGGAGATTTCCATGGAGGTCGTCTCGGCCTCTAGAGGGTAACTCGAGGCGGCGTCAATGCTCCAGGCCCGCGTCTGGGCGGCGGGGCCTACGGGGGCGGACGTACGGGATGTCCCTGAACTGGTCCTCGAGCTCGTTGCGTTACTCGCGGTTCAATGGCGAGCTGGTCGGGGGCGGCATTCGATTTGAGCGGGAGGCCCATCAAGCTCGAAGTCTGGAGAATTCAAGGACGCTATCATGGCGCCCGGTTATCGAACGCCCCAGTTGCCTATGGACATGTCCCTTGTATTGCGCTCGGCCACCATCTCTTGAACCGACCGACGGACCATCGCCCAATGGTCTTTCGGTGACGAGAACCTAAGGGAAGGCAAATCGTGCGGCAGGTCATTGGCAATCACCCAGCCTCTCCATGATTCAGCGAACTCAGCAAAGAGCCTCCATACCCAGTCCCGGTAAGGGACGGGCGTGCTTTGGGTGTGAAGGTGCAGTCGGATCCCCTTCTCCTCCATGACGGAGAGCACAAGGACACGACCATCGGGGCCCTGGACTTGGAATCCCCCGCCGGGATGCGGCAATCGAACCCGGTCCTCGGCCTCCTCAATCTTCCCGAGTGGTTTCAACAGTGCGGCGAGCACGTACGAGTGGATTCCATCAAGGGCATCATACGCTCGGTCGATGGCTTCAAGCGTCTGGGAAGCCCCAGGAGCGGGTTCCAGGTTTGACCACCACCACATAGCATACTCGCCGAGGACGGCAGGTGCCATAGGCTTGATGAATGGAGACGCCACGGGCGGGTGGGGCACGCGGGGTGATTCCAATGCTCTCTTAATACTTCGGCGCCAAAGATGGCGTGGAGCGGGTGGGTGTAGGTCAATCGCGAGTGCATGCGCATGAACGGGGCGATTTGGCGGGTAGCGTTCGAAGACCGAGAACGGGGGATCGGGCGAGGTCGCCCCAGTTGTGTGCTGGAAGTCGTGCGTCCCGGAGAAGAGTTCCTTCCCCCGGGCACCGAGCGTTGCACTGAGAAGCGGCTCAGTTCGCGGTCTGCGCCTGACGCTCATGGGCGAGCCGGATGAGGTCCATGAGGGCTTCCACCCCGATGATCGCCCACATCACGATGGCCTTCTTGTCTTCGGGAGCCATCCGTAGGTCTTCAACGAGGTATCCGCGGAACTCCTTGGCTTCAGCCATGGTCATCATGCTCTGGACGTACTTGTCGAGCAGCTCGTTCCGCCGCTTCGGGTCGTAGGGGTTGCCGCCAAGTAGCCCGAGGGCGCGCATGTGGTCCACAAAGCCGGGATCCCGCATCTGCTCTCGGGTGATCAGGAGGTCGACCTTGGAGACGAGGTTCCGGACGGCAGTCTCCAGCCGTTCGATCCTGTTGGAGTGGTCCTCGACCTTGTCCCCAATCCGCTCATGCGTCAGTTCATGCCTCACGAGCCACGATTCGATCGCCTCAAGTCGTTGCGGGATCCCCGCCAAGTCTGGCACCAGGGTCACACTCGGGAGGAGAAAGTCACCGGAGCTCATGGTAACAGAGGTGTACAGGCACGGCAGCACATATGCTTTCCCACGCCTAGTGGATTCGGCTCTTCGGTGCGATCACTCCGCGCACGACCGCGCCCATACCGATGAGCGTCCCCTCGCCGATGACCGTGCCGACGTCGATTGTCGCGTTGATCCCCGTCTTCACGTCGTCCCCCATGATCACCCCGAGCTTCCGCCGGCCGGTGTCCACCTCTTGGCCACGGTGCGGCACCTTCACGTTCTTCCCGTCCAGCCGAAGGTTCGCGACCTTCGTCCCGGCGCCGAGGTTGCACCGCTCGCCGATGATCGAGTCACCCACATAGTTGAGGTGCGGGATGTGCGAGCCGTCCATCAGGATCGTGTTCTTCACCTCGCAGCCCGCGCCGACCTTGCACCCGTTCCCGATGTACGTGCTCGGCCGGATGTAGCAGTTCGGGCCGATCTCCGCATTCTCCCCGATCACCGTCGGGCCCTTCACGTACGACCCCGCCAGGACGCGCGAGCCTTTCCCAACGCTGACCTCCCCGACCAGCTTCGCGCCCTCCTCGACCTCGCCTTCGATCTTCCCCTTCAATCCCGCCAGGTAGATCTCGTTCGCCCGCAACAGATCCCATGGCCGGCCGACATCGACCCATTCCCCGGAGAGCGTGTGCGCCGCGAGCGCACCGCGTTCCGCCCAGATCCGGAGCGTGTCGGTAATCTCGTACTCCCCGCGCGGCGACTTCGGGGTCTTCCGGATGAGATCGAATACCTCGGCGGTGAGCACCATGACCCCTGCGTTGATGAGGTCCGACTTCGGGACCTTCGGCTTCTCCTCGATGCCGACGACCTTCCCGTCCTTCACCTCGATCACGCCGAACTGGGTCGGATCCTCCACGCGAGCGAGGCCGAGCACGGGACCGGCGTGGCGGTGATGCGACTCGAGGAGCCCCTTCAGCGAATCGGCGGTGAGAGCGACGTCCCCGTTCACCGCCAGGAAGTCCTCGCGGACGTGCTTCTCCGCGTGCCCCATCGCGTGCGCGGTGCCCAGGCGCTCCTCCTGCTCCGCGTAATCGATGCGGACCCCGAACTTCTCCCCGCTGCCAAAGAACTCCCGGATCCGCTTGCCCTGCCAGCCGAGGAGGATCGTCACCTCCGTGATCCCGTTCGCCTTCAGCGCCTCGAGCGTGTGCACCAGGAACGGCTTGCCCGCGACCGGGAGGAGGGGTTTCGGGATGTTGGCGGTGAGCGGCCGCATCCGCGTCCCCTCGCCGGCGGCGAGCACGAAGGCCTGCACGCGCGCGCCATGCGGGGGCGGACTATTATGCCTTCTCCCCCCGGAGTCCGAGGCACCGTCGCAGCGCATCGTCGAGGCTCGCGGAGGCAAAGCGGAACCCCGAGGCCGTGAGTTTGGCGGGGATGGCCCTTGCGCTGGAGAACAGGCCGTCCCTGGCTTGTTCACCGTAGATGGCGGTGACGATCGACCGCGGCGCCGGTAACCCCGAGGGCCGGCGGAGTACGCGACCGAGCACCTTCATGAGGTCCGCGGAGCGCACGGGATTCGGGGAGGTCACATTGACCGGACCCTCGATGCGCTCTTGGGTCAGGGCCGAGTGGAACGCATAGAGCACATCGTCCAACGAGACCCAACTTACCCATTGGCGGCCATCCCCGAGACGGGGCCCGAGCCCTAGTCGAGCCACGGGGAGGAGGCGCCGGAGCAGCCCCGCGTTGGGGGAGAGGACGACCCCGGTGCGTGGATGGACCACGCGGATCCCCGCCTGCCGCGCAGGCTCCGCGGCGGCCTCCCAGGCCTGGGCCACTTCCGAAAGGAACCCGTGCCCGACCTCGGAGCTCTCGCTGAGGATCTCGTCCCCTCGGTCCCCGTACCATCCGACGGCCGAGGCGCTGAGGAGGACCCGTGGAGGGCGCGCCACGCTTGCCAGCCCTTCGGAGAGAAGACGCGTCCCCGTTCTCCGGCTCTCCAGGATCTCCCGCTTGCGCGCGGCCGTCCACCGTCCCCGGTCAAGGCTCTCCCCGGCGAGGTGCACTACTGCGTCGAACCCTTCGAGGGCGGCGCGGTCCAGGCGGCCAGCGGCGGGGTCCCAGGCAATCTCACGCCTCGAGGGATCCGCCTGTCTTCGGACGAGCGAATGGACCTCATGGCCTCCCGTGGACAGGAATGCCGCGAGGTTCCTCCCCAAGAGACCCGAGGCCCCGCTGATCAGGATGCGGAGTGGCGGGGCGCCAAAGCCCGCGTGCCTAGCGAGGTCCCACTGGAGGGTCTCGTGGCGGTAACGGAACGCGCGCTGCAACTTCCGCCGCACGGTCCGGCCGAGAACCGCCTCGCCAAGACGGCCCGCGGGGAAACCGTACTCGATCTTGTCGTGGACGAGGCAGCCTCCCTGATCGGCGCTGGGGAAGGTGTGCGTGTGCTTCCACCGCGGAAAGGGGGCCTCCAGGGCCTCATCGATGAACTGTTCTCCTTCAACGTAGCCGTGATGACGGGAGTGCCACCGGAACCAGACGCCGCCGAAGCGCTGTCGGATCCACACCTCACCGCCATCCTGGATCCCACCGACTCGCCGCTCGACACGGAACGATTCCCAGGGAGGCATCAGCCGTTCCAGGGCCAAGGGGCGTCCGTGCCAAGTGAAGACGGTGCCGGGAGGGTACGGCACGGCGCTGCTGTGCTCGAAGATCGGCACGGACACCCGAAGGCAGCACGCGGCCCTCCCGTATCCACCTGAGCTACTTGGCCGTAATTACCCGGGTGACGAGGGAGCGCCCCCAGGCGAGGAGCTCCTCCGCGCGTTTCCGTTCGCGCGCCTCGGCGGTGATCCGCGCCTTCGGTTCCGTGCCCGAGAGACGCACACAGACCCAGCCGTCCGGGTACTGCACCCGCCATCCATCGATCCGCGAGACCTCGCCCTCGACGAAGGAGAACTCCCGCTCAAACCCATCCCGCACGCGGCCCCGATGCGCGGCATCGTACTTCACCGCGTCACGCAACAAGGGATAGACGGGGAGGGCATCGACCAACGCGGACAGCTTCCCGCGGGCCTTCACCAGGGCCACGAGGTACGCCGCTGCATACACGCCGTCCGGGCAGAGCGACTCCTTCGGGAAGATCCAGGTCCCCGAGGGCTCCCCGCCAAAATCGGCGCCGAGCCGCTTGACCTCCTGTCCCACGAAGACATCCCCGACGCGCGTCCGGTGCACCTTCACCCCGGGGAGGGAGTCCTCCAGGACCATCGAGGCGTCCACGGGCACGACGATGGCCTTGCGCGCGTGGATCTTCGCGAAGAGGGGGAGGAGGCGGTCGCCGCCGAGGTACCGGCCACGGTCGTCCACCGCCACCATCCGGTCCCCGTCCCCGTCATGGGCGATGCCCAGGTCCGCCTTCGTGGCGGTGACGGTTTGCATGAGGACCGAGAGGTTCTCCTCGGTCGGCTCGGGGTCGCGTCCGGGGAAGTGTCCGTCCGGGTTCGAGTTGATCGCGATCACCTTGCAGCCGAGGCGACGCAGGACGTTCGGCGTGATGTTCGACGTCGCCCCGCAGCCGCAGTCGACGACGACCGTGAGGTCGGCCTGCCCGATGGAGGAGAGGATCGCCTCCGCATGTTTCTCCGTGAGGTCGGTGCGCTCGGTGCGCTGTCCCACGAACTTCCAATCCGACCGCGAGAGGACGCGGGAGAGGTCCGCCTCCACGGAGATCTGCTGGTCTTCACCGAACGCGAGGCCGTCC
>Ga0334722_10000048_pt1 | contig 176387 bp, 191 predicted proteins | sample C3_bottom_MG_FD_207210 | JGI IMG/M metagenome (GOLD analysis project Ga0334722, IMG submission 207210) | Sediment microbial communities from Yellowstone Lake, YNP, Wyoming, USA - C3_bottom | ecosystem: Environmental > Aquatic > Freshwater > Lake > Sediment | place: USA: Wyoming | collected... | reverse complement strand
CAAGGTAAGTTGTGAGTTCCAATGGGTTTGACCAATGTGATCAAATGATACATCTATACCACCAAATGGTTTTGCAATTTGTCTGACCTCTTTACTCCAATCCTCTTTTCTGTGATCTACTGCAAAATCAGCACCAATCTGTTTTAGCTTGTCTAACTTGTCTCCACTTGCTGTAGAAATTACTGTACAATTGTAAAGTTTTGCAATTTGTATTCCAAAGCTGCCAACACCAGATCCACCACCCATGATTAGGACAGTTTGTCCTGGTCGTATCTTTGCTCTTCCTACTAGCATATGCCATGCTGTTAGTAATGTCATCGATGCAGCTGCTGCTTCATCAAAGCTTACACCATCAGGGATTTTTGCGACGTTTACTTCTGGAAGATGAGTTATTTCTGAAAAAGCTCCCCATAATGGACCTGTTTGAAATCCCCAAATTGTTCTTTGAAGGCAATCAAATTCACGACCATCAGTACATGCTTCACATATTCTACATGACATGTTAGAGTGTGAAACAACTCTATCTCCAACTTTGAAATTCTTTACATCTTCTCCAACTGCAATTACTTCACCAGCAGCATCAGAACCTGAAATGTGAGGTAGTGGTACTGGAATCGGCACTCCCCTCATTCCCCAAATATCATTATAATTTAATGCTGTAGCTTTTACTTTGAAAACTACTTCGTTTGATTTTGGTTTTGGATCAGCTACATCCTTAACTTGTAAAATTGATTTGTAATCATCGTTTGGAGCGTACTTTTCATAAACTACTGCTTTCATAGATGGTTTCGCCTAATTTACCCCTAATATATTTTCCCTAGTATCTATAGGCGATTTATTTTGAAATCACGTTTTGGTTGTTGAATTGATTGTAAAATTTGTTTTAATTGATCGTCTGTAATTTGTGTATTTAATTTGCCCTGTGATGCCATGCCAATAAGATAGTTTTCAACCATAGAAGCAAGTTCTGGTTTTACCATTCTTACATTAGTTAAGCGCAATCTTGCTTGTGGCGAGAGTATAGTTCTAAGTGCTTGATCCTTCATTGATGCAACTTCTGCATCATTGGGCTTTCTCTCATCACTTGGATTTGGCTCGCTCATATAAGACCACTAGGAATATTTCTTTAAGCCTGGATTCTTTGTAATTAATTCATTTAAAATTTCTGTAGATACTCGATCGATTTTTTTCATTCCTTCATGTGAAACTGTCCTACCTTTTCCTTCCACCTTGTCAAGGTAACCCAATTTTTCTAAATTGTGAATAGCTGTTCGAATTATTGCTCCGCCTGCATCTCTGTGATAAGCTGCTCCGTATCCTACTGGTTTAGCTCCACCATACATTCCTCTCAAATCTTTTACACCTATTGGACCATGAAGATATATTTTCCTAAGAAGTGATGCACATCTAGTATACCACCAATCGTTTTTTTGTGGAGGCTTTTCTGCATGTGCTCCTGTTTTTACAAATGGAACCCAAGTTGGGATGGTAATATCTTCTCCTTTTAGAATCTCCGATAATTTGTTAATCAATACGTCTGCTGGTACATCGTATGCCTTTGCCATAAAATTGAAAATTTCAAGTTCGTCTTATAAATCATTGACCTTTTGTAATTGATTTTTGAATGATCTTTCTATAGGTATGATTACAAAATCCACAAGTAATACGAACTGATTTCACAGATGACCTTCCTATTCTAATTCTTGCATTTACTCCAGTAGCGATGAATTTTTTACATTTTTTACAAAAATTAATTCGTATATCATATGGCATTCTAATTCGATATTTTGTGCTTAGTTTTTTTACAAGACTAGCTTGTCTCTGAGCTAGTTTAGGATTTGTTCGTGCATTTGATATAGCATTTTTAATTAGAATTTGCATCCTTTCTAACGCTATCTGTCGTAGTGCTGGTTTCATGTTAGTTAAATAAATATCAGTTCTCTTAAAATACATCTTGCTTTCGCTCATACTAGCCGAGTCGGCTTTGGAACTAGTTCCTTTGGAACTACAGGATCACAATTCTGTACTAGCATATAGTAAAAGGGTAAACAAAAAACCGTATGAACTAATTTTAGATGTATCTTGGCATTTTGCAGCAATGAAAGGGATCAAAAATGAGATAAAACGAGGCAGGCCAGATTTAGTTCATTTTTGTCTATTGGAGGCTTGTAGCATTCCATTATATTTTGAAAATAAGCTTAGAATCTATGTACATACAATAGATGATAAAGTAATTTTGTTGGGAGAGAATGTACGTCTACCAAAATCTTATCATAGATTTGTCGGATTAATTGAAAAGCTATACTCTACTGGAATAATAGAAGAAGGTGGAAAGAAACTTTTAGAAATGAAAAAGATGAATTTTTGCAAGTTAATTGATAAGATTGCTCCAAAAGAAATAATCGGTCTTTCTGTAAAAGGAGCTTCAAGTTCCTATGAAAAATTTGCAAAAATGATTAGTAAAGATTCATGTATTGTAGTTGGCGGATTCCCTAAAGGCCACTTTTCAGATCAAATAGTAAAAAAGATCAATAATCTTGTTTCAGTAGATAAAAATCCTCTTGAAGCTCATGTAATCATTTCTCGTGTATTATATGAATATGAAAAAGAATTATTATGTAGCTAAAAGATTGGCAGTGTTAAGCGGTCGTAGTATAGTTTGGTTAGTACACTGGCCTTCCAAGCCCGTTACCCGGGTTCAAATCCCGGCGACCGCATTTTTTGTTATTTATCAAGAAATAATTCTAACTGAAACTAGATATTGAATCTCGTTTGTAAATGTGTTATCATCTATCAATCCTTCGTACCACCAACCAGCATTCTTTTTAAACCATTCAGGAATTTTGCTAGAACCATCATTCTCAATAGAATATGAGACCATGCCTTCTTGAATGAAATATTCTATAATTTTATGAAAATCAGAATTTGTAATGCTTCCATTTGACCATAAACCGGCTGTTCTTTTAATCCACGATGGTATTATTTTTATTTCAGTACTAGATGTCTGGTTTTGGTTTTCAAAAATGTAAAACCATACAATTCCTGATGTTGTCTTGTTTACTAGATGACCGGTTAATGTGACATCAGTACCTGTAGAGGAAAATATTGTATCAGCAATGTTTGCACCACGTAAAGTTACTCGGATTCCATTAGCATATTGAGGATAATCTTGTTTGGCAAATACACCTATAGAAAAGGTGTTGTTAATTGTTTCTGGTGGTAAAATTTCTTTAATGATTAATTGTCCTCCTTCATTTTCTACAAGTTTAGATGCAAACTGAGTTTGAAGTGGATTAATTATTTTATGAGATCCATCAGCATATGAATAATCAATATTTCCATCAGGTGATTTGTTACAAACGTCTTGCTTCCATTTGTTAGATGATTTTATTGCATCAATCATAAGCTGACCATGTAAAAACTCGTGATAAAGTATAACCAAGTTTTCTACTTGATGTACTCTGTGGTCTATGCCGGTACCATTAGTAAGAAGATCAGGATTTAGTCTCAATTCATTGTTGCATTCATTAGTAATTTTTCCCTCATGTGTTGTGATTTGACACTGCCAAGTGTATGTTCCACCTGTAATTAGTTCACCTTGGTGAACTTGAGTCTCATCAAATCTTGCAAGTCTAGTCTTAACCACATTTACAACAAGATTATTGGTATCAGTAGAGTTACACGGAAATGTGATAACAAGAGGTTTATCAAATGTGTTTATTACATCACTCACATCCTTTTTTTGAATGTCTAGTTTTGTAAACTCGTCAAGCAATTGATTGTATAAATCCTGTTCTCTCTTTGTTGGAGGTTCATAAATTCCAAATGCAGGTACCAAGTTTACAAGTAAAAATCCTATAATAACAAATGCTATGTATCTCAACTAAACAACGGGATTCCTTATTATTAATTAAGAATTAGGACTGAGTTGAATTTGGTTTTTTAATTCAGCCCAAGCCGGTTTTAGATTTTTATCTACATCAATCAATCCCATATTACAAAGTAATGCAGCAGTATTGTTTAACACTATATCATTACCAAAACTCACTGGAGATTGGTTTAATGAGTTGTAACATGTCTCTACAGGTCTATCATATTGTCTATACCAAGTTAGAAACTCGATTTGAGAGTTATTTTTTCTGTAAAAATCATACACTATTTTTATGAATTTTAATTGATCATCTTTTGTTCCGTTAATAGATTTTGTTGTACTCCAGCCAACCTCAACTAGGGCAATTTTTTTACCATCTGCAAGGTCTATCATTTTTTGCAAGTTTTTACCCTCTTCTTCAGGACTTTGAGATTCATACCCTGTTGAATCTATTGGATAGTATGAATAGGCAATAAAGTCACCTTGGTTAAGTTTACCAACGATATCCGTTTGATATTGATTTAATATTGCATTAAGTGAGAACCAGTTTCCAAACTTGACATCTGGATGTTTTGCTTTAAGCTTAGAATACACTCCATCAAAAAACTTGACATAATCTGGAATATCGTTTGGATGATCTCTAAAGTACCCATCAACATCGCCGCCAATTATGACATGATCTACTATGTAATATCGAGTTATTACCGCATCAAGAGTTTTTACGGTTTCGTCTTGCAGTTTTTGATCAAACTTTGGTTGACCCATCCAATTTGGGAATGGACCTAAGACGCGATCATTAATTACGGAAAAGTAAAGTGTTACATTGAGATTTTGTTCTCTGTTTAAACCCATTAGAATATCTGAGGTTTTCCAGTTGTATTGCCCTTCTTTTGGTTCTATGTTTGGCCAAGTAAGATAGACGTTACTTCTTCCAATTCCTGTTGATGCAGCTTGTTGATATGCACTTTGTATTTCTGCAAGAGTTGGAGTTTGTGTTGGAGGCATTATAACTAAACCAAGTTTGATGTTATGCGATATAGAAGGTTGAATTGGTGGTGTTATCAATGGTTGTGATTGTGGTACTATCCACAACAAAACTATCGCAATAATTACGGCAGCAGTTCCTCCAGCTACTGCACCACGTAGGATTTTTTTATTCAATTAATTTTGCATAGATTATCGATAGTAAAAAAGTATTGATACAATATTAAAATTAGAGATTTCGTATAACTTTATTAATGAAGATCTTTTTGTTAAATTGATTAAAAGTTAACGATGTGATGGGCTCCGTTGCAGGATTGCAAAGACAGGTCCACTACTTCCGATTGGAAGTCGGACGTGGTTTTTCCATGTCTTGCCTTTAACCCATCACACCGACCATATTTCTAGAAAATATGATTGTAATTTTTGTAAAGTACATCAATTATTTCCCTATCCTGATGTACAGCCACTATATCCACATTCTATGCAGACACTGCATCCTTCTGCAAAGACCAAGCTGTTCTTGCATGTTGGACATAGTCTTTCTTCCATCTCTTCGGGAGTAAGTGGAACTTGTGGGGATTGTACTGATGTCTCTGGCATCTTTATCTGCAACGCTTTTTCAGTTTGTGATTTTAGGTATGGATTTGTGATATTTTTTGCAACATAATCTGTCACATACAGACTTGGAGTAACTTGGAATGTTTTTTGTACGTTATCACCAGTCATGTGTAAGACTTGTTCATGTCTTGAACCATCTCGGTATATCGTGATCCCTTTGAGTCCAAGCTCATGTGCTATCAAATATGCTGCTTTGATATCTTCAGCAGTCACATCATATGGCATGTTAATTGTCTTTGCGATTGCATTTCCAATCCACTTTTGCCACACAGCTTGTGCCATAAGGTGATCAGCCCAGTGTATGTCCATTGCTGTAACAAATATTTTCTGCATCCATTCTGGAATTTCTGGAATTCCTTTCAGTGAACCATAGTTATTTGCAATCTTTTCTAGGATTTGATCATTGTACAATCCGTGTTCTTTGAGAACTTCTTCAAAGATTTTGTTTGTGTAGAAGAATCTTCCAACAGTCACACGTTTTTCAAAAGCCAAAGCAAACATTGGCTCCATTCCGTTTGAGCAATCACCAATCATTGATAGAGTGCCTGTAGGAGCTACTGTGGTTGTTAGTACGTTTCTAATGCCGTGCTTTTGGATCTTGCTAATTAATGCATCCCAATCGTATGAGCTACCATTCTTTGGTTTTTCGTAATATCCTGCCACAGGTATTTTTCCTTCAGGGAATTCTGTTTTTGCACATAATGGAAACGCACCTCGTGTTTTTGCCAAGGCTACGCTTTCTTCCATGGAATAGTACGTTAATGCTTCAGCAAGTTTTTCTTGGAATTCATAGCCTTCTTGTGAATTATACGGAATTCGTAGCTTAAAGAGAAGATCTGCAACTCCCATGACACCAAGTCCAATTCTACGTGAATCCTTTGATGCTTTATCGATCTCAGGAATCGGATAATTGTTTACGTCTATAACATTATCCAAGAATCTTGTTGTCTTTCGAATTGTCTCTTCATATCTTTGCCAATCAAATTCATACTGTCCATCAGCTTTTCGTTTAACATAGTTTGCTAGGTTGATAGATCCTAGATTGCATGATTCGTATGGATACAAACTTTGTTCGCCACAAGGATTTGTAGCTCGTAATGGTCCACCTCGAGCTTTTGCAAATACATTGTATTTGTTAATAAGATCAAAGAAGATTATACCTGGTTCAGCACTTTTCCAAGCTGACAGTGCAATTAGATCGATCAGTTGGTGTGCATTTATCTCTCGTACTGGCGAGTTATCGCGTGGACTTCGAAGAGTATATTTTCCATCTTTTGAATTTACAAGTGCATCCCAGAAATCTTCCCAGACTCCAACACTTACATTAAAGTTTTCTAAAACACCTGGTTTTGTTTTTGCGGTAACAAATTTTTCAATATCAGGATGCCATGATTCAATAATTCCCATGTTCGCACCTCTTCGTTTCCCTCCTTGTTTGACAACTTCAGTTACTGTGTTTATGATATTCATAAATGACACAGGACCAGATGCAACACCGGAGGTAGATGCTACCATATCTCCTTCTTCTCTAAGATCAGAATAGTTGATGCCTACCCCTCCACCAGATTTGAAAATTAATGCTGCGTCTGAAGACGATTTCATTATTTTTTCCATATCATCAGGCATGGCAAGCACAAAGCAGGCTGAGAGTTGACCTAGTCTACCCCCCGCATTCATCATAGTAGGAGAGTTTGGCAGAAAGTCTTGTGAGACCATCAGATTATAATATTCTGAGATTCTCTCTGTATATTGATCAAATTTTCTTGCTGCAAGCATGGTAAGAAATTCTTTCATGCCTACTTTCATCTGACCACGCTTGGCCACGTCCATGTAGTGAATAATTAATGACCTGAAATGCCATTTGTTAAGAAGATACTTGCCAATCTTGAATTTGTAATCAAAGTCATCAAGTTTATCAAGATACCGTGAAGCTTCCTCTATGTTTTGTGCATTTCCTCCTTCTACAGCAAATATGGACGAGTCCTTTAGTAGATCTCCAATTCCAACCAAAATTGCAACTCGTTCAAACATCTCACCAGGACTTTCAATTATTGTTCCCTTGTTATTACGCATCAGGTATCGTGATGCTAAAACTCTTAGGCAGTTAAGATCAAACTTCTTTGCTACACTATCAAGAGATTTGGAATCAAGAACCTTCATTTTTTGTTCTCGAAGTTTTCTTCGTTCATGTCTGTATAGGATGTAAGCTTTGGCAATTTCACCAAGTCCTTCATCTATTAGAGTAGATTCAACCATATCTTGTACGTCTTCCACGCTAGGTGAACCAGAAGCAGAATAACCTTGATTAACAAGTTTCTCAATTACCCGATCTGCCAATTTATCAGCCAAGCTGTGTTCTGGCCTACCACAAGCAACTAAAGCCTTGTATACTGCGTTTGAAATTTTGTCTTTCTGGAAATTTAACACTCGACCGTCGCGTTTTTTAACTTCAATGATCGAGTTCTCTATTTGTGAAAAATCTGTCAAATGACTCCCCGCAGACCTAAGAAAATGGAGTTAAATAAAGATTGAGGCAAAAAATATTTTTCCAAAGATTGACTTTGGATCAACTTTATTGACACCGTTATTATTTTCATAGTTTTAGATCGGCACAGAACCCAAATAAACCTTCAAAAAAATTAATCTAAATTTCAGGTAAATAAGTTGTATTTTACGATTTTTTTAAAAAAATGTTATTCGTAAATATTAGTAAGATCTATTCAATGCTTAAGGAAATTTTAGGCAAGTATGTAGGGTGACTTGCAAGTAGGACATTTGTCAGTAAGCTTTTCTTCCTTTAGGCCGCAGTTACTACAAATATGCACCCTTCGTATTGGCCTGAATGAACTTACAAGTTCACTTGTTTTTTCTATAGCCTTTTTTATTCCTGCTACATCTGCGTTATCTGGGATTTTTAGTTGTACTAACAATCCGCCATTAAGAGCTTTTGACATGTGATTAGCCTCAACAATTTTATCTGTTTTTAGATTCATTCCCTCTATTTCTGAAGCATTTAACACTATTCCTTCAGAATACGATTCGCCTTCTACGTATTGGAGAACAGACATCTTACCGTATTTTTCCCCATCCAAGGCTGAAAATCGTGCGGCTGCATCGCTTTCAGTCATAGATATGGTAACATTATCACCCATCTCTTTTCCTTTCTTGGTTGCAACTTCCATTGCTGTTGCTATGACCTTAGAGAATATTTCTTGCCCAGCCTTATTGTTTTCATATCCAAGTATTCCAAACACTGCTTCCTTTAGACCGATCAGATTAACTACTAAGGTAACTGAACCCTTTTGCATGTATTGGGTATTATTTGCAAGAATTGGATTAAATCCACGTCTAGTTAGATCTGAAATTTCCTTCTTCCTAAGTGACATCGCTGCAAGTGCAGGCTTCATCAAGAGTGCAAGACGCGCCCTAAAGTATGTTTCATCTTTATTGGATTCAAATGCAAGCCTAGGCATATTGATTGAAAGTGATTGAAGATTAATTGTAGTTCCGGTAGTTTTTGCATCTCCTCGTAAGATTCCTTTATTTGATACAATACCTTTTGAAAAGCTTACACGTCCGCCTAATGCAATAATTTCAGAGAGTATATCGGAAAACTCGCTGACTTTACCTTTTTCATAGTCTATTATAATACCAATTGAAGGAATAGGTGTTGATTTTACATATTTTTTGTAACTACCAAGTATTACACCTATTAATTTTGAATCACTTCCAAGTGAGATTCTAAAGGAAGTAAGTGTACCATTTTTACTGTATCTTGGAGCAGTTGATGTTGCTGCAAATGCACTTGTAATCTTTTCTTCTATTTCACCAAGATTTTTTGAATATTTTTGCAAAATTGTTACTAATCCATCCATTATCACTTCCTGTGATGCTTCTCTAAACAATAATGAAGTTAGTAACGATAATGATGTAGCAAGTTCATCTAATGTATTTATTGGAGGCACCCTAGTTACTCCAAGGAATTTTCCTCGAAGATCTATACCGTCTTCTAAGAGCTCCTTGATGTTTACAAATACGGTATCTGGTAAAAGCGACCATATGCCAGTATTTGTTATATGAATATCTCCTGAAAGATGTGAATCAGCAACATCCTTGGGTAGTGTGTTTAGAACCAGATGTTCTCCAAAGACAGTTTGACCAGTCTTAAAGAGGAGTCCCTCTACACCATTATGAATACCATCCACATTTGTTATCATTTCATGAATGTCATATGCAGGAAGCCCAAACCTAGCAAGTTTGTGCCTATAATCCTCATGTCCTTGCTCTAAAAGGACAGAATTTACCATTTCACGTATCAATGAGGCAGTAAGATACGAAGTTTGGAATTTGTAGATGCGGTTTTCTACCTCTTCAGTTATTTTTTGGGCAAGTTCAAGTGGAAGACTACCCTCACGTACAAGAGACTGGATTATCTTATGTGAGTTAAACTCCTCTATTGATTCATGTGAGGTTCTGACATACATCTTGCCGCTCTCTATTATAGAGCGTTCTTCAATTTGTCTAGCAAGACTTAGAACTAGCTTTCCTAAATTTGTAATAGTGTAACGCCTTTCTGATTTATTTAGAGCTACTAGAGATTGTCTTAGTAGTTTTCTTAAGTGGTATGCAAATTTACCACTTTCTTTTTTTGATTTAAATCCTGCTAGAGATTTTAATTCTGAATAAGTAAGAGGGCCTTTTGAATTTAAAATACGCAAAATATCGATCCTGTTTGGACTTGCCATTACCGAAAAGATCATTCTTACGCGTTTTGATGCTGATTGTAAAATGCCCCCTCGCTTTTGCTCGCCAAAGTCCTCGCTCAGTTCCATGGAATGTCTAGATAGTATCGGTAAATAAGATTTGTGACCAAATTGATCCTTAAACTAGTATTTTTGATCAGTTTTTCTGTACATCTACTGTAAACTCAGAAGATGAAAGTGTTTGCCCACAAGAAGGACATTTATTGTTGTATGGTCTAATAACTTCTTTAACAGGTTTTAACATGCGCATATTTGCAATTTTAGCACCGCATTTTCCGCATACAACATCAACTGACATGCGATCAGTTTTGTATAAAATTATAAAAGAACTGTTTTGTGTTTTTTTTAATCAGTTTAATAAATTTGATTTACAGTTTTTCAATCAACATTCCACGTTCGTCATATCCAACAATTTTTACTCTTGTCCCAAGTGGAAGATCTGCTGGAGACTGTATATTTGACATAAATCCCGAAATTCGAAGATCTATGCCATCTAGAGTCATTACCACCCATGCGTATGGAACGTATTTTTCATATCCATCTGGTGGAACCGTTATTATGGTATAGGTGACAACTGAGCCTCTTCCCTCAATGAATACATTTTCAAACCCCTTATTTCCACAATTTTGGCAGAAATAGGTAGTAACTAGGTGTAAATGTCCACATTTTGTGCATTTTCGGGCAAGAACCTTACCTTCTTTGGCACTATTGATGAATTCCTCTTTTATTAACAAATTATACACTTTTGAATATGTGAACAGCGCAGCTTGCACCTGTTGCGCCAAAATTATGTGTTAAACCGATTTTAGCATCTTTTACTGTTCTTTCTCCAGCTTTTCCTGTTAACTGATCAAAGACTTCAACTACTTGTCCAATTCCAGTAGCACCAATTGGATGTCCTTTTGATTTTAATCCTCCTGACGGATTAATTGGTATAGCTCCATTTAGTCTAGTCATTCCTTGTCGCACAGCTTCAACTGCTTTTCCTTTTTCAAAAAATCCCAAGTCTTCAGTATCAACTAGTTCTGCAATTGTAAAACAATCATGTACTTCAGCAAAATCAATATCTTTTGGTGTTATTCCTGCCATCTTGTATGCAGCTTGAGCAGCAATCTTTGTACTTGGAATTGTTGTAATGTGTTCTCTTCCTTGTAATGCTGCAGGAGATCCACCCCTCCCTGACCCCATGACTTGGACATAATTTTTTGTATGTTTTTTTGCAAATTTTTCACTGCATATAATTACTGCACTAGCTCCGTCTGAAAATGGACAGCAGTCATATAATTTAAGTGGACTTGCAACAACTGCAGATTTCATAACATCATCAATTGTAATTTTTTTTCTCAGATGTGCTTTTGGATTTAGCAAACCGTTATCGTGATTTTTTACTGCAACCATTGCAAGATCTTCTTCTGTCGCTTTGAATTCAGCTAAATATTTTCTTGCCATTGATGCAAAGAGTCCTGGAAATGATGCACCTGCTCCCCCTTCATAGAAAAAATCAGAACAATATGAAAAATATGTTGTAGTCCATTCTGTACCTGTATGAGTTACTTTTTCTACTCCTGTTGCTAAAACTGCATCATAAAATCCAGCTGCAACATTTGCATAAGCTTCTCGAAATGAAACAGAGCCACTCCCACATGCTGATTCAATTGATAAAGATGGAACTTCTGGAATTCCAAGATCGCTCATAATAACTGGTCCCAAATGAACCTGTTTATCGGCAATACCAAATACGTTAGAGATGTAGCCTGCCTCAATTTCCTTTGGTTCTATACCTGCACTTTCAATAGCGTCAACTGATGCTTGAATTGCTATGTCTGTAATGCTATCTTGTAATTTACCATATTTTGTGCTGCCTGCACCAATAACACAAACTTTTTCCACAAATTTCGCTGACTCGATTCCCTATAAAAATTCTTCATTAATGTTCAATTACAAGATGATGATATGACAGAGATGCAACGAAAAAAAAATCCTCAAATTCAGATCTCAGTAAAGGGGAAACTAGTAAATTCAAGAAATTCTGTCAAAATTAATGAAAGAAAAATTCTAAAGATGAAAAATGAGATTAAACAATACTATGATAAAAATGGATACCTTTCTTGGTCTGCAAGAAAAAAGAAATACGTCATACTTGGAACAAATTCACCAGTAAATGGATTGGTTGAATGTCCCCAATGCCATATTGGAAAGCTTATTGTGATACGTTCTCGAGTAACAAAAAAAAGATTCATTGGATGTTCAAATTATCATAATGGATGTAGAGCATCATCACCACTCATACAAAGAGGGATGCTTTGTACAACTAAAATTTCATGTAAGTTTTGTTCATGGCCAATTGTTCTTTTTAGATATTCCAGAAAACAAAAATGGACAAGACAGTGTGCAAATATTAAATGCAAAACTAGAGAAATTAAATCTTAAAATCAGGATAGATGTCTGTTCTTCTATTTTTTAAGAGCGGCAAATTTTTTCTTACTTGACGTACTCTGTCAAGTGAAATATCAACGATCCCAATTCCTTCTCTTTTTTTCATATCCAATAGTATTTTTCCATACGGATCAACTACCACGCTTCGACCACAGTATATGTTACCAACTTGATCTGGTGAAATAAGATAACATCCATTTTCAATTGCGCGCGTTTTGTTGATAGTTATCCAATGTTCCTCTTTCATCTCACCTTTTACCCATGCGGATGGTACTACAAGAATTTCTGAGCCTGCAGATACAAGTGTTCTAGACATTTCAGGGAATCTCAAGTCATAGCAAATCATCATTCCCATCTTTCCTATTGTTGTTCTAGTTGGTTTTACAATTTTAGATCCAGCATAAAGCTTGTTTGATTCTCTAAAACCAAGTGCATCATAAAGGTGAATTTTTCTGTATTTCGATAATACCTTACCATTTTTATCAATAAGAAAAGAGGTGTCGTATACTCGATCAATTTTTGGACTTTTTTCATAAAAAGTTCCTATTACATGAATAGAGTTTTGTCTTGCGGATTTTGAAATTGAATGGACGAATTCTCCATTGATTGTTTCAGCTAAACTTGCAAGCTCTTTTGGTGATTGAGAAGATGTAGTATGGAACATCATAAATTCTGGAAATGCGCATAGTCTTGCACCACGTTTTGCAGCTTTGTTTATGTAATCAAGAATTTTTTTTAGATTTTTTTTCTTATCAACATCTGCTTTTAATTGTACAATTGCAACTTTTGTCATAAATTTTATAGCCAGAGTTAAAATAAAAATGTAGTTTAAAGAGGATTTCCTGCCATGTACCAGTTTTCTTTAGGATTTTCCTCAAAGACTACAATGACATGATTTTCTTTGGTCTTGAGAATTTCTACTGCAGATTTGGTTATCGCTTTAGCAAAATCCTCTTTTTGTTTTTGTGTTCTGCCAGGATACATCGAGATTGTAATTAATGGCATGTGTTCACGATAAGTCATGTAGAATTTATTCCTTGATATACCTTATAGAATAGAAGTCTTATGAAATCAAGTTACATTGTACTGATAGTTGGTGCAATCATGCTGATTGTAGGCAATTTTCTTGGAAATGCACTGTTAAACTCTGTATTTACAAATAATCCAAATAACTCACACTTGATCAATGATGTAAATCAAGATCTGTTATCTCTAAGTAATTCACTCTTAATCATGAGTAAATTGGGAATAATAATTCTAGTATTGGGAGGAATTATTTTTGTCAAAGATAGAATCAAGAAATAAGATATCTTACTTGCGATCTTTCCATCCATATCTTGTTCCATACGTGAATTCTGAGCTGTGTGTTTTTTTGTATAGAAAACCTGTCATAAGACCTACCAGAAATCCACCTATATGAGCAAAAAAGGCAACACCAGAACCACTTGAACCAATAAGTAATGGGAAGATGTTTTGAAACAAGAACCAAAATGGAAGATACCACTTTGCTGAAATACGAATTATTCTTATAAAAAATCCAAAGAACAACAAAGTCATTACTTTGGCATTAGGAAATATTACAAGATATGCTCCAAGTACACCCGAAATGGCTCCTGATGCACCTAATGCTGGTGCTGCACTTGATGGATCGGATAATATATGGACAAAATCTGCAACTATTCCCCAGAATAGATACAATGCAAGATATTTTCCTCTTCCAAATCTGTATTCAATGTTATCACCAAAGATATACAAAAACAACATGTTTCCTCCAATGTGTACTATTCCTGCATGCAAAAACATTGAACTAAAAATTGATGATATTACACCATAGTTTCTATCAATTAATCCGTGAGTTACCTCTGATGGTACTGTACCATAGCTAAGAAAAATTTCTTCAGCTCTCTGATTTGTAAACTCGTAGAATTGTCCAGTAACTGAAATCTCCCAAAAAAATATAATTACATTTATTGCAATTAATGCATAAGTAACATAAGGCTTGTAGCCTACAGGTTTCGGGTTTTCATCACGTAATGGAATCATGGAATAATAAACTAACTTTTATTTTGTATAATAGTATTTATGAAATTGTGAAGTACAGAAATTATTTCTATCATAACATTAGATGTTATAAAATAATTAAAAGAAAATGAGAGATTTAGAGTTTTAGAAATCCTCTAGTCCTTGCAGTAACTGCTACCACGCTAACTATGGCAAACACAAGAACCAATGATGTAATTGGACCAAATTCTGGTACTATAGTACTATTAACAGTAGTATTTTGTCCACCAGTATCAATTGTAACTGTTGATGGGATGACAAGATCTCCTCTGCCTATTCCTATCCTACTTGTGTCCGGTAGACCATTGTTAACTATAGATTTGATGTTAATTTCTATTCTGTAAATTCCATTACTTGGTAAGTTTATGGATTGAGTGTCAATTCCTCCTTTTGCTTTAAGACCTGTCTCAGAAAGTGCAGTGTTACCATCACTATCTAATATTTTGAGGTCATAGTTTACATCTCCTGTAATTGACTGTTCGGTAAAGGCATCAAAAAATGCGAGTTTAAGATTATTTTGTGTATTTGCGTTAAGAGTGGTTGGAGACCAACCAAGTTTGATTCCCCATCCTCCAAAATCAGTTAATACACTAGAAGAGGTCTGAACGTTTGCTGCTGCTGGTGCAAGTTGAAAGTCCATAGTGTTTGTTTCAGGAGGCATGGTTTTTGCAAGGTTATCTATATCAATTTTGTTCAACAAAATATGCGCTATTACAGTATCACCTAAAGAATATGGATCTACAATTAGTCTTCTTCCAGTAATTGGATCCCCATTTACACTTGCAACATATGTTGGAGTACTTGTAAACTCTTTGAATGATTTTGGAATATGAACTTCTTCATGTACAAAGATGGGTTTATCTTGAAACCTAGTTGTATTCCAATCAAATGGCATTGAAAATGAAACTTGCAGTCTGGATGGATCAAAATTAAAATCGTTATTGATTTTGTCATAATATGAAATTATTTCAGAATCGTAGTTATTGTTGTTATACGTTATAGTATGATTTGAAATGTCTCCAACACTTAGGTAAGAATCAAACTTTGGAGCTGTATCAGGTGTAAAAAGGTTATTCAAAAAATCAATCGATTGCAATTCCAGGTGAATGTGATATAGTCCTCCTTCCTTGAGTATAGGCGCTAGTACATTAATTGGTCCACCACCCATTGACATCCACGAATTTAATACAGGATCTTCATCGGCTTGTACGGTCCATTTTCCTATGGTATCAGTTGGAGTAATCTTAAGAGTTATTGTTCCGCTTTTAGTGGAGAAAAGATCTCGCATTAAAAGTTGGTTGTCTTTTGATATCTCAATCCAGAGTGAATATTTTTGAACCGTCGCATTTGTATTTGCATCAAATATTCTAAGGAACATGGTCTTGTCCTGATTAGAGTTTGATGTAATAACAGGCGGAGTAAGTTGAATGAAAACTTGGATTTTTTTATTTCCAACGCTTGCAGGTGGAAGATTTTCCATAGTAAAACCATCTCCATAAACCTGATGTGGAACTATTAAAAGTAAAACAGAGAAAAGTGACAGAACAAAAATTGTAGGTAAGGTATCTTTAGGTAAATAGGAAGGCATTAACAAAAACCTTGTACGTATTATATTTAATTCTTGGGGATATTCTCATTAACATTAAATTAATGACAACCAAGAAAAGAAGTAATGAAAAAATGGACAAAAATTTGTTTTATTATTAGCGTTTTTGCAGTTGGTTTAGCTTTTTATTTTATATTAAATTTTAATAATTTTGGTGCAGAAAATTTTGCGTTTGCACAAAGTCCATCAATTACTATAATCACTTTAACAAATAACAATGGTCTACTTAGTGACGCGGAATATTCCATCATACCAAACCCATTGGGAAATTCTGGAGCTTTTACCATAAAAGACAATTCTGTATTGGACTCTGAAAAAGACAAAGATGGAATTATTACCATAGCTGGTGTAAAAAATGGAAATTATACAATTTCTCAAATCAATGCACATAACGGATATGACGCTGACAAGATTTCAAAATCAATTCAAGTAAAAGATTCATCTGCAGTTTCAACGTTTACTAATATCCTTTCTGGAACCAGTTTGGTAACAAGCAATTCTGTAAATAACATAACATATACAGCAAAATTTGAGTGCGGTTCAATTAATGCTGACGAGGGACCTCTAAGACCTGGTCATTATGATACAGATCTTAGCATTTTTAACAAGCAAAATTATCAAGTTTCAATATTATGGAATGCAGTATTAAATGACGGTCCAAATTCTAATGCCATATTAAAAAAACTAAATTCTGAAACATCAACAGCTCTTACTTGTCAAGATATTAGAAAACTACTTGGAAGTAATGATGAAAATTTTGTTGAAGGATTTGTGATAATTAACCTACCATTAGATTCAATCTTACAACCAGAAAAAGGAATAACTCTTCAAAACCTATCTGGTGATCAAATCAATCTTCTTAATGTTCAAGTATTTTATACCGCTAATGCACTTGCAACACTTCCACATGAAGTAATAGTGGATAAGATCTTGTTTTACATAATTCAAGACGATACAGGTAAGATTCCAAAAGAATTGATTCGCAAGACATTAGATATCTCTATACCATCAAATCTCAATGAATTATCAAACACCGAAACCAAGGTAAAGAACATTCTTGCACAAAAATATAACCTTACTGATAATGATCTAGACAGGATATCAGTCAGAATCAAAGATATTTCGGTTGGAGTAGGTGTTCTCATAGATGATCATGCCATATCACTAAGCACAATACAACCTCAAACAAGCTCTTAAATCGGATCTGAAAATTTCTATTATAAAATTAATTATATATATTAAAAAATATAAAAAAGAAAAATGAGAGATTTAGAGTTTCAGAAATCCTCTAGTCTTTGCAGTAACTGCTACGACGCTAACTATGGCAATTACAAGAACTAATGATGCAATTGGACCAAATTCTGGTACTGCATTATTGTCTGTAGTTGGTGGTGGTGAAGTAGCTGCTGCTACGGTTACCATTCCTGTCATCCATGGATGAACTTGACAAAAGTAGTTGTATGTTCCAGCATCAGTGAATGTGAACTTAAAATCTCCTCCAGCTTTAACCAAACTACTGTCAAAAACAGTACCGGTTACATTGTCGTTTGGACTTCCACTTGTTACTGTATGTGAAGCTGTATCATCATTTGTCCATTCAACTTCAGTACCTGGTGTAACCTGCACATTGGCTGGATCGAAACAATTGTTTGCTGCGACACAAGCTTGACCACCTGCTGCACCTTTTGTCATGGAGACTTTGGTGTCTGCAAATGCAGATGGGGCAAATGCCATAATGCCAACTACTAGAGTCAAAACAACGAAGAATGAACCTATTAGTTTTGACTTCATGGATCCTGCTATTTCAAGGCGACTATAAAAACGTGTTTGCTTTTCTCATTATTTTTGCAATTACCCAAGAAGAATAGATTGCACCAATTCCCACAAATGTTAAAACTGTTGTAGATGTTGTGATCATGATAAACTGTAGATTATTTGTAATGATAGAGGTAACTGTAAAAAACAACACCCCAGAAATTATTGCAATTATAATTTTTGGATTTGGTTTTTTAGCTTCTCTAACAGATTTTACTACAAGACCTGCAGGCCAAAGATAAGTTGCACCAATCAATGATGACGCCATTATTCCTGACAGTATAACTGAAAGATTGTTATTTCCAATTGTTGAGAATTTTGCCATTTGAAGAATTCCAAGAAGTGGGTATATTCCAGTTCTTACAGTTTCTTGCAAAAGAGGATGTGTTCTTTCTGCATCAGCTACTGTCGGACTAAATGAATAGTAAACAGTGTTGAATGCATTAAGAAAACTTGAACCAGCGACAGTTGTCATAATTGTATTGTCTCTATATTCTCTTAGGAATTGTACTTGTGGTGCAAGCTCTGATCCAAATGCTGCAGTTGCTATGAGACAACCACTTTTTGGTTGAACCGGTGGAGGTTGAGATCCACCAATAGTGATAGGAAATACTACTGTCTCTGGCGGAATTGGTTGGAACAATATTTCTTCTACACTAACTGTAACCTGATAATCTCCTGCATTTTGAAATTGATATGGAATGCTGACATAACCTTCTGCGGTGTGAGTAATTGGAATTCCAAAGACTTGGTTTTGTCCTTGTGTCACTGTAACTCTATAATCTATATGCTGTTGAATTGCATTAGTTTGCTTATTTAAGAAACTGATTTTAAGTTCGGTTTGATCTCCTGGATTTGGATTTGCAGGATCTGTAGAAAACCCAACGTTAATGGTTCCACCGCTTGTCAGTTTGATCTGTTGTGATTGTGTTTGCCCAAATACAGGCAAAATTAAGAGTGGTAACAAAACTAGGACTAGAGACAATTTTAGTAGTTTACTATCAAAAATCAAATTTTTTCACCTTTACGAGAAATAGCAAATACTGCTATAACTATTCCGGCAACACCAATACCTATTCCTGCCATGCTTATCATGTACAATCTATCAGTAGTATCCTTTACCTCCTGAAATGATTTACCAACATTTGCAACACTTTGGGCAGCTGAATTTGCACTGCTTTTTGCATCTTCAATGTCACTTGTTAGTTGGTTGATGATTGTGCTAACTTGTCCTATATTGGAAGTATCTGCAGAACTAGAAGGTGGAAAATTAAGAGTATCTACACTTGCAACATCATCTAGTGGTATTTCAGTGTCAATACTTTGATCTTCTATAGTACCCTTCATAATAAGACTATAAGTTCCAACTCGAGTTGGGATCAAGGGGGAAACATACTGTCCATCAACTGTATTATCAGGAACAAAATCCAATTGTTTTGTGACTGAACCATATTTTATTGAGATTTGCATGTTAGCTAGAGCGTTGATGACAGGTTTGGCACTGTCTCCACTACCTTTTTTCACTTCAACTATAGGTGCATTCATCAATCCATTAAAAGCTGGTTCATTCTGCCAACCAACTGTTACAAGATAATTGCCAAATACTTTGGTAATGTGTGCTGACACTGGTTTAATTGCAAATGGAGAAATAGAAAATATTAGCAAAATTAGAATAGATAAAGATACGAGAGTTACAATTCTTGTTTTCATTTAGCTTAAAGTAAATGATCTAATATTTATTGTCTTAACTTGATGGATCTAAATCTTGTTATTGCTATCACACCTACTATAGAGATTATCACTAGTAATGCTGGCATTGAAAATTCTGGTACTACTTGAATATTGTATGCACTAATAAGATTTGGATGTAGGTTCACATGTACATCTACCATTATTGTATTTGTATCTGCTTTGTTGTTAAGATCTTGTACGAGTTTTGTAAATGCTGCAGATGTCTTGTCATTATAGGCTGATATGTCAGTGTTTTTTGCAGCCAAGTCATTGAACATTTGTTGTGCTCCAGATGCAAGGCCTATCGAGTTTTCATATGCACGTTGGTCAACAACATTACTACTGCCTGACATACTAGACATACCAGACATGCTATTACCTGACATGTTATCACCCATGTTCACCTGTGACATATCGTTTAGATCTACAGTAGCATTAGTTGCATCACCATACTTCTCTAAAGCTTCTTTTAAAACAAAAGTTACTGCCAATGCTTGAACGGTGGAATTGTTAAGTTTGTCTTTGTTAATCCTAACTGGAATAGCTTCGTCAAGATACCCATTTAGTTTAGAAACATCTACATTAACAGCATCTTGGTTTCCAGCTTTTGCATCATTTATAGTGGCATCAATAGTATCTGGAATTTCTTTTTGTAGCAATGTATTTCTCTCTTCCATTTCTTTAGTATCATTTGCATTCCAATATTCACCTAAAGCATCAGAATAGTAATCAATTGCATCAGACTCTGAAACATGTTTTGACAAGAGATTCATTTCTGTTTTTATCTCTATTACTTTGGCAAGAAAAGATGCACTCTCGTCTCCACCAAAATTATGTGCATATGCAGGATGAGAATATATCAATCCAAAAGAGATTACCACTGCTAACAGTAATGCTATGACCTTATTGTTCACAAGGTGTGGATCGTTCTCTCGTTTAAATATTTTCTAGTACAAATGTAGAACACTAGTATCAAAAATAAAAATAATTACTAAACTTTGACCGACTAGTATTTTGATAAAAAAATTCTACTTTGGTGGTTGTACCAGTTTAGTAAAAACCATATAACAAAGTCATCTTAACTAGCATATACATGATTAAATTTAATGGAAAATCATCATTTCAAATTATTCTAATTATTGCTGTTATCTCATCTGCTGTATTTGTGATTCCAAATATTCCAAATTCTTATGGTCATGCTTATGTAGAAAAAAGCGATCCTGCTCAAGGACAATCATTGGTTACACAACCATCCAAGATTGATGTATACCTTAGTGATCCTGTAGACATTCGTTATAGTCAGCTAAAAGTTTTGAATTCTAGTGGAAACGAGGTACAACAAAATGATCTACATTACATCAATAACGATCAATCTACGTTAAGTGTATCTTTACCCTCAGGACTTAAAGATGGAATTTATACCATTACTACCAAAGTTCTTGATCAAACAGATGGTCACGTAACCAAAGATGCTATAGTCTTTGCAATAGGCCAGTCTGTTCCTCAAAATCCTTCTTCAACAGATTCTAACTACGAAGAGATTTCAATACCAGAAGCAATTGCGAGGTTTCCTGCACTAGTAGGTCAAGTTATGGTAGTGGGAGTTTTGTTTGCAACACTATGGTTATGGGGACCGATATCCAGAATTTCGTGGTTAGGAAATGCATTAGCAGAAACACGAATCAGAATAGATCAAAGTATGATGAAACTAGCAGTGATTGGTTCTATCATTCTTGTTTCTTCTGGTTTTGTAATGATAGCTGTCCAAGCTTTTTCAATTGATGCAGGAATTTTGGATGCAATCAATACCAAATTTGGTAGCATATGGGTGATAAGGATGATTGTATCAGGTGTACTACTTGTGCTATCTTTTACAATGTATCACAAGATAAAAAATTCAAATGCAATTTGTCCCAAGAGTTATGTTTTCGGATTATTCGGACTTGGATTAATAGTGCTATTCACGACAAGTTTAATCAGTCATGGTGCAGCTACTGGCAAGATACTACCATTAATAGTTGATTTTATACATAATGTTGCAGCTTCATTTTGGATTGGAGGCATATTCTATATTGCATTTGTTTTAATGCCAAAACTCAGACAATTATCAAGTGATGTTGTTAGTGCATCTACCATATCAATAATAATACCACGGTTTACAATAATTGCAATAACAATTCTTGGTTCCATAGTAATCACAGGACCAATTTTGTTGTATACCCTTGAAAATAATCTAGCTTTAATGTTAGCTTCAACATACGGCAAAATTCTTATCGTGAAACTTTCACTTGCTGTTGTTTTGATAGCAATTGGAGGCTATCATGAGATTGTAACACGCAGACGCGCAATAACTATAGTTTCAATTTTAACAACAGAAAAGAACGAGAATGTTTCACAAAATATTGACGTAAAATCAATATTATCAACATTTAATCGAAATATAAGAATTGAAGCAATGGTTGGAATTGCTTTAATTGCTTCAGTTGCAATACTAGTTGATTCTGGGTTACCTGCAAGTGAATTTCAAAACCAGTTACAATCAATACAAGAGCAAAATGTCTTTGCCCTAGCTGCATCAAACAATATATCATATGAAAATGGATTGACTGAGACAAAATTTGTAGAAAATGGAAGTAGAATAGTCATGACAATTAATCCATTTTCTACAGGCAATAATGACTTTAAAATTTCATTCTTAGATTCTAATAAAAATCCAATTGATATGAAATCGGTACAGCTGAGATTAACACAAGCAGATCAAGGAATAGGCCCAATCACGATAGATGTGCAACAAGTTTCTACAGGAATATTTTCTGCAAGTACCGCATTTGGATTTCCGGGACATTGGAATGCACGAATAGAGGGAATTCAAAATAAAGAAAATTCGCTTAATCTTGTTGCATCTTATGATGATTTACTTGTTAAACCAAAATTAGCTAGTTTAACAGTTAATATTAAAGAATTTAGAATGCCTGAAAATAACAGTTTGCCGTTTTATCCTGTATATGATAACAGCAGAAATGTAGTTTGGGTGGGTGATTCACTCATCAAAAGTAACAGAATATTCGAATTTGATCTAAATTCAACAAAATTTATCGAACATAAAATTGATGGAATTAACATTGTATCAGCTTTAGCATTAGATTCTGAAAATAAAATCTGGTATACAGATCCAATATCAAAAGTAGTTGGAAATTATGACCCAAGTGATGAGTCGAATCAAATCTATAAAATTCCAACTCAAGGCATTATTTCTGGTATTGCAATTGACAGTTCTGACAACATTTGGTTAATTGATGCAACTAGTGATGAAGTGTTGAAATTCAATCCAACTGTAAAGAACTTTACTTCAATAAATCTAGGAAATGGTTCACAGCCATTAGGAATTACCATAGACAGATCATCCGGACTAGTATGGATTGCAGAAGGTATAGGAAAGATAGCTAGTATAGATACCAACAATTACAAGATTAATGAATATGCTCCAACAGAAAAAAATGTCACACTTGCAACTCCTACAGGTATAATTTCGGATCCTATTACAGGTAACATTTTTGTTTCAGAGCATGATGGTCATGCAGTATCGGTTTTTAATCCACTTCTAAAGACTTTTAAAAAATACGCTCTGGATTCTCATGGTTTGCCACTTGGAATGGTTCTTGACAATTACCACAACTTATGGGTTGCACAACATACACTAGATAAAATTGTAGTAGTAGATTCTAGAACAGGACAGTTCCGTGAATTTGATGTGCCATCATCCAATTCATTTGTACAATGGATAACTACAGATTCGAAGAGAGATATAATCATGGCAGAACAGCAAGCAAATGCACTTGGAATCATATCAACAAGTGTGAATCCTGCATTAATACAAGATAATTCTCAAGCAAATAATTTACCTTCAGGAATTCCACGTCTGGGTTTCAGCTATGCAGATATGGTAGCTCCCTCAATTACAGGATTGCTGATTATTGTTTCATTCTTTTATTCAAAAAGTGCCATGGATCTAAAGAATAGTATAAGACAAGTAAAGAAAAATTCAGATTAACAAATATCACCCAACGTCAATTAAGAAATCAGCGGGTCCAATCACAATATCGTTTGAAAGCATAAAGGGGAATAGTTTTGCAGGCGCAGAAATGTCATCAGTTATTTCAAATCCTATACGAGTTCCTGAATTTCCAATTAGTTCATTGATAGTTCTTGTTATAACGTTTTCAACAATTATTTTATTTTCTAAATTAAGGCAATTTAGATAGTTATTTGTTTATCACAACATTTATTCTTGATTGCCTAAGTGATTTCATACCAAGTGATCCTGCAAAAAGAAGTATAGAAATTAAAACTATCATTCCACCTGGTGCTATGTTAAAGATGTAGGATGTAAGAATTCCAGTCACTGCAGAGAAAACTGCAAAAATCATAGAAAGTATGGCAGTTTGTTTGAATCCACGTGAAAATAACATTGCTGTAACATTTGGTATTACAATAAGTGAAGATGTAAGTAAAATTCCTACTAATTGCATTGAACTTACTACAGTTATTCCTGCAATTACCACAAGTAAATAGTTCATCTTCTCTACTTGAATACCACTAACCTTTGCTTGTTCTTCGTTGAAAGTTGCATATGTTAATTGTCTGTATAATAATAAAATCACAACAAGTATTGATCCAGCCAAACCTAGAATTAGAATTGTATTGTCCAAACTGACAAGCAAGATACTTCCAAAAAGAAAACTAAACAGGTTTACAGTAAAACCACCTGCCAAACTGATAAGAATGACTCCCATAGCAAGACCAGATGAGAGTAAAATTGCTACCGTAGCATCACCAGAAATTTGAAATTTTTGTCTAATTTTTGTAAGACCTAATGCACTCAAGATAGAGACGATAAATGCTGTCCACATGGGATAGATTCCAAGAAAGAGTCCTGCCGCTATTCCTCCAAATGCTGAATGTGCAAGTGCATCGCCAAAAAGTGAATGTCTCCTTAAGACTAGAAAGAGTCCAACAACTGAGCACATCAGAGAAATGGCTATGCCTGAGATTAGAGCTCTTTGCATAAAACCATAGGAGAGAATTTCAAAGCCCATTTTAATCCTCATGTTGATGCATGTGCATTTGCATTGAAGATTCTGAATACATTTTTAGCAGATTCTCGTCATGAAAGAACTCTTCAGATATACCATGGAAGAACAATGTTCGATTAAGACATGCTACTTTGGTTGCAAGTTTAGCAACTGCATCAAGATCATGTGATGACCAAATTACAGTAATGTTATCTTTTTTATTCAAGTCTAGCAAAATTTGGTAAAACAAATCCTTACTTTGTGAATCTATTCCAGCAACAGGTTCGTCTAGGATAAGAATTTGTGGATCATTTGCAAGTGCTTTTGCAATAAAAACACGTTGTTGTTGACCTCCAGATAGATCTCCTATTCTTCTATGACTTAGTTCGTGAAGCCAGACTTTTTGAAGAACTTTGTCAATCGTTTCCTCTTTTTGGTTTTTTGTTAAACCCATACCAACAACTTCTGCCACCGTAGCTGGAAAATTTTTTTCAAAGATTGGCTTTTGTGGAACGTATCCTATTTGATGAAGATATTGTCTCGATTTTCTTATGTTAGTTCCAAAGAATCTAATTTCACCTTGATAGTTGTTTAAAAGCCCCAACATACAGCTAAATAGAGTAGTTTTTCCTGCACCGTTTGGACCTATAATACCCAAAAAATCCTTTTCCTCTATGGAAAGGCTTACCTTATCAAGTGCTAAAATACCATCATAATTTACAGTAAGATTTTCAATCTCAACTAGCTTTATGAACACAATGCCTCCTTGAGATTTGAGAGGTTCTGCTCCATTTTTGAGACATAGTCTATATTTTTATCAGTCACCTCTAACGGGCTTAGAACCATAACTTTTCCATGTATTTCATCTGCTATGACCTGCGATACTCTGGGGTTTGCCGCTTCTTCCGTAAAGATGACATTTAATCCCAAACTTTGTGCATCTTCTGTTATTTGTTGCAATACTGGTGCTGTTGGTTCTGTTTCAGGATCAAGTCCTCCAACTATTGTATGTTGATGTAGGCCATACTCTTTTGAAAAATAAGAAAAGGCATCATGAAATGCAAGAAAGTCTTTTTTACTACAAACAGAAAGATCCGTTTTGATCTTGTTGTCAAGTGCATCTAATTTCGTATTATAATTGTTAGCATTTTGTTGATAATAATTTGCATTTTGTGGATCAAGTTTTATCAGACCATTTGCAATATTTTGTACTTGTTTTTTAGCTAGAACGGGATCAAGCCAAATATGTGGATCTTTTTTAGCAGTCTTATCTAATCCATTCGAATCTTTTTCTAATAATGATATATCATTGCTTGTATCAACAATCATAACATTAGGATTTACCGAAGTAATTTTTGTGATCCAAGATTCTAAACCTGCGCCATTTATGACTATCATATCTGCATCTTTCATTTTTTCAATATCTTGTATTGTTGGTTCCCAATCATGCGGTTCTATTCCAGGAGGAATTATTACGGAAACATCAATTTTGTCCTTATCTACAGCTTTTGTAAATTGGTAAAGTGGATAGAAAGTAACAAGGATTTTGTGTCCACCTACTGGCATGCTTTCGGCTTTGTTTTGTTCAGACAACCAAAGTGAAAATGCAGTAAGTGGAATTACAATAGAGATTGCAAGTATCGCGGCTTTTTTGTCGCTGTTCAACACCACTTTTTCATTTGTGTTATTAATAAATCTATAAAATGTTAATAATAATTACTGCTAAACTTATAAAATACTTAATAATAATATCGATATGCCAATTATATCAATATCACTAAACGATGAAATTCTATCAGAAATAGACAAGTTACAAAAATCCATGGGATTTTCTGGAAGATCTGAAATAATACGAGCTGGTCTTAGGATACTTATTTCAGAAGAAAAACAGAGATCTAATCTTTCTGGTTTGATTCATGCGATATTAATGGTGGTTCATGATGAAGAATCAGAACAGATAGTTACAGGAATCAAACATAATCATGAAGATCTAATAGGTACGCATCTTCATAGTAAGATAGATGGAAACAAGTGCATGGAACTCTTTTTGTTACGTGGCGAAGCTGAAAAGGTAGATGTGATGACAAGAGATTTTCAGACAAATAGAAAAATGGATCACGTAAAGCTTGTTGCAATGTAAAAAATTGAAATTATCTTATTGATTTAAGATTTTTACAAAATATGATATAGATTTATGACAGGAAAATTCCTCTAGTTGTTTGTTGATTTTTTCTACAACAATATTGTGAGCATTATCATACAAGTCTTAGTATTTCGTTAAGGTATTCAGGACGATCATAGTCTGGAAGATAACAATGATAATTTTGATATGGATCATGAACAACCTTGTCATACGTTTCTTTTCCAATTTCAAGCAAAGTTGTTTCTATAACAAGACTGACTAATGCCTTTTTACTAGATCATTGCTATATGTCATCTTCTAATCCAATTCCTTCACTTTACTAATTTTTAACCTGTTAAAGTTTATTCATGAGATATTTCCTTAAATTTTTTATGAATTAAAATCCATTTTCATTTAAAATAAGGGCAAGAAGTGCAGCACGTGTATCTTTGCCATATTCAGCCTGTTTGAAGTATTTTGCCTGTTTTGTAGAATCCAAATCATGTGAAATCTCATCTAAACGTGGTAATGGGTGCATTATTATGACATCGTCTTTCATTTTCTTCAACATATCAGCCACAATCTTGTAGCTACCCTTAACTTTGGCATATTCTTCAGCATCCGCAAATCTTTCTTTTTGTATCCTTGTAACATAAAGAACATCAAATTCATCTAGATTTTCTTCTAGGTCTGTTGATTCTTTGTAAGACAGTCGTTTTTTAATTTCATAAGTAGAATCGGCACGAATTTTCAAAGCTGTTGGGGAAATAAGATGTACATCGACTTTGTAGTTACCAAGCGCATAAAGCAATGAATATACGGTTCTGCCATATTTTAGATCGCCAACAATTCCTATTTTAAGACCATCGATTCGTTTTTTCTCTTTCCAAATTGTATAAAGATCCAATATTGCTTGAGTTGGATGTTCTTCTGTTCCACTTCCTGCGTTTATCATTGGTTTCTCTGATACTTCGGCTGCAAATCTACTAGACCCATCAAGTTGATGTCGTAGTACAAGAACATCAGAGTAAAGTGACATTATCTTTACAGTATCAGCAAGACTCTCACCTTTTTTGGTGGAAGAAGATGAAGCATCAGCTATACCTATTGATGTACCACCTAATGATGCCATTGCAGCCTCAAAGCTTAATCTAGTTCTGGTACTTGGTTCAAAGAAAAGATATCCCAAAGTTTTTCCTCTAGCAAGTTCACGACGCTCGTTTGGATTCATTTTAATTATTTTATCAGTAGCCTCAAAGATTGTCTCAAATTTTTTCTTGTCAAAATCACGGATTGAGACAATATCTTTTTGGAAAAAAGAATTGCTCATTCTCGTTCAATAATATATATGAGTACTATACAAAGTATTCCAATGTCAGAGTCTGATCTTATAGTAAGACGAATCAAGAATGGTACTGTAATTGATCATATTGAGGCAGGAAAAGGTCTCAAAGTTCTAAATGCACTTGAGATAAATGGAAAGGATGGTAATGTCATAACAATAGCACTAAATGTGCCTAGTTCAAAGGTTGCAAAGAAAGACATCATAAAAGTTGAAAATAGATTTTTAAAAGATGGTGATACTAACAAGCTTGCACTTATTGCACCAAAAGCTACTGTAAATATTATCAAAGACTATAAACTGGTTGAAAAAAGGCGAGTAACTCTTCCAAATGAGATTGAACGAATATTCAGATGTTCAAATCTTGATTGTATAACAAATAGCGGTGAAGACATTGAACCAATAATGGATGTAGTTGATAAAACTGGTCTTGTTCTCAGATGCAGATATTGTACAAGAACTCTAGATGTAAACGAATTAAAATATTATTAATTAATTCAAAATACAGAACTATTTTTTGACTTTAGTTTTTTCTCTTATTTCTAATTCGTACTGATCATAAGTAAACTTGCGCATAGTTCCAAATGGTCTAAATGCTCTACCGTTTCCATGATAAAATTTGGAGAAAAATTCCACGTAAATTAATCTTGCCCCCTGAATGCCAGGCTCAAAAACTCCAATTATTATATTGAATATATGGCCAATGAAAAGAATCATTGTTCCAAGAACAATAAATGGTATTGAATGATGTAATGTTTTTATGAAAATGAAATCAATTACATCAGCTAGTATTACTGAGGCTAATAGAATTCCAACAATTCTTGTGTAAGAAAGTATGTGACTAACTATAGAAGGTAACTCCATAATAGCTCTTGGACCTTCTCCAACAAACATTAAACCAATTCCGCCCAAAAGTAATGCAAAGTAACCAATTCCCTCTACGTGATGAATTGGGTTGATGTGTCCATGATGCATTAATGCTAATCCTGTCATCACAACACCCCATCCAAATAGCAACCAGCCTACTTTTCCAATAGCATGTTTCTTTTCTCCCTCTCTCAAGCTATTGAGGATTCCAAGAATTAGACCGAATGTTACCATGCCTAGACCGATATATCCACTAATTAACAAGAGTCTACGCAATCCTACAATTGGATTAAAGATTGCTCCGCTAGCAGGAAGAAGTTGCATACCAAGTGCCGTGTTTATATAATCAAACAGATAGCCATTGAGATGAAATCCAAAGTACAGATTGAATGTAAATCCTAAAATAATTCCAATAATAGCACCGGGGGTCATTGCCTTAGCCAATTTGACCATCTGTCTAGGTTTCAATATAGTAAGTGCAAACTTTCTCAAAGGCTTTGGCATGATGTTAAGATTACGTTTTCCACCCTCTACTCTTCTAATTACCCATCTGCAAACAAGGAGGATAAAAAGACAATATCCTGCATCCCCTACCATCATACCATAAAAGACAGGAAAGATAAGACCAAAAATTAATGTAGGATCAAATTCTTTACCTTGTGGTAAAGAATAGAATCTAATGAAAGCTTCAAACAGCTTGAATTTTTTTGGATTTGCAAATAGTGTTGGTGGATTTTCTTCAGTTTCTAGTTCGTAAACAATTGTTCCTTTTGCATGCTTGTCTAGATTAGCTTTGACCGATTCTAGTTTTGATTTTGGAACCCAACCTTCTAGAGCAAAAGAGTCAGATGTGACTCCAAGATTGTCAATGACCTCGAGTTTTCTGTTTTCTATTTCAAGCTGTTCCTCAATGCAGACAATATTTGCATAGTGTTCTTTTGAAATCTCGCCTAGTTGTCTATCAATTTCTTTTAATTTTTGATTTAGTTCATTAAGAGCAGTTCCTAATGATTGTTTTAATTGAACTGCTGTTCCATTGAGTTTTGGTACCGCTTCAAGTTTAACATCATACTCTTGAACAGCAGTAGCAAGGGCGTGAGGAGGAAAGTTAGGAAAGGTAATAAGAACAATGTGTGTAATTTCTTTTTCTTCTTTAGAATAAAGGAAAACGTCTAGGTTATTTGCTTCTAATGCTTTCTTAAAAGACGGGAATTGTTTTGAATCTAAACGGCCAAAGTAAGAGTGTCCTAATACTAACTGTAGTACATTGAAATCTTCTGGGAAAAATGAAAACTCTTCAACAAGTTTCATATTATTTTCAGTTTCATTTATTTTAGTTAGGAGATTTTCTTTTTCTCTTTCTAGAGAAGCTATTTTAGAATCTATATTGATTGATTTTGCTGCTTGCATCAAGTTATCAATCGTTGGAAAACGTTGACAACTTGAAACTTGGTTAGGAGGTAGAACTGTTTTGAATGCTTTAATTCTGAGGAGTTGATCTGAAACTTGTCTGTAAAGGTCATTATCACGTTCATTTTTAAGCATAGGAGCAACGTCTTTAGATAATGGTTCCAATTGCACCATGTCCATATCATGTAAAACAGAAATTACAACTTGCCTGTCTTTTCTTAAACCAAGTACTGCCATCATAGTCATTGGGACAGGCTTGAGTACCATTATTCTACACCTTTTAATAAAATATCTAGAATTCCACGAATAGTTTTTTCATCCATTTGTGACGATATGGTCTTTGATTTTGTTTTTGCTTCTTCAATAATTTTTTTTACTTCGATTTCAGCTTTTTTTCTCGCTTGATCAATACTTGTCTCAACTAATTTTTCTCCTTGTATTTTTGTTGCCTCAATTGCCTTGTCAGCATCAATTTGAAAAGATTTGATATCTTCTGTTACTTTTTTCTTGAAATTTTGAACTTCTGTCCATGCTTTTTCTTCACCTTCCTTAATTTGTTTAATAGAATGAACGTATTTTTCTTGAGTTGACATGTTATACTCCTAAGAAATGCTTTCCTGCATACAGTGCTACAGTAATTGTGCCAAGTATGTTTCCAATTTTAAATGCCCTCATAATCAGATAGAATTTTCTTTGTTGTGGATTTGCAAAATTAACTGGCAAGTATTTCTTTCTCCCTTTGAATATTTTCTTGTTCTCTTTCACCCATCTTACGCTTTACTGTCTTTAACATGATGAATGTATCACGTTCCATCTCAGCTAGTCTGAATATGATGAATTTAACAGCACTCTGTAATCTTGGAATGAAAACGTTCTCTATTGCATTAGATTTTCGTTTTGTCTTTTCAATCTCATATAAAAGCTTCCGTAATGTAGTCTCTTTTTCTGCAACATCAAGCACCATTTTATGAACATTTTGAAATGCCTTTATTGCTTCATTAATTGAAGGAGGAAGTTCCAATAGGTGCTCAATGATAGCAGTATTACTTTTTCCACCTTGTAATTTTGGTATACTAACTCCCATTACATTTTTTACTTGAATTTGCAATTTACTTATTTGTGGAATCTTCATTGCTTCATTTTCTAGTCTCATCGTACCTGCAAGCATCTCTGCCATTCTGATACTTTGGTAGCCTTTTACCAATTCAGATTGTAAACCGCTCCTTAATGCAGCCGCAGTTTTGCTTGCATTAAAAAATTCTAGAATTAATGCTTGACGTTTTAGTTTGAGTAACTTTAATCCTTTGTTAGCAACAACAATTCTTCGCTTGGTACGAATGTATTCAAGACGAGTTGGACGAATGTTAATTACTGATGGCAAAGTCTAGGTACCACTCTTTGTAGTTCTTTTTCCGTACTTTGCAATGAACTCTGGTTTAATACGATTCATTTCTGAGTCAGATAGCTCGCTAAGTAATTCCCAACCAATGTCTAGAGTTTGTTCAATTGAACGGTTTTCATCCATCCCCTGATTGACAAATTTTCTCTCAAAGTTGTTAGCAACCTTTAGGAATTTCTTATCTAGATCACTTAGAGCTTCTTCACCAACTATAGCTGCAAGTGATCTTGCATCTTTACCTTGTGCATATGCTGCATAAAGTTGGTCTGCTAAACCTCGATGATCTTCTCTTGTATTTCCTTTTCCAATGCCTTGATTCATCAAACGTGAAAGACTTGTTAGGACATCTACTGGTGGATGAATGTCTGCTCTGTGCAGATCTCTACTCATTACTATCTGACCTTCTGTGATATAGCCAGTAAGATCTGGTATAGGATGCGTAATATCATCAGCTGGCATTGTGAGTATAGGAATTTGTGTTACGGAACCATGTCGTCCCTTTATCTTTCCAGCTCTTTCATAAAGAGATGACAGGTCTGTATACATGTATCCTGGATATCCTCTTCTTCCTGGAACTTCTTCACGTGCTGCGGCGATTTCTCTTAACGCTTCACAATAGTTTGTCATATCGGTAATAATGACAAGAACATGCATATCTCGCTCATAAGCAAGAAATTCTGCTGTTGTTAAAGCAAGTCTAGGAGTAAGTATACGTTCCATCGAAGGATCAGATGACAGGTTCAAAAACAGTGCGGTTCTTCCAAGAGCTCCACTTTCTTCAAATTGCTTTATGAAAAAGTTTGATTCTTCACTTGTAATTCCTATTGCAGCAAACACAACAGAAAAGTTTTCAGAACCGCCAAGAACTTTGGCCTGTCTTGCTATCTGTGCGGCAAGTAAGTTATGTGGAAGACCAGAACCAGAAAATATTGGAAGTTTTTGACCTCTCACAAGAGTATTCATTCCATCAATGTTTGACATTCCTGTTTGGATAAATTCTGAAGGTTCCTCTCTGGCGTATGGGTTGATACCAGAACCTACAAGATCAACTTTTTGTTTAGATATTATTTTTGGTCCATTATCTCTAGGATTTCCTAATCCATCAAATACCCTTCCAAGCATTTCATCAGAAACTGACATCATAGCAGTCTCACCAGTGAATTTTGTTGAAGTTCCAGAGGTGGTCATGCCAAGGGTTGGACCAAAGACCTGAACCACTGCCAAACCTTTTCTAGTATCAAGGACCTGTCCTTGTCGTCGCTCACCGTTGGGAAGTTTTATCTCAACCATTTCGCCATAAGCTGCATTATCTACGCCTTCTACAAATATCAGCGGACCTGAAATTTTTGATAGTGTCTTGAATGCTACACCAGACATCTATGTAGTCACCTCAATCATCAGAGTATTGAATTCTTTTTCCATGGTAGTCATTGTATCCTTAACCAGTTGCTCTACTTGATCTTCTTTAGTCCATTTTATTCTTGAAATCATTTTTCTTGATTCTAGTGCACCAATCTTTGATGATGTTGAACCTTTCTTTATTGCATCACTTTCTCTTCTACCAAAATCTAAAATTGTTCTAAGTAATTGATATTGTTTTTTAATTGATGTATAAGTATCGACCTCATCATAAGCACTTTGTTGCAGATAATCTTCTCTGATAGATCGTGCAGTATCCAAAACTCCTTTTTCTGGTTCTGGTAATGCATCATAACCTACCAATTGAACAATTTCTTGCAATTCTGATTCTCTTTGTAAAATTTCTAGAGCTTCTTTTCTTAGGGCAACCCAATCATTTGCAACATTATTTTTGTACCATTCACCCATGTTATCAGCATACAACGAATAGCTTGTAAGCCAGTTGATAGATGGAAAGTGTCTTCTTGATGCCAAGCTTGCATCCAAGGCCCAGAAAACTCTTGTAACTCTTAGTGTGTTTTGTGATACTGGTTCTGAAAAGTCTCCACCAGGAGGTGAAACTGCACCAACCAAAGTCAAGGAACCTACTCTTTCTTCTGGAGATATGACAATAGCTTTTCCACCCCTTTCATAAAATTCTGCTAATCTTCTTCCAAGATATGCTGGATATCCTTCTTCACCTGGCATCTCTTCTAATCTTCCTGAAATTTCTCTTAGTGCTTCTGCCCATCTAGATGTACTATCTGCCATCAATGCTACACCATATCCCATATCACGATAGTATTCTCCCATTGTAATTCCGGTATAGATACTAGCTTCACGTGCAGCTACTGGCATGTTTGAAGTATTAGCAACAAGAATTGTGCGTTCCATTAATGGACGCTTTGATTTAGGATCCTCTAGTTTTGGAAAAGTTGTAAGAACTTCGGTCATCTCGTTTCCTCTTTCTCCACAACCTACATAGACAATGACGTTACTATCTGCCCATTTGGCAAGTTGTTGTTGGGTGACTGTTTTTCCACTTCCAAATGGTCCTGGAATTGCAGCAGTTCCCCCCTTTGCGACTGGGAAGAATGTATCCAAAACACGTTGACCTGTAAGCAATGGTTCTTCTGGTGGAAGTTTACGCAGTACAGGCCTTGGTACACGAACTGTCCACCAACTTGACAGACCAATTTCTACTTTTGAACTATTTGTTTGAACAGACCCTACAATCTCGTTGACATTGTATTTTCCTTCTGATATTTCTGTGAGTTCACCTTCAACATTATATGGAATCATTATTTTGTGCATTATCAATGGGGTTTCTTGGACTTCGCCAATAATTTCACCTGGAGAAACATGATCACCTTTTTTCTTTAATGGAACAAAATCCCATTTTTTTGTCTGATCAAATGCAGGGATGATATTTCCTCTGCTGATAAAGTCTCCACTTTGTGCTCTTAGTACATCAAGTGGTCTTTGAATACCATCATAAATTGAAGTTAAAAGTCCTGGCCCAAGTTGCATTGAGAGAGGACGTTTTGTATTGATGACCTTTTCACCTGGTTTTAAACCAGTTGTATCTTCGTACACCTGAACTGTAGCCTTGTTACCTTCTAAACGGATTATTTCTCCTACTAGACCAAGTTCGCCAATTCGTACGACATCAAACATTTGTGCGCCTTCAAGACCACTTGCTAAAACGACTGGTCCTGAAATTCTAGAAACTATTCCATCTGTCATCTCATCATCAACTTCCTTGAATATTAATCCCCAATACCCTTTTTGCTAATACGGATATTGACACTTCTTGAATGTTTCCCTGTAATGATGGCATGAATAACACTAGTGGTTCAATTGATGCCTCGATCTTTGTTTTGAATATATTTGGAAGTAAATTACGAACAAATTCGCTTACAATAATCAGACCAAATTTACCAGATGAAAAAAGTTCTTGCAATGTTTTGTTAGCATCATCCTTACTGACAATAAATGTATCGTCCATTCCAAGAAGTCTATATCCAATGATTAGTTCTCGCTCTCCTATTACCGCGATCCTTCCACTTGATTCTGTTTTTTGTTTAGACATTTTATTCACTTAGCAACATCGAGCTTATTTGTTCAGTTGATAAATTGTAACGTTTTCCATAGGCTATCCTTTTAATGTTTTCACGTTCATATTCTGCATTAATTATAAAGTAAAACACCGTTCCAATAGAAAGTGCGATGTTTTTCAATTTTTTGACATACTGAATGTTTATGAATTTGTCAAGTGCCACTTCAAAATCAATTAAACTTTTTGTCTTCTTGTATTGTGCTAATGCATTAATTAGAGAAAAACGATTTTCCACTCTTCCGGCAATTTCTGCAGAGTCTTTTACTCCATAGATATCCAATAGCTCATTCATCGGGATCCTTCCCCCGTCGATAAGATGTCTACCTACTAGTTCTTTATCCAAATTTGCTTCTTTACCTTTCATAAGATTTAGTATGTTCTTCTTATCAATTTCTGCTCTGAAAAATTCCCTTATCATGCCTTCATCGCCTTGGAAGAATTTTAGAGATTCAAGCAATGCTTTATAATAAAATTTCTGTAATGCGTACATCATAGGACCAAGATCACCGCTTTTTTGGTATTCTTCCAAATGTTGCATCAAGATTGGACCATAGTTGTATTTCACAAGTTGATTTACTACACCATCTACACCTGTTTGTGAGAGGATTGTTTTCATCTCATCATGAGTAATATTACCCGCAGAAATTCCTGCTGGCACGTTACGGCTAGAGACTAGGAATGACTCTGTCTCAGTAATTGTTTTCCCCATACTTTTTGAAGAAAGTATCAATTCAATATTGTAGATATCCCATTTTGACAAATAGGCCCTAACTGCAGATTTTCCATTAAACGGTGTTGCGTCTAATGCAATTTTATTGATTTGAACAAGGTATCTGTTCAATGCAACTTCTAAAATTTCTGAAGGTTGATAAATAGATGCAGCTTTTTCAATCTCTGGTCCATACCATGTTGATTCTAGGATTTTTGCCATCTCAACGTCATCTTTTGCTTTTAGTAGATTCTGCATCATTTCTTTAGTAAGAAAATTCATTGATATTGCTTGCAATCTACCAAAAGAAGATGCATATTGTGAAGTTCCCATTATGATGTTATCTCCGTAAGAAAACCTTTTACTTCATCTTCATGAGTTCTTAAAAGTTCTTCAAATGTCAGATCTAATTCCTTTGTTCCATCCTTATTTTCTGCAATTATTCCACCCAAAGTTTGAATTGTGGAACCAATGGTAACCCCCATTTCTTTTAAAACTGTACGGTCTTCCTCACGGCAATGAACAGTAATATTTTGATCTAGTTTTTTTTTCGAAGTACTTACCATGGTTTCCAATGTTTTTTTGTACTGTGATGATTTTACATAGTTCTTGATTTCTTGTTTGATGACATCAAATGCAGATTCCAGGTTTTCGTTTATAGCATCAAATATGATTTTTTTTGCTTGTAATCTAGCTGACTCTATTATTCTTGCTAATTCTCTTTCAGATTTTAATTTTGCCTCATTTGCAAAACGTTCCTGTATTTCTTTAATTTGTGCATCTCTTTCGTTCTGTATAGCAGTTCCTTTCTCATCTAGTTCTTTGCTAAGTTTTGCAAGATCACTTTTTTTCCTATTCTCTATCTCAAGGAGAAAGGTCTCTATACTCATTACAAATTCCACTAGAGTATGCCAAGTAACAGAATGATTCCTAGCACGAATCCGATGATCCAGAGTGTTTCAGGAATGACAAAGAAGAATAATACCTGACCAAATTTTTCTGGCTTCTCAGCTATGATACCCATACCAGCAGCACCAATTCCTTGTTGTGCGTTACCAGTACCTATCAAACCTCCAGCTATAGCAATTGCAGCTGCAATAGCTAACAAAGGCTTTGTTAAACCTGAACTTGTAGCTGCGGATTGCGCAAATGCAGGGGTTGTAAAGAATGTAGAAAGTGCAATCGTTAAACCTGCAACTATTATAACAGAAGATAATTTTGAACGTTTGTTCAGCATCATCATGTATGGCTCATTTGGGGAGGCTATATTAAGCTAATTTTTACAATGACTGATCTATTTTTTAAAAAAATATTACTTTTCAATCAAAGATTGGATCTAAATTCAGGATGAATCCAAGTTCTAGAAAGTACCAGTCCAGACTTGGAATCTATACAAAAATTGAGTTGACAAGAAATTATTGTTCCACAGGAAGATCCGATCTATTTCCCCATTCTCCCCATGAACCAACATATACTTTGACGTTTTTAAATCCAAGTTTTTTGAGAGCCAAAAATGAGTTTGCTGCTCTATATCCCCCTTGACAATATGTCACTATCTCATCATGTTTGGATAGTTTGTAGAGCTTGGAAAGAGATTCATTTTTTTTCATGGTGCCATCTTCCTCTATGTTAAGGGTCCAATCGATGTTTATTGCATTTGGGATATGACCTTTTCTTACAGCCCTAATTACTGTGCCGTTGAATTCCCCTTGTGCTCTTGCATCTACAAGTTTTATTTTATTTAGATTTTTTTTAATATATTCAAATCCAGCAAATACATTTTTGTTAATTTTGCCAGAGAATTTGTCCGGTTTGAATCCATTTGTTTTAATTTCAATAGGAAGACCAAGACTTTTCCATTTTTTTATCCCACCATCCAGCATGAAAGATTTCTTATGTGAAAAATAAGTTAAAAGCCATACTCCTCTAGCTGCACTCGTTCCAGAAACATCATCATAGAACACAACTGTTTTTTCTTTTGTAACTCCTAGAATTGAAAGAAGATTTCTCATTTGTATGTTAAATGCTTTCATGCCATCTTTACTAGTATCAATCCAATGATAGTAAAAAAAATCCAAGTTAACTGCTCCAGGTATATGCCCGTCAGAATAATCCTTGTACGATCTTGCATCAACTAGAATCAATTTCGGATCATCAAGCATTTTGGAAACATTCTTTGCGTTAATCAACATAAACTAGTTGTAAACTAGGTGATGTAAATTCATTTCATATTGTGTTACAATTTAGGAGATATGTAATCTGTTTGAATGCAAATAACAGAAAAATTTTATTCATGAAAAAACTAAACTTTGTGTTATAACTAATACTACAAAGTTTTCAACATAATATGAAAAATACAAAAAAGTATTAAATTATTCTAATATTCTGTAAAAACGTATATTATTATATTTGGGCATACTAAGATATTAGCACGTTATGAATATTACAAGTCAATATTTTTTTAAACTAAATAATCGAATCTCGACCAAAATAGTGAGCATGTTAACCTAAAGAGGCCTAAACTGTGAAACAAAAAATGCCAAATCCACAATTATCAGTTTTTCAGACCTTCAAAACTAAAAGTAAAGAGCTTACAGGTGAAGCAATACGCCAAAGAGGAATAGTAATGCATCTTGCCCTTGAAACTATTCCTACCAAGAAAACAAGAACTGCCTTAGCACACAATCTTGCTGAAAGAAACGGAACAACTTGGCAAAACATCTATTCTGGAATTTTTAGGGATTTGGATGAAATTTTACTTCCTCTTAAAATTGTAGAAGAAGCAGGAAGATTGCCCATAAAACGCGGACCAAAAGCATTACAAGAAGAAGGTGTACCATATTATCAATTAACTGAAGGTGGTTTACTTGTTGCAGCATCTCTTGAAGAGATGGGAAATGAGAGAGCAAAAATAATTGAACATTTTTTTGAAAAGAATTCTAATTCAAAAGATAAAGATTTCAAAAAATCTATGCTATTACTTTTGAATGTTGCACCAATCTTTGTTTCTTCAATACTTAGAAAATATGTAGAAGCATATAGTATTGGAAAGATAGATCATCTAATTCCATTTGATGCAAATAGTGTTAGAGATGCTCTTGATGATGCAATAATAATTCAAAGAGAACTTTTGGAAGGGTTTGCCTCATTAGCAAATTCAGACAGAGAACCAGTAATTAATTTCCTTAAGAGCGTAGGCTAATCCGGTTAACATTAAAATCCTTTTCCAAAAGAGCTTGATAATATTGATAGATTTATCTAATACTATTATGGATGGTCATTTCCTATTGGCTACATACTACAAGGTCATGGGAAAAGTAAATGTATAGTGATTTAATCAGATCAGTTATTTATTTAATAGAATCAGGAAAAGGTGATGTTGGGAGACTAAACTATATTTTGAATGTGCTTCAGAATGGAAAACCTCTCTTTGCATCTGATAAAAAATATTTAGATACATTAATTTCAACATACGTCGATTCTGCTAAAAGACGTGAAATTGGAATATCAACAGGCAATGAATCAATAAATGAATTACGAAGTGAATTAAATAGAGTAAATGATAGGCTTGCAAGATTAGAAAAGAGAGGATATAAAAAACACATTGGCAGAAAAGCAATTTTCTTTTTTGTAACATTTTTTGTTAGCTGGCATGCTATCATTCAGATTATCAATAAGATATCAGATGGAATTATGATGATCTATCAGAATACACAAGACCTCAACTCCTATGTTTTTCCGTTATACCAATTAAAAATCGTAATTCCCTCTCAATTTGTTACATGGGTGGATCTTGGAATCTTGTATGTATGGGCTGGGATGATGATTGCATGGATTATTCTTGGCTTCATTTACTTGGTAAAATTTATCAGATCAAGATACAACCCAACAAAATGATCTTTTATTTATTTTAGGAAAAACAAACTTCAAGTATAAATCAATTGAAATTCAAGTTTTATATCCTAAGAATTGTTTGTAAATTAGTTTTATTGAGTAGAATTAAACCCAATTGAACCGGGTTGACCACTAAGAACGGTGTTTGTGTTATAAAATGCCTGACCCACAATGCTCCATTTTGTATCATTTTTTTGTAGTGCAGACCAAAGTTCAGGATTATTACCAGTGTTTTCTAAAATAACTTTACCGTCTAGTTGATTTGTATAACGTTCTACAAGTGTATAATAGTTTGAACTTTCCAAAGCACCTTCAAGTCTTTCTCCAATTTGACCATGACCTACTAAGACACCATTTTCGTATAGATCATATGTTATTGCTTCCAGAATAACTGTAACATCGTTTGGATTTAAAACATCAAATTTTGTATCTATGATTGATTCTTTATTAGTAAATGATAATACTGATGTTTTATTAATAGTGACAACAACTGGTTTTATTTCTGTAGATGCTGCCTTTAATCCTCCAGGAACCTGAGGATTTTCTTGAACAAAATTTTTCAGAAAACCAGAGCTGGGAAGTAATGCAACTACAACTGTTATTGCAAGAAGTATGCCAACTGCAGCACCAATCAATAATTTTTTGTCCAAGTTTATTGATAGGATTTGTTCTTTACATAAATGTTAAGCAGCAAAGACTTTTAGTCAAAGTTTGGAAGGTAATTTTGTGCAATACCATCAAGCTATCAAGATAGGACAAGAAAGAGCAAGAAAATCTCAGATGAACCTATTTTCCCATGCAGGCTTTGCTATGCTTACACTTACAGTAAAAAAATCAGAAGGAAAGTTTGTGCCTGTAGGCGAGCAGGAATTAGTAGCTGTTGTTCAAAAATCAGATGGTTGGATTACAGTAATAGTAGATGATGAGGGATATGCAAAGGCCCAATCCAAAACTTTGAACGAAAGTGAAGCAAAGGAAATTATGAAAAAAGTAATTGTTGCAGGTATACCCGAATTTACAGGAAAAGTCAGGTTAGTATAATTTCTGTTCCTTCAGGAGAACCTTTGATTGCTTTTTCTAAAGTTTTAACATCTGCCTTTATGATACGTGTTTTGATTTTGGATCGTTCAATTACTTTGAGTGCAACAATATCCATCAAGTCATAACTACCAGCAATGGATTCTTGGTGTACAAGCATATTACGGAGTTTTTTCAGCTCAATTCGCTTAAATTTTTTTGCGTTTTTATTCTTGTTTGGATCTGAATCATATACTCCGTCAACGTCTGTAGCATTCAAAAATACAGACGCTCTGACCTTTTCCGCAATAAGTGCTGCTGTTGCATTGGTACTTTGACCTGGATGCAAACCTCCCGTTATTACTATTAATCCACTATCTGCAGCGTGTGTAACTTCTTTTAGATTGGTTGGAGGATGTGGATATGCTTTATCCTGTATTGCATAGATCAAAAGTTTAGCATTAAGTCTTGATACTTCAATACCAAGTTCATCAAGGGTAGATTCATCTGCACCAGAGGATCTTGCATGTGAAATGTAATGTCTTGCAATTTTGCCTCCTCCTGCGATAATAATTGGTTGACAAATCTTTGATATCCTAACGAAAAATGTGGCATAATCCTTGATTGTTTTTTCATCCTCCATTCCAAACAAGCTACCAGATAATTTTATGACAATTCGTTTTCTCATAATTTGTTTTCACCAAGGATGATCTGTGCTGCAATTTCAACCTTTTTTCTGTTTTTTTGTGCTGTATAAACTCGCAAGATGTTCATAAATCCAGAGATTGCAGAAACAAGAGGTATCTCTGATATTGGGAGCTCATATGCTTCCTTGGAAAGTGTACCCTTTTTTGATGTGAGTATTATTGACTCTGATTCTTTTTTTGAAGGTGTAAGAGGTATGGAAGGAGTCATGGACACATCAATAAAAATTTCTGACTCCTCTACTTTGGATTTTTTAGAGATTTGTTTTTTTATATCCAATGTTTTTATTTTTCCTATTAGATCGTGACGTGAGAGAATTTTTTCAAAGACACATTTGAGTAATCTACGTTCTTGGTAATCTTTTGCAAGCTGTCTTGCCCTTCTAAGATCTGAAGATTTTTCTGGAAGAGATACTAGTTTTGAAATTACAAATTCGTCAGTCAGTTTAATATAATTATCAAGATTAGTAGAAGTAAGATCAAGTTCATTATCTGCAAGATTCATTGATTCTAACAACATAACTTCAGCAGATCGTACAGTTTTATGATAATAAACAGCCTTAAACATTTGATATCTTGAAATCATCATAGATTCAAAAGAATAAAGCGCAGATTTATCAAGTGAGAGTTTTTTTTCATGTACATCTAGGGACTGAATTATTCTTTTAAAATCAATTTTAGCATGTTCTGCACCAGTAAAATATCCATCTCGTGGTAGATAGTCCATCATATCTGCACTAAGGCCACCAGATATGATTTCATTCATAAATTGATGTTTAGAATTTCCAAAGGCAAGATCAGCTAGAAATTTCTTATCAAAACCAGATTTTGATAACAAATCTCCAATCTCGGTTTGCAATATGATTTTCTTACCAATTTCTTCATGTGAGATTTTTTTTCTTTTTTGTAAAACTTCCTCAAATAAATGAGAGAAGGGTCCATGACCGAGATCATGTAAAAGACCCCCCATTCTCATGTTTGCAACGTCATCTAAATTTAAAAATCCTTTATCTTTGAGTACAGTTGCTGCTTGACCTGCAACATGTGTTACTCCAAGTGAATGCTCGAATCTAGAATGTTGTGCTCCTGGATAGACCAGATGAGCACCTGCGAGTTGTCTTATTCTACGTAATCTTTGAAAAATAGGAGTATCTATTATTTTGATTTCAGATTCATAAATTCTTATAAAGTCATGAATTGGATCAACAATTTCTAGATGTTTTTTTGTCATTTTTTTATTTTATATATCTAAGGGCTATTTCCTTTACATCTTTGTGTACTTGTTGTTGAGTTTGTGAAGCATTCACTATTTTCCATCCAAACTTTTTTGCTAGTGTTCTATAAATATGAATTATTTTTTGTGCAAATTCCTTGTCCTTTTCAAATTTATCACGTCTTGATTTTTTCCGTGAAAATGAATCTTTTGATTTTATATCAAGAAGAATCACTAGATTTTCTTTTGGAAGACCTGAATCAAGATTTAAAAGCCATTTTAGATCTTGACCATTTGCCTTGCCATAGACTAAATTAGATTGATAATATCTATTCATTATCAAAATATAATTTTTTGATAGAGCTTCTTGTATTTCCTTTAATTTTTCCCATCTGTTTGCAGCAAGTAAACAATGTATTACTTGTGGAGGAAATTTTCTTTTTCCACTAAGATAGTGTTTTATTTCTTTTCCTATTGGTGTAGTATAATCAGGGAAGCTAAAAATTTTGCATTTTAATTTTCTTGCTTTCAAAGATTTCGCTAAAAGTTCTGACTGAGTTCTTTTTCCTGCTTGATCAAATCCTTCAAAAACTATAATCATTTGATTGTAATTGAATTGGGAAGTAGATAAATTGTGAATCTACTATAAGGTTTATAACTAAAAAAGACTTTATTATATCAAAATGGGCTTGGTACGTTATATGGCAAAAGAAGTCATGAAAGAAATAGGCAACAAATCAAGAGAATTTTATGAGTTTGTACTTCCACCAATAGATGTACAGCTTGAAAATGATAACATCATAGTAACTATTGATCTTCCAGGCTTTGACAAAAAGGATATCAAATTAAGGATACGTGGGAACATCCTTTCAATTAATGCAACGCGAGAGACAGATCATGATGGAACAGTAATCTGGCATCAAAGACCACATGCAATTGATAAAAAAATCCGACTTCCAGTTGATGTAAATGAAGGCGAGGATCTTGAAGGTTCTGCAAAATACCACAATGGTGTTCTTACTCTAAAGATTCCAGTAAAACACGGCAAAGATATTGCAATAGAGTAGCTAGTGTTCTCGCATTAAAACTGCTGATAAAATTATAGCTACGGAACCAATCATTCCAAGCTCTCCTACAAGTTGATTGTTTCCATAAAGTACTGTTGAACCAACAAATAAAGCTGCAGAAAGGATGCTTCCAGAAAGCAAAATGTTTCTAGACGATTTTTTCGGTTGGTATTGAGCAGATCTTTTTTCTTCAAGATATTGTTTGAGTTCAGGTGCAATAGCAATTACATCATTGATTGATTTTGCAAACTTGCCAAGTGAAATTTTTAGCTCCTCAATATACGCATCTTTGATGAGATTTTCTTCCTCCAAGATATTTTGTAATACATTGATGAATCTGAAATTGACTTTGTGAGTATGATAAATTCCTTCAAGTATTGATGCCATCCTCATGTAAAGTGCCAGATGTTTTGGAAGCTTAAATGGAAATCTGCTCATTGTCTTGTTTGCAAGATCCATCAGCGCTCTTACTTCCATTTTGTCTACTTTGGTCCCATGCATTGCCTGAATTGACATTGCAATCCCTTTTTCTATTATAGAACGATTGTAGCCAGGAAGCAGCATTCCAAGTTCATCCATGGCACTGACAGTTCGTGGAGGATCTTTTTCAACAAGGGACAGATATAGCCTGATTAGTTTGAGGCGAGTTTCATTGTCTAGTCTTCCTACCATCCCAAAATCATACAAAATCAAAGAACCGTCATTAGTCACAGATATGTTACCAGGGTGGGGATCGGCATGAAAGATTTCATGGTGCAAAAGCATTGTAAAAAATACCCTGTGTACTCTAATTACAAGCTGTGCTCTGTCTAACCCAATCTCATCAAGTGCCTTTACATTGGTTATCTTTATTCCAGGAATGTATTCCATAGTAAGTACATGTTCTGTGGAATGATCATCTATTACAGAAGGAATTATTACTTTGGGATCTGAACGAAGATTTCTTTTAATTGTCTTTAGATTTTGAGATTCAAGCCTATAATCCATTTCCTCATGTATTGTTTCTATAAATTGTGCAAGCATTGCTTCTGCTGAATATCGTAGATTGGGATCAACAAACTTCATTGCAATAGGAATAATTTTTTTAAGAATTACAATATCTTCTTCTACAATTTTGTCAATGTTTGGTCTTCTTACTTTTATAACTACATCCTTTTCCTTAATCTTGGCAAGATACACTTGACCAAGCGAAGCGCCGTAAACAACATTAGTATTGACATAATCAAAGTTTTGTTCTAGTGGTCCAAGATCTTTTTCTATAATTTTTTTTACTTGATCAAAAGGAGCAGCTGGTACATCATCTTGAAGTTTTCCAAGCTCTTCCATATATGGTTGAGGTAAGATATCAGCTCTTGAAGAAAGCCATTGACCCAGTTTTATGTAAACAGGACCTAGTGACACAAAAGTATTGAGAACCTTGCGAGCATTTTTTTGATATCTTTCAACTTTGATATTTTTGCCCTCTTTTCTAACCCACTCTCTCCTATCTTTTCTTAGAATTAAAATAAGAGGCAAGAGTTTGAAAAAAATCTTTATTGTTCTAAGTTTTGAAATGACAGATTCCTCCTAGAAATTTTTAATCTTTTTAGTAAGAGAATATCCTATATAGCCAAGTGCAACTGATGCCAAAAGGCCTCCAAACAATGAGGTACCTTTTGCAATCTTTGAATTTTTTTGTATTTTATAGATTTGTGATACAACTTGTTTTCCTCCAAAAAATGCTGATGCAAGACCAATCAAGACCTCTGGAGCATCCACTATAAGATGACCAAGTGGATCTTTGCGTGGATCAATCTCATCCATATGGACTATGTACTTGTCTCCGTGTTCTCGTATGTGTAAATTACCATACCGATACTGTTTATCTGCACCGTTTTTTTGTCCTAGTTTTGTTTCTTCAGCATCTTCAAGCATAAAAGGTCTGATTTCCTTTGGGACCTCAATTTCATCCCAAGTCATGAACAAAAATCACTTGTACTAAATATAACTTTAGCTTGAGTTTTCAGCTATTTTCTTTGTGATTGGAAGTTTTGCCTTACGTATTTTAAATACAATTCCCCCTATTCCAGCAGCCACAGCCACAAGAATAATGAGTTGAAGTTGAGAAGTGTCATTTGTCTGAGGTGTTGGATTTGTTAAGGTTATGATATTCTCTTGTGTTATCGTATATGGTTGCAAAAGAGAATCCTTGTATGTCACAGTAACAACTACCTTGTTTTCTCCAAATGAAGGATTACCTGTAAAGTCAATTGGTATGTTAAATGGGGTTGGGGCATCAATATTTATATCTCCAATATACTGAACTGATTTTTTGATCTTTGAATTATCGATTGGTTGTATAGTTACAGTAGCAAATTGTCCTTTGATGTTTCCTTGGTTTAGAATATTGCCTATGATGTTTTGCTTGCCACCAATATTCATTACATCTACTCCATAAACTGAGACATCTATCACTGGTTTGATATATGTGGCAAAGAACTGCTTTTCGATTACTGTGGAGCCATCCTTTGCATACAGGATGTTAACGTCAAAATTGACAGCTTGATTTGATATATTTTGAGCAGCAAATACAGGAATATTCAACGTAGTTCTTTCTAGTGGATTTATGTTGTTTATGAACCACCTTGGATCCTGTAGAATTTTAAGATCTGAAGAGCTTGGTGCAAGTGTAATGGATATATCAGAGATCTTGGATGGGGAGAGATTTTCTAGTCCAATGGTAAGATTTTGCATAACTCCCATCATAAGAAAAGGAGGAGTTGAGAGCTTGACAACAAAAGTTGAGCTTGCAGGTCCTACAATTATATCTACAGTCCTAGAGGCTGTTACTTGATTTCCCTGCCCGTCAAGGTATGTTACAGTAAATGATGGGTGCAAAACTTGAGCGGCAAGATCAGGCGGTATGAAAACATTAAATGAAAATGTTTTGTATGACTGGGCATCAATGGTCCCTATGTTCCAGTGTTTTTGGTCTATTATGATATTTCGTAAATTAGAATTGCTAGAGTTAGATAGTTGCTGATCTAGCGATATGTCTATGTTGTTAATGGGTGCTGTACCATCGTTTGAGATTTTAACCGTAACCTTGTTGTTTGATGCAGGTTGTAGGAATGGATTTTCTATTTTGCCGTTTAGAACACTTTTTCCTGTGACTTTAAAGTCAAAGTCAAAGAAATTTGTGTGAATTCCATTCTCCCTTAATTTTGAATAGGTTACTTTGACTGTTCCCGAATAGGAGTGGATATTGATATTTTTATCCACATTTACAAAGAAGGTCAAGAAAAATGATTGGCCACTTGACGCAACACCGGAACTATCTGCTTCTATTAGATCAGTATTAGCATTAGCAATAGCTGAAGAGAATCCGGTAGGTAAACTAAGGAATCCTTTGATGCCAGTAATATCCTCTGAACCTACAGCAGCGAACTCAATAGTAAGGGGCACATTCTTGTCACCTGGCTGAACTTCAATTTTTCCTGAAGATGTTCCAAAATATGCATCAAGTAATTTTATGTCAGTAAACTCGTGTTCAAATGGTGATACTCTTGGTGTAAGATGTTCTGCAGTCTGAGCATAGCTTGGAATTATTATTTGTCCTAATAGAAAGATGGTAACTATAACAATGGTTTTGTAGATCAATTTACTGTTGGAACCTCCATCATCTCATCATCGACAATTCTACCATCTTTGATTGTAATTATTTTATCAACGTCACCAAATTGCTGACGATCATGTGTTACTACAATGAAAGTATGTCCCAGTTTTCTATTAAGAGACTTCATTAACTGAACAGTTGTCTGTGCTGATACCGAATCCAAATTTCCAGTTGGTTCATCAGCTAAAACTATTGCTGGTTTATTGATAAGAGCTCTGCAAATAGCTACTCTTTGCGCTTGACCACCTGATACTTTGTTTGCATATTTATTCATCTGACTTTCCAAGCCAACTGTCTTTAGCAGTAATTTTGCTTCCCCAGTTGCATTTGCGTCAATTCCTTGTATTTGTCTTGGAAGAAGTACATTTTCTAGAACCGTTAAATCTGAAAGTAGATTTGAAAATTGAAAAATGAATCCAAGTTTGGAATTTCTAAATGATGAAATCTGGTTATCATTCAGATTAGAAGGATCTATTCCATCTATGAAGACTTGACCATTTGTGGGTCTATCTAAAAGTCCAATCATGTTCAGTAGTGTTGATTTGCCAGAGCCAGAGCTACCCACAATTAAAATGAATTCTCCTTTTTTTATGGAAAATGACACATTTTTTAATGCATAGACAGCAGTTTCCCCTTCACCAAATATCTTGTCTATATTACGTACTTCTAGAACTGAATCAGCCAAATCGCATGGCCTCCACTGGTTGTAGTTTCGTTGCCTTGTAGGCAGGATAAATTGATGCCATTATAGCAAGTACAAATGCCAAAATGTCTGTTTGTAATATCCCAAGCCAGTTGTAAGTTACCTCTAAGGCCAAGCTGCCTTGGAATGTCAAGTGTGTTTCTTTTGCATAAACAGTATATGATACACTAAAAACGGTACCAAGACCGGCACCTATAGCACCAATTACCATTCCTTGGAAGATGAATATCATTAGAATGTCTTTTCTTTTTGATCCAATTGCTCTCATTATTCCAATTTCACGTGTCTTACTTGTGACTTGCATCATTTGTATGGTTACAACAGCAAAAGCAGAAGACATCATGCCAAAGTACCCAACTAAATTAATTAATGCAATACCTGATCTGAATCCACTGAGTGTTTGCTCTGCAGATTCTTCAATTGTTTGAGCTTTAAAGTTGTCTGAACGAGTTGGAAATGCATTAAGAAAAAGATCTTTGACTAGTTGATCTTTGGTTGGATCATTTAACCTAACCATGATTGATTGTGTTTCATGTGGTCTACCCAATATTTCTCGTAAAGTATCAATGTTCATTATAACACTATTATCAAGACCAACAGAACCAGCAGTCTGTGTAATTCCCATTATAGTAAATCGTCTTAGTTGATCAACACCATTTCTATCTTTGAATTTTAATTTTACACTATCACCTACATGTGGATTTCCAAGATCCCGTGCTACCAAAGCTCCAAGGACAATAGAATTTCTTGAAGATACATACTGTCCATCTCCAACTGTCGTATACATCGTTGATGCTTGTGCATCTAAAACTGGATCTACTCCAATTACAGGAACGTCATAATCTCTAACTGTTTGTCCAGTTCCTGTTGCGTTTATTGATGCGGTAGAGTCAAGCCGCGGCGCAGCAGCTTCCACATATGGAATTCTTTCAAGCCAGTTTACCAACATTTTATCTGATTTTGTTATGAAATTCTCGTTTCTTGTGATATAGACATGTCCAAATCTGTAGTTTATCTGGTCACGTATAATTGCATTATACAAACCCTGGAAAATTACAGAGTTTACCTGTACTACCAAAATGGCAATTGAGACTGCAAGACTTGCTGCAATCAGGCTGCCTTTACGTCTTGTAATAAAACGCAAGCCTACCTTGGCTCTATAATCCATACAGCTATTAAAATAGTCTGATATTTAATATTTTAACTTAGTTCATATTATAAACCAGACAATTATATATTCAAGTTGTATGCTTTATAGTAAATATATGGATAAGAGTAGCATACATGGACAAAATTGACATACATATTCTCTCACATCTACTGAATAATTGCCGAATGCCAGACAGACAAATTGGAAATAACGTGGGCATATCTGGTGGAGCTGTAAAATCAAGAATTCAAAAAATGTTAGATAGAAAAATTATTGAAGAGTTTGCACTAAAAATAGAACCGCCAGTTTTGGGATATAGTGTTCTCTATTTTGTTGTAACAGGAACTGATTTACAATGCATTTTAGATCAAGTCAAGTTAATTGGAGAACCATTTTTTGTAGTTCCATGTGTTGGAAGTGTGACTGTTTGTAGCATAGTTGTAAAAGAAGATCCTAATAAAAAAATGGAACTTGCAAAAAAAATATTACAAGATGTTAGAGTATTAGCAATTTTTGAAGCAAAAAATCCTGGCATAAGATCTGACTTGACAAAGACTGATCTTGAAATTATAGAAATACTTCTACGAGACCCTAGATTAAAAATTGAAGATATTGCCAAGCTAGCTAATCTTTCTACAAAAACTGTGATGCGTTCTCTTGATAAGCTACAAGATGATGAAGCAATACAGTTTACACTATTGTACAATCCTAAAGAAATGACAGGATACATTCCATTTGCAATTCTGGTTGGAGTAGAAGGGAATGTTAAAAAAATGCTACAAAATCTAGAAAAAGAATTTGGAAAAACATTTTTGCAAAAACCCTTTGTAAACATGAATCAGATTGTTTTATTTTTTTATAGCGATAATATTTTCAAGCTTGATGAGATGACTCAATTAGTACAAAAAATAGAAGGAGTACATTCTGTAGATCTTTTCATACCAAAGAAGATCTCATTTCCACAAAAATGGGTAATGGATAGTATCAAAGAGGTAAAAACTTCAAAAAGACTTCATCTGTCATATCAGATACATTCATAATTGATTTTAGACTCATGGTAGTGCCTACCATGAAGAAGAAAATCTACGATGGCAAAGTTCTCTCATTGAGTCTTTATGATATTTCAATAAACAAGCGCAAAGTGCGTCGAGAGGTCATTGAACACAGAGGTGCTGCTGCCATGCTTGCAATTGAAAAAGGTAAGGTGATTTTAGTAAAACAGCACCGTTTCCCACTTGGTTATGTACTAGAGATTCCTGCAGGAACGTGTAACAAAGGAGAAAAACCACGAAAATGTGCCTTTAGGGAATTAAAGGAAGAGACGGGCTATGAGGCAAAAAAGATGATTTCTCTGATAAAGTATTACCCATCAATAGGATACAATACCGAAGTCATACATTGCTTTGTTGCATCCGGTATTAAAAAATCAAGTAAACTAAAACTAGATGAAGATGAAATACTATCAGTAGTAAAAATTGATTTTAAAAAAGTAGTAAAAATGATTTTGTCAGGCAAGATTGTTGATTCTAAAACAATTTGTGCAGTTTTGGCATACAATATGAAGAAAAAATTAGTTTAAAATTATTTTTTTAAAATTACATATCATGTGACTGTAATGTTTACTCTAAATAAGATCGAAGGCATGGCACATCTAGGAACTGAGCTTAGGCAGAATGGATCACCTTGTGCAGTGAGTGTTGCAGTTCCAGGGTTATGAGCTTCATAGATTCCTTGGGCTCCATTTATCACCATGATATTGATCACTCTGCTCACAACGGTTTGATCGCTTATGTCAATATTCCAGTTGTAATTATTTCCAAGCTTCAATAGGAAGCTTTCTCCTTTTTTGAGATAAATTTCTTGATTGTTTTGTGCTAATGTCACAATTTGATTTGATGTTTGATTAGACTCAGAAGTTGATTGTGTAGTTGATTGTGCCCAACCTCTTACAAAAAGTTTTGTAACAGTATCAGATTTTACGCAGGCTGGGGAGCCATCTTTAGTTTTAATTACAAGCACAAGATCGGCATCACATTGAACATTATCTACACTTACTCCTGATTTGATTTGTTTTAGCGGAGAAAGTATGATTTGAGATGCATTTACTTTAGTATAGTTTTGTGGTTCAAAAGCAATGTCTGCTGAGGCAACAGAGCTTCTAGAACCATATTGGGCATACACTTTGTAGGTATTATCAGATTTCCACAAACCACCACCAGCAGGTATGCCAGTTGAAAAATTATCACTAGATTCTGTCTCCACATGATTAATTGCTACCGCAATTCCTTGAAGATTTGTTATCCAAACAGTAACCTGTTCATTTGGGATAAAATTTGAAACTTTGCCAGAAATTAATATTGAATCACCATTTTGATATGATGATTTGTCAGTTGAGAAGGAAATTGTATCTAGTGGTTGAACCTTTGAGCTACTTCCTACATTAACCACTCCTGTCATCCATGGATGAAATAGACAATAATATCCATATACTCCTGCTTTGTCAAACTTGTAAGAAAATGATTTGCCAGCAGCAATCACACCACTATCAATTCTTCCGTCAAATCCAAGTGAAGTTGTACCTGTTGTTACTGTGTGAATTGATACATCATTGTTTTGCCATGTTACTGTTTCATTTGTTTTTACGTCAAGTACGGATGGCGATAAGGAAAAAGGTGTGTTGGTATTTGCTGCACCAAGTGGTATGATAACTTGGGTATCAGCAAATGAAGAATGTATGAAAATACTAAACCCTGTTGCCAATATCAAACCTAAAATGCAAAATCTTGTCTCAAGCAATTCTAGATCATTTAACTTGATTTTATTTGAAGATTGCTTACAAATCATTCGAATTAAAGATATGCAAACAGAATTTATCAGTAAGATTTCTACGTAAGATTAAAGTATAAAATTAAAACTGTTGTGTTCTCATTTTACTTCAGCCAATCCAACTATGGCCCTAGGAAATACATCCTTATGTTGTTCTTCCACCTTCAAATATCGTTCATAGCCAGTGATGGGTTGTAACGAATTTTCATCCATTATCGTATAGTTGGAAATCTTTGCTTTTTTGAATAGTTGTTCTAAATCATCTTTTGAGAACCATTTTGAATAAATACCTTTTTTTGTCCTAAGTATGGAATTATTTTCATCTTGTTTTGAAGTTACTATTTCGCCAACAGTTTGCTTTACTTCTCTTCCATAGAAGGTTTTTAATCCAAAATCTTTGAAGAGTTTTTTATTAAAAACTGAAACTATTATTGTGCCATGTGGCAAAGCCAATTTTTTCATTGATTCTAATAATTGCACTTGTAAATCCACGTTTTCCTGATTACCCAATGTTTGAAAAGTGCATACGATTACTTTGTGGGTTCGATCAAGCGCTTGTTGGTTAAGATTAAAGTTTTGTATAATACCTGTGATTGGAAATATTCTCTCATTTAGATATTGATCAAGCCCATATTTTTTTAGTAATCGCGCAGAATGTGATGTCATTTCTTCTGAATAATCAATTCCAATAATATTGCGCAAATTCTTGTCATACATCTTATCATATTTGTAAAGTGCCGCGGTTTCTGAATTTCTTTTTAATTCCTTGCATGAATCAATGCTAATCTTAGATCCTAGCAATATTAGGTACCTACCTGGGCCAGAACCAGCATCAAGGAAAGTAACTTCCTTGTTCTTCAATAGATTATCTAGATAACTTAGAATGAAAATGTCTTCAAATCGTTCGTAAGAGCGAGCTGACCATGCTGCATGTGTCGGATGAACTACATTTCTAAAGTATTGTTTTGCCATGTATTTACTGGCTAGGATTCCTTTGACTAGATCTTGTTCATTTTTGGAAAGCTGATTCACGTGAAATTTATCTTTGATTTTTCGCTCTAAAATTCCTCTTGTACAAATTTCCTTTCTTATTTTTGGCGGTAACAGGTTTAGATAACCATTCTTAAAAGAATATGTTGAATCACATCTAGTACATTTAAGATTTAATTCATGTTCTAATAACGAATTTTTATTTTTGAATTTTAAGGGAGAGCTGCACATTGGACACATTGCTATTAAATTTTTGTGAAGATATGATGTCATCATTTGTAGATCAAGCAACATCATCACTGTCATTTTTTCTAGCAATTTTTTGTTTTGAGGAGCCTTCTTCTTTTATGTAAGTGTCGTATGTACGAAATACTTGTTTTATACTCTTCAGATACGTTTCAAAGTCAGGAATTTTTATCGGTTCATAAAAATAGCTCGTGCGCACTTTGGTCAGATTATTTTTGGATAGCCCTACACCTTCAAGTACGTGAATGGGTTTACTATCAACCGAATGAACCCATCCAAGCGACCTGATTTTTTCTATAAATTCTTCAAAATGACTTAGCTCATTTGTAGCAATTCTTAATATGAAATCATAGTTTTGGCCTTCTCCCTGGACAAGGTCAATCGCTGTCACTATACCGTATTCTCTGCTTATTTCAACTAAATTACTATACATCTCAGAGTACGGAATTACTCTTCGTTCAAAAAACGGATTCTGCGATTTTATGAAAGTATACCATTGGTTATCAAATAATTTGCTTGGATCTACTAGAATCCACTTTATTTTGTCATCTTTCTTACTGTCTTCTTTGTTGTTGTGTTCTAAAATAACGCCTTTTTTTATGAGTTCATCCACTCTATTTTTAACATTATCACGTGAAAGAACATAGCCGTATTTTTCAAGATCCTTGTTTGCCGTATCTGGAGTCGCCCCACTTTGTAATACATGAAGAATAAGTAAATCAAGAGGGCCAATGCCGTTCTTGGTCATGTTTTTTACAGGCACTACATTGTCAGGACTATCTGTATTCCTACCTACCATGCTCATAAGCTGCCATACTAATATTAAAAATATTTACTACACTTTTGTCGCAAAAATGTTGAACTAGTGTTTTTACGCACCACATCTTACTCGCAAAAGCACAATTTCCGGATTTTTTGTTGCAAAAACCGTTCTAATGGATTTATAATTTTTCAGTCAAGTATGACCATGACATCAATACCAACAATTGAACGCATTGAGAAATCGCAATGCAACACATGTTCACAAAACTGTACAAAACTATGTGTGACTTGTGGATGTACCTTTTGCAACAGGCATCTGCTCTCACATTCTGGAGGATGTGGTAATGAATATCACAAAATCATCCGTACAATCCTTCGAGAAGACGTTAAGAACGGTTTGATGAATGTGTTGGAAGTAGTGTTGCGGTCCTTATGATAATAGGAGAATACAAAAAATCCCCTGACGAGTCCGTGAAACTCGGACGAAACAACGTTGTTTGTTGTCGGGAGAAACCAGTGAGGTGAAAATAGAATGATTGGAACCATAGAAAATAGAGAAATACAAACTAACGGCAAAGGTAAGAAAATGAATAAGAGAAGTCAACTATGTGTTTTTGCAAGTGTTTTTGCAGTGCTAATAGTTGTGACAAATTTTGGATTTGCTTGGGCTGATACTGGAGCAAGCAAGACCAACACAATATTAGCTACAGATGCCATAAAAAACAATCCCACAGATATGAAAATTCTTGAAAACATAGAATTATTCAAGCAAAGATATGCTGCAATGCAACAAAAACAACAGATAGTAGATCAACAAAAACAGTTCATAGAGCAACAACGTAAAATTGCAAATGCATATTTACAAAATGATCTTGCCAGTATGAATAATGGAAATGATCTAACTGCTCCGAAAAATGCATATGCCAGCTTTGTAACAAATGTGAACAACTCTGCACAGAATCTTTTCTGGGATCAATTTAATTTCATGCAACAAAAGATCCACAATGCAAGAAACGCAATGAATCAAGTGCTTAAAAATGGTGGTACCATGCAAGAAGCTTTGCAGGCATACAATAATGCAGCTGCAGTCCACAAAGATCAACTGATAAGTATCAACAAGAACTTGAACGTCAAATACAATCTTGCAAATGCTAAAGTCCAGAGCTTATTCAACAAAGATGGAAAGCTGAACAGAAACGCATAAAACCCCAATTTTTTAATTATTTTTTGTTTATTTAGACATATTTAGCCATGAGCCATGTCATCAAGTTGAGTCTTTTTTAGAACTTTCTTGCCACTCTTGACACTAATCAATGGATTATTTCTAAATTCATCAGGTAATCTTATTACCGAAATACTGCCCTCGTGGACGTGTCTTGGTTTATCTGTTTTTGTGTCAGTCCAAACACATGCTACTCCTGAACATAAGATAATACAGTCTTCTATTGTAGGACCGCTGTTTCTAATTCTTATATGCTGAGTTCCATCCTCAATGAACTTTTCCAATGTAAAGTAGTATTCTTTTGCTATTTTTTTTGCAATTTTTGTTCTAACAAGCCAAGTGATTACAGATACTGCTCCTGATGCTACTACCGCAGTAATCACACCGTCCACTAGTCTAGTATCTAAATTAGTAGTGTTCTTTGGAGTTGATGGAGTATAGTTTAATGTCTGTTGTGGAGGTGTAGTTTCTTGGGTAGAATGAATTGTCTGATATCTAAGAAGACCTGACAGATTATTGTTTATGGTATCTATCGTTCCTGTTACATTAGAAATTAAACTTCTAGGATCTTTTATGACTATGAGTTGTTGATAATCATTTTGTGTCAATATAACAGATGTTAATGTAGTTCCATCAGATGATGTAAAGTCAAATTTCACATTCATCACAGGTTGTGGTGTTGGTATAGGTTGCGAAGGTGTTGTAGTTGGTGATGGTGAAGGTGCTGGTTGAGGTGCTGGCTGTAATGATTGGAGTGTAATTGCTGAAGCTTCGTTTGATGGATTACTAGTGGTATGATCGGAATAAATGGCTGCTACCCTGTAAGTGTAGGTAGTGTCAATCTTCAGATTCATGATTGAATATTTTGTGGTACTATTACCTGTATTATCATCGATTATGACATAATCACCTGGAACTCGTTTCAAGTCAATTTTGTAACCAACTATTTTTTGTTGGTAGTTCTCAATTGGAGGTAGCCAAGAAAGGTTGATCTGGGTTGGAGAGACTGCTTTTGCCATAAGTGGCCCAGGTACTGAAGCTGGGCTTAAATGATAATTCTGGTATGTTAGAATTCCAGCCAAATCATTAGTTATTGTTTCTGTTGTTGGTACAGCATTAGATATTATACTTCTAGAATTTTTTACGTATTGTAATTGTTGATAATCACTTTGTGTTATTATAACAGTTGTTAATGTAATTCCATCAGACGGTGTAAAGTCAAATTTTACGTTTGTAATTGGAGATGTAAGGGACGGAGTTGGTGGAGGTGTAGATGTAATAGTAGGAGTTGCAGATGCTGCGTTTGAGGAATCTGTACTAGTATCATCAGAGTAAACTGCTGATACTCTGTAAGTGTAAGTGGTGCCAGTTGTTAATCCAGTCAGAGAATATGTAGTAATTATTTTGTTTGTGTTTTCTATTAATGTAAAATATCTACCACTGCTTAACTTCTGTTCAATTTTGTAACCAATGATAGTTTTTCCATAGTTTTGTGTTGGGGCATTCCATGAAAGGTTGATCTGGGTTGGAGAAACTGCTGTCGCAGTTAGACCTGTTGGTATTATTGTTGGAGTTGGTGTCATTGCATGAGCAATACTTGGTGCAATAGCCCAAATTCCAATCATAACAATAATGACAGCTACAGAGACAAAAAATTGATTAAATTTCATTCATCATGTATTTTATTAGGTTAAATAAATTGCTCACGATTCAGACGTCTATTGTTTGGAATTGAACGGAGTTCTTGTACTTTACATTTTGGACATATTTCAATTCATTCCCTTCGTGTTTGTCTTTTATGGGTATTAAACATGCTCAAATGACGTTTGAATTGTGGTTATATGTAAACTGGCTTTACAAGATCAGCTATATCGTTCCAACAGCGCGCAATCCTATCAAAGGAATAAACAATATCAAACATATCAATTGAAGTCTGTTTTTTTGTCTCAAGTAAGGAACGAATCTCGGAAATTTTCTTATGATATGTCCTATGTAATGTAATAGCTTCAATTGCAAGCGATCTATTATGACTAATGAATGCCTCAATTGACTTTTCATGAATTTTTTCAATTTCCTTTGCAACATCATAGATCTTTTTGATTTCAGCTGGCATTAATGATAAACCTGTAAGCGAGTTGGCAAGTTCTACTATAGTATCACCTGCAGCCTCAAGAAGATTTGCCGCTATTCTGTAATCTAAAATGTCAATGTTTTCAAGATTTAATGCGTTAGCAAGCTTCTTGTCAACCATTGTACTTCGAATCAATCTTACAAGCAAGAAATATTGCCTATCTATTTCATCATCACGGTTTACCATTGTTTGCAGTACAGTCTTTTCACCAGATGTCAATGTGTTTAATGTATCACGAAACATTCCAAGGGCAATTGAGCTCATGCGTTTTAGAATTTTTTCTGGACTAAGTGTTGTTGCATCCAATAAAAAATGCACGTTTACGTTTGTCGAGTCTTCGTCAACAATTTCCATGCCGACCAATCTACGCATTGACGTTCTGATCTTTTCTCTGTCTTCAATTGAAATGGCTGATTTACCCTTGATCTTGATTATATCATATCCAAGAAGATAGGCACCTGTGATATCTGCAATAACATTTTCTTCTTTTGAAACAGGATATGATATTGTTACTTCTTTTGGTGGTTTGCTATCTCCTGATGGAGTAATGGAAAGACTATCTGAACCAGTTTCTATTTCAACCTCGTCGCTTTTTTCTAGCTTGTTTGCATCAATCCATTCTTTTGGTAGTGAAACCAGAATACTACTGCCGATTTTTTGTAGGCGTCGAATGAATTTAGTCAATTTAAATCAATATAAATAATTTAATCATCATTTTTATATTTTACTCAAATTTAAATTCCACCATGCAGGCAATTGCCTTCTGTCCAGGTCATATCACCGGTTTTTTCAAAGCTGAGATAAAAGAGAAAAGACCTGAGCTTCAAGGCTCTATTGGAGCAGGATTTTGCATAAAGGAAGGTGTCACTACACGTGTCAACGTTTCAAGTTCTGAAAAACCTAGTTTCAAAATAAAAATTACAGGATATCAATCAGATAACACCCAAGTCTCTGAATTTGTAATTGGTGAATTTTTCAATCTTGTAAAAGAAAATCACTTTGTAGATGTAGAGCATAAAATTGAAATTCCAGTTGGTTATGGGCTTGGCTCAAGTGGTGCTGTTGCACTAAGCTTGGCATTTGCATTAAACAAAGCATTACAAACAAATCTTTCTAGAACTCAGATTGGGCAGATAGCTCACAAGGCAGAAATTTTTTGTAAAACTGGTTTTGGGACTGTTTTATCTTCATATCATGGAGGTTTTGAAATTAGAACAAAACAAGGTGCACCAGGCATTGGATCACTAAGAAAAATTCACACTGATTCTTCAGCTATAGTGATTTGTTTTTCCCCCATTTCAACTAAAAAATTCATCAAAAATGATCTATCAAAAATAAACGGCCTTGGTGGAAAGATGGTAGGTAAGCTAATCAAATCAAGAGATTATCAGGAGTTTTTAGACATGTCTTTGGAATTTGCAAAATATGTTAATGTAATTACACCAAAGATGCATATTGTAATTAAAGATCTTCAAAAAAATGGTTTCAAGTGCGGTGTTGCAATGTTTGGAGAAACTATCTTTACTTTGATTCCCAAATCAAAAGAGGATCAAGTGATCGAGATTTTAAAAAAATATGACGATGGTATTATGATTAAATCAAGCATTGATACTAGTGGAGCAAGGGTTTCCTAGTGTTAATTCCAAAATCACATCCTAGGGCTGCATCCCTACATATTAGAGAAAAACTAGTTTCAGGATACAAGTCAGGCTTGGTAGTAGAAGAAGGCCTTTTAGCTCATGGAAGAGGCGAGATGTTTGACTATCTCATAGGAGAAAAAACCTCAAAATATTCTCTGCAAGCCATAAAAGCTGCTTCAGCGGCTCTCATTTTGGCAAAATCACCTGTCATATCAGTAAATGGGAACTTTGCTGCCCTATGTCCAAAAGAGATTGTTCATCTTGCAAAAATAATTGATGCAAAAATCGAGGTCAATTTATTCTATGGAACCAAAAAAAGAAAGAAAAACATTGCAAATGTACTTGAAAAAAATGGTGCAAAGGAGATCCTAGGACTAGATCCTAAATATTCCAGAATAATTCCAAAGCTAGACAGTGCAAGAAGGATTGTTGATGAACGAGGAATATTTTCTGCAGATGTTGTTTTGGTCCCACTTGAGGATGGCGATAGAACAGTTGCATTAAAAAAATTTGGAAAAAAAATAATCGCGTTTGATCTAAACCCCCTGTCCAGAACTGCACAAACAGCTGATATCACAATTGTAGATAATGTTATTCGTGGAATGAAAATTCTAATTGATTATTCCAAAAAAAATGTAATGAAGAAAAATCTTTCAAAAACAAAGTTTGATAACAAAAAAAATCTGTTAGAATCAATCAATCTAATGAAAAAAAATCTTTGGAGAATGTCTTATGCCTAAATCTGTAAGAGACATTCTATCAATGAAAAATTCTAAGAAAATCACAGTTCTTACTGCATATGATTACACCACAGCTCAGCTTTGTGACAAGGCAGGCATTGACATCTTACTTGTTGGAGACAGTGGCGGAATGGTTATGCTAGGTTATGAAAATACAATTCCAGTAACAATGGAGCAAATGTGTTTTTTTACAGAAGGTGTTGCAAGAGGAAGACAAAATGCAATGCTTGTTGCTGATTTGCCATTCATGTCATATCAAGCAAACAAATCGCAGGCAATAGAAAATTCGGGCAGGCTAATAAAAGCAGGGGCAGATGCAGTCAAGTTAGAAGGCGGCCTTGAGGTAAAAGATACCGTGAGAGCAATAGTCGAAGTTGGTATTCCTGTAATGGGACATATTGGATTTCAGCCTCAGACTACCACTCTACAGGAAGGTTACAAGGTACAGGCAAAGACTAGAGATGCAGCAGTAAAGCTAATCGAGGCTGCAAAAGCACTTGAGGAGGCTGGAGCCTTTAGCATAGCTTTGGAAATGGTAACAAAAGAAATATCAAAGATTATTTCAAATTCTATAAAAATTCCAACAATAGGAATCGGATCTGGGCCAGATTGTGATGGTCAGGTGCTTGTGTTTCATGATGTATTAGGATTGTATGAAAAAATAAAACCAAAGTTTGCCAAAAGATATCTTGAGCTTTCTGGTGAAATTGTAAAGGCTGTCACATCTTATAAAAATGATGTAGTATCTGGCAAGTTTCCAGCTAGTGAACACTCTTTTTCAATGGACAAGTCTGAGCTTGAAAGGTTAAAAAACGAAATTGAATAAGCATCCATCACTTGACATTGTAAGCTCTGATGGTACAGAGTTTGCTGGAAAAAAAATTGTTTTGTGTATATCAGGAAGTGTTGCTGCATACAAGGCAATTGAATTGGCAAGATTGCTTATGCGACATGGTGCAGATGTTATCTGTGTTGCAAGCAAAGCTGCAACAAACCTAATCAAACCAAGTTATTTCAAGTGGGCAACAGGGAATGAAGTGATTACACAACTTACCGGTGATCTTGAGCACATTAAGGTTGCAGACTACAAACAATCTGATCTGATCGTGGTATATCCCTGTACTGCAAATACACTTGGGAAATTAGCAAATGGAATTGATGATACCCCGATTTCTACTGTTTTAAGTGTCGGATTAGGTTCCAAGATACCAATTATTATTGCACTTGCCATGCACGAAGCAATGTATGAGAATCCTGCAGTAGTAAAAAATATAGAATTTCTCAAAAAGAAAGTTGATTTTATTGCCCCAATCTTTATTGAAGGTAAGGCAAAAGCTGCCGAGCCTGATGAGGTACTTGATTTTGTTCTCAAAAAGCTTGGGTCTTCGTCTATTTTGAGAGGAAAAAAGGTGCTCATGACTGCGGGTCCTACCATTGAATACATCGATCCAGTACGTGTTATTACAAATCAAAGCTCTGGCAAGACCGGCGTGTTGTTGGCATCAGAGCTTGTTTCTGCTGGTGCCAAAGTCACTTTCATTTATGGTCCAGGAACAGAAGCTGCACCAAAAGGTGCCAAAGTCATTAGAGTTGAAACCAGTCAAGAAATGCTAAATGCCGTAAGAAAAGAGCTGAAACAAAAATTCGATATTGTGATTTTGGCTGCTGCAGTATCTGATTATACTTTGGGAAAACCAAGTAAAACAAAGATAAAAAGTGATCTTGCTAAAATTGTGTTAAAGTTAAGAAGGGCCCCAAAAATTATTGATAAAATTAAAAAAATTCAAAAAGATGTTTTTCTTGTAGGGTTTAAAGCTGAAACTAATTTATCCAAACAGAAAATGATCAGTATTACAAGAAAGAAGCTAAAAGAATCAAATGCTGATCTTATTGTTGCAAATGACATAGGTCTAAAAGGATACAAAGAAAATCCTGGTTCCAACAATGTAATTATCGTTGATTCAAAGAAAACTATTGAATCTGGATATAAATCAAAGCTAGAAATTGCTAAATTCATACGGCACGAATTGGAAAGCCGAATTAAAAGCTAGGTTTTAGGGAAATGTTCAATAACAAGAACAAAGTGAAAACCTTATCGAACATTTTTGGATTGAATTATTTTTACTATAACCTTTTGAATAACTTATGGGGTTCAAATTTACTTGATCCCACAATACAAGAGGGGGATATAGTTAGGACAAGATTTTACACTTTCATTTTTTAATTATCGACTAGACAGAATCTTTCTATTTTGATTTCTTTAATTCATTCGACAAAACATTCAAAGCATAAATTGCTAGTTTTTCCCAGTGTTTATTTTCTGAATATGATACTTGAAACCAGTTTTTTAAAGGTGCTTTTGTTTTAAATGGGTTTAAGAATTTGAATTTTTTTATGCCTAGTTTTTTTGGTTCTGCGTCTTTACCTAGCCTAAAGACCATCTCTTTATTATAATAAAAAGCAAAAAACTTGTTTCTGTATCGTATTCCTGATGATGACATCATTTTACCTGTGCTGACATTTTTGTACTCTGTTGATAGTTCCTCTGCAATTTTTTCAAATTTGGATTGTTCTTTTTCCATGGAACTACAATAAAAAAAATGAAAGATTAGTGTTTTGGTGAGCCTGAAGTTTGACCATTTTTCATTTGTAATTGTTCATCTTTTTGACCATTTTTTATCAAATTACAAAGAATAAGACAGATTTTATCAATGAATCAAAATACTTTATCATATGATTTATCAGCAATCCCTAAAAATGATAATGTGGGGTTGTCAGGATAATTGAGTCATGTAAGTGGAAACAGCATCAAGAAAAAAGAATCCAAAATACCAATTCTATTAACAATAGTTGTATCATCAAGTCTTTTATTTCTGATTGGGTATAATGCACAGGCAGCAACAGCTCCTGATCCACCAGAAGGTCTTTTTGCAATACCAATTTCTCCTACTGTTGTTAGTCTGTCATGGTCTCCACCACAACACAATGGTAGCGCAGCAATTACAAACTACAAGATCGAATCCAAAACTGCAACTACAAGTTATACTACCTTAATCATATTAGGCAATGTTACAAAATATAACAACACAGGTCTTACTACAGGAAAGACCTACATATACAGAGTCTCTGCGATAAACTCAGTTGGTACAAGTAATCCCTCATCTGAGGTAGTAGCAACACCAAAAAGCACATCTTCACCACCCAAAAATATATCTCCAAGCCCACCAACTGGTTTGACTGCCACAGTATATTCAGGAACCCAGATAAACCTATCATGGAACACGCCTGCAAGTAATGGGGGACCACCTGTCACAGGATACAAGATCCAATACCACTTAGATTCTGGCAACTTTACAAATCTTGTCTCAAATACCGGAACTGCCGTCACCAGTTATTCCCATACAGGATTGATAACTGGACATATGTATACCTACAAAGTTTTTGCAATAAATTCAGTTGGTACAAGTAATTCATCAAACACAACTTCTGCAGTAACAATACAGGTATCTTCAGCACCATATCCACCAACAGGTCTTACCGCAAATTCAGCCTCTTCAACAAGTATCAGTTTGTCATGGACTGCACCGCAAAATACAGGTGGTTCTGCAATTACAGGCTACAAGATAGAATACAAAGTTAGCTCTGGCTCATATTCGGTCTTGGTTCCAAATACTAGTTTAACAACATATTTGCATACAGGATTGACAACTGGTACAACTTACACTTATCGCGTCTCTGCCACCAATTCTATTGGTACAAGTGTCCCATCAAATGAGGCCACTGCAATACCATCAAAGACATACACAGCAACAGGTGTTACTGCAGTTGCTGTTTCTCCAACCCAGATCGATTTATCATGGATACCGCCTTCAGAAACTTATGGGCAACCAATTAGCGGATACAGAATTGATCAGAAACTTTCCGCAAGTGTTTTCAATACCATAGTGGATAATACGGGTAAGACTACAGGTTATTCTATCAAGAACTTGTCTACTGGTAAGACATACACTTTTGTTGTTATTACGCTTTTTACAGGAGGTGTAGAGAGCAATCCTTCTCTAGAAGCTTCTGCAATACCAACAAGCACCTCTGTTCCACCTCCCACGTCAACAACACCTCCTACATCAACACCACCGCCTACATCAACACCACAATCTTCTGCTTTGCCAAATACTCCAACTGGTCTTAATGTCACCAAAGTTTCTCCATCTAGTGTACAGCTTTCCTGGACTGCTCCATCAAACAATGGCAAACCTTCTGTAACAGGATACAATATTGAATACAAGGTTGGTTCAGGTGCATGGTCAGTTCTGACTGCAAATACTGGTATCAGTACATCATATGTACACACAGGATTGATAGCTGGCACATTTACTTACCGAGTCTCTGCCATAAATTCTGCTGGTACAGGAAACCCGTCAACAGAAGCCTCCATTACATTTGTAAATAACAATCCAAGCCCTCTACCACCTGTAATTGAATCCTCAGGTGGTATAGTGGCTGTCATCAATACTGACTATTCAATAGGCTACAACATCATTGGTGGTAGAATACTTGGAATTAGTGCTGATCAAAACACATTTTCTTTACAAATACAGATTGAATCAAAAAGTGATGGAGTTTTGTCATTGAATTTACCACGAGAATTAATTGATGCAAAAAAAGCAAATGGTAATGATGATGATTACCTAGTAACTTCCAGTAAACAAATACTCAAGTTTAATGAAACAAAAACTAGTGATGCAAGAACTCTTGCGATTAGCTATCCTGCAGGAACCAATAAGATATCTATCTATGGAACCCATGTAGTTCCGGAATTCCCGATTTCTATATTAATACTAGTTATTGGATTAATTCCAACAATATTCTTCTCAAGAAAGATAATTAGATAACAATCAGGTCTTTTGTAAACTTGTGCATGACATCTGCCTTGTTGTTTACTATAACAGAATCTTCAATTCTTACACCAAACTTTTTTGGAAGATAGATTCCTGGCTCTACAGTTATTGCCATGTTTTTTTCAAGATTTGTCTTGCTTAATGGACTCAAACATGGCATCTCATGAACTTCTAATCCAATTCCATGACCAGTAGAATGAATGAAATATTTTCCATATCCTTTCTTTGAAATTACTTTTCTGCAGACATCATCTATTGATTTGCAAGAAGCTTTTGGTTTTACAGCTTTGAGACCAGATTCTTGTGATTGTTTTACTATTTCATAGACTTTTTTTGCCTCAGCTGAAACAGAACCTAGTCCAAAGGTCCTTGTCGCATCAGAGACATATCCCCTGTATCGTAGGGTAAGATCAACTACAATCATGTCACCACTTGCAAATTTTCTTTTTGTCACCTGTGCATGCGGCAACGCACTGTTTGGTCCACTAGCTATTATCAGAGGATTAAGAGTTGACTTGTATCCAGTTGCAAATGCTTCTTTTTCCATTGCATAAGACATTAAGATAGTTTGAAGCTCAGACTCTGACTGCCCTATTTTGATTTCATCAACACAAAGCTCATACATTTCATCCAAGATTGAAGATGCTTTTTTTAGAATACTAATTTCATTTGTATCCTTTACCTCCCTTGCGCGGTAAAACGGCTCTGTAGTTGATTTTACGCCAGCAATGGACTTTTTGAGTGTCTGGATAACATCATAATTGTTGCTATCCGTACAGACCTTCTTGCCCTTTAGCAGTTCAATAAGTGTAGGAAGTGAGCCCTTGCCACGCTCCGATTTTACTATCTTACAGTCAGTTGATTCTTGCTTTGCACGTCCCATCTCTAGTTCCGGAGATACAATGGTAGTACCATTTTTGTCCAGAATTCCTATTGCCTCACCCCAAAAACCAGTCATGTAATAGAGGTTTTCAGGCTCAAATGCTACTATGCTATCACAGTCTATTTTGTTACAAAATTTTAGAAGGTTTTGCCTGCGTTTTTGCAATACACAAAATCTACAAATTCTCAATTTATGTTTGCTGGAAGGTTTAGATATACGAAAACGAGTGATTTTTCGTGGAAGAAAAAAAGAAGATTGTTGCATTATTGTCAGGCGGTCTTGATAGTCGACTAGCTATCAAAATGATGCAAAAGCAAGGATTTGAGGTAGAAGCAGTAGCGATCAAGACTCCATTTTGTGATTTTGATTGTGGAAGAGGATGTGGTTTTGAAATACGAGAGACTGCAGATAATCTAGGTGTAAATCTAAAGACAGTATATCTTGGAGATGAATATATCGAGATGCTAAAGCATCCAAAGCATGGATTTGGATCGGGAATGAATCCATGCATTGATTGTAGGGCAATGATGTTTGAGGCCGGAAAAAAACACATGGAAGAGATCGGTGCCAAGTTTATAATTTCAGGCGAAGTTTTAGGTCAAAGACCAATGAGTCAACATGGTCCAGCTCTTAGAACAATTGAAAAAGAGTCTGGTCTTGAAGGAAAAATAGTAAGACCGCTTTCAGCAGCTTTGCTTCCACCGACTGAGCCAGAATTAAACGGTTTGATAAAAAGAGAAGATCTTGGAAAGATAAGGGGTAGATCAAGAAAGGATCAACTAAAAATGGCAAAAGAATTTGGAATTGAAAATCCACCAAACGCAGGTGGCGGTTGTCTTTTAACAGATCCGAAATTTGCTGTCAGAGCAAAAGACCTTTTCAAGCATGTACAAACACCAACTACTAACGATATTGATCTATTAAAAATTGGAAGACATTTAAGATTTGATCAAAAAACAAAATTCGTTGTTGGAAGAAACCAAGATGAAAATGAAATGCTAAAAGCTTTGGCATTAGATGAAGATGTGTTACTTGAAACAAAAGATCATGTAGGTCCTGTTTCATTAATCCGAGGAGAAATTTCTCAAAACCTTTTGGAATTAGCCGCAGCTATCACACTACGATATTCTGATGCACCAAAAAATATCCCAAGTATTGTGGTATCACAGAAAAAGGACATAAAGTCAGAAATTTCAGTATTGCCAGTTGGCGAGTCTTCTTACCTGCAGTACAGAATTTAGTCGTGCAAGCTAGTCTGTGAATTGCAATTGACTAGCAAGACTTTTTGAGGAAGTACTTTGCATCTACTTTGTATGCAGACCCAAAAGGCACCCACCTACTTGAAGGCCATCACACTAAGGGATACTAGTGATGTGCATTCCGTAAAAGAGGATATCAAAAAGAACATGATTTTGGTGTTAAGGGTCACCCCACTGGCACAAAAAAATGTAGATGAATTAAGAAAAGTAGTAGAAGAAATTTATGCCATTGCAAAAAGTCATGACGCAGACATTGCAAGACTTGGAGAAGAAAGAATTATTGTTACTCCTCCAGGTGTTAAGATCTGGAAAGCAGAGTACGATCTAAAGTAGTCTTATTCCTTCTTGTATTTGAGGACAAAAAGTTGTGATTCTAAACATTCTATGAATTGATGCAGAAAGATTTTCACATTTCCTTCTTTCTCCGTGATTTACAATCACTCTTCGTAGTTTTGGTCGTAGTTTGTGTACATATGACATCAGTTGGTTGTAATCGCTGTGACCACTAAATCCATCAAGTTTCTCTGTAAAACAGTTTATGTTAATTACTTCTATTTTTCCTTCTTTTCCAACAACTGAAACTTGTCTTGAACCGTCAAGCACTCTCCTTCCGAGGGTTCCATTAACCTGATATGAAACAAACAAAATTTTATTTTTCTGAACAGGGGCAATGTTTTTGAAATATTCCAAGACAGGTCCTCCTTCAAGCATTCCAGATGTTGCAATGATAATACATGGACCCTCACGTAGTGGTTCTTCTCTTGCATCAGCATGTTCAATATTTGTGAAATATTCAGAATCAAATGGATTATCATCTGTTTCCAAAATCTTTTGTCTTAATTCGCGTGCAAGATATTCTGGATAGGCCTCATGAATTGATGTTGCTTCTTGGATCATTCCTTCCATAAATACAGGGGATTCTACTATTTGCCCTGATTTCATGTATTGATCTATTACCATCATAAGTTCCTGTGCACGGCCAACTGCTGGTATTGGAATTAGTACCTTGCCGCTATTTCGTAGTGTCTCATTTACCGATTTGATAAATGCAGCCTCAACTTCTTCTCGTGATGGCTGGATGTCCTCTTTTGCACCATATGTACTTTCTATCAGAAGGGTTTCAACACGTGGAAAGTTCCAAGAAGCACTTTCAAGAAGCATCGTTTTACCATACTTTAGGTCTCCAGTGTAGACAAAGTTATGGTCACCATTTCCTATGTGAAAGTGACAAGAAGCAGAACCCAAGATATGACCTGCATTAGAAAGAACTAGTTTGATGTCAGGAGAAATGTCTGTTACAGTTCCATATGGAAGTGTTATTGTTTGCTTCATGACCTGCTTGACATCCCTTTCAGAATATAACGGAACTCTGCCTTGGGCAGCAGCAACTTTGATTGCATCAAGCTGGATTAGATTCATCATTGGTAAAGTTGGTTCAGAACAATAGACAGGTCCCTTGTAGCCATATTTGAAAAGCGCAGGTAAGAATCCAGTATGATCAAGATGCGCATGACTGATTACAACTGCATCAAGTTCATCTAGTGTGATATTAGTCCAATCAAGTCTTGGATATGCTTCCTGTGCATTTCTGGTACCTGGGTTAACACCACAGTCTATCAAAATTTTGCTTTCATGTGTTGTCAAAAGCATGCATGATCTACCAACTTGGCTAAATCCACCCAAGGTAAGAAGAGAAACTTCGGCATCTTCTGAAAGTTTTGGTCTGAAAATTTCTTCGCCAACTTGTTTGAGGTGCTTACTTCTCTCCGAAGACGAAATCTTCAGGTTATAGTTTATGGTTTGTATTGTTTGTGATTGGTTGGCAGTAGCTTTTCTTATTCGCAGTCTCCAACCTGTCTTTTCAACAACATCAGCCATGTTGAATGTTTCAGTATTATACAGAAGCCAAGGTCGCTTTACTTCAAGTGTTACCTCACCTATTGCAGTATCAAAAAATGTGCTACGTAGATCTGCATCTTTTGGCATTAATTGAGTAAGAATCTGTCTTGCCTCTTCCTCAGATTTTCGGATAGATTCTTCTGTTCTTACCACAATTCTCTTTTTTATCACATTTACCATGTTTGAGATTACTTCGTTGTGTTCCATCAGATAACGAGGTTTTCTAGTATAGATTGCAATTCTTGGACCCTCATAATCTATCTTGGTAACATCGGCTTCTTTTGGAATACTTTGCAGTATTGTACCCATTATGTTTGTGGATGGCGATATTTCACGTTGTTGTTGTTTTCTTTGCAATTAAAATTCACTAAAGGGTAATGATGGCTTTCTTCTGCTCTTTTGTCAAGAGTTTATATCCATTCTTGTCTATAATTGCGACGTTTATTCCGTCACCAGTTCCAATGTTTCTAGTTATTGCAGCTTTTACAGCTCGTAAAGCAGTTACCTTGCCTTCTTCTACATCAAGTCCATCACGGTATTCATTTTCTAAAAGGCCGTATGCAACTGGAGAACCACTTCCTGTTGTCACAAAGGTTTTCTTTTCAAGGGAGCCAAACATGTCTATGTTGTATAGAGATGGTCCTTGTTTGTCATATCCTCCAACAAGTATGTCTGCGATAAATGGATAGTATCTGTTCTGGAAGAATATCAGTGAGGCAAGTTTTGCAATAGACTTTATCGGAAGATATTCTTGTTTTTCTATTCTGTGTATATTAGAATGATATCTTAGCATGTCAGTAACGTTTTGTGCATCTGCAACACCACCAGCAATTGTCATTCCTGCATGCTTGTCAATTTGCTGTATCTTCATGGTGTTGTTATTTGCTATGAAATAACCTGCACTTGCTCTCATGTCTGCACACAATACTACACCGTCGGTACAAGAAATTCCTACCGTAGTTGTTCCATGTAATGTGTGTTGTTCAACATAGTCTGACAAATAACATTCTCCTTAACTTAAGATACTTAGATTAGGAAAACACCCGTTTAAATAACTTTGTGTTGAGCAAAACGGGAGATAGATAAATAATGAGATTTCATCAAAAATCTATGCCTTCCCATGTAATGGAGCTTCCAAGAAAAATAGTCATTGGAGAAAATAACATTGGTGACATTGGAAAGTTCATATCTGATCTAGCTAATCCAAAAAAGGTTTCAGTTGTTTCTGGCGATCATGTAAAAAAACTAACATACAAAAAAGTTGCCAAGTCACTAGCTTCTTTTAAAATAAAAAACATCTGGCATACAAGTATAAGTAATGACGTAAAATCTGTGCAGAAAGTTCTAAATGAGATAAGGAAAGATCGTAGCGATCTAATAATAGGAATAGGTGGAGGAAGATCGGTTGATATTGCAAAAATGGCAGCAGTTACTTTGAAAAAATCTTTTGTCAGCATACCAACTTCAGCATCACATGATGGAATCGCAAGTCCATTTGTTTCTATACGTGGAGAAAAACCATATTCCATTATTGCAACAGCCCCCCTTGGAGTCTTTGTTGATATTAAGATCCTAAAGAAAGCACCAAAAAGACTTTTAGCTAGTGGATGTGGGGATTTGATGGCCAAAGTTACTGCAGTTAGAGATTGGGAGCTTGCAAGAGATAATGTTGGAGAATATTTTGGAACCTATGCTGCAAATCTTGCTTCAATGAGTGCAAAAATTATAATTGAAAATTCGAAGAATTTTAAAAAGAAACCAGATGTCAGAATGATAGTAGAAGCTTTGATAAGTTCTGGTGTTGCTGCTTGTATTGCTGGAAGTAGCAGACCCTGTTCTGGTGCAGAACATCTCTTTTCCCATGCTGTTGATTATCTAGAGTCTGGTGTTGGATTACATGGAGAAAAATGTGGTATAGGATCTATCTTGATTTCAAAACTACAAGGTCAAGACTGGAAAAAAATTGTTCAAATGCTAAAAAATGTAGGGGCACCAACTACTGCAAAGCAAATTGGTCTAAAACCAAAAATTCTTGCAAAAGCTCTCACTATTGCCCAATCACTCAGACCTGAACGATATACTATTTTAAACCAAGTAAAAATGACTGAAAAAAAAGCTATTGCATTAGCAAAAAGTACTGGTGTCTTGTAAATTTAAGCAGCCTTTGGTTGTACTGGTTTTTCTTCCGACTTTGCCTCAACGGGTTTGGCTTCTGGTTTTTCAGCTTTCTTGTTGTTGTACGTTTCAATATAGTTGATCTTTTCTAGATTGTTTACAAACTTGAAAATGTCATTTGCTATAATGCGTTTTATTGTACCTAGTCCTTCTGCCATAAGTATTTCATCTGGCACTGTAACACTAAGTTCTGAGCCTTTTACCTCAAATTTCAGCTTTGAATCATCAACAGGAATATTTCTCTTTAAGAGACCCATTATCTTTTCTTCGTCAGTGTTAAGAGATTTTATCACATTAACATCATAAAGTATTGTCTTTCCAGCAAATCTGTGATTGTAATCAACCTGAACTCTGCCAGAACCAATAAATCGAATAATTCCAGTTCTTTCATCAATTTCTATTGTATCACCAACTGAAACTTTTTCGGCGTCATCACCAAGTTTTCGAAGTGGAATCATGCGAACCTTGGCAGGATCTCTTGCTCCAAATCCCTTCTCTGGCGGTACCTCTACAGTTAGCTTGTCCCCAGCATTGGTGTTAAGTAATGCATCGTCCAATCCTTTGAGAACCCATGATTCTCCAACTGAAACTAGTCTTGGTTGATATCTTTTATTAGCGTCATGAATTGAATTTGTTTTGGCATCAGCTTCTCTAGTTGTTTCAAAAACTTCGTTGGTGTCTTTTACCTTTGCAGTGTAATCCACTAAAACTAGTGTGCCTTTTTGAAAAGTCAATGTAATCGGTGCTTGGAATTCCTTATATTAAGTTTAGAGATGGCAACATGTTCGGAATAAACCCATAAAATCCGTAAATTCGTAAACACCTTTTTTTAGTAAACACGAATTAGTAGATGAGAAAATATGACCATCCTTGTAAAAAAGAGAACAACAGAATCTTACTTAGAAAAGATAGATGCTGTATTCCCAAAGATTAAGCGAATTAAGAATTTTAATTATAGTAAGGTAGTACGAACAAAGTAAGTGTTTTACTATCTAAAGAAGTGCCAATCTGCGCTGTAACATGAACAGTGTAAGTTCCCGGCACAAAGTTGTCAGGAATCCTAAAGTTGTAAAAATAATATCCGCGATCATCTGTTAATCCTTCAAATGATTTAACAGTAATACCGTTGGAATCTAGAATTTGGGCAGTTATTTTGGCATTAGGAACAACTCCATAGTATTGATCGAAATTAGCTGCAGGATTTTGATCTGCGTAGAAAACTTTCACACTCATACCATATGCGTAATAAATTGAGATGCGGTTTGTTTGTTTTGCTATTAACAATATCTTTGGGGCACTAACATTGGTCGTAGTGCTTTGTGCGTTACTTGAAGCAGCAGATGTCTGATTCCCAGGAAGAGTTTTGGGTGGAGTTTGTGGTTGAGTTTGTTGCGGCGTTTTCGTTTGTTGTGAAGCCACATTGGAAACAATCAAAGCTACTTTTGCATTAAAAATTACCTTCATGGTCTCAGTTGCTGTTATTTTACCAGTGATTCTGTACACAGAACCGTTTTGGTTGCTGTCAATCAGTTTTCCAAATAAGTTAAGATGAATGGTATTGCCACTCGGGTCTTGGGCATCTCCTGATATGACCAAGTATTTACCATACTGAAGTATTGTGGTTTGCCATATCCCAGAATTCAGATAATTGTCATCTGCTATAGTGACAATCCCATTGTCTAATGTTGCAAGCAGGTTACTTCCAACCCTTCCACTCATCCCAATCTGTAAAGCTAAAGTAGAGTCATAGATAGCTTGTTTTCCCGCCAAGTAACCAGATGCCTGTATTAGATATTTTTTGTCAGGTGAAAAATCAGAATATGCGGGGGTAAAATGAAATGCAACAAAGAAAAAAGCAATCCCCAGTATTAAGAAAAGTAAACATGATTTCATGTAATATTTCAATCTCAACTTGCAATAAACCAGTTGATTTACTTAAAGTAACCTTCAATTAAGAATACAATATTATCATTATTCAGATTATTATAACGTGAGTTCCTAACTTAAAATTGTGCAATTACCCAAAATCTAGCCATGTCTAAAAAGGTCAAACGAATGATCTGGTCTTTCTAAGTTTCATTAATTTTCTGAAATTAAAAGTGCAAAATCTATAGTCCTGTCTATATCCCCTGACTAATAATGGAATCCATAGAATTTGAACCAATAACAAAATACGTTACGATAGTTTGAAGATGGAATCCATGGTTTAGACCCGTGTGAACACGAAAGAATCACTATGGGTTATTAAGTTAATATGAGCTTAAAGCGCTTTTAGTTTTTCTTCAGCTACTTTGAGTGATTCTGGATTTGTCTTGTATCCCATCATATCAAGAGTTGAGGAGATTGCAGAGATTGTTCTCATGACATGATATTTGTGAACTTCGCCCATACATCCTATTCGAAATACTTTTCCTTTTAATTCACCAAATCCACCTGCAACAAGGACTCGGAATTTTTCTGAAAGTGTTGATCTAAATGTTTTGTCTTCTAGTCCTTGAAGATAGTTTAGTGCTATTACAACAGTAGATCTTGCATCTTGTTTTGCAAATGGACTAAGACCCATTGAACTAAGTCCTGAATATAATGCATCAGAACAAACTCTATGTCTTTTTATTCTTGCTTCCATTCCTTCTTCTAGAATAATGTCAAGTGCTTCTCTGAATGCATAAAGTAGTGGGAGTGCTGGTGTAAATGGTGTCTCTTTGTTATCATCATAATATTTGAAATATCTTGCCAAGTTAAAGTAGAAAGTTGGAGGTGGATTTGCAATCATGTATTTTTTTGCTTTTGGACTAATTGATATTGGTGAAATTCCGGGAGGTGCAGCCATTGCCTTTTGTCCTGCTGCAACACAGACATCTATTGCCCATTTGTCTACAGGTAATTCTTCGCCACCAAGTATTGAAACGGCATCAACTACATAGTACGAGTCATTTCTTGAGGTAAGTTTTGAGATCTTGTCTAGGTATCTCACCTGTGTTCCTGTTGATGTCTCATTATAAACTACATAGAATGCCTTTACATCCTTGTTGTTATCAAAAGCCTCTTTTACTTGATCAAAGGTTGCATTTTCTCCAAAAGGAGTTGTAAGTCTGATGACATTTGCTCCTTGCCATTCGAGCATTGTAGCTAGTCTACTGCTAAATTCTCCGTTTACAGGAGTTATTACTTTGTCTCCTTTTTTTATTAGATTTACAACTGATGCCTCTACTGCACCAGTTCCTGATGCAGTTAATGCAACAATGTCATGTGAGGTCTGAAAGACCTTTTGTGTTTTTTCTATAACCTCAGTGTATAGCTTGACAAAATCTTTGCTCCTGTGATTTATTGTAGGAGTAAACATTGCACGGGTAACTCTTTCGGGAACGTTTGTTGGCCCCGGCAACATAACCAAATATTCCAAATAAATTCTCCAACCTTAACGATTAGGAACCGCTATTTATAATTACAGAATTTTTGAGAGCTTTCTTTCTGCGTCTATTTTTAATAGTACGTTTTTGGTTCCTTCTGGCACAAGTTCCATCCAGTTTTTTCCCATTGCTATCATTTCGCGAATGTTAGTTCCAGAGATCACTTCCCTTTGTAACATAGGTACTGGGATAACCTTGATTCCACGTTTTTGATAAAGTGTTGTTGTAAAATCATCATTTGAGAATACCACATCATACTTTGGTACAATTGAATCAACATGATATGTCCATTTTGCATGATCGTTAACGTCTGGAATGTAAAATATCTGAACTCTGTTTATGGTGGATTTATCTAAAGAAGACAGTATCATTTCCTTTCTTTCATCAGCAGAAAATGGATTTCTTTTTTCATTGTTTTTGTTTGAGCTGCCTATACCTATCCAAAGATTCTTTACTTGAGCTAGTCCAAAATTTATTGCTGCAAGGTGTCCTTTATGAAAAGGTTGGAACCTGCCAATTAATAGGCCATTCATATTAAAAATTGATTTTAATTCTTTAAAAAACTATCATTTGTTAGTCAATTTGTTTAATTAATTATATCGTGTGAATCGCTCAATGTTTCTATTTGTCATGAAATAACCTCCATCAGTTATTTACAAGATTATGACGTAGTTTATGATTTAATTGAGACTTCCATCTCTAACAAGATACGAAATCTAAAAGTCAAATCTGCACTTACATTTGCCTTTTCCTTATAGTAATTTCTGCAGTTATCACATTAAATCCAGCTCAAGCTGTAAATAAATTTCCGATGACTCTTACTTTCAATCCTCAGAGTGGCAACCCACCGTTAACAGTTAGTTTAAACCTTAATCTTGGTTCCACTACATCTAGAAGTGTTGAGTGGAATTTTGGAGATGGATCTACTCACGATATAGGAAACAAGTTAACAGTTACCCACATTTATAAAAAAAGTGGAAATTTTACTGGTACTGTAAGTGTAATTTCTAGTGACTATACTTCCCAATTTCAAACATTTAACGTCAATGTTAGAACAGCTTCAACTGCCATAAATAATCAAACAATTGTTAATCAACAAAATTCTACTGCTACAATAACTCCACTGGTAACAGTTAGTACAGATCATCGATCGTATAAGCTGGGTGACACTATTACCATAACGGGTTCAATTTCATACCCAACAAATAACAGAATAGTTTCTGTTACAGTTAGAGATTCATTAAAAAACTTAATTTCAGAAGATCAACTTTCTTTATCTTCTGGAGGAATTTTCATTGTAACGCTAAAAGCCAATGAACCCTTATGGAAAGAATCAGGAACTTATACTGTATTAGCCCAGTATGAAAATATCGTAACGGCTCAAACTAGATTTAATTTTACTGGGAATCCTTCTCCAGAACCTATCCCAGTCCCACAACCACCTGTTACACCCGTACAACCACCTCCTTCACCTGTACAGCCATCTGCTACACCTGTACAGCCATCTGCTACACCTGTACAGGCAAATGTTACCAATCACACAGATATTGTCATGTCTAAAGGTGCTGCCTCTGGAGAAGCTTGTGTTACTACACAGAACTGCTTTTCACCATCAGTATTTACTGCAAATGTTGAACAGTCAATAACATGGTATAACAATGACACAGTTTCCCACATTGTAGCAAGTGGAAACCCATTTGATAATGAGACTGGCACAATCTTTGATAGCGGCTTGATAAAATCTGGTGAAACATTTTCATTTAAATTCATAAATGCAGGAACGTACAGCTACTTTTGTCAAGTCCATCCGTGGATGACAGGAATGGTAACCGTAACAGCAGCTACTTCACCACCACCAACTACAAACAATACTGCAGTACCAGAATTTGGTCCAATTGCATCATTAGTTCTTGTAATTGCTGTAATTTTCCTTGTTGCACTTATGCGATATTCTAAGTTTAAGCTTACTAGATTATAATAATAAAGATTCATGATCTTTATTTGCCCATTCTAAAAATTCATTTTTTATCGTAACTATCATTTGTTAGTCAAATTGTTTAAGTATTCAGTCACTCATGACCATTTCTTCCTAATTTGTTTTATTATTTAGTTTGAATTTGGATTCAAGATTTTCTAGTCTCTGTGTAAAGTCAGATTCCATTTTTTTAACTTCTTGCAGAACGCTGTTTGTTGTTGAATCACTGAAGTATTTCGAACTTGTAACACCAATTACGACTAATATGATGGCAAGAGCCACATCCTCATAGATTTGTCTTAATCCCTCGTCATGAACAAACATGTCATCAAGAACAGTAAAGAATCCAAAAAATGTAGCAGATGCAATAATGATTGTTAAAGAAATAACCCTTTTCATTATATCATAATACCAATACAAAATATGTTTTAAAACATTGGTGTTGATTCTGGAATTACTAATAGATTAGTTTAATTTGGCTAATTGAAATTAAGATAAATAATTTGAAAATTTGATGTGTAACTTAGACGTATTTTATAATCAGTCTAAATCACTTTATGCAACATGTTTATTTTTGGCAGTAATTATCAAATTCTAAAAATCAATTGATCAGTTTATTACATAGGCGACAACGTAACAGATATGACAATTGAAGTTCAAAAATCCCCCACATGGCTGCGAATTCTTCAGTTTGTAACTGGGGGAATTGCTATTGCATTATCTGGATATGTCATTGCTAATCCAGTAACTACGGCGTGGTTTTTCCTTACATTTCTTGGCATATCTCTATTGGTAGTTGGAATCTCTAGCATACTAAACGGATTCTTCAATGGAACAGCTTCAAAAGGAACAAGGGCAATTGAGATAGTTATTGGAATTATTGCAATAATTGGTGGACTCTTTACTCTTGCACATCCAATTGCTGCATTAGCCACTCTTGTTTGGTTTACCTCGTTGTTTGTACTCATCTTTGGAGCTGGACTTGTTGCAACTGGAATAGCAAGACGTGATCAGGGCAAAGGAGCAAGGATTGCAAAAATCATAATCGGAATTATTGTTGTAGCACTATCAGGAATTTTATTGGCATATCCAGGACTGACAGTATCCGTGATGATAATCTTCTTGTCGATAAACTTGTTCATACAAGGAATAGATAGAATCATCTCAGGTGCAATAGGTCACAGAATAATTAGACGAGCTTGATTTTTTGAAACGATTCTTATTACTATTAGCATTGGTTTTGGTTACAAGTTTTCTAGCATCTAGTATGACAGCTTCTGCACAGTATATGCAATCCAATCATTGTACTGCAAGTAACCCTTGTGTTGCAATATGTGGGGATCATGTTTGTGCCCCAGGAGAACTTAACCAAATGCAAGCAAAATCTGCTCTAGCAATGAACAATGCAACAAATTCTACAACGCCTAGTACATCCACAGCATCAACTCCATCAACAGGAGTTATCGTGGGCGGAGTGGTGTCATACATGGATGTAGCTTCTGATGGAACCGCAGTCATAGTAAGGACAGGTCATCCATTAAGTGGACAACCATTGGCAATAGGATTAGCATTCAGAGATACTACCGAAAACTTTGTACAGCATCAAAATTATGCTATTACTGTTACACAAGATAACAGTATAGTATTGTCAAATCCAGCAGGGCATACACATTCTGGAACCGATAGTCTAACTACCAGTGCTCTTTCATCTAACAATCCAGTTGACATCACAGTAACTCTTAACGGAGAGGGATTGCCAGGAACGGATCCATCAACTTGGACAGGTGTTAAAGGAGAAGTTCTAAACTTTTCACAAGTTTTAGATGTACAAGCACCACCGCCAGCAGCACCAATTACAAATATGACAAATGCTACAAGTGCGCCAGTAGAAAATGCACCAGTACCTGAGTTTGGCGCAATTGCTGCTCTAATACTCGTGGTTGCTACTATATCCATAATTGTGATGTCAAAGACCAGATCAAAGATATCATTCTAAATTTGTTCTAGAAGGTTTTCATTTTATTTTGTAGGTTTGAATCAAATGAAATTCAAACTATCACAGGTGACGAGCCCGAAGGTTCACGCCAAAACAGTTTTAGCGCGTCCACCCAAATTTTTTTGATTTTTCATTTTAATTAACATCAAAGGAGTTTATCGACAATCAGTAAAAATAGTCTGCCCCCCTCGCATGAATGAAAATATGCTAGTTGTCGTAAAGGTTATGGTTTAGAATTTAGATCAAAAATGTTGTGAGTGAAGATCGTAGTAGTATATCTTGGAGAAAAGATTACTTCCTAAAAGAAAACGATTTTGTAGGTGGCATAGATCCTACATCTTCTTATCAAGCTGAATCTCATACTACACTTTCATATTTTTGTGAATTTGATGATAAAGAGACAAGTTCTAGATTTAAGAAGAAAATCAAGAACATACGAGTGGTTGCATTCTTCAATCCTTCTCTCTCATGGTTAAAGAAAGATGAAGTGTCTGCAAATAATATGAGTGATTTATTAAAACACGAACAAGGACATTTCGACGGAGCTGAAGAATTCGCACGCAAGTTACAAAAATATTTAGAAAAAGAATTTGTTGGCAAGACCATAACATGTGCTGGTGAAACAGAAACAGAACGGAGCGATTCTCTAAACAAAATACTTAAGAAAAAATCCCATAAAATTTCAGCTGATTTAGGTGTTTTTCATAGAACTTATGATAATGAAACAAATCATGGTCGTATATCTACAACACAGAAAGAATACAATAAACGATTTGATCTTTTACGAGAAGAATGACTCTCGAAGGTAAGAAAAATCATTACAATGTCAAACTCCTTCGTGGTTATGGCGTATCAATAAATCTCAAAAATAAAAAACTAGGAACCAAAAAATTTCGTTGCACTAGGTACCTGGATAAGAATTATGGTAGCAATTATGGTTATGGCCATTGTTATGTAAACAAGAACTTGACTAATTTTCTTATTTGATGTTCTACCAATCACACCGTCAATAAATAATGCACTTGTATAAATTGCTGACAAGAATACGTAACTACTTGAATTTTCATTGGCTTGTTGCGCTTGCTGTAATTCCAAGTTAGTCTTCTCTTTAAATTGCTGAGCTAATAATACATGTGTTCTGTTATACTCGGACATGGCAAACGGAGACGGTGGAGCATTTGGATTTTTCAAAGGATCTGTTTGAAGCCATGCATCTACTGCTACTTTCATCTCTGGGCTAAATCGATGATAATAGAAATTACTAAGGTTTTGTTCATCTCTAATTAATGCATTAGAGTACTGGGTAAATGTCATAACATCTATGGTAACATGCTGTTCTTGTATTAACTCCTCCTTTGCAGTCTGTAAAGTATCCGTGTTTACCTCTCGAAGTAGAAATGTTTGAGTTCCAAGCCATAGGTGAGCTTCGTAAGAACAGTAAGCAATACCAATCATGATAATCCCTAACATTATTATCGAACCTCCTCCGATCCAATTCCTTTTTGATTCTTCTTTATGGCTGATGTGTTTTTTCTCTAGGATCTTTTATTCATAGTTTTGGTTTGATTCATTTTCATTTTCTTTCTAATTTCTAAGACTTTGATTATCATTTAATCAAATCAATTATCTATGATCAAGATCTTTTAACTATTTTATGACTGGTTGCACTCGTAATAATTTCCATTCCAATTATGAATAGATTGATTGATAACAAAATAGTTATCAGTTTTATTGGTAAATCATGGTATTCAAAAAACGATCCTGTAAGAGCTGCAATAATGCCTGCCCCGATTATGATTTTGGGAATTCTAATTGCTTTTGATTTGCCACTTTGAGTAAATCCAGTCGCAATAAATCCAACACCCTGAATGATGAGAAATATGGAAATAAACCAAGCCAACTTGGATGATGTATCAGATATGTACGCATTAACAAAGAGTCCAACAACGATTCCACTAATTCCTATGCCTGTCTCGATTGTTCTTGTCATTTTAGAATCGCCTTTGCTTAAAATTCCTTTTAGTATGTTAACAATACCAATTACCAATACAGCTATTCCAGGATACGTGGCCCAAAACGGTGATACATTAGCGATATTAATAAAGCGATATCCAGAAAAACCAACGAGAATTCCTCCTATGATAAATTTTATAATTTTTATTCTTTTAGATTTTTGAATATTAGTTGTCATATCATTTTCCCAGTGTTAATGGATTTGACTAGTATTTCTAATTTTCATAATTGTTACTTATGATCAAGTTTTTATCATATTATATCTCATTCTCTGCACGACTCCAATACCAAAAGCAGAAAGAGCAGTGATTCTCCAAGGTGGAGGCTCACTTGGAGCATATGAGGTTGGGGCTTACAAGGCAGGATATCAATTCTTAAAATATAAAGACAAGAAAGAAGGAAATACCGAGAGACCATTATTTGACATTGTTGCAGGCACTTCTATTGGTGCAATAAATTCTGCAATTCTTACAAGTTATGTGATAGAAAACAAGACATGGGAAGGATCAGCTGAGAGACTAATTGATTTTTGGAATTATATTTCAACAGAATCTCTTCCGGATAAATTCGCTGATTACATGATGTCATGGTGGGAATATTGGAACAAATTTTTCATTGACGTTGCTAAAGGAGAAACTGCAAGGAGATACTATTCATCGAAGGAATTTGCTATGACAGGAGCACCCAATGTCTTTTCTCCACCTCGCCTAGAACCAGATAAGAAATTCTTTGATCCTCTTAATTCATGGTATAGGTATGACAATAAGCCGCTAAAAAAGAGTCTTGAAAGATTTGCAAGGTTTCCTATTGCTACTAGTCGTGAGGACAATCAACCCAGATTGCTTCTGGTTACGGTAGATGTAATGGAAAGCATGCCAGTAGTGTTTGATAGTTATGCAAAAGAAGGTGGTACTAGAGAATCAGGATATGGCAGATTAATTGTAGAGAAGGATGACAATAAGGGTTCTAGTGAAAACCAAAAAGTAATTGGATTTGAACATGTTATAAAATATCCTCAAGGAATAACCTCTGATCATGTTATTGCGAGTGCTGCAGTGCCCATAAATTTTGATTATAGTCAAATTGAAGCGGAGCGTTATGATCCTCAAACAAAGGGCTATAAAAAAGAGACACGCTATTTCTGGGATGGAGGTATTCTAGCTAATACTCCATTAATGCAAGTTGTTGTGGCTCAGCGACAATATTGGTACTTTGGAAAGAAAGTAAAGGATGCCGTGCCAAAGCTTAACATATTTCAAATAAATCTACACCCTGCACGAGTTAACAAGGTTCCTTTGGATCATGATGGTTCAGTGAATAGAAATTCCGATATATCTTTTGGTGATAGATCCAAAAGCGATGAGACCGTATTGTTATCTTGGCAGATGTATTCACAACTAGTAAAAGAGTTGATCCAGTTGGCAAAGGATCATGGCGCAACCCAGAAGATGATCGATGATCTACTTGACAGACCAATACCTGTCCAAGAGCGACTAGAGGGAGCAAGAGCAACAAAGTACCGTGATGGTGTTGAGGGAGCTTTCAACATGGGTGAAATAATTCGAATACAAAGAAAACACGATGATTATTCTATCTCAAATAAAATTTTTGATTTTTCTTCAAACACAATAAAACGTCTCTTACAGGACGGCTACAATGATACCGTTGATTCTCTCAAAGCACGTTTTGGAATAGAACAGGTAAAGGCGGCAGGTCTTGAAAATAAGAAAGAAAATAGTCCAGTCTAATCTGAACTTTATTCCAAATTAGTAAATTATACAACAAGTAATTCTATGTTTTTTTAATTGGAGAATTAAGATCTGTTGATGGATGGCGACTTTTAGATACCAGAAAATAGATCAACTTGAGAATGCCTTCTAGAATGCCGGTAAATGCTATAAAGATTGTCAATTCGAGTAGTATTATCGGAAAGTGTACTACTGAGCTAAGAAATTTATCATAATTTAAGACTGGATTTAGTAAAAGTGTAAAAAGTAAATTAAATGGCAAAAATTTCATAATGTCTTCAGCAAGGCTCTCGTTCCAATGTGCTGCTATTCTTGAAGCAGAAATAATGCCTACCATCATAAGTGCTAGGGTTCCAAAGCTAAGCGAGGTATTCAGGGCATACATGAAGAAGAAACAGACAACTACCCAACCATACATTATCATTGGGAAAATTACCAGATACTTTACAACATAAAGAATTTTTCTTCTTCCAGGCGAGATCTTGATTCCTTCTGCTGTGTACTTGTTTTTTGGCAGAAAGACTTCACGTTTACTTAGAACCTTACTGGTCTTCCAGATGAAATAACTAAATGCCAAAATCCCTATTGCCACAGGTATTACATCTTTGAATCTTACTCCGTGTTGATAATCCGAAACGACCTGCTCGAAGAGATTTTGTGACGATGTATTGTTAGTAGCATTAGGTAATATACTATATTGAACTGCATTTTGTTGACCATAGACCGCAAGAAATCCAGATATGGCAAAAAGGCTTGCAATAAATAATATGTAAATTTTGTTCATGCGATATATTTTTCTCACAGTTTAAAAATTTTGCAGAAAAAAATACCATTCAATTTGTCATGTTTTCCTGCATTATACCTCAAGCAACTAGCCCATGCTTAGACAAGAAGTTATGATTTTATTCTAAAAACCTATTTTACTTGAGTAAGGTACATCTTTTGGGCTGCAACTGTCAGATTTCCAAAACCAGCAAAGAGAAGACCATATGTTATCACAAGATCCACAATTTCCACGATGACAGGTGAGGTAGTAAGGAGCAGTTCTATAAAGTCAAAGACAAAGATAGCAATAGTGCATGCAAGAAATATCACGAAAGCTGTGATGAGATAATTCTTGGCATCATGGATTAGTTTTGTATATCTAGGATCTTCACTATCACCTTTAAAAGATCTAGTTAGAAATGTCGCACCAGTTAGAGATAGTGCAGTCATTGGTGCAGATACACCGATGTTCAAAAGATGATCAAACTCATTTATTTTTGCCCCAAGTCCAGTTTTCTCTAAACCAGAATTGGCATTGGTATCTTGAGCAGATGCAGAATAAAATCCCAGTCCGCTAGAAATTAAAAGTACAAAAATGATTGAGATTTTTTTATTTATTCCTAGATTTACTGTCATATTGATTTTATTCTATTACACTGCCATATATTGAAATTACTATAGATGTAATTGTTAACATTGGGAGGCAATCTAGATCTCTTAAATTTTCTACAAATCAATACTTATTTTTCAAAAAATTTTTCTGCAATATCTGAATTGAATGAAATTGATTCATTCATAATTTTCTAAAACATTTACATAAATTTTATTATCCACCCTACCAGTACTGGCTATATGTCAAAGATGGTTGAGTATAAGCCAGGAACACAGTTTCCTGGAGTCATTGGACGGACTTGGGACAAGTCTAGTCCGGCTTGGCCGGCACCTCTTCGTGCTAGACAAGGCGCGCCTAATGTTCTGTTTATCATTCTTGATGATGTAGGTTTTGGGCAACTGAGCTTTTTTGGTGGACTCGTCCAGACGCCAAACTTGGATGCCCTGGCAGCGAACGGCCTACGCTATAACAACATGCACACCACGGCGCTATGTTCGCCCACTCGAAGCTGCGTCATTACTGGACGCAATCATCACTCTAACGCAATGGCATGCATCACGGAAGGATCTACAGGTTATCCTGGTTACAACGCAAACATTCCATTCGAGAACGGCTTCCTGTCTGAAATACTATTACAAAAAGGCTACAACACATATGCCATAGGCAAATGGCATCTAACCCCTGCAGATCAAACATCAGCGGCCGGTTCCTACGAGCGCTGGCCACTTGGCCGCGGATTTGAACGCTACTACGGTTTCTTAGGTGGCGATACCCACCAGTACTATCCAGAGCTTATGTATGATAATCACAGGGTTGAACCGGAGAAAACACCAGAGCAAGGCTACCATCTAACACCTGACCTAGTCGATAAGGCGATAAGCTTTGTGGTCTCCGGCAAGCAAGTGGCTCCGAACAAGCCATTCTTCTTGTATTTCTGTCCAGGCACAGCGCATGCTCCACACCAGGTTCCAAAAGAATGGGCTGACAAGTACAAAGGCAAATTTGATGATGGCTGGGATGCCTATCGCGAGAAAGTGTTCGCTAATCAGAAGAAGATGGGCATCGTTCCCGCAAACGCTGAACTCTCCCGTCATGACCCAGATGTACAGGACTGGAATTCACTCAAGCCAGAGGAGAAGAAGCTATATGCTCGCATGATGGAGGTCTTTGCAGGCTTTATCACCCACTTTGACTATCACATCGGTCGACTGCTCGACTTCTTGAAGAGCATTGGTGAGTTTGAGAATACAATTATCATGGTTCTTTCGGACAATGGCGCCAGCTCAGAAGGCGGAACTACCGGCTCGGTCAACGAAAGCCGCTTTTTCAACAACGTGCCGGACTCGCTTGAGGATAACTTGAAGGCAATTGATGAGATCGGCGGACCCGAGCACTACAACCACTATCCATGGGGCTGGACTTTTGCTGGTAATACTCCCTTCCGCCGCTGGAAACGTGAAACCTACCGTGGGGGTGTCAGCGACCCATTTATCGTCCATTGGCCCAAGGGCATAAAGACAAAGGGCGAAATACGAACGCAGTACCTTCACGCTATCGACATGGTGCCAACCATCCTTGATGCATTAGGAATCGAATCCCCATCTACCATTAGGGGCGTTACTCAATCACCTATCCAAGGTGTTAGCTTTGCTCATACCTTCGATAATTCCAACGCGACCAGTAAACACATCACACAATACTTTGAGATGATGGGACATCGTTCCATCTACCACGATGGTTGGCGGGCTGTCTGCCCATGGCCTGGTCCATCCTTCACAGAGGCAGGCAAAGGGTTCGGCGTACCAATCACAGCCGACATGCTTACTGAGATGGATGCCAAGAATTGGGAGCTGTATCATGTGGCGGAGGATTTCCCTGAGAACCATAATGTTGCTGCAGAAAACAGACCAAAACTTATCGAAATGATAGCTTCGTGGTACGTCGAGGCTGGTAAGTACAATGTACTTCCAGTAGACGGTCGTGGAGTTGCGCGCATGATTGACGAGCGCCCGGTTATCGCAGTCGATCGTTCGAGCTACACCTACTATCCGGACTCGGAGCCAGTGCCAACTAATGCGGCTGTCAAAGTGCTTAATCGTTCGCACACCATAACCGCGGACGTCGATATCCCAAAGGGAGGAGCAAAGGGTGTAATGCTCATGCAAGGCGGCAACGATGGAGGATTCTCATTCTATATCAAAGACGACAAGTTACACTACGTTCACAACTATGTAGCGAAAACCCTCTATCACTTTGCGTCGACTGCATCGGTGCCAGAGGGCCGTCACAAACTCGTCTACCAGTTCCAGGTTACTGGCAAGCCTGACATGGCACACGGTAAAGGCACGCCCGGTAGAGGACAGATATTTATCGACGGAAAACAGGTAGGGGAGACAGAGATACCAGTGACTAATCCTATTGCCCAAGGTCTGGCTAGCACCTTAGTCTGTGGCGCGAATCCAGGTTCACCAGTCACTCCGGACTACAAACCACCATTCAAATTCACGGGTACTATCCACAGTGTCACCGTTGACGTGAGCGGAGAGATGTTAAGGGACCACGAGGCCGAACACCGCGCAATGATGGCGCGTCAGTAAGTGATAAGAACTGATTATTTCCAAATCTGAATTATCAAAAAAACTGCCGACTGCACCCGCTGTGCGTCCGACAAATGCGCCCCCAGCCTTTCATCTTCTAGCAAAACCGCGAGGTGCAATTTGTAACCTTGATTGCAAGTATTGCTTCTACCTCTCCAAAGAAGAACTCTACAAGGGCAGTAGTTTTCGGATGACCGATGAAATGCTGGAAACATACATCCGTCAATTGATCGAATCACATACAGCTCCGGAAGTGACTGTGGCATGGCAGGGTGGCGAACCAACCCTCATGGGTCTTGACTTTTTCATGCGATCTATTGTCTACGAGAAAAAGTATGCAAAACTGGGAATGAAAATCCAGAATACTATCCAGACGAATGGAACGTTGATCAATGATGAGTGGGCGGCCTTTTTCAAGGAAAACAATTTTCTAGTTGGACTAAGCATCGACGGACCCCGTGAGATGCATGACTTTTACAGGGTCGACAAGGAGGGAGAGCCCACATTTGATAATGTAATGCGAGGCTTGGGCTTTTTACAAAAGCATGGCGTCGAGTGGAATGCAATTACTACAATTCATCACGCTAATGCGGATCATCCCGTCGAAGTGTACCGTTTCCTCCGTGACGAATGTAAGGCAGAGTTCATCCAGTTCATTCCAATCGTTGAACGACTATCACCTGACAGTGACATGGTGACAGAGCGGTCTACAACTGCGGAACAATACGGCAAGTTTCTTGTGGGCGTCTTTGAAGAATGGGTGAAACGGGATATCGCCAAAGTGTACGTGCAAATGTTTGATGTCACTCTCGCGAATTGGCACGGTGAGCCATCCGGATTATGTGTCCATTCCAAAACCTGCGGAGGCGCCTTGGCAATTGAACATAACGGTGACCTGTATTCCTGCGACCATTTCGTTACGCCCCAAAACAAGCTGGGTAATATCAAAGAAAAACACATGCTCGAATTAGTCAGCTCAGATCAACAAGTGAAGTTTGGAAACGACAAGTTTGATACATTACCCAAATACTGCCGTGAATGCGAAGTTCGCTTCGCCTGCCACGGCGGCTGCCCGAAAGATCGATTCATCACAACACCTGACGGCGAACCTGGTCTAAACTACCTCTGCGCCGGCTTCAAGATTTTCTTCAACCACGTCGACAAACCCATGCGCATGATGAGCCAGTTGCTACAACACAATCGTGCGCCTTCAGAAATCATGCAGACATACGAGTGAAAAAGAATCCAAACACAAAGTGGTGATGGCTCTTACCCTGATGACGATGTGAATAGCAATGATTTCCATTGCAGTGTTCTTATCAGGCAAATCAGTGGAACGGAGTTCAGACGTTTAAATTGTATGAAGTAAACAACAACACACAATCTGCCGAGCTAAATCTTCAACAAGGACAGGCGGTAGTATTTGGGGTCGTAAGATTTACCATTTTGTTATTTTGCATATAGTTAAATTAATTCAAACCTTTCATGTATGTTCTAACTTTGTTTTTTGTTTACAGTTAAATCAAATTCTTTTTTGAGTATTGGTTTTTCTTCATTATTGGCATACACTTCAACTGTTATCTTAAAAGACATTTTATTGACCGGAATATTGTGTGGGGTTATTGTAATTTCCTGATCTCCTGTACTCCTATTTGGAAAATCCAAGGTAGGAAGTTGAAGCAAAGTCGTACTAATTGTCAAATATTGATTATTTTCATCATCAGTCTTTATTTTTAATACAATATTGTCAAATTTTTCCTTAAAGTTTTTAACATTAACTTTAATTGTTGCAGTTTTATCCGAGTTTATTTTTGATTTAGATAATTCTATTTTTTCAAAGGCCAGTCCTTTTTTACCAAATATTCCCAAGTGTTTTACCTCATTTCTTGAAATATTTTCTACTAAATAAAGCAACGGGATTTGGCAATCTGCTAGGATGGTAGATTCAGATTTAGACCATTACAACCAAACGTTGTTTGATCCTTTATCTCTGCTTGCCATTTTAGATGGAATTTGTACAACAATACATTTTCATCCAAATATGGGTCATAGTTTGTAACTTGACACTTTCCAAATTTCCATGTTTGCAGAGTATTATTATCACCGCTGATTACATCTATATTGACATTGAAGGGTTCTGGTTTTACTCCTGGATTAACATATTTACTTATCAATTTGTAGACAGCTCCCTTGTCTTTACTTGGTAATGATTGAAGATAAAATGATGCACCACCACTACTAAATGAACCAGAAGGATTTGTGTTTGAATTGGCAGATGTTGGTACATAATTTGAAAATGTCTCAAGAGTTTGTGTGGATATATCGGTACCTTCGAAACTAACTCTATATGAGACTGCACGTTCATCAACGGTTGGAATTATCGGTTTGATTTCATTTGAAAGATTATGATGAGACGATGTTACATTTTGCCAGCCCCGTTTAATCAAGTTTGATACGTGGTTGTCTTTTACACAAGCAACATTGTTGTTTGGTTGTCGCACCATGAGTTGAAAGCCCTCCTTGCATGCCAGTTTATCTTCTGATATCCCTATTGCCCTTTGGACTATTGGACCAATTATGTCAGTGGGCTGGACTTTAGGAATTATAGCGGCATCTACTCCTGAACATTGTACAGTACCATGTCCTCTAATTTCGGGTTTTATTGGGGGACCAAATTTTATATCGGAAATATTGTCATCAAGATATATCGAATAGTCAGAAGCATAACATTTTCCATAATTTACAACATACAATTTTGTTCCATCTCCTGTTATCAATTCTGCACTTACATCAAACAGGTCTGGTGGAACTCCTGGGTTGATGTATTTACTAACAAGGTAAACTACATCCTTATTGTTGAATTTGTTTGGCAAAGATTCTACTTGAAATTGTTGGTCTCCAAGTGTGTTAAACTCTTGTACAAGACCGGTAGTTTGTTTGCCAGTAAACTCGCTACTTGTTACATGAGCCACATATGCCATGGCCCTATTGTCGTCACTAGGAACGATCTGTTGCTGAAACAAATCTTCATGTCCGCCATCAAAATTTATTGAGAATCCTGAGCAGTGAAATGTTGCCTTGTCTTGTGTTTCAGAAATTGCCTTTTTACCACTCATGGAATAGAAAAGAAGATTGCTTGATAGATAGGTCTGATAGTCTGTAGCTTGGCACTTTGCGTATTGCCAAGTTTCTAGCACAGTACCATCTCCAGTGACTACTTCGATTGAGGCATCAAATGGCTCTGGTTTTAAAGTAGGATTGACATATCTACTGAGGAATTTGTAATAATCTACCTTGTCTTTACTTGGTAGCGATGCTATTGTAAACGATGTTGATTTTATTTGTGGATATGAGGTTGTACGAACATTACTTGCACTCAAATCAGGTTGAAAGAGAGCAAATGTATAGAATGGATGTGTTGTGCGAATCTCTCCACCAGAAAACTTGACAACAAATAGCTGTGCTCTATCGTAGTCATTTGGTACAAAGTTAATTGGTTGAATCAATGATGTGCTGTTTAGATTTGTTGTATCTTTCTTGGTTTCTAAAGATAATCCCGAACATTGAAAAAATATTTTATCCCTAATTTCTGGTTGGAATTTTTCTGTGAGCATGTTTACTATTAAAATAACTTGGTAGTAAGGCTCATACTTGGTAACATCACACTTGGTATACTTCCATGTCTGTATGACACTACCGTCTCCACTGGTAAGATCCACTGATGCATCAAATTGTTGTGGTGTAGAAGTAGGATTGATGTAGGTACTTATCAATTTGTAGACATCTCCCTTGTCTTTACTTGGTAGAGATTCGACATAGAATCTTGGTGTATCCCCAAAGGAATAATCAGGTAAATTGAAAGGAGAGTATTCTTTTGAAAATGGGGCAAATTTAAGAAATGTATAACTAAATGATTTTGTCAGACTACCTCCAGAAAAATGAATTGTAAAGACTTGAGCACGGTCTTTATCTGCTGGAACAGTTTGTTGTACTGTCATATTTTGAGTCGGGATTGTATTTTTGGGCATAAAATCGACTTGTAATCCGTTGCATTTTAAAAATGTCTTATCCCGTATCTCTGCTCCAGAAGATTGCTTAAATTTCCATATGGTAGTAATTTCTTGTCGGTATGTGCTATAATTTGTAACATCACATCGTGGATATTTCCAAGTCTGAAGTGTAGTACCATCTCCAGTAACCAAGTCTACAGAAACATCTACAGGCTGTTGAATTTCAGTAGGATTCAATTCATTTGTGACATATTGATAGAATAATTGCTTGTCCTTGCTTGGCAAAGACTCTAGTGAAAAGCTCTTGGAATTGCCCGAAATTGGGTTTGTTGGAATAGACAATGGAATATTATCCTGTATTCCCATTGGAGTGAACTTTGCAAATGTTTGATATGTTTGTCCTGTTTTAAATATGGAACTTGAAATCGTCACCACATATTTTTGGACGAGATCTTTTTTGTCTGGAACAGAACCAATTGTACCCTGAACAGATGACCAATCTGATGACGGATTGCGTAAATCAAAATTAACCTTAAAACCATCACAATTAAAATCCGTTCTATCCCTAATCTCGGATTTAAATTCCTTGATAAATGTTAATCTGATCGTGTTTTCAGATAAAAATGGAACATATCCTGTTACTTCGCATTTCGTATACTGGTAGGTTTGAAGAATATTTCCATCACCTGTGACAATATCTATATCTGCATTAAATGGCTGAGGCGTACCGGGCTTAATGTAATTTTTAATTATGGTATCATAGAACCATTTCTTGTCTTTACTAGGTAACGATTCTAAAGAAAATCCCGTGCTAAATTGTTGAGTGCCAGCTGGTTTAATAGGATTTGAAGTAATGGTTGGGTGAAATTTTGAAAATGTTGTAAAAGTTTGGGTTCCATTAGATGTACTCCAGAAATGAACAACATAATATTTTGCACGGTTTTGTTCATCAACAATTGGTTTTATTCCTGCTTTGTCAATTGCTTGATTGTATGCATTTAAGATCTCAGAAATGCTCGAATTACTATTTGTTTGTGGAGTAAGATAAGGTGTAAGTGGTATACCGTAATACTTGAGTATGCCAATGCCAAACCCTCCTTCTGAGAAATAATATGGGTCTAACTGAACACCTACGACAATTCCAGGAACTTGAGTTTCTGCATACGCTATAGGAATTAGAATTATAATTGCTACAGAAATAACAAGTAAAGACAGAATGATTCTTTTTTCTTTCATAAAAATAGATATCCCATCTTCATGTTTGTATTTTTTGATCTAGTCACGAGTATCATTTACAGGATTGTCTCTTGGAATCTCAAGTCCTACTAACGGAATAACGCCAACTCTTTTTGTATACTCTTCATAGTCTTTTATCACCCCATTGTTAGAGTGGCAGTATGAAATTTTACTACTAGCGAAAATGAATTATCATTATATGACATTGCCATTGATTTGCCCCTAGGTGCTTTCAATAATATTTTCACATCTGCTATGCCACCCGTATCGTAATCTCCGAAGATGCCAACGTTGGGTTGTACTTCAGCAAGTGTAATGGGTAGGGATATGCCAGTTATTGATTGTGTTCGTAAATCTACTTGATTAAGAGGTGGAGGAAGCGACGGGTCTGGGATTAGTTTCTGGATGCCGTTGCTTTGTAATTTTGCAAGTAATCCATTTGCATTTTCAAAGGTAAGTAAGCCATTATGGTTAAACATGAATGTAGTCAGATTTCCCGCAAGGTTCTGCATTGCTGGGGTGCCATCTGCGTCAGGATTTCCATTTCTGTCAAATGTCTGATAATACAGTGTATTGTTTCTGGGAGAAGTGCCCCACGTCCATGAATCTTCCTCAGTAGGATCTATGTTGAGTTGTGGGTCTATCAAATCCAGCTGAACTTCGGCACCACGTGGAAAATCAGGCCTATTACCTACTGGAGTTATAACACTTGACGGAATTCGGTCAAAAACAAGATTGACAAGCTGTGAACGGCCTGCTTTGTCATACTGTACTGTTACAGTTTGTGGGAATCCAGAAAAGTCGTATAGCTGTATGATAGGCCATAGACTTGTGTATACACTGCCAGCATTAAATCCGTTAATATTTGAGTTAAGAGTCTTGTTCTCTCTTACCACATGTTCCATCTGTTTAGCAGTTAATGTTCCAGGCGTATTGGTACATGCTGGAAGATTATCTTTGGTGAGGACACCGTTTGAGGTGTGATTGAATGAACCAAATCCACCTCTTGCAATGGTAAATCCTTTAGTTTCCCCGTAGTTGACACCAGCCTTTGGTGATGTTGTACTTGACGAATTACAGAATCCACCAAAGTTCAAGCCTTTTCCTGTAATTACAACGGTATTACCAGCAGCAATTGCTTGATCCCTATCTGCAAAGTAAGCATACCAGTTACCATCTGTTGCCTGTGCCATATGCAGTCTTTTACCGTTGATGGTTACTACAGGTTCACCATAGGCTTGATCTAATCTCTTAATATCAGGATCAATTACTATGACTTCGATAACCTGGGGACCTGCAAAATAGTTTTTAAAAAATGAATTTTCTGCTGATACAAATAAGTTTGGATTGGATGAAACATGTTTAGTAGGTTCAAACTCAGGAAGCAGTGGTTGCATGGCATATGCAGGAAACAAAAAATTCAAGATAAATGAAGAACTAACAACTAACATTACGATCTGTAATAAACCTGTAAATTTTCTCAACGAGTAATCCATATCAAGAGTCATTTATTTCATTAGCTGTACAAAAGGTAGAGACCATATCCTTGATCACACATGACATGGCTAGGTTCCATTCCAAAAGGTTTAGAGTTTTAGAAATACTCTAGTCTTCATAGTAACTGCTACCACACTAACAACAGCAATTACAAGAACCAATGATGCAATTGGACCAAATTCTGGTACGGTTGCATTATCTGTTGGTGCTTGTGGTGTTGTTGCTCGTTCCACTTGTTTAAAGTTAATCGCTTCACCTTTAACACCTGTCCACGTAGATGGATCTGTTCCAGGTAATCCGACACCGTTTAGCGTTATCTTTATGTCTACAGGATTAGCAGATGTCAGGGCGAAAGTAGTTTGAGTATCTATCCCAGTGTGAGTATGTCCATTTTGGTTTGATAATACGATAGCGTTATCTTGTGTAATAGTTATTGCATAGTTCTGATGTTGTATGAAGTTATTAGCAGCGTTCTTGAACGCTATTCCTAATGATAATGGTTGTCCGCTTATTGGATGGCTGGTTCTTATTATGACGACTGTGCCATCAGAAGCTGTAACCTTGTATGCCATCACGCCACCTACGACATTACCTGTAGTTTGAGGTACAGTTGTAGTGTTTTGCATATCAGAGTTTCTTTGTTCTGCAGAAAGATCTTGTTGCATCTTGTCATATTCTCCTGGAGCACATATATGATCTCCACATACCTGATCGGCACAAGGGTTAGATGTGGTACAAGGATTGTCCGTGAAAGACTGTTCTTGTGCTGAGGCTGCCATTATACCAGATACTAGAAAACTTGAAACCAAAACCAATGCTAATAGAATTCGTTTCATAAAAATTTTATCTCAATAACTACTTAATAAAACCTTCTTAACCGGCTTTCCAAATAAACCCATACAATGGAATTTTGAAAGTTATTGATATTATTTTACTAGATTTGATTTTGTGTTGTAGATTCTGTAGATAGTAAGAAACTCATACTGTTCATACAAACTCATAGACAGTATTAATCAATAAAGAGCTGATTTTTCGAATCGATACATTTGATGTTAATATTTTATTCAAATTTGATAAGTGTAACTTAGACATTTTATAATCTGTCTAAATCATTTCATCACATTTTTATTTGTAAAAACTATCATTAATTATACTGATAGATGATTCAATTGTTTATGGAACCACTAAGAATAGATGGGTCATACGGTGAAGGTGGAGGACAGATAATTAGAACTGCGGTAACACTTTCATCAATTACTGGAATACCAGTAGAAATTGAAAACATACGAAAGAGTAGAGATGTTTCTGGTTTGAGGCCACAACATATTACAGGAATTAAAATTCTTGCAAAAATTTGTAATGCCAAAGTAGATGGATTACATGTTGGATCAACTACACTTAGATTTTTTCCTTCCAAGATTAGTGATGCTATATTAAATGAAAATGTCGGAACTGCTGGAAGTATTCCATTAATTTTACAGGTTTTAATTCCCGCAGTATCTATTTCGAAAAAAAATTTGAAACTGTCAATAATGGGCGGAACTGATGTGATGTGGAGTCCAACAGGTAACTATACCAAATTTGTTTTGAAAGAAGCATATTCCAGAATAGGAATTAACTTTTCTATTGATATTAAAAGACGAGGATATTATCCAAGAGGTGGCGGACTAGTAGATGTACAGGTATTACCTAATGAAAAAATCAAACCTATTTCTCTACTAAAAAGAACTACAAAAAAAGTAAAGCTTCTTTGTTCATATTCCATGTTATCAAAAGAATCAATTGAAAATGAGGTAAATGAGGCCAAAAAAATTCTTGAAAGTAATGGTCTGTCTTGTAATTACGAGATAAGAGAAGAGCGTGCGTTGGACAAAGGATGTTCACTATTGGCTTTTGCACATGATGGTAGCTCAATTATTGGTTCTGATGCGATATATAACAAAGACATCAAAGGAATTGGACATATTGTAGCAACTAGGTTTTTAGAGTCGAATTTAGGAGTGGACCATTTTCTCTCAGACATGGTTGTGATTCCTTTGGCTTTGACTAGTGAGACCTCGGTCTTTAGAGTAAACAAAATTACAAAACACTTAGAGACAAACCTCTTTGTCACTTCAAAAATTACAAACTGCAAGTATGGGATAGGAAAGTTAGATGATGGTTTTGAAATCAGAATAAAAGGAAACTCAGATGCCGGAACGTAGTAGTGCCGCCATAAACAATATAGCTACAGAAACAAAGACCATAATTCTGCCAAGAAAAATTATTTTTGAACGAAGTTTTTGAACTATTTCGGGCAACATTTCTTTTGATCCAATCTTTTTCTCAATTTCAGTTCGAATTATTCTAACATGAATAGCAAACATAACAAGCAAAGAAATTACAAGAATTATTTTTATCACAAGTATTATTCCATAATTTGTAGAAAGCAAAAATTCTGGTTTGCTTAGAATGTTAGATGAGTTGTAAAGTCCAGTACCAATTAAAATTGCTAATGATGGAATTGCAATCTTGTTGAATTTTCTTCCAACCCGAATCATTATTGCTACTCTTTCTTCTACTGATTCTGAGATTGTCTTCAATAGCGGTGCCAAAACAATTCCAATGAAAATTGAGCCTCCTACCCATATGGAAGCAGAAACAAGATGTGCCCACATTAGTAGGGCATCCAAAATTGGCATTGTCAGTATATCCTATTATTACAAGTAATATCTATTCGGATTCTGAGAAGGTTTTTTAGTTCATTAGAAGTCGTACCTTTCAGATTTGATTACCAGAGGAAGGGCAGTGATTATAGGAGCTTTTATTGGTCTCGGTTTAATGATGCTATTTTTCAAATTCTATGCAGATAACTTTCAGCCAGACCTGCAAAAAGTAACTATTGAGCTTCAAAGTATAAAGTTAGTTGATGTAGACAAGATAAACAATCGAGCTCATCTTGAAGTATTGTTTAATGTGACAAATCCTACTACTATAACATCCACCATTCCTTCTATCAATTACGATTTGTTTGTAAATGGTAAGCATCTTGGAAGTGGTCATTATAGTACTGAGGACATTGCAATGGCCGGAAGAGCCCCATTATTTTCTGGCAGTACAGTGACATTCACCAATACGTTCGAACTTGTGGATACTGATCAAATTTCTAATGAATACAAAGATATCATAAATGGTCAGCCAGTTAGCTACAAGGTAACAGGTCAAGTAACTGTAGAGTCAGCATGGACTCTAATTACAAGAGATTTTGAATCTACATTTGGCTAGTTTAGGCCCCAGCTAGTCTTTGTTTTTGGTTTTATTTTAACAAAGGGCGCTTCTCCTTCTTTCCAAGGATTATCTCTTACCCATGAAAATTTTTTATAAAAAATTTCATACAACCGCTTGTATTCTGGCCCTTTTTCAATAATTTCTGTTATTCCCTGTACGATTACAGCTTTATGTTTTCCAGACATGTAAATGTCTACAGTTATTGCTATTTTGTTATTTTTTTGAAGATTAGAATATTTTTTTGTATCATAATCTGTTGCCAGATAGAAAAACCCATCTTCAAAATAATATGTGACTGGGATAACATGTGGTATGTTCTCATGAGAGGTTGCTATTCTAGATGCCTCATTATTTTGTAAAAACTCGATTTCCTTTTGAGTAAATTTGACCATGGCACTAGTCATAAAATTAAAGAATAAAAACAGATGGGCCGAGAGAGATTTGAACTCTCGACCACCGCCGTGTCAGGGCGGTATCCTAACCAACTAGACGATCGGCCCGTTAAAATACGACTCTTCTTGTAGGCGTTATTAACGTTTAATTTGAGAAAACAAGAATAATATGCATTGTTACTGGTGAGTGTTTTATGAATGAGGAATTCTCCCAAGATGAAAAAAATGGTTTTTACAAAGCAGTTTTTTCAAGACGTGATGTGAGATCTCATTTTATACCAGAGCCAATTGATGACAAGACTCTGTCTAAAATTCTAAATGCGGCACATCATGCACCATCTGTTGGTTTTTCACAGCCATGGAACTTTATTCTAATAAAAGATGTTGAGACTAGAAAGAAAGTAAAAGAGTCGTTTGATAACGAAAGAAAACGTTCTGCAGCTCTTGTAGAGGATCCAAAGAGAACAAAATATCTTTCCTTAAGGTTAGAAGGAATCTTGTCTTCAGCAGTAAATGTCTGTGTAACATATGATCCTACAAAGTTTGGCCCTTTTGTGATAGGAAGATCATGTATTCCTGAAACTGGAATTTACAGTGTATGTTGTGCGATACAAAATCTTTGGCTTGCCGCAAGAACAGAAGACATTGGACTTGGGTGGGTAAGCATACTTTCAAATGATGATCTAAAAAAAATTCTTGAAATACCAGAACATGTTGTTCCCATTGCATATTTGTGCCTTGGTCATGTTTCAAAGTTTGCAGAAATGCCAGATCTAGAAACAGCTGGTTGGCTTCCACGACTTGATTTGAAAGATGTTGTATTTTATGAGAAATGGAACAGTCTTGACGATCCAACTTGGAATCAAATCAGACAGATGATAGTTTCAAATCTTGATTACGCTTAAATTGTTAACAAGGCTGATTTTTTCTGTGGGCTCGTAGCGCAGAGTCTATTGACGCGCAACATGGATAGCGCAGTAGCCTCCTAAGTTACAGGTCGAGGGATCGAAGCCCTCCGAGCCCGCTTTATTAATCTATTAGATGAAACTGTGAAACTTTCTTAGGTTGTAGTTGGAGCAGTCATAGAGTAAACTGTTTTGAAGATGTCAACAGTGTAATCTCCCTGAAAAACATTAATCACATTATTACCATCTACAGATTTAATTCTAAAATAATGTTCGTATGAACCGTCACTTTTCACATCTACTTGGGCAAAATAAACTGGTTTACCATTTTGATAAATCTGAACTACTACTGGATATCCTGGTACAGCGTCTGTAACTTTGCCCCAAACACAACCAAAAGGAAGTTTGTTATCAGCTGGAATGTGCATGTAAACTATTGATCTTTCTAATTGAATGTTGTCAGTGGCAATTAATTTTGGATCCCATTGGATACCTTGTGATACAGAGTTCAGGCTTGGTATTAATAGTAAAAAGATTCCTACTGCTATACCAAGTACATATTTCATAAATTCCCTTTTGAAAAAGTTACATATTAAGATGACGCATAACTAGTCTGTATCAATTGGTACCAGAAGAGAAACTAAATGATGGATGTCGTTGTAATTGTCATTTTGGTGGAGCAGTAAGCTGCCCAGGCTGTAAAGAAAATCACGGAACGCACAGCTGTCCACATTGTAAATAGTTATTTTCTCTTTGAGCTTTCTTTTGCTGCAAGTGCCTTTAGATTTGCAAGCTCTGTCTTGAGGGATTCTATTTGTACAAGGGTATGCAGGTTAGCAATCTCATTTTTTAGGTTTTCAATCTCACTGTCTTTATTTTTTACGGTGTTTCGTAGCTCATCTAACTCTGCACCAAGTTCGACTTTGGCTTGTTTGATTTGGTTTGAAGTTACCTGTACTGTTTGTTGATGATTACTGGTGCTGACTAGCTTTTTTTTTTCTTCGTGACCATAGCCGCCCTTTGTAATATAGTCAGCACTCTTTTGGGCTAACCAACATATTGCAGCAAGAAACCATGCGGCTGCTATGAACACTATGATAGCAAAGTGTGTTGCTTCAGGAAGCACAAAATATAGCCCTGTTAGAGCAGAAGCCAGACAAGTAACTACTATGGTAGGAATGTGCCCCATAATTTTATCACAAGATTCCTAGAATATAACAGTAATGGAAATTATCAGAACTAAAATGCATATTATAAAAAGGAAAGATTTTGCTAGTCACTACTAGTATCTTTATCGCCTGAACCAAGTTTTGGAACCTCAGACTGCAAAATCTGAATTTTTTGTAGAAGCTCATTTCGTAGATCTCGTGCTACTCGCCTTACCGTTGGTCTTGGAACGCCAAGCTCTTCTACCACTTTGGTATAGATATCTTGTTTATCTGTAAGACCCTTGTCAAGCAACGAGTTTATGGCTTGTTTAATATTTGTGCTTTGAGTAGAGCGATTCACGTTTTGTATTTTTCAGATCTTCTATATAAGACTGTTACTATCGTTTTTGAAGTATTAATTAGATATTTAAAAAATGAAAAAATTTTGATTACATAAAAAGATTTTTCCTTAGTTACAATAAGATTGAATCCAGGTATATGATTATCAAAAGATAATACGTTGTGCTTTATCTATTGTTGGGTTGATTGATTTTGAAAATCAAAAGTCTTGGATTTTTTTGATTCATTTTTGTGATAATTAGATAATTTGGTATAATTTCTTCAGGATTAGCAGTGACCTGTATATTTACAATAGCACAAACATCTTAACATAAACAATTGTGAAGAAAGGTTCTTATGATTAAATGACCCAGTTTGAAGAAAATGCCCAAGGTTGCAATAGAGACGAATTTTGGTAAGATGGTTTTTGAGCTTTTACCAGATCTTGCACCTGAGACAGTAAGAAATTTCACAAAACTTGCAAAAAGCTCCTTCTATGATGGAACATTATTTCACAGGATTATTCCAGGATTCATGATTCAAGGCGGAGATCCCAATACCAAAAAACCAGATAAAAGTAAGTGGGGTACGGGTGGTCCTGGTCATACTATCAAAGCCGAATTTAGTTCCAAATCACATCTTCGTGGAATAGTCTCTATGGCTCGCGCAATGGATCCTAATAGTGCTGGCTCACAATTTTTTATAGTTACAACAGATAGTACTTTTCTTGATAAACAGTATACCGTCTTTGGCAGAGTGACAGAAGGTATGAATGTAGCAGACAAAATAGTAAATTTGCCACGAGACAAAAATGATTGCCCACATCAGGAAGCAAAAATGCTTCATGTGACAATATCAGAATAGGGATAATGAATTTGCGAAAATTACTTTCAATTTTAATAATGTCTTTGATGCTTTTATCAGTGTCACAAGTTTTTGGTCAGGAATTAACAATGGGACAAAAACCAGTGGAAGACATTAAAATTGCACTTGATGAAAGTGGAACAGCTCATGTGACACATTTTGTTAAAGGTAATAGTTTAGCAGCAATTCAAGTAATTACAGTAAAAGGAAACATGACAAACTTTTCTGTAACAGATCAAAATGCCAGTTCTGTACAATATTTCAGTGTATCTACAGCTCAAAAATCAATCTTGCTTCCTCCCACATCAAGAAATATGACTCTAATCAAATATGATCTAACAAATGTCGTATCTCAAATTAATGGTGTTTGGGAATGGAATTATACAGAACCATCAGATGCAGGTTATACAGACTTTTACTTCCCAAAAGGAATGGACATGATTTGGGCCAATGATAGACCAGTTTATCTTGGTGATAAAGGACTTCGACAGCACGGCAATGGTTTTGCTTTGGACTATATTATCAATGAACCAGTGACTTTACAAAATGTACAATGGCAAAATAGTAATTTCATAGTAGGTATACGAACTCTTTCAGATTTGGGCCCTCATACATTTGATCAATCAGCAAAAGCCTATGCATTTGACATCAATAAACCACATTCCTTTACAACGGTAATAATGCCACAGAAACTTTTATGGGGACCATATCAAGGAAAGCTTAACGGTAACGGCACTTTAACCAACACATTTCACAATAATGGAACTCATGCTTGGATTGGATTTCACCCATCCAAATCTGGTACAATTCAGTTAACGGGCACAACTGCAATTCCTGAATTTCCATTGTTTGTGCCGTTGGTCATAGGAATAAGTGTTGTAATTGCATTACAATTCAGAAACCGTTTGAATTTCAACTAGATTATTAGGTGTATTCTATAAATGGATTTTATGCAATGTGGTTGTCATTGTATAAAGTGTGGAAGTACTGATCTAAAATCAGAACAGATAGGAGAGATCGAAAGTGATGGGTATTTTGATATGCATCACACATGTAGAAAATGTAATGTTCATTTTGATCACTTGGAAGGAGATGTATTTGATTTCTGCAAAGTTTGTGGTTACAAGTTCTAGCTGAACTGTACTATTATCTTGTTTGAGTAATAGCTACGCTTTTCTCGCATGTCTTTTTGTATTTCTTTTTTTAATGCCATACTTGCTAGTACCTTCGAAACATCTAGTGGTACGGCAGCCCAACCATATTCACGAAGTTGTGCTACAACCTCTGAAACTGTTCTTGGTTGCTCAAAAAAAGAATCCCGTGCCAGTATGTGTATTTTGCTTCTTATCTGATTCCTATCAATAGAAATTGGTTGAACGAATTCAGGTTCATGAATTTCAGCATCTTCAAGCGAGCTTAGATAATTTGTTTTTGGTTCATTGTTTAATACTTCACTTAGGATTTCTACTTGTGCGTTTGTTCTTTGTTCTTCTGTTTGATTTCGTGCTACAAACCTAGAAAGATTGTATATGACTTCGTCAATGCTTTTATTGTCTACGTAAAAGTCCTTAGATTCTACTTCTATCTCATTTTCACCGAATTTTAGTCTAATTTTGGCCATTCGTATCAGTCCATTTGAGTATTTTCATTTATTCTACTAGCTCTAAGTAGCTTAGAAAACAGATCAAAATTTTTACACAAATTATTTGGTTTTTTTTCCTATGTGTGCTAAAAAGGAATTTTTTGGTCGAGATAGTATGCAAAAGAATTCTAAGGTAATCATGATAGTAGCAATAATAGGCGCAGTTGGTGCTTTTGGTTACATTCAGTATGTTTCTGTAACTCATCTTCATGTATCTATAGTAGACAGCAAGATTGTAGAGAGAACTAATGATGGCACACTTTACAACATGCAGCTTGAATTTAAGAATCCATCACTAATGATTCTAAATGTAGGAAAAACTGACTTTGTCATATCTGTTGAAGGTCAAGATCTTGGTAGCGGTACACTAGAACCGTCTACAATACCTGCTATGGGAAATACTGTTGAAAAGGCACCATTTCTAGCGGATAATGCAATTCTTGATAAATATAACAAAAATGATAACGTCCCATCTGTAAAATTGACTGGAACAACAAAATATAATTTCCTTGTTGCTTCAATTAATATTCCCTTTACATACTATCCTACACAAGATGAAGCTAGCGCATTTATACACGGTACGTAAATCAGCAAAATATGCTGACAGTTTTTGGTTCTGTTGCATTAGATACTATAAGGACGCCTTCAAAAATTCTAAAAAACGTACTTGGGGGTGCTGCCACTTATGCAGCAATCTCAGCCAGTTTTTTTGTAAAACCTGGACTTATTGCAGTAATAGGTAAAGACTTTCCAAAAAGATATCATAGTATTTTAAACAAATTTGTTGATTTAAAAGGCGTAGTATGTGCAAATGGAAAAACATTCAGATATGATGGAAGTTATGACGAGACGCTAAGCTTTAGAACTACAAATAAGACAGAACTTAATGTTCTTGGGGGCTTTAGGCCCATCGTCCCAGAAAAGTACAGAAAATCAGAATTTGTTTATCTTGCAAATAACGATCCTGCACAGAATACTAAAATCATAAAAGAGTTTGACAGAGTCAAGTTTTCAATGTGTGATACTATTGATTTTTGGATCTCCAGTAAAAGAAATGATGTCATAAAAATGATGAGTGTAGTAGATTCTGTTGTAATAAATGATGAAGAAGCAAAGCTTCTGACTAAAACTCACAACCTCATAACATGTGCTAAAAAGATCATGGAGTGGGGAACAAAATATGTAATTATCAAAAAAGGTGAGCATGGTTCTCTACTTTTTTATGATGACATAGTTTTCCCATCATCTGCGTTTTCAATGGAAGATATTGTGGATCCTACAGGAGCAGGTGACTCGTTTGCAGGTGGCATGATCGGATACATGGCAAGCAAGAATAGCACGAAAATCTCAACTATTCGTGAGGCTGCAGTCTATGGAAACATCATGGGATCATTTGCTGTAGAAAAATATGGAGTGTATGGTTTAACAAATCTGAAAAAATCACAAGTTCAGAAGAGATTCAAAAAATACAGGAATATGGTTAGATTCTAACAAAGGTTATAGATATCAAATTAAAATCAAACTTATGGAAGATAGGCTAGGAACAATATTCAAGTTACAAAAGAATTTGGAAAAAATGATGAGCCTAGATAGATATCCAAAGGATGTAGAAGGAAAAATTTCTGTTCTTTGTACAGCCATAGTTCATGAAGCAATAGAATTACAAAGAACTACAAACTGGAAGTGGTGGAAAAAACCAACTACTTTTGATCAAGCCGCTGCTCGTGAGGAGCTCATAGACATATGGCACTTTGTTATACAAGCTTCTCTTGAATTGAATATGACACCTGATGATATCTTAAATGAGTATCAAAAGAAAAATAAAATTAATCAAGAACGACAGAAAAACGGTTATTAGATTTTTACTGTAGCATTAATTGAAAGCTTAATTTTGGAAATACTTGTTTCGCCAATTTCATCAATAAGTTTTACCTGATTTTGAAATTTAAGAACTTCTGATTTTGTTATAGACAGTATAGGATCAGGACTGGATGAACCAATTATTCTTCCCTGATTGTTTACTCCATTTTTATAGAGATTAAGAAGCGAATGTCCTGGTCTATGTCCAGGTGTATCTTTTCCACAAAGTAGAATTGTTTCTAAATTTTTATTTGATATTACATACCTAACCAATGAATCAATTCCTTTGTTCTCAGAAAATAGTCTTCCTACGAGGGCAACTTTTGACAGCAAATTAGAATTGGAAATTTCTTTTAGCAGATTCATGCTTGAAAGGGTACAAATTGCAAGTGAAGATTTTGGATTTCCAAAAAACACTTCCTCGTTTATTGGAAGAATAATTTTGCATATTTCGCCAGCTAGGTTTTCTATTAAATTCATGTCTTGACAGCTTTATGCATAGTCTTTGATATGTATTCAAGATTTTGTGTACTTACTAGTGGATGAACTGGTAAGCTTAAAACGCTAGAGGCAGCCCAGTCTGTTACACCAAGGTTTTGTTTTGTATTATAAAATGGAGTCTTGTGTACAGGAATTGAATAGTAAGCTGCTGCACCAATTCCCTCAGAGTTTAGTTTTTTCATTATTTTGTTTCTATTTTTAATGGCAATTGTAAAAAGATACCAATTAACCTTCTCATCTTTTCTTTCATGTGGAATTACAATGTCCAAATCAGATAAAAGTTCAGTAAGAATCCTAGCATTCTTTTGTCTTTTCTTTAGGAAGCTCCCTAGTTTTTTCATCTGTATTTTTGCTATTGCCGCATTAGTTTCAGGTAGTCTCAAGTTTAAACCAAGAATTCTTGTATCATAACCATGTAGCATACCATGGTTCCTTATTTTGCGCAATTTTTCAAAAAGATTTTTATCATTAGTAACGATTGCTCCACCTTCACCTGATGTCATTACCTTTGCTGCATACAAGCTAAAGCACCCAAGTTTAGAAAATGTACCTGAGTGTTTCCCCTTGTAAGTTGTACCAAGTGATTGTGCGGCATCCTCAATTATTTCTAAATTGTATTTGTTTGCTACCTCAGACAGCTCATTCATGTAGGCCATATTTCCATACAAATGAACAGGGATTATTGCCTTGGATTTTTTTGTAATTTTTTTTCTCAAATCACCAGGATCCATAGTATAATTTTCTTTTAATATATCAACAAAAACAGGTTTTGCTCCAACCGATACTACAGAATTTGCCGTTGCAACAAATGTAAATGATGGAAGAAGTACCTCATCTCCTTGTTTAATGTCAAGTGAATATAGTGCTGCTTGCAGTGCGGCAGTACCAGAGTTTACTGCTACTGCATATTTTGATTTAACAAATGAAGAAAGAAGCTTTTCAAATTCTTGTACTCTTTTACCGCCCGAGTTTGCTGCAGATGTAAGAGAGTTTTCCACTAGTACAGCTCTTACTTCATTGATTTCTTCTTTGCCGATTATTGGTATATTTATCGGGATTTTCAACTGCAGAAATTATGATTATAAATACTATAATAAACCTCTGGAATTTATTCAAAACCAATTTTTATATTTCAGTTGAAAATAATTGGAGTTGAATGAAAGTGCATTTGCAGGAAAATGAAGCCGGATACAGGATATTTCTGTACATTTTCTACGCTTGTGCCATAATAATGGCATCTATCACCGCATTTGGAATCTATGCTATGTTTGAAGAATGGTCAACTAAAGGCACGTATGTATTGGGAGAGGTTCTTGTAAAAACTGAATTTCCTACTAGTCATTTTGCTAAACTGACAACTTGGTTATTTTTTTCTACTATAGTGGGATGGTACTGCGTAACAAGAATAGGATGGAAGAAAACTACTAGCATTCCATCATGGAGATTGTCCCTTCTTCAGTTGATGTTAGTGGGATTTTCTACAATTTGTCTTTATGAAGCAATTTATAATTTTGTAGTTCTTAATGCACAAATTACTGCAGGTATTGTGGGTGGGAAGGTACCGGACATAGATTTGTTAACTATTGCATATCCTGATCCAAATAGACCTTGGAATCTAATCTTTGCAACAAAGATGTTCCTTGCGGGTTTTATAATAAGCGCACATGCACTCTATCTTAGTACCAGACCAAGAAAACAACATCACGAACTTGATGCGTAACTTTATAGGGTTACAAAGGAAAATTTGACTCGCGTTGGATGTTACAGACAAAATAGCACTTGTGACAAAAGATCCTACTGAAGAAGTAGTAACCAATGAGGAACTTGAAAATCTTTTCAAGACAAATTCACATCCAAAGCACTACGTTGGATTAGAAATTTCTGGATTCTTACATATTGGAAGTCTCATACTAACCGGTTTTAAGATCAATGATTTTATCAAGGCAGGAGTTGAATCTACCGTTTTCTTAGCTGATTGGCATACTTTTATCAATAATAAGCTTGGAGGCGATTGGAAAAAAATTAGAAGTGTTTCTAAATACTATGCAGATGCTTTCAAGCTTTTTTGTCCTGGTGTAAAAATAATTCAAGGTTCTGAGCTTTATGAGTCAAGAAAGGAGTATTGGTTAGATTTAGTAAAATTTGCAAAACATATGTCACTTGAACGTGCTATGAGATCACTTACAATCATGGGAAGAACAGAAAAAGAAAAAATAGACTTGGGTCAGCTACTTTATCCCCCTATGCAAGCTGTTGACATACATGCCATGGATCTTGACATTGTTCATGCAGGCATGGATCAAAGAAAAATTCATATGCTTGTGAGAGAAATTTTTCCAAAAATGAAATGGAAAGTTCCTGTAGCTGTTCACCATCACATTCTTCCAGGTTTATCAGAACCACAAATTAGTGGTACTGAAGATTCTAGCTTTACTAGTACTAAAATGAGCAAATCAAAATCAGGATCAGGAATTTTTATTCATGACTCTGATGATGAGATAAAATCAAAATTCAAAAAAGCTTGGTGCCCCGAAGGGATCGTTGAAAATAATCCGCTTTTAGAGATTTCAAGATATTTGATTTTCCATGAATTTAAGGAAGTTACTGTTGAGAGGCCCTCAAAGTTTGGTGGAAATATAACATTTACCAGCTATCAACAACTAGAAAAAGAATTTGCAGGAAAGAAATTACATCCTTCTGACCTTAAAGAAACAGTTTCCAAATACATCATAGAGATTATCAAACCTATTCGTCAGAACCTTGTTTTAAACGAAGATCTTTCTAATGCAATAAAACAAACTACCTAAGTTGTGGTCTTACTTTTTCTGAAAATAATGAGAGCATTTCAAGAGAGTTTGAAAGTCCTATAAAATTCACAATAAAGTAACGTATACCAATGTCTATGTATTGTTTAAGATAATCAATTACATCTTCCGGAGTGCCAAGTGCTATACTATCTTTTGAGCGTGTAACAAATTCTGCTATGGATTCATTTTTCTTTTTTAGTTTAGATATGATTTGTTTAACATCATCGTTATCTTTTCCAACCAGAACTCTTAACAAAACAGAATTTTCAATTTCGTTATTATCACGCTTGATTTTTTTACATTGTGTTTTGAGCAGCTCAATTTTATTTTGTAGAATTTCTGGAGTTCCAAATGGATGATTATATCGTGTAGCGTGTTCTGCTACCACTGCCATGAGTTTTTGACCAGCACCTCCCACCATTATTGAAGGATATGGCTTTTGCAACGGCTTTGGACTACATATTGCATTTTTTATGGAATAATGTTTTCCATTAAAGGTTGATTTTTCCTTTTGCCACATTTTTTTAATTATAGATATGGATTCATCAAGTTGTTCTATCCTTATTGACGCCTTGTCAAAATGATACCCATATGATTTGTATTCGTACTCAAACCATCCAGCGCCAATACCAAACTCTAGTCTTCCATTGCTTATTGCGTCTAAGGTAGAAGACATTTTTGCCAAAAGAGCAGGAGAGCGATACGAGTTACAAGTTACCACTTGACCAATTCTAATCTTCGATGTAATACCTGCAATTGCAGAAAGGAGTGTATAGGCTTCAAAAAATGGCATGGTTCTCTTGTCTCCATAATATGGAATGAAATGATCATAGACATAACCCGCATTGTATCCAAGTTGTTCAGCCTTTAATGCAACAGATTTTGAAAAAAGAAATTGATCATAAGCGTTGTTATCAGGAAATTCGTCTAGCCATCCTTGTGGTAGTGTGAGACCCACTTGGATTGATTTCATGCTAGTTTCTGTTTTTTTGTGGATCTATTATGTTGTACTTTGATGTATATCCACGAGGGTTGATCATCAAGTCTTGGTATCTGTATGTAGAAGAGTTTCCGACTATTACAGTACTAATCATACCAAGCTGATCAGCATGATTTTCAAGGTTTTCTAGATCTGTTAGAACTATTGTTTGTGATTCTCTAAATGCTCCTTTTACTATTGCAACTGGAGTAGTTGGAGATCTATATTTTAACAAAATTTTTCGTGTGTCCTGTAGTTGATGAATTCTTTTTTTGCTAGATGGATTGTAGATAACTATAACATAATCTCCTTGCGCAGCTGCTTCTACTCTTTTTACTATTATTTCCCATGGAACTAACAAATCACTCATGCTTACAACCGCAAAATCTGTCATAAGTGGAGAACCGACAAGAGCAGCGCAAGAGTTGAGCGAAGATACTCCTGGTACTATTTCAACATACAATCCATTTTTTCTGTCCCATCCTTCTTCTGCGAGTACTTCATAGATGAGACCAGCCATTCCATAAATTCCTGGATCTCCACTAGAAACAAGGGAGACTATCTTTCCTGATTTAGCAAGATCAATGCATTGATGGGCTCTTTCTACCTCTTGAGTCATAGCATATCTGTGAACTTCCTTTCCAGCAATAAGATCCTCTACCAAGTTGACATAGGTTTCATATCCAACAATGGTATTACTTTCTTGGATCACTTGTTTTGCACGAAAAGTCATGTGATCGTGATGACCAGGACCAACTCCTACAATGTATAATTTTCCAGTCATGCTACAATAAACCGCTGTTTAAGGAAATTTATCCGTTTTCATAAAAAAAGAACCAGTTTTACTGAAATGGATCTATGAATGGACAATTCAGTATGTAATCAGTATCTAAAACTTTTGCAGGTTGTACTGTTATGTCTCCTGTTGATTTCTTTGTATTAATATCCTCCATGTTTTCAAGAAGTTTTGCCTGAGCTGGATTGTTCCAAGAAACCAGAGATATCTTGCATAGAGGTCCATATGTATCATATCCTGGAGATGCGCCACTAATTCCTGGTTGGAAACCAAAAGGTCCCGATCCAATTATCCCGTTTGTAAATTGAAAGAAGTCTATGAATGTAGAATTCAGTGAGGTAAGTGATGGTGTGTTTGTTATGCCCATCATTTTAGCGGGTCCTTCTGGTGTGGCATCAGTTACAATATAGTAAATGGTTTTACCATCTGGTCCCCATGATCTGTGAGCTATAAAGGTAACAACCATGTTATTGGTATTGATATCAAGAATCTGTCCTCCTTCAAACGGTTTTTGTTCTAGATTTTTATCTCCTCGAACTGACATTTGACCACCTGGCCACATGATCTGTGGCATGTTTATGATTACTCCAATATCGGTAAGCTTTACTTTGCCTGTCATGTTTGCATCAAGAATTTTTTTTTCAGAATCTAAAATTTCTGTGGCATTGTCTGCATTCCAAATTACGTGTATTACAGATCTAAGCGGAGTGTATTTATCTTGTGCAGGAGTACTTGAAAAGACATCGTTTTGAAATCCGTTAGTTCCATTACCCATAACTCCATTATCAAAGAGATAGACTTTGCCTAATGATTCTTTTGGAAGGTTGCTTAGGGTTGGTGAGTTTCCAACTTTCCATTTTTGCTTTTCAGAGATTAAAGTGACGCTTTTTTTATCGTTAGTGTCAGTTATGATATAGTAAACAGGACTAGTGTTAAAGAATCCCAAATGTAGTGGAATTTTTGCAGTAACACTTGCACTTGATAATTTTAGTGAAGATTGTGTTATTGCAGAGTTTGTATAATGTTGCATTGCTTCAGGTGTTTGTCCTCGTATCCACCCATCAACACTGATAGTTGTAGTAAATGCGACAGAGTTTGTAGAATGTAACCCGACTGCTGCTCCTGTGAAGTCATAAGAGCCTGCATTTGTACCAAGGTCCACTACAGTTTCAGCAAAAATGGTGTTTCCATCAACTGTCCATGTAGGCTGACCTTTTGCATCAGCTTTGTCTATTTGATGCAAAATGATGACTTGTACTGGTTCACTTGCAGTATATGTTAATGAGCCGCTATACAAAGTTCCATTATTAGGAGATAAAATAATTGCCATCTGTTCACTATCATGCCCCTGACCTAGATCTTGTGATGAAGTCAATGTTTGTGTGAATTGAATTTTTTTTATCATTCCTGCATTAGCGTATTGATTTGAAAGTAATGGTATAGAAAGTATAACAGCAGAAACAGCAAAAATTGCAATCAAAAGAATGTATTTGTTCATAAAGTCTGAATCATTGTTTTACATAAATGCCTTTTCTAAGGCTTAATTCTCATTTTTGAACTACTTTTATTGAAATTAATTTATTTTTGCAAGTTCAAATTCATCATGTAGTGCCTGTACTGCCGTATTACAATCAGCGTCTTTTACTACAAATGCCAAATTAAGTTCAGAAGAGCCCTGTGCAATCATCACAACATTGACTCTTTTTTTTGCAACAGCAGCAAAGACTTTTGAGGCAACACCAACGATTCCCCTCATACCGGATCCGATTAGTGCAATTATTGCGACATCAACTGTCACATCCACTTTTTTTATTATTTTACCTAACAAATTCATTTCAAGTGCATTAACAGCTTTGTCTAGATCATTCTTTTTTACGATGATCGATATGCTTGATTCTGATGGGCTTTGTGAGATCATCATAACGTTGACTCCAGCTTTGGCAAGTGTAGAAAATATTGTAGCAGCAGTTCCAGGTGCGCCAACCATGCTCCCTCCTCTAACATCTATGAGTGCAGTGTGTCGTATTGCACTAACACATTTTACTGTTTTTTGCGCATCAGCTTTTGGGGTAGCAGTTACAAATGTTCCAGAATGTTTAATATTAAATGTACTTCTTATTCTAAGTGGGATTTTTTTTGCAACTAACGGTTCTAGAGCTCTTGGATGAATGTATTTTGCACCAAAGAGTGCCATCTCCATAGCTTCAATGTAAGAAACCTCCTTTAGGACCTTTGCGTTCTTCACAATTTTTGGATCAGTTGTCATTAAACCATCTACATCACTCATGAGCCAGACTTCATCAGCCTTTATACTAGAAGCTATGATTGTTGCGGTATAATCTGAGCCACCTCTTCCAAAAGTGGTGATGTTTCCATGCTGATCAGCTCCTGCAAATCCCCCAATGACGGGTAATGTCTTTTTTTCCAAGAATGCGTCAATTGTATGAGAAACATGTAATCTTGTTGTATCCATGAGGGGTTTTGCTTCGCCAAAATTCGAATCAGTTACTATTCCTGCATCTTTTCCAGTAAGGGCTACTGCTTTGGCGCCTAAATCATTTAGAGCAGCTGCGACTAGATTGATAGATAATCTTTCACCAAATGAGATCAGGTAGTCAGAAGAACGAGGAGTCACTTCTCCAAGTAAAAGCATTCCATGCAATAATTCTTGTAGTTCAGAAAGATCTGTTGTCATCTTGTTTACTAAATCTTTTCTTATCTTAGGATTTTTGACGCATGCATTTGAAATTTGCATATGATTTTTAATTATTTTTTTTGCAAGATTATTTGCAGCATCCTTGTTTCTATTTTGAATTAGGGTTGTTATTCTTATCAAATCATCTGTGACACCAGTAATTGCAGAAAAGACACAAACTATCTTGTGTTGTTTTGATAGTGAATTAATAAAATTAGCAACGTGTCTAATGTTTCCAGCAGAAGAAATTGATGTTCCACCAAACTTCAGTACTAGTTTCAATTCAGTAATACCTGTCTTAATTGTCCTTAAATGCTTTAACTTTCTACCCTAGGTGCCAAATAGAAATGAATCCTACCTATGTTTGCTACTTTGAATTCTAGTCTTAGTGGCATCTTGGTAGAATATTCGCAAATCACTGTACCTGCAACAGTTCCAACAGCTTTTACAATACTGTTAAGATATTCCAAACTATAGGTAGCTGTACTTTCTTCTTTTACCTCAATTTCAGGCATTTCTGCCATTCCCTTTTCTAGTGTTATTACTGCCTCTCCAGAATCACCTCTTCCAGAAAATTCAGCTTTGGATGCAGTTGCGCTAATTGAAAGATATTCTGAGACAACTTGGATATCACCTAGAATTTTGTCAAATTCTGCTGAGGTAACTCCAATTCTTGCATTGTATGAGATTTTTGGAAGAGGAGTGTCTGTCGCAGAACTCTCAATTAGTCTCATTTTGTATTTTTTATTTTTTCCTATTGTAACAAGCAATAGGTTTTCTTCAGATATACTGACTTCAATACTGTCTTTTTTATCAGCTCTTTTTATCAGCTTAGAAAATTCATCAATTCTTACACCAAATTTGACATCATTATCACATTCATATTTTTCAAATGCAGAATTAGGCCATGCAATATCTATTAGTGCAACATGTGATGGGTCCATGCCTCTAAATGCTATTCCTTCTCCTGTTGCTTCAAAGGTAGCTTCTTCTACTAACGTAGAAATTGCAGAGATTACTGCTTTCCATTCATCCGATCCACTAGTTTTTGCAGAAAATACCAAACTTAATCAGATGTCTAGCATCTTCAAGTTAAACGTTATGCGTAGTTACGCCACGTATAGCTACATTTAACACAGCGATAAAACTGAGTTGTTGGTTCATCTGCGCTTCTAGTTTGTAACATCCACCACACTGCTTCTGTGTTCCCACATTTTTCACAGTCAATTTTTATAACAGGTAATGTTGGCGTTTTTTCGTTTTCATCTAAAACATTAATGGTAGAGCTACTCTCTCCTTTTACTTGCTTTCTTTCTTTTCCGCCTTTTTCAGTGTAACCACATTTTTGACAAATAAAAGAGTCAGAGATATCTTGCTTTAAGCGCACCTCACACTTGGGGCAAAATTTCATTTAAACACCTTTTAATTTAGAATGTACTACTTTTTTTAGTTCTTCCGTATATTGAATTGCAGTTTTTGCTGCCTTTTCTATTTCTTTTAATGGATTTCCTTTTGATGTGTTTACACGCATCCAATATTCTCTAGTAAGTGGATGCTTCATTATTACACCTGCAAATTCTATACTGGATTCCTTGAGAAGTTCATGTTGCACTATGTATAATGTGCCAATATCAGATTTTGATATGGTTAATGAAACTTCCTTTGGAGAAGATTTTGTTATCTTTGCATCCATGTAGATAAAAAAAATACTTATTGAGGATATAAACCATTACGGTTAATTGTCTACTGAAAAGACCTTCATCACTGATGTGGAACTAGAGAATTCAAATGATAAATTTAGAGTCAATGAAAACATCACAATAAATGTAAAATTTGCTGTAATGGGTGCGTTTCGAGAAGCTTTTAATGAAAAAAACTGGGAAAGAGCCTACAATAAACATGACAATACGTTTAAGCTAAAATACGGAGTCAAACTCTACACGGGTGGACTACGAAAACGTGAGATAGGAAAACCAGTAGACACCTACAGAAAGGCCGCGTTATTTTGGACACGTAACCCTAAACTCACCCAAATGGCAGAAAAAAAGATATGGGTCCAGATAGCAAAAAATTTCGAACCATTTATTCCAAAAAGTCTGGCAGAGGCACAAGAATTGCTTCTTAATTTTAATGAAAAAATTGAATTCAAAGCATCTGATCTTGGTAATGGAAAACACAAGGTTGGTGCAGAGGTTTTTGTTTCTTGGCTAAAACATGACTATATTGATACATTTAATGAAAAATCACATTCTAAAGAAATAGAGATCGAGATTACCAAATAGGATATAAATGGAATTATTAGAGTTAGGTCATGGCAAAATTTGATGGACTTAGAGGACAAGAACTGCTTGAAGTAGAAGAAAAAAATGGCGAAATAACTTTGATCTTCAAGGATAACAGATTTTTGTTTATCAAACTTGAAAATGGGAAAATGGTAACTACTTCCATACCAGAATAGTTACTTGTGAACAAATTTGTGATAAAGACCTACTGCTATTTCTTGCGATTCAGATTGTATGGAGCCTGGTCTTTCTTTACGTACTTTTTCAATTGCATTTTTAGCAGACAAGTTATGGTATTTTATTAAATAACAAGCTAACATAGTTCCCGTTCTACCAATTCCAGCTGCACAGTGAACCATAATAGGTTCATCATTTTTGATCCGTTCTTGAATAAAATCAACAGTCTGATCTATTTTATCCGTATCTGGTGCAGAAAGATCTTCTGTAGGTACATGAAGATAGTTGATATCTTTAATCCATGACTCTGGAAGAGGATTTTCTGTCATTGTGATAATGGATTTCACACCTTGTTTTCTAACCCATTCAAGCTCAGCTATAGATGTTGGCATTCCACTTCCTGCAAGTTTATTGTTAATTAACCAGCCAAAGTTAGTTGGTTTTTTTGTTATCTTACCATGTACACGACGCCATAAGTTACCGGGTTTGCTCAATAATTATGATTAAATTTTTCCATATATTTAGACAACGTGGTATAGCGTATCCTAGTATAGTTTTAAGAAAAAGAAGTTAATTGTCGGACGACCTATTCTACTAGTTCAGTCCAACCTTTGACGAATACAGAGTTTCTGTATAATGGTACTGGTTGACCTACTGTAAAGTCCATTGGTCTCATCCAGAAGATTGCTTTTGTTGGGCAAACTCCTATACATGCACCATCTGAGATGCATCTTTCTGGATAAAAGACAAATGCTTTACCCCTCTTCCAGCCTTCTACTGGTTTTACTCTTAGTACGTCTGGGCCTAGTGATGTACAGATCTCTACGCAGAGTGCACATCCTATACACATTTGTTCGCCTATATCGGGTATTATTCCAACTGGCATATTCAGTATTAATTCGCTAACGGATCTTAATATAACTTGCTCAAAAAAACTAAGTTATAACGGCGTTTGAGAATTTTATAACATTGTTAAAATTTTATTTGAGATTAATAGCTTATTCTAAAAATTTAGAATGAGCAGATGTATTACATTCGATCGACGTTTTTTTATAATTTAATTTTATTTTAAAATCATGGCAAACAAAGTTCATTGTGCACATATTCTAGTTGAAAAGCTAAGTCTTGCTCAAGAATTAAAAACAAAAATTGCTAAAGGCGAAAGCTTTGCAAACCTTGCTAAGGAATATTCAATTGATGGTTCAAAAAAACGAGGTGGAGATCTTGGATATTTTGGTAGAGGTATGATGGTGACAGAATTTGAAAAAGCTGCATTTTCTCTAGAAAAAGGTCAAGTTTCAGATATAGTAAAAACCCAGTTCGGATACCACATAATAAAAAGATTGGATTAAAGCGGGATTGAATCTGCTGGAATGATAGATTTCTCTTTTTTATCTAAAAAATTTAAAATTATTCCTTGATCATTTTTTTCAAGTAAAATCTTCTCCCCATTTTTTGCTTCTATCAAACGTTTTCCGGTAGGAGAAAGTATCCATCCTTCTTCTTTTTTGAACCTAACCATGCTAGTTATGACAACATAGGAATTAGTACTATATGCCATACTTGCTATTAACATCACATATGAAGCGACAATCTTGCCAATTTCCTTTTTTTTGTTTAATATATTAAAAAGTCCATTAAGAGAATCAATTATCACCACAGATTTTTTAGTGCTCAAATCTACCAAGATTTTTGCCAGTGTTTTATTGAGTACGTCAAAAGTAGGACAGAATAAAGTAAGGTTTTGAGAAGTTTTAATCAAACCAGATTCTACATATCCGCTATACAATAAGTCAAGATCCAAGTATAGAACATCTAGTTTTAGATCCTCTACAAGTTTTGCAATAAAACCAGCTTTAAGAAATGGATCAGAATACAAAACTGAATTTATTTTATTTTGTGCAAGTATGTGTTGTAAATTCAAAATAATTTCAGCCTTTGGAGCATTATCATGATTTTTAAACAATGCTGTACCTAGATAGATCGTAATATAATAATGAATTTGGATTATGACGTTTCTCAAGATTTTCCGTATAAAGATACGATCTATCTAAACAACGCATCAACCTCACTGATGCCGATTTCGAGCATAAAGGCGATGACTGATTTTCTTGTAAGCTATAATGAAATGGGACCGGATTCAAAAAAAGCAGACAGTTATGTTACAGAAAGACTATTCCTTGCAAGAAAAGCAATTTCATATTTAATAAAATGTAAACCAGATGAAGTAATCTTCACTCAAAGTACTACAGATGGAGTTAACATGGTTGCTAGTGGTCTAAAATTAAAACAGACATCAAATATTATAATTCGTGATTCAAATCATGAACATCCAGCAAATCATTATCCGTGGGTACGTTTAGCTGAAAAGATAACGGTAAAAAATTTGAAAGTCAACAATGTTGGTTATTTTGAACTTGAAGAGTTAAGAAAAATAATTGATGACAAGACCAGTCTTGTTGTACTAAGTCATGCTCTCTTCAATACAGGTGCAATTTTGCCTGTAGAACAAATTGGAAACATCCTAGATGAAAAAAATATTCCATATTTTATAGATGCAGCTCAAACAGTTGGTTGTCTTGAAGATGTTGATGTAAATAAAATCAAGTGCAATTTTATGTCTTTTAATGGTTCAAAGTGGCTTTGTGGTCCGATGGGAACTGGAATATTTTTCTGTAAAAAGGAATCAAGTGAGATGTTAGAACCACTTCAGGTGGGTGGAGAGTCAGCCATATTTCATGAAGGAAAGATTGCCTACAAGGAGATGCCAGCAAAATTCCAAGCTGGATTTCGTAATTGGGCTGGGATAGCTGGCCTTGAGGCATCTATTGTCTATTTGTTAAGATTAGGTATTGAGAATGTTAGAAAAAAGAACATCAAACTTGCCAACATACTGCGTGAAGAGCTATCAAGAATTCCAGGCGTTATTTTGTATGGACCTGATGAACCAGAAAAAAGAACAAGTATTGTCTCTTTTTCACTTTTAAACCAAGACCCAAAAATTATTGTAGAAAGACTTGAAAAACAAAATATGATTCTTGTAGTGCGAGAAATCTTTACTCAAAAAGTGATCAGAGCTTCAATGCATTTTTTTAATACAGAAGTTCAAATCCTGAAGGTCATTGATGCAATCAAAAAAAGTTAGTTTATTGTTCTTGTTCTTCAATAACCATCATTGTTAAGGTTGAATACACTTTGTCTATTTTTCTAATTTTATTTGTTATGATATTTCGTAAAAGATCCATATTGTCTGCTGTTATTTTTACAATTATATCATACACACCGTATACCCCTTGGACTTCGTATCGAATAGATTTCCCCTCCTTATCCAGTATTTCTTTAATTTTCTGAATGATTTCTACATCAGAGCCTAAATCAGAATTTAGTAAGATATAGGTTGTAGGCATAAAGTAATTCTCGTTTCACAATATTTAACCTTTGACTACCAGATATCAAAATTGATTAGTTACACTGATAAAACAAATTATAATGCCACTAGATCTTACACTAGAAATTTCTACACATCTTCCAAGTTCTCCCGGATCACCACGACCTCGATTTATTTCATGGGCTACAAGTAAAGATGATGGTTATAATCTTGAACTTATTTTTTTAAGTTCACATTCAGGTACCCATATTGATGCGCCATTTCATTTTATAAAAAATGGTCTAACGATTGATAAAATTCCACTAGGAAGACTAGTCACTGATGCAATTTTATGTAAAATAAAAAAAGGACCAAATGAGGCAATCACAAAACAAGACATTGTTGAGTTTGAGAACAAACATGGTAAATTACAGCCAAATTCAACTCTAATTTTTGCTACAGGTTGGCACAAGAATCTACTAAAAAAATATTATTTTACAAAAAATCCAGGAATCTCTGTTTCTGCAGCAAGATATTTAGTAAAAAAGAAAATCAGTTTGGTAGGAATAGATTCGCCAAGTATTGATTTGGGGCCAGATTCAAGATTTTTGGTCCATCATAAACTTTTAAACAAAGGTATTTTAGTTTTAGAAAATTTATGCAACTTGGAAAAAATTTCAGGAATACATTTTAAGTTGGTTGTTTTGCCTTTAAAGTTAAAGGGAGCTACAGGATCACCTGTCAGAGCTATAGCTCTTTAGAAAACAAATTGAAATCTATTTCGTTTATAATTTTCTGCTAATTTTCCAGTTATAGGAATTTTATTTCCACAAAATTTGCAGTTATTATTTTCGTCCATATTCCAACCTTGAATATCAAAACCATATCTTTTGACAACTATGTTGTTGCATTGAGAACAGTACGTATGCTCTAGTGGATGACCTGGTACATTTCCAAGATATACATATGTGAGTCCTTCTTTTTTTGCAATTTCGTAGTGTTTTTCAAGTGTCTTGATTGGGGTTGATTCATATTCCATCATTTTATAATCCGGGTGGAATCGTAAGAAATGAATTGGCATTTCAGGCCCAAATTCATCATAAATGAACTTACAAAGCTTGGTTGCATATTCTAAATTATCTCCAACCTTTGGAACTATTAAATCAGTTATTTCTACATGAATTTTGGTTTTATCTCTAATTTCTTTTAGAGTATCAAAGATTGGTTTTGGATCAGGAACTCCGATGTATTTTCTAGTGAAATCGGGTTCAGCATTACCCTTAAAGTCAACAGTAATACAATCAAGAAATTCATCCATCATTTTTATTGTTTGTGGCGTATCGTAACCATTTGAGACAAAAATATTGAAAAGGCCTTTTTTTCTTGCAATAACCCCACAATCGCGTGCAAACTCGATGAAGATAGATGGTTGGTTATAGGTATAGGCTATTCCATCAGCGCCATATCTTAGAGCTTGATCTACTACTTGTTGAGGAGTCATTTCGGTGCCTTCTATTTTTCTTCGTTGGCTGATGTCATAGTTTTGACAATATTTGCATAACCAATTACAGCCAGTAGTAGCTATGGAATAGATACTAGTTCCAGGTCTGTAATGAATAACTGGTTTTTTTTCTATAGGATCAACATGACCAGAAATTACTTTGCCGTAAACAAATAACTCGAGTTTTCCGCCTTTGTTTCCTCTAACACCACAAAGGCCAATCTGTCCGTTACCAATTTCACAGTATCTAGCACATGCTGTGCAACGAACCTTATCGTTTGGTATCTTTTCATAAAGTATTGCTTCTTTGGACGTCATTATTTACTACTTGAAATTATCATATAAGCTATATCATGTCACTGCATGCATAGAGGTTCTTTCTGGTCTTAGCTTTTTAATCGCATGTAGTAAATCTTCTTGCGTAATTTTTATTGATTTAACTGATTTCTCTTTGTTATTTACGTATCGCTTTATTGCAGTTATTGCTGCTCTACTACAAACACCCTCAATTTCTGCTCCGCTAAATCCTTCTGTCATTTCCACAAGTTTTGTCAAATTCACATCTTCTGCTAGTGGTTTTTTCTTGATATGAATCTTAAAGACATTTTCACGTCCTTTTGAATCTGGTAATGGTACTTCAATTATTCTATCAAATCTTCCAGGTCTCAATAAGGCAGGATCAACAATGTCTACTCTGTTGGTAGCACCAATCACTAGCACATTATGCAATTCTTCAAGACCATCAATTTCTGTTAGAATTTGTGAAACTACTCTTTCGGTAACATGCGAATCTGAACTTCCAGAACCTCTGGCAGGTGCTATTGCGTCTATTTCATCTAAGAATATTATGCATGGGGCAGCCTGTCTTGCTTTTCTGAAAATCTCACGCACTCCTTTTTCAGATTCTCCTACCCATTTTGATAAAAGCTCTGGGCCTTTAATGCTGATAAAATTAGACTCTGTAGTATGTGCAAGTGCTTTTGCAATCAATGTTTTTCCTGTACCTGATGGACCATGTAATAAAATTCCTTTTGGAGAAGTAACTCCCGTATACTCAAATGCCTCTTTGTGTTTTAGTGGCCATTCAACAGCTTCGTGTAATTCTTCCTTAAGTGACTCTAATCCTCCAACGTCATCCCATGTGACATTTGGAACTTGAACTAGTACTTCTCTTAATGCAGATGGTCTTACTTCTTTTAATGCATCTTTAAAGTCATCATCAGTAATCACAATTTTTTGTAAAATTTTCGCTGGAATTTTTTCTTCTTCAAGATCTAATTCAGGTAAGATTCTTCGTAATGATCTCATTGCTGCTTCTTTTGCAAGCATTTCTAAATCGGCACCAACAAATCCATGTGTTACTTTTGCAATTTGATCTAAGTTGACTTTGTCATTAAGAGGCATACCACGTGTATGAATATCCAAGATTTCTTTTCTGCCTGCTTCATCTGGTATTCCAATCTCAATTTCACGATCAAATCTTCCTGGTCTTCTTATTGCAGGATCAAGCGAATCTGGCCTATTTGTTGCTGCAATAACAATGACCTTACCTCTTGATTTCATTCCATCCATCAAAGTCAATAATTGTGAAACTACTCTTTTTTCTACTTCGCCAGTAACTTCTTCTCTTTTTGGGGCTATCGAATCAATTTCATCAATGAATATTATGCTTGGAGCACCTTCTTCAGCTTGTTTGAAGATATCGCGTAGTCTCTCTTCGCTTTCTCCGTAGTATTTTCCAATAATTTCTGGTCCACTAAGTGAAATAAAATGAGAGTTTGTTTCTCCAGCTACTGCTTTTGCTAAAAGTGTCTTTCCTGTACCAGGAGGACCATACAATAATACTCCTTTTGGTGCTTCCACACCTAATTTTTCAAATAATTCTGGATGTCTCATTGGAAGCTCTACCATTTCACGTATCTTTTGAACTTCTTTCTTTAATCCCCCTAACTCATCATACGTAATTCGTGGGATACTGTGATCAATTGCCTTAGTCATGCTGCCTAACTTAAATTTAGTTTGTTCAGTTATTATGACAGGTTTTGCAGATGGGGTAGTACCTGTTACAATCAATTGAGTTCTTGCGCCAAGATGTGTCATTACAATAAGTGTATCTCCATTTGTTAAAACATGACCATCATAGTTTGCTTGCATATAATCTTGTAATCCTTCTTCGCTTAATTTTTCAATGGGGGATAGAACTACTTGTTGTGCTTCTTTTGCATCTACTTTTTTGACAGATACTTTGTCATTTATGCCAGCATTAATGTTATGTCGTGTTAATCCATCAATCTTTATGATTCCTGTACCATAATCTTCTGGAGAACCAGACCATAACTTTACATGACTTTTTCTATTACCAATAATTTCTAAAATTTGGCCAGTTTCCCAATTATTATCCTCAACAATTTTTGGATCTACTAAGGCAATGCCCTTGCCTACGTGGCGTTGTGAAATTTCTGCAATTTTTAATATTATTTCGCTCATAATTTATTCACCATAAAAAATGGGGTGGATTTATTCAACCTCCACAGTTTTTCCTTTTGGTTTTTCGTCTTCTTTCAGTTTGAATCGTACTTCAAGAATTCCGTTAGCATATGTTGCCTTTACAGAATCCTCGTCTACCTTTTGTCTTATAGGTACTTTAGCACTATATTTTTTCTCACCATGTTCTGCATCAAGATTTACCGTGTGTCCTTCAACTACGATCTTGATGTCTTTCTTTTCTACACCTGGCATTTCAGCTACAAGTTTCAGAACCTTTTCTTTGTCATCAACTAGAACGTCAACAAAAGGTTCTCTGACATCATATGTTGGTAGAAGTGCTGGTTTTACGTTTCCATATTCTTTTATGACTGGTTTACCGTCTGGCCCAATTGTCATGGTATATCCATAATAGTATGGACCATAGGTCTGGAGGTTGCCTGAATCCTTGAACTCTTCGAATATATCGTCGATATTCATGAATGGACGAGACATTCTTCTGAAGAGATTGTCGAATTCGTCATTTAGGAACATGTCATAATCACTTACATAATGTAATGTATATTACATTATATATAGTTTTTGGAAATATGATCAGTATTCTTACATAAGACTATTATATATGACAATAGATATTATTAATGTTTGAAGACTACAAATGTTTCGGTCCCAGATGCTGTACGTGGAATCATCACTAGGAATCGCTCAATTTATGATTGTATAAAGATGGATTTGATAAATTACACAGCCCTTGCCATAAAGATCCAAAAGGACGTAGAATCTCAGGTTGGCCCTGTTAACCTGAATACCATTGTTGTTGCAATCAAAAGATATGCAGATTCATTTGAGAAAAAAGATGAAGTTCAACAAGAATCTGTTTTAAAAAATGCCAGACTTTCATTAACCGATGGAATTGTCGATATCAAATTTTCAACTGATGAATTTGGGGCAAATGATACTGCTACACTTATGGATAAATTTACACAGATAGATCCTGGTTACGAATTTTTTAGATTCACAGATTCATTTAGAGTTTTAACCGAAGACATATTGGATGTAAGAAAACTTTTAGAATCATTCCCATTTCAGAAAAATAATTTTCAAACAGGATTAGCAAAAATCAGCATACGTATTCCAGAATCTCAAAGTGGTTCTGATATAGTTTCTTATGTATCTGAAATACTGCACAGTAATGGAATAGAACTTGTAAATGCCTTTTTTGGCCAAGATGATATCGTTGTTGTAATAAAGGAGAAAGACGCTGCCAGAGCCTATGAAATTTTACGCTCTGAGATTTCAAGATAGAGTTTAACTTGATACATCTAGCTAAATTTTAAATATAAAAGACAGAAATTTAGACGCCAAGAGATTCTGGCTTGGAAATTTCTAAAAAGACATTATCTCCTACCGAAAGTCCAAGTTCTTTGTATTCACGCATATCTAGCTTAATTGAAGTAATTCCTCCTGCCTGGCCAAACATTCCCCCAGACATCATTTTGTTAAGGCCTTTTACCATGTCATCCATATTCGTAAAACCCATAACATTTGAACCAAAAGGAGTCATTGGCTGGTTCTGCTCTCTAAAATCCTTAGGTGATGAGAGGGAAACTACCACATATGGAGCACCGTCAGGCGCAGCATCAATACGAACCACTACATACTCTTTTTTCATATAACCTTACCAGATTTTATGATATTTTATTGTTCGCCTTAGTATTTTTTAATATTTGAAGTCATGATGATCAGACCCATAGGATATAACCCGCAAATTGGGTTTAAGTGTAAATGTCTGAAGGAAAGATCATATTTTTCTATGATTAGATCAATATAATATAGATGACAATAGAATTTGTAAAGAAAAATGAATTTCTCTCCTTTATAGAAAAAGAATCTAAACTACAAATAGATAGTTTTATTGAGAGTGCAATTGAGTTAGCAGAAGAGGTTCATTCAGGAGTAAAAAGAGAAGACGGAACTTCATCGTTTCTTGAGACTCATATTTGGCCAGTAACAATTGAAGTAATAAAACACTACAAGTCGGCAAATAAACCATTAACTACTCTTCAAATAGTTTCTGCCATTTTACATGATGTTTTAGAAGACAACGATAGGATTTTGGATCTGTACGCCTCAAAGACATATGGTTTTGACGCATATTTCAAACATAGGTTTAGTGATTATGTATACGATGTGGCCACGATTTTGAAAACAAAACCACTTGAAAGTTATGCCGGTTCTAATGACAAAGAACGTGAACTTGAAAGGTTTTGTCAATATTGTAGCAGCCTTGCAAATTCAAATTATGATGTCAAGACCATCAAACTTGCAGATAGATTGAATAATATGAAATTTATTTCCAAAGTTTCAGGACATGAAAAAATAAAACGTTACATAAGGGAGGCCGAAGACTTTTTCATTGCATATACAATTATCAGCCCCCGTATGGATGGCTTTTACACAGAAATCAGAAAAGCGTATGAAGATTTAAGAAATATAGACAAAAACCTAAAGATTGAATTAATTGAAGCAAATTAGAGGGTTACCTTTAGAATTGTCATTATAGTTTGGAAAATGAGATCTGGAAATTAAAAAATTTTTAATCAACATAAAAACTGAAAGTTTACTGTTGCTTTAACCATATAGGTAGTTTATTCCCCTTTCTCCACGTGGATGTTTCCAGTCTGTTTCTTGAGAACATGTGCCACATTCAACACAACCCTCATGTTGTATCATGACTTGTTCATTTTCCATACTGTAACATTTAGTAGGACACAAAGTTATCATCTTTTTCATAAAGTCACTGGTAGGATTTTGTACTTTGATGTGAGAGATATTATCATCGTTAAACGATAATTTGGCAACGCGTTCTGCAATAGAAGGTATGGTTGGGATATATGAAGAAGAAATCTTACTTCCTAATCTTTTGGCAATCTCAATTGGAACCCTAACGTAAGTTTCCTCAGACTCTATCATGGGAAGTAATTTATCATATCCGAGAATATTTGCAAATCCTACTGCAAAACTTCGCAAAGTGCTACTAGACATTAATTTTAGAACCACACCATATTTGGAGCTAATAATATCTTTTGGAACGTCTTTTGCAGCATCTAGAAAAATCTTCAGATAATCTTTATCGATTTCTTTCATATCTTTAGTATAGGGACTTTCTTCTACAGATTGGGTGTAATATTCACCGAGATAGTTATGAGTAAAGTTGTTTCTATCCAAAGCTCTTGCCACTGCATTTGCAGCCCTTACTGCATCATCAATTCCAACATTGAGACCCTCAATTCTAGGACCGATAAAGATACCCCTACCTGCAGCATCGCCTACAAACAAGATATTTTTAAAGTAAGGTTTTATCATTCTACAACGCTTCCCATCTGGAATCAATTTTGCACTATATTCAACCTCGACATAATCTGTTCCAAATTTGACACCGTATTTGTTTGACATTTGATCTCGTAGCGAAGATAATGTTGCTTGCATTTCATCTACTGATTCGTATTTGCCGTCTTTGAGAAGCTTTTCTCTGCCGTTTTTAGAAAGATATTGTTCTCGTATCTCATACCATGTCTTTATCAGCTTCGTTATAGCAAAACGGCTTCGAAGCTGCTCTTCCTTGGGCAGATTCCTGTCGATTTCACTTCTTATTGGCACTTCATCTTTGATAAATTCGCTCACCATGGGATTTTTTAGTAGAGTATTTATCAGCTCATACGGTTCGGTTGGGTTTTCAAGAAGAGAATCAAAATGATACACTGCGCCTACTGATAAAGTATCACGATTAGTATACAGAAAATCTCCCCCTATATGATTTAGCGTCACATCACCTGCAAAAAGATGTGCGGCACCTTCATCTGGGCTAACACCAAACCTTTCATTTATGATCTCTTCTGGTAGTTTTACCACCACTTTTACACCTTGGTATAATTGAACTGGTGAAAATTTTGGTCTGGCACCAGTCATTTGTGCAATTTCAGAATTTACTCCATCAGTAGCAATTATAGTCCTGACTTCAAAATCTTCAAGTTCATTTGTGTGGATGATTGTTTTTTGTTTTTCATCATCCCATGTAATGGAGCTGACATGAACACCTGGTACAATTCCTCCGCCGTACTTTTGTGCACTTTCAGAGGCTTGTTCTGCAAACCATTTGTTTAACTTGTTCATAAGAACCGAATAACCAAAATTAGCTTCGTATTCATGGGCTGAAGTCAAATCCATTGAAAAGACATTGTCTTTTGAGGTTGCATGTAAAATGTATTTAGTAATTTTTCTCTCTAATGGTGCTTCGTTAAGAAAGTCTTTACCGTACACATCTTCGACGTTATACACCTGACCTTTCTTTGGCTTTTTTGAATAAAGTATCCCTCCTGAAACATTTTTTGAACCAATGACGCCTGCCTCCAAAACAACTGCCTGTTTACCAAGGTTCGATAGCTGTTTGAGGGCAGCCAGTCCTGCGGATCCTCCACCTATAATTGCGACATCATACTTTTCCAATTTTCATCACCTATCACGATTGAATAACTTGTTTTTGTTTTTGAAGCTCTGCAATTAATACTGGAATGACGTCCTCCATCCTTCCCTTAATAAAGAGATCGCATTCATTTTTTATTAGGGAATTTTCGTCTGAATTGATTGCTACAACAAATTCTGATTCCTTCATACCTGCGATATGTTGCATTGCTCCGCTAATGCCTATTGCTACATAAAGCATTGGACTTACCTTTCTTCCACTAGTTCCAATTACCCTGTCTGAGATTATGTATTTTGAGTCCAATGCTGGACTTAATGAAAATAGCTTTTTTGATATTGGTAAAGAGATCCCAATTTCGGCATCTAGTTCATTTGCAAGTTGCTCTATCAGTTTGATATTTTGTTCAGGTGAGTCTTTGATGCCACGACCAAAGCTTACAATGGCCTTATGACTGTCAAAATCAACTTTGCTCCTGATAACTTTGCGGCTAAGCATTTTTACTTTGAGGTCCTGTTCTTCAATTGTTGGGACATACTCGATTATCTTTCCTTTTCTTTTAGAGTCAGCTTCAATAGGTGCAAAAACACCTGGTATTATACTACAGGCTTGTGGGTGATAATCTCTTTCTATTGAAGAGTTTCGATTGTCAAGACATAGAATGGTGGTCCACAAAAACCCTGAAAAATCAGGTCTGTACATTTCAAGTGTTTTTTCATATGTCAGAGGTTTGCCGCCTGTCTTGTTTTGGTGCGTTATTTCAATATCCTCAATCACTAGTTTGTTGATATCAGATGCAAGACCGGATTCTAGCTCTGCTAAAACTGTAGAGGAGAGATGACGACCTATACTGTCAGCTGCAAAAAACATGTATCTTGGTCTTTTGAATTGTCCAGCATATTCTTCATCAATCTTTTTTGCAGCTTCCTTGTCTGATGCAATCTGGCTTATCACCTTGGTGTAAATTGTATTTCTGACATATCTTAGCTCGGGACTATCAACAGAGATAACGGCATCTGCTCCATACTCAATCAACTTTTTGGAGATCTCTTTTATTTTATATCCTAAGATTACAGCAACGACTTTTTCATTAGATGAATGTTTTTTATTAAAATCATCAAAGAGTCTTCTGGCTTCGCCAAGCATCTCAAGACTAACAGGGAGTAGTTCGCCTTCCTCCTGCTCCATTATAACATATAGATGTCGATAATCTCCTTCTGTCATTTTATTACCATGCCCGACATGGCCTCCTGTAATCTGGCTATAACTTTGCGCATATGCTCGGCGTTTGAGCCATCAACGACTTCTGCTTGTCTGTTTGCTTTTCCTTTTGGTATTCGCTCTACCTTGTATACAATTGTAGGAGAGCCGGCAAGTCCGACTTTTTTTGAGTCAACTCCAAGCTCTGCTGCATTGAAAACTTTGAGATATTGTTTATAGTTTTGTGCCCTAAGACGTGCCTCTTTTTGATATTTTTCGTATGCAAGCCTATGTGAAATATTATTGAAGACGGCTTTGTAGGAAGGATCAATAGCAATAAAAACTGGAAGTGGAGCTTCTATCTCTTCGATGACATCATAAAATCCCTGTAATCTAATTAGGCGTTTTGCTCTGATGGTTTGGTTTTGCAAGTTTACTTCATAATCAACAACATTACCAAGAAATGTGAACCCGAGTTTCCATGCCGTTTGTGGTCCTGTCTGGCCTGTTTCTCCATCTGATGCTCTGTGTCCTGAAAATACAATATCCATCTTTCCTTGCATCTTCTGGATTCCAGCTTTAAGTAACTCTGCAGTTGCTAGCGTATCAGCACCTGCAAAAATTCTGTCACTGTAAAGGTGAAGCTCATCAGCATCGCATAACTGTTGAGCTTGCTGTAAGGCTGATTCTGCTACCGGAGGCCCCATGGTACCTATGGAAATTTTTGCTCCATACTTTACTTTGGAATAAAATGCCGCAGTAGCTGCTATTGTACTGTGAGGGCCCAGTGTGTTTTTTGTTTCTGCCCTGTTAAGTGTTCCATCAGTATTATAACTTACATTTCCTTCCGAAAAATCAGGTTCTAACTTGATAAGAATAGCTATGTTAAGTGTCATTTTACATTCTGATTTATAACTACCATTTTTAAGTTGATGGTTGCCTTAGAGTTTTTTACTTTCCTATGAATCTGCTCTTTTAATATTGCATCATATTTAGTTAACACTTGTTTTTTGGTAGGATTTACAATAGTAATTTTCACAGTTGTGGTTTAGTTCCAACTCTTATAACTGTTGGTTTTAATTACCAATTATTACCATTAGATATATATAGCGTTACCAGTCATAGGAAATTATGAGCAAATCAACATCGGAATCAAAAGAGATCCACGCATTCTATAAACAAAACACAGATAGATTTTTTGAAGAGGTAGAAAAATCAATAACAAATCTTCAGCGTGCATATACTGCAGCATGGAAAAACATGATAGAATCAGCCATTCCATACAGCATGAATTTGCAACCAAAGCAGGCATAAACACAAGTGTTCCAGCAAGTATGGTAAAGGTAGTTCATGATACGACTGAAGAGTTAATCAAGGCACAAGCAGTACAAAATAAAGTAGTGCTAGCTGCAATTAATGTTACACAGCAAAGTATCAATACCTTCAACAAGAATGCAAAAGTATATTCTGGATTAAACTAGGGCGTACTGCAATATTGGATTCAAGCATACACACCTGCACGAAATTAGTGTAAAGAACTTTTTCCTTTTTTAATTAGAATTACAGTGGCCATACCTATTGCAATTGCTATACCTATACCAATTTCAAATGTAAGGTTAGTTGATGATTCATTTGATTTATTTGAAACTATTTGAAAGGAGTTTAGGGCATCATTGAAGGTTTGTAATTCATCATCGAAATGCCTTTCCTGATTCGCATATGTAATTGCATAGAATTTGTCGTTTGCTGATATGATAGCTTCTTTAAATTTTATTATGAATCCTTGATTTTGAGATAAAAATTCACCTTTTGATTCTGAAATTTCTGTATCATAACCATTGATTTTTTTGGTTTCATTAGATAAGAAAATCAACCTACCAGCATCAACAGCAGGCTGAAGTCGTGCCTTCTCATCTTTTACATATTCTTCTAGTGAAGTTCCATTCGAATTCATAACAGAAACTGAGATGGCTGGTGCAAATCCTTCTATTTTTGTACCAACTACAACAACATCAGGTGCATTTGGCTGTGTCTTTTTTAATTCTTGTACTGTCCAATTATCTGGCGGATGAAAAGAAAATCCTAATTGTTGGTTAGCATAATTTCCTGTTTCTTTTGTAGAATTGGAGCTTGCAAATATTTGAGGTATTAAGCCTACAAAAAGAAGAAAACAAATGCTTGGTACAAGTATGTTAAAACGCAATAACTGGATTCGCCAAGCTCTATAATAAAAGCCAATTGTAAAATTAAGATTTTGTAGATTATATTACGACATTGAAAAACAGATATGTGGGAGAAGTCTATGCTGTAGGAGTAGGTCCCGGATCTCCGAGATACATCACTGATGTTGTAAAAGAAATAATACTATATTCTGATATCGTTGTTGGATATAAATACACGCTTAAAACAATTGAGAGACTTTTGGTTAATAAAGAAGTACATGAGATAACCATGCAGGACCAAGAAGAAGTCTATCAGAAAATTGCAAAAACATTGGGAGATAAGACGTTAGTTGTTCCATTCACGGGGGATGTGAATTTCTCTGAATCCGAGGTTGTTGATAGACTAGTTGAGATTTTTGGAGATGTGCAAATAATTCCTGGTATTAGTTCTATCCAAGTTGCAGCATCAAAAGCGCGAGTACCTCTTGATAAAAGCAAAGTAATTACTATGCATATAACAACAAGTATTGAAGAACAAAAGATTGAACTACAAAAGGCATTATTAGATGAGTATAGTATAGTGCTCGTTCCAAGGCCCTGGCCTAAAGATCCTTCAAAGCATTTTATGCAGTCTGAGATTGCTTTCTATTTGAAAGGTCATGGATTTGATACCTCAAAAATAAAAGTTCATGTTTTTGAATTTTTAACTACAGAAAAAGAAACTTCGTTTGTAGGTACGGTTAAGGATTTGGAAGGAAAACAGTTTTCAGATCTTTCAGTAATGGTTTTTGATCAAACAAAACTTGAATCATATATTAATTTCAAATAAAATAATTTTATTTTTGATTTAGTTTAGTGAAGCCCGGGATTATGAGATGGAGCTGTTATGGTCTTTGAGGAGGAAGTAGGAATTGAAACTATAACCGCATTCATCCAAGTATATGTTGGATCATAATATCTTATGATGCCTACATCATTTATTGTAAATTGGAAAGTTTGTCCTGGTACAAGATTACCGCTGTCAAATTTTCCATCTGGAGAGAAGGGATTCCCTATTTTTTGTGTACTTATTCCACTAAGAATTCTATGTGGTACAGAGTCATTGTTTGTCCAGACAATGGTGGTACCAGGAACAATTTGCAGAGTGGATGGCAAGTAATAACGATTATAATAAAATTGGTTTTGTTGTGATGCGGTTCCTTGAGATTGAGATGAGCCTGGTAGAATACTTACTTGAATTGGTGTGGTTTGTCCTGATGTTTGTGAGATTGATGATATAACACCGTTGATCCATGTATATGTCGGATCATAGAATGTTGTGCTGCTTGTGCCAGTTATTGTAAATTGAAAAGTTTGTCCTGGTACAAGAACGCCACTGTCAATTTTTCCATCTGGTTGAAATGATGGTGCGTTTGTTAATGGGTTAGCAGTTCCACCCTGTCCCTGTGTTGTTACAGACAAATGTCCACTAAGAAGCCTATGTGGTACAGAGTCGTTATTTGTCCAAACAATGGTTGTGCCAGGAGTAACTTGTATGGAAGGAGGAGAAAGAACCTGTCCTGTTCGCATAGTTGATGCTCCTTGTAATATTGAAATTTGAGCTGTCTTCACTTCTGTAGTAGTTATTGATTTTGAGGTTATGGCACCTGTCATCCACAAATATGTTGGATCGTAGAATGTAATAGTGCCAACATTATTTACTAAATATTGAAATGTTTGTCCTGGTGCAAGAACGCCACTGATAATTTTTCCATCGGGTATTAGGGCATCTTTTGCATTATTTAATGTCATAGCTGAAATTGCTCCACTTACAATTTGATGTGGTACAGAGTCGTTGTTTGTCCAAACAATGGTTGTGCCAGGAGCAACTTGTATGGATGATGGTGAGAAATGAATTTGGTTAAACTGACTAGATGAGCCTGATACAATACTTACTTGGATTGTATTTCCTTGATTTTGTGAGGTTGGTGTTTGTGTTGGTGTGGTTTGTGTTGGCGGTGTAGTAACGCCAGAAACTGTTGAGGATATTTTTGCGCTGAAAGCAACTTGGAATGGTTCGGTTGTGCTAGTTATCTTTCCTGTAAAGTAATAAACTGAACCTTCTTGACTTGTTTGAACTAGTCTCCCAAATATGTTAACATGAATTGTGTCACCGTTTGAATTTTGGGCATCGCCTGTAATCACTATAAATTGTCCATTACGTAATAGTGTCGAAGTCCAAATTCCAGAGTTAAGATAGTTATCGCCAGAAATAGAAACTAGACCGTTTTCCAGTGTTACCGGAGTGTTACCATTGTTATTAGTCCCTGTTGAAAACTGTAAATCAATATCAGAACTTTGAATGGTTTGAGTTCCTACTACAAAGCCGGTGGCTTGTAATAGATACTTGTTATCTGATACTAATTGAGAATAAGCGTGAGGTAATGAGATTGTCAGTAATATTCCTGTAATTGAGATTAGTAAAATTATTCCAAGTTTCATTATTGAATTAAAGTTTAAAGTTGTATTTAATTAATAGGTATAATTTATCAACATAGTTAGGCAATTCCTGGCTGCTTGTCTTTCCTATTTAGACCAATCATGTTATTTTTGTATTTTATATTAAAATAAAAATGAATCTAAGATTTTGGATGAATGGTAGATCCATATTGACTTATCATTACAAATTCGATAAATCCTCCAGCAAGTAGGAGAGCAATTACAATTCCAATTTCAATTATGGTTGGTCGTATTTCCTGTTTTATTGAATTTTTTTTAATTATGGCCCAGATTAGTATGAAGCTTCGTGACATCCCTAAGGAATAAGCTACAAGTTCCATTACTCCAAAGGGAGATAGTATTAGGATAGTTATTGGTGGAATTTTGGCAAATAGTGGAGATGTAGATGCAATAGCGCTAAAAGCAAGGCCTGTGGATGCGGATGCAAATAATCCCCAAGCAATCCCAAAACCTGGGATAAACATTGGTAATCCAATTGAGGCATTATGTGCAAATATTCCAATTGCATCAATTCCTTCTACTGCTTGTTCAAACTGCTTGAGAAATGTTTTAGCGTCTTCTTGTGATATTTTAATTTCAGCGCCTATAGAAAATGATATGGCAAAAATTCCAACAAAAATAAACCAAATTAAAATTCTTTTTTTTCTAAACATGTTTTGAGTTCAAATAAACTCTATTTGAGGGTTGACAGTTAAAAACAGATTTAATTAAAAGTTCTATTATGAGTCCTTGATGAAAGAAGACGTCTCATCTGCATTGACCTATGCGTTAAGTAGAGGTTTCCAGATCCATCCTGATGCTTTTAAAATCCTTGAAAAAATTGATGTAAAGGAGCTTGAGAGAATAATCAAACAGGTAGTAAGAGAAAAAACAAGACAAAATTTGTTTTTAATAAATCAAAATGATTTGAAAATGTTTGTTGATTCTGCGATTGATGAAAATATAGAAAATAATCATGTAATTTTATCAGATCCTACCAAAAAAATTACTTCGGCAGAAGGAATTGATGGTTTTAGTGCGCTTTTTGCAAGTAGGTATTCAAAATTATTAAAAATAATCTTGCAGAGGTCTCAATCTAAAAAACTAAGCCTTGTTGATACTATCAAAGGCGGTAAAATTAAAGAGGAGGTTTTTGTGGCTGGCCTTTTAATGGATAGAAAAATAGACCGGGATGTAACAAGGCTTGTCGTAGATGACCCTACAGGTTCTCTTGAGATATTGGTGTTTAACAAGGACCTACAAGAGACGGCAAATTCTCTCTTAATGGATCAGTTTGTAATGTTTACAATTATTCCAGGGAAAAATGGTGGTTTTATTGTAAAAGATTTGGTCATACCAGACGTTCCAGATCATGTGACAAATCGTTCAAAGACTGAAACCTATGCTGTTTTGATCTCTGATTTGCATGTAGGAAGTAAGTATTTCATGGAAAAGGAGTTTATAGAGTTTGTCGGGTGGCTCTCAAGTCCAGACCCAATAGCAAGAAAGGTTCGCTATGTTCTAGTTGGCGGCGATGTGGTAGATGGGATTGGGATTTTCCCAAATCAGGATAAGGAATTACTTTTGGTTGATACCAATGAACAGATGTTAAAAGCATCCCAATTACTAGATAAAATTCCAAAACACATCAAAGTTTTCATAATTCCGGGAAATCATGATCCTGGTCGCAGAGCTCTACCCCAGCCTGCGATTCCAGAAAAACATAATCTCACTTTATGGAATAGGGAAAATTTCTTCATGTTAGGTAATCCCTCTATGATAGAGCTAAATGGTGTAAAGATTTTGATGTTCCATGGGCAAAGCTTGGATGATGTTGTTGGAACCACCCCTGGACTGAGCTACTCACAGCCTGCAAAAGCAATGCGGGTTTTACTAAAAGCAAGGCATCTTAGTCCTATCTATGGAAAACGAACTCCAATTGCGCCTGAAATAGAAGACATGATGGTGATAAACGATGTTCCGGATATTTTTCATTCAGGACACATCCATGTTATTGATCTTGACATGTATAAGGGCACACTTATTGTAAACTCTGGAGCGTGGCAAACACAAACAGCATATCAAGCAAGTGTAGGAATAACACCAACCCCAGGAATTGCTGTGATTGTAAATTTGGCAACCATGAAGGTTTTTACCAAAGACTTTACTGAAAAAGAATAATACTATCTTAATTTTATATTAAATCTTCTAGTGCCAGATCTTCCTTGAATGCTTTTTTTATTGTATCAGATTGTAATGTAAGACTGAATTTTTTTGTCCTTCCATGCATTCCTTGATGAATGATTTTTCCTGAAATTAGGCCGGTCATTTCTATTTCACTAAGTATTTGGGTAATGCGTCTTTGGGTAAGTTCTTTTTGTCTAACTATCTTGCAGAGATTTTTGTAGGAATGATAAATTTCTCCTGTTGTAGTTCCGTTTGCTTTCATAACAGCCAAAATTAACAATTTTTCATGTAGTGGATAAGAATTGAGTGCGGTGGTTTCTTTATCTTCCTCCATTTTTAGTGAAGCTTTTCTGATGTGCTCTTCTTTGATGGAGTCTGCTTGTTCCCGTTCTGCTATTTCTCCTGCTACACGTAAGAGATCAATGGCTCGTCTTGCGTCTCCATGTTCTTGTCCTGCCATGGCAGCACAGAGGTTTATTGCTGCTTGTTCAATTGCTGTGGAAATAAACGCAACTTTAATTCTTTCTTCAAGAATTTCTTTGATCTGTCCTACACTATAATTTGTAAATACAATTTCTTCTTCACTTAGGCTGCTTAAGACCCTAGGATCTAGCCTTTCCTTAAATGTTAAATCATTTGAAATCCCTACAAGTGTAAGTGAGCCTTTTTTGAGTCTCTCATTTGCTCTGGTAAGCGAGTAAAAGACATCTTTGCCTGTTTTTGATACTAGCTCTGCCAGGTAATCAATTTCGTCTACCACAAAGACCGTATTAAGAGAATTTTTTTCTATTGTAGAAATGATTCTATTAAAAACTTCACTGATGGATAAGCCGGTGCTTGGTAGATCCTTTTGGGTTGTTAGTCCTAACTGGCGGCCAAATTTTACCAATAATCCATAGAGTGTTGTTTCTTCCTTAGAGTTTGCATAAACCAGTTCTATTGGAAATGACTTTTCTTTTGCCCTTTCCTGTATCTTGTTTAGTATTTTTTTTACAACTAGGGTTTTTCCGGTCCCTGGTTTTCCATATACAAGTAGATTAGATGGACGGGATTTTTTTAATAATGGAATAAGTGATTGTGTAACTTTTTTTTGTTCCTCATCTCTATGAAGAATGTTTTCTGGGATAAAGGCAAAATGTAATGCCTCTCGGTTTTTAAATAATGATTTTCCACTTGCTGCATCATCAAGTAATTTGTCAACTGGATCCCTTGTCATTAACCCACACACCAATGTTTCTTCTCTATCCACATATGGATTCTATCTTTGATAATACAATTAGAATAGAATAACTAAACCAAATTTAGTTTATCATTAATTATTTTTATTTTCTTTAAAAAAATATTTTTTAATTAAGCTAGAGTGGAAGTATTGGTGTGTGGGTATGCTCAGGTCAAAGTTAACATCCTGTGAACATAATGTTAAATTAGATGTGGAAAAGCCCAATTTGACCCCTTTATTTCCACTCTAGGCGTGAAGTTAGGTCTTAACAACGTTAAGGTCGTAGAATAGACCCCTATATTTCCAGTCCAGGCATGAAATTCATCCATATTATACTATAAAGGAAAAGTGCCTAGTTAAGGTGCCAAAACCAATTAGGCATGAGCCAAGCAGTGAATGTTAACAAACACACTAGTTAACAAATATTCTTTGATCTGTTCAAGTGTTAAGGTGTTAACCCAATCGATCACGATGACAAGAAAAAAGATCAGGATTAACCTAGAAGACTCGGAGGGGGCAAAATACAACCTTAGCCTAGAAGGCAACGTAACTAGGGATAAAATGTTAAAGATTTTCGAATTAATGGATTTAATCAATATTGAAGAATCAGAGGAATCCCCACAACTAGACTCAATTGGCTCCAAGATTTGGCATGTGATAGACAAGCACTTCCCATTAGGAAAGTTTACCTCATCTGAAATACTCGAAAAATATGAGGATGAATATGGGGAACCCATTAAACTTAGCATCATATCCACATATTTGGCTAGATTTGCCACAAAAGGCAAGATAATCAGGGAAAGACAAGGCAGAGAATGGGCGTATCAAATAATCAAACTAGCCCAGAAACAACGGAACCTGGAAACTTAGGAAATTACAGCTTTTTTAATAACAAGACAGTCCTGCTCCATTACTACCCTAACATAATCGCCTTTTTGTAATTGTAAATATTTTCTAAATTGTATTGGGATTGATATGGTTCCCCCTGAAGTGATCTTGATCAACTCTTCATTCATAGGCATAGTATAGAATAATTAATTTATCTATTTAAGATTTTATTATTATATGAAATTATTATATGATGATGTTTTTTAAGTTGAATGTGTAGGATCTGGTAAAAACTATTGTTGAAGAGTTAATTTAACAATACCTAACTTTGCCTTACCCTTATCTGTAATATAATAGGTGAATGGTTTGGTCTGCATGTTTCTTTCCACCAAACCATCCTCGAAAAGCTTCTTCATCATGCGTGATGTGTGTTCTCTAGTTCGTCCTATTGTGATTTGTATATCACGTGATGTCATAGGTTTTTCTGTGATTAATCTTAAAACATAATCTGTAGCATTTCCAAAATTCATGTTATGCATACGCTCCCTCGGTTTCTCTTCCTGGGTACTTAAGATAACCTCTTGCTTATCCATCCTTACTTCTTTTGGTTTTGTAATGGGAGCCTCCAAATCTTCAACATCTTTCAATAATTCAGCAGAATCTAGACGTATTTTCATATCTATTAACTGATTTTCATAATATTGTAGGCGCTCCGTATAGGATTTAAGAAGATCAGAGTCCGTCTTTATGAGAGGTTTTACTTTGCTGTAAATGACTATTGCAATAATACCTAACACAAATGCGATAAAAACACCTATTATCGTGCCTATATCAGGCATGTCTACTAACATCACTAGATCTTGTATATCTATGTGATTTATCATGTTTGAGTAAAACTTGTTCACATATTACATATCAATCACAAACATTATTTTATCACAAATTCTGTATTGGTAATGATTCTAAAAGAGATAAATCACACTCTACAGGCACGATTTACTAACTCACCTATTACAAACATGATTTCTTCTTCCTTTTCAGGAAAGACATCACTACCATATATCACAGAAATCTGTTCAGAGAGTTTTGAAATCACATCAATATCTTCAAGAACAATTATGCCTAGACCTCTTAACAATATTACAGAGTAGAATAACCCAATTAACTTATCCCGTGACTGCCTTACCTGTCTGAAATAAGCCCCTTTACTTATAGTAAACTGGGTCTTGTGCAGGTTCAGCTGGTTTAAAATAATTTCAATTTGTCTTTCTGTAAACAATGATTTTTTTATAATTTGTCTTATTATATTAATAGAAATTGGATTTGGAGACTCTACCATAGCTATACAGATCTGTATACATACCTTCAATTAAACTTTAAATGAATACCTAATAACCAGTCTTATGCCAAATGTAGAAAGCTATCTAAAAGATACTCTGAAGAGAAAAAAGGCACTACTCTTTGTGTTAATTGATTCTGAAATATCTAAAGTAAAATCAGCAGTCAAGCTTGCAAAAGAAGTTGAGAGGATAGGAGCTTCTGCAATACTTGTTGGGGGTTCATCAGCAACAGATCAGCTTAGCATGGCCCAAACGGTGAAGATATTGAAAAAATCCCTCAAGATCCCAATCATTCTGTTTCCAGGAAATGTTACAGGTGTTGTACCAGGCGCTGACGCAATCCTGTTTAGCTCCCTTTTGAACTCCGATAACCCTTATTTTATATCACAGGCTCAGGCATTAGGGGCACCTAGCGTACTCAAGTTTGGTTTAGAGCCACTTCCAACAGCATACATCATAATTGGTGAGGGAACATCTGCTTGGTTTGTGGGTTCAGCAAGGACCATACCATTTGAAAAATCAAGTCTAGCAGCAATGTATGCCCTTTCTGCACAATTCATGGGAATGAGGTTTGTCTATCTTGAGGCAGGCTCTGGGGCAAAATCTAACGTAAAACCAGAGATGGTTGGAGCAGTAAGGAAGGTTTTCAAGGGCTTTTTGATAGTGGGTGGAGGAATTAAAACAGTTCAGACTGCAGTTGAGATAGTCAAAGCAGGCGCTGACGCCATTGTTATTGGTACCATGCTTGAGAAGGGCGGAAGCCTGAAGACTCTAAGCGATATTGTAAAAGCCATCCAGACTGTAAGGAAGTAACATGTCTGAAAATGTAGCATTAAGACTAAAGGAAGTCCCAATGCCTGAATATTATTTTGATTATTACACCAAACTTTCTGAAGAGGTCTTTAGAACATTTGAGGGGGCCGCTGCTGCGAAATCTACCTTGGCAGATTCATCTGGAATGGTCGAACCCAAGATTGCGTTTGATCTTGCAGACCGTGTCTCCAAAATGCATGATATCGATGTAACTGAACGACTAAGAGCATTGATTCAGAGCACAACAAAGGAACTTGCTGCCCTCAACCTTTCTGAAGAGATTGCCTTAGGCAAGTATTCTGGACCTGATACCACATTAGAAGAGAGGCTTGATCTTGCGGTAAGGGTAGGTCTTGCCATAGTAACAGAAGGTGTTACAGTTGCCCCATTACAGGGAATTAGCCAGGTAAAGATAAAGAAAAACCACGATGGCTCTGATTACCTTTCTGTATCATTTGCAGGACCAATTAGGTCTGCCGGTGGAACCGAAGCAGCATCTACAATGTTGATTGCAGACCACATCAGAAAGATAGCAGGGCTTTCTAAATTCCAGGCAAACTCTTTTGACGATGAGACTGGGAGATTTGTAGAGGAATTAAGGCTCTATGAGAGAGAAGCTGGAAATTTCCAATATCATGTTCCAGATGAGGATGTTGTAACTGTCATATCAAATCTTCCAGTTGAGCTTGACGGTGTTGATACAGATCCGGTTGAAATTGTAAGCCATAGAAACATGACAAGAATTAGTACTAACAGAGTAAGGGGCGGTGCACTTAGAGTTCTAAATGACGGTTTGATAGGCAAGTCAAGGAAATTACTAAAACTCATCGAGTTATTCGATCTAGATGGTTGGGACTGGCTAAAGAGCCTAAAAGGCGCAATTCAGACTGGAGATGAAGATGCCGCATCTCATAGGATGAGAGAGGTCATAACTGGCAGATCTGTCCTTTCCATGCCAAAGAAACTAGGTGGATTTAGGTTAAGATATGGGCGAGCATGCAATACCGGCTTTTCCTCAATAGGAATACACCCTGTCATTGCAGAAATTTTGGATCATACTATTGTCGTTGGCACACAGATCAAAGTTGACATCCCAGGAAAGGCCGCAACCATTGCTTTTGTGGATTCCCTAGACACACCGATTGTTAGGCTGAAAAATGGTAATGTGGTAAAAATCAAGGACACTCATCATGGCATAGAACTCAAACCACAGATAGAAAAAATCCTTCACCTTGGTGACATCCTGATCAGTTACGGTGATTTCTTAGAAAATAATGCAGAGCTTGTCCCAACAGGTTATGTGGAAGAATATTGGGCTGAAGAGCTCAAAGCAAAGCTTGCAAAATACGAACCTGAGGATTCCCGTTTACAATATGTTTCAAAAATACCAAACCTAGACGAGGCATTCAAACTCTCACTTGATTTTGGTATCCCTCTACATCCTAACTATTTGTATTATTGGGACCAGCTCTCAGTTCAAGAATTTGAACAAATCTTGAACCCAAAAAAGGCAGATCCCGACTTGATAATCTACCAAAAAAATAACAAAGAAATTCTCGAAAAACTTGGGGTACCTCATGAGGTAGCAGGAGACTCAATTTTACTAAAAGATGTGGAGGCAAAGATTTTCTTTTATTTGCTATTTAGAAAACCCATCAAACTTGATGATACCATGACTGTTCCAAAGCTTATCACTCAGACATCTGGGATAAAAATAAAAGACAAATTTTCAACTGCAATAGGGGTTAGAGTTGGTAGACCAGAAAAGGCTGCAGCAAGAAAGATGAAACCTCCAGTACACACACTATTTCCAATAGGCAGTAAAGGAGGGGCATCACGGGACTTGATAAAAGCGTCAAAGGAACCCAATTTTTATTGTAACATCAATAACAGATTTTGTAAAAACTGTAACGAACCATCAATTAGTATAGCCTGTCCAAAATGCAAAAACAAGACAACTACACTTTTTATCTGTCCAACTTGCCGAGATGAGCTGGAATCTGAGTATTGTAAAAAATGTAAGAGAAAGACATTATCCCATACATACAGGTCATTTCCACTCAAAGAAAGGCTCTACTCTGCACAGGAAAAGACTGGCATTCGTGTCCAAGAACCATTCAAAGGCGTAAAGGAACTCATAAACCAGGACAGAATAGCAGAACCTCTTGAAAAAGGGCTCATAAGACAAAGTCTGGGTCTTAATGTCTTTAAGGACGGAACCATTCGATTTGATGCGACAAACGCACCACTAACTCACTTCAAACCAGCATGGATTGGAACTAGTCTAGAAAAACTTGTGCAACTTGGATATACCCATGATATTAATGATAAACCCATCACTAATTCTGATCAGCTAATAGAACTTAGAATTCAAGATGTCATAATACCACATGAATGTGGAGAATATCTGGTACAGACATCAAAATATCTGGATACAGAACTGGTAAGGCTATTTGGTCATCCTCAATTTTACAAAGTAAAAACTACTGATGATCTTGTTGGGCATTTAATGATTGGATTAGCTCCTCATACATCGGTTGGAATTGTAGGACGAATAATTGGTTACACAAACACACATGTTTGCTATGGTACACCAGTATGGCACTCTGCAAAAAGACGTGATGCTGATGGCGACGCTGATTCCATAATGCTTTTAATGGATAGCCTTCTTAATTTTTCAAGACAATTCTTGTCAGACAGAATTGGGGGTCTAATGGATGCGCCATTATTGGTACAACCAATTGTTATACCGCAAGAAGTCCAAAGACAAGCCCATAACTTTGAGGTGGCAAACATCTTACCACTTTCATTTTTTGAAGCAACACTTGCAAAAGAAAAGGCAAGTGAGATAAAAGATGTTGAAACCCTAAAATCAAGGCTTGAGACAGAAAGACAGTTTTATGGATATGGTTTTACACATAATACCTCTACTCTAACAACATCCAGATCTAGAAGTGCCTATTCTACATTAGGATCTCTTTTAGAAAAACTTGACATGCAAATCAGAACGGCTGATATCATCAATGTGGTAGATCCAAATGAAGTTGTTTCTATGGTTATGACAACCCATCTCTTACCTGATATAATGGGAAATCTTAGGGCATATTCGGGTCAATCTTTTAGATGTACAGCTTGTGGTGCAAGCTATAGAAGAGTCCCCCTTACTGGAAATTGTCTAGGATGCAATAACAAACTAATCCAGACCATGACACGACCTTCGGTCCAAAAATATCTCAAGTTAGCATCAAGACTGCTTGATAAATACAGAATTGATCCATACTTGAAAGGAAGAGTGATGTCTCTTTTAGACGAACTAGAACTGGTTTTTGGAAAAGAGGAAGGTAGCCAATTGCTTCTTACAGACTATGCCTAGCGAAGTTTAACGTACTCATAGGCACCAATCTTATTCTCAAAGCAATAGTGGACCTTTTGAAAGTCTTTTCTGAATTTCTTTACATCAACTGCCACTTTTTTCTTATCCTTTTTATCAACAACAACTTTTTTGATAAATTCTGCAACCTCTTTCATCTCTGCTTCTTTCATGCCAAGTCGCGTAATCTCCGCAACACCAAGTCTTATTCCTCCTGGATGGAAGTAGTTTCTCCCTGCCTTGATATCTCCTGGTATAAGTTGCCTGTTTACAATTATGTTTGCTTTTTCTAGATCAGCCTCGATTGTTCCACCATCACTAAACGAAAGAACATTTACTACGATTTGATGTGATTTTGTAAATCCTCGTTTTTCTCCAAGAACTCCAAATCCATAGGAGCTTAATGCTTCTGCAAGTGCCTTTGCATTTTTTATAACTTGGATTGCATACTTTTTACCAAACTCTATCATTTCTGCAAAAGCAATCGCCTTTCCAGCCATGTGATGCAAGTGATGATTACTTGTCATTCCCGGAAACGTCGCCTTTTTGATCTCTTCAGCATATTTTTCATAAGAGACGATCATACCTCCCTGTGGTCCAAAGAGAGTCTTGTGTGTACTCATTGTCATTGCATCTGCACCTTCTCGCAATGGATCTTGGAACTGTCCTCCTGCTATCAACCCTGCAACATGAGCCCCATCATAATTTACAAACATCTTGTACTCTTTTAGAAAATTAGCAAGTTCCTTAACAGGATGAGGAAACAAAAAGACAGAGCCCCCAAACATTGCCATCTTTGGAGTTCTACCAGCTTTGTCAAGATCAACTACTTTTTGTTTTGTTTTATCGACATCAATTGACATCTCTTCAGCATCAAATGGATAAAATTCAATATCCAATCCATGAACTAAACCTGCAGTTCCAGAATGTTCTTTTTTACCATGAGAGATGTGCCCTCCGGAAGGAATTGATGGTGCAAGCATTACATCACCTGGATTTGAAAAAGCTGAATAAATCGAAAGATTTGCTACAACACCAGAAATTGGTCTTACATCAACAAACTCTGCCTTGAATAGTTTTTTACCTAATTCTATGCACTTGAACTCTACTTTGTCGATATAGGTACAACCGGCATAAACACGTTCACCAGGCCACCCCTCTGCATATCTATTTGCAAAGTCAGAGATCGTTGCCTCTCTAACAGCAGGACTTGGAACATTCTCACTTGCAATAAGTGGGATTGAATTTGCAAACCATTCATTATGAATTTTGAGCAAAGAAAGTACCTCCTTGTAAGATTCTCTGGGGGAGGATTTTGTCATGAACTGTCCGGTCAACTTTCCTAATTTAAAAACATCGATTAAAATTTTAAAAAACGGTTTAATTTTTGAAATTTCACAGTTTTTGGAGTTTTTTGGTATAAAGATATAAAAAGGGAAAATTAGGCTTCAATAAAACATGTCATTACAAAATTCACAAGGCGGAATTCCAGTTGTTATACTAAAAGACGGTGCACAACAGACCAAAGGTCGCGATGCCCAAAAAAATAACATTACTGCTGCAAAACTGATTGCAGAGATAGTCCATACAAGCCTTGGTCCAAGAGGAATGGACAAGATGCTTGTTGACTCTTTAGGCGATGTTACAATTACAAACGATGGTGCAACAATTCTAAAAGAAATTGATGTTCAGCACCCTGCAGCAAAAATGCTAGTAGAAATCTCAAAAGCAACTGACAATGAGGTAGGAGATGGAACAACATCCGCAGTAGTTCTTGCAGGTGCATTGTTAGAAAACGCTGAATCTCTCATACTACAAGAGGTTCATCCGACAATTATTGTGGATGGATATAGAAAAGCAGCACAAAAGACAAAAGAACTATTGGTAAAAATTGCAGACAAGGTATCTCCTACAGACAAAGAAATTCTTGACAAAATTGCAAGGACAGCAATGCAAACAAAACTTGTCAGAAAGGACTCTAGTAATCTTTCAGATATTGTAGTAAAAGCCGTACTTGCCGTAGCTGAAAAAATAGAGGATGGTTATGTTATAGATATTGATGACATCAAAGTAGAAAAGAAAGCAGGCGGTTCTATCAAAGATACTTATCTCACAAAAGGAATTGTACTAGACAAAGAAGTTGTCCATAGCGGCATGCCAAAAAAGATTGCCAATGCAAAGATTGCACTAGTTAACAGCGCACTTGAGATTGATAAAACTGAGTTTGATGCAAAAATAAACATATCAAATCCGCAACAAATGAAATCATTTCTGGATGAAGAAAACAAGATGATCAAAAACATGGTGGATAAGGTAGTTGCATCTGGTGCAAATGTATTGCTATGTCAAAAAGGCATTGATGATATTGCACAACACTATCTTGCAAAGGCAGGAATACTTACAGTAAGAAGAGTAAAAGAAAGTGATCTTTCAAAACTTGCAAAGGCAACAGGTGCAAGAATGGTAACAAATCTTGATGACCTATTTGAAAAAGACCTGGGTTCTGCGGAAAATGTAGAAGAAAGAAAAGTAGAGACTGACAGATGGGTCTTCGTTGAGGGATGCAAGCATCCAAAAGCTGTGACCATTCTTATCAGAGGAGGATCACAAAGAGTTGTTGATGAAGTAGAAAGATCAGTTCATGATGCAATAATGGTTGTAAAAGATGTAATGGAAAACCCAATGATTGTAGCTGGTGGTGGTGCACCAGAGACTTATGCTGCAACAAAGCTTAGAGAATGGGCAAAATCACTAGAAGGACGTGAACAACTAGCCGTAGAAAAATTTGCAGATTCACTTGAAGTAATTCCTCTCACACTAGCTGAAAATGCAGGCATGGATCCAATTGATACCTTGGCATCACTACGCTCAAGACAACTCAAAGGAAACAAATGGACTGGAATAGATGTAATGAAAGGTATAGTCACAAGTATGCATTCTACTGATATCTTTGAACCACTTTCTGTGAAAAACCAAATTGTCTCATCTGCTACTGAGGCAGCATGTATGATCTTAAGAATTGATGATGTAATTGCTATTGCAAAATCCTCAGGTCCTCCACCGGGTGGGGAAGGAATGGGCGGTATGGGAGGCATGCCAGGAATGGGAGGCATGGGTGGAATGGGCGGTATGCCACCAATGGACATGTAAAATCCATACAAGATTCTATATATTATCATCAAAGGTTTATTTGCCGACTCTTGTTACAAATTTTTATGCAACTTGGCGGTGGCTCAAAAATTCTTGCTGGCGTAAAGTATGTTTATTTGATATTTTTCTTTGCGCTGCTTTCTGGAATGTTTTATCCCATAATTACACATACTAGTGGCGATAACGTCATTGAAGGAGTACTGATTCTCTTTGTTGGCCTCGCAGGTGCATTATCGATATACAAAGCAGGTACATCTGACAAACACCAAAAAGCCTATCTTATTACAGGTTTTGCAATTTTAGCTTTAGCCTTGGTGCTTGTATATGCAGTAATGGGCAGACTTTAAATGTCAAAATATAGATAGAATTCATGTGGGTGTGGTCTGATTGAGACCTCGTGTTCATCCTTTCTTTCTAATTCAATAATTTTATCAAGTACATCATTTGAAAATATTGGATTGAGAAACTTTCTATCGCTTTCAAGTGCATCAAGTGCCTCACCAAGTGTTGCAGGCAAAGACTTGATTCCTCTCGCATCAAGCTCTTTTTTACTCATTTTGTAGATATCTTCATGAACAGGATCTCCTGGCTCTATTTTCTTTTTAATTCCATCAAGGCCAGCAGCTAGCACTGCAGAAAAGACAAGATATGGATTTGATGAAGGATCAGGAGCTCTGAATTCTAATCTTTTTAATTTTGCATATTTTTCTCCCTTGAAATGTGCAGGAATTCTTACTATTGCAGATCTGTTACTTGGGCTCCATGCGACATAGACTGGAGCCTCATATCCTGGAACCAATCTGTGATACGAGTTTGTTGTTGGTGCTACAATTGCAGCAAGTGCTCTTGCATGATTCATGATACCGCCACAAAAGTATCTTGCAGACTGGCTAATCTCATCTTTATCATCTTTGTCAAAAAACATATTCTTGTCATCTTTCCAGAGGCTTACGTTGGTATGCATGCCAGAACCAGCATCCATGGAAATTGGTTTTGGCATCATGGTTGCAACCTTGCTATACTTTACTGCAACGTTTCTTACAACATACTTGTAGGTTTGTGCTCCGTCTGCTGAATTTGTTAGATGATCATATCTGATATCAATTTCACACTGACCTGCAGTTGCAACTTCATGGTGATGGTTATCACATAAAATACCGAAATTTTCATTCAAAATGTCAACACACTCGTTTCTATATTCTGTTAATGTATCAGACGGAGTGCTTGGATAGTATCCCTTTTGCAAGGCCATAGGGTAGCCTTTTCCTTCCTGACTCCATGGAGCTTCTTTTGATTCTATTGAATATGACTGACCTTTGTATGGTGTCAAGACATCCCATGAAATCTTGTCAAAAACGAAAAACTCTACCTCTGGTCCCCAATAGCTGTAATCAAATCCCTGCGTTTTGAGATATTTTTCTGCCCTTTGTGCTATGCCTCTGGGATCTCGCTCAAGTCTACCCTTATCCCATCCCCAATAAATATCACAAATCAATCTGGCGGTTTTACCGTTTGTCATCCAAGGTATGATAGCATATGTATTTGGATCTGGTTTGAGTACCATGTCAGAATCATCTACACTAGCAAAACCAACAATTGAGGAACCATCAAGCTTTGGCAAACCATCTTGCATTTGTTGCGGAGTAAACAAGCTGGCTGAAATTGTAGTGTGATGGAATCGTCCTAATAATCCTGTAAATTGTAAATCAATAAATTTTATTTGTTCATGTTTTATCTTAGCAAAAACTTCGTCAGCTGAATAGGAAATTGATACAGGTTCTCCACCAATCACTTTATATGGCAATTTAGTTCCTTGATCATAACACAAGGAGTCCTTGATTTAAGTATTGTTGGGTGTGCAAATGTCAGAAACAAAAAAAATTGATGTAAATTCATTGTACGCCATCTTACAGCTTGAAATTGAAAATGATCCTGTCCAAGAAATTGATCCAGAGCTTTATTCTAGTATAGGCGAGTTAATCGGTAATCTGAAAAATCAAGGATATGATGGAATAGAATCAAAAATCAAAGATTCACTTGTAAAAATAATAGCAGACATGACCACACTTCTTTTAAAAATAAGAGTTGAGAAGGCAATAAAAACAAAAGAACTTGATTATTCAAATTTACTTGATGAAGAAAGATTCATTTTGGATTCTGAAGATGAATTACGACAAAGAAAGGAAATTATTCTTGCAGCTACACTAAACGGCAGATTAAAACTTCTTGAGACAGTAGCCAGCAATCACAGATCACGAGCTATTGTAATACGATTCTTAAAACCAATAGACCAAATCGTAGGCTCTGATCTTCAAAAATATGGACCGTTTGATGCAGAAGACGTTGCAACACTTCCTTTTGAGAACGCCCTTGCTCTCATCAATAAGAAAATTGCTGTAAAAATAAGCTGGGAAGACTAGAAATTACACCTGATATTTCCTAAGAATAAATGCATAATGGAGTTCATCTGGGTACATATTTTCTAATCATACTTTATCCAGTTGCAGGACTTTTTATTATTGAGATGATCTATAGAGTAGCAAAAATTCCATCATGGATAAAACTCTTAACTCAAGCAACAATGTGTGTGGGTTTTGGCATAGTTTATTTTACAATGCAAGTTGCTCACTGGCTTACTGGGGGAGTTTTGTTGGCTTTGGCATTTGCATTATTCTATCAGGCAAAACTTTCCAAACTAAATCCAGAAAGGGCACTTTACTAATCACGAAATTTGTTCAAAAATTTTTTGAAAATACTTTGACGCCCAATTCCCTTATTGCGTTTTACACTAGTTTGACCAAATCTTTTTGCTCTGATCTGATGGAGTTTAACACATCTGTGGGTCTCTGGTAGTCTGTGATCGGCACAGAATTTATCTTTACAGTAATTGCATTCAAAAGGCAAGTCTTGCTTTTCGCCACAATATGCACAATCAAACTCTTCCATACAATAATTAAAAATTCATGCTAAATTAGTGTTAGGTAACTTGGTTTAGTACACTAGATCAACAAAACATATTTACACAATACATCGTGATAAAAAACAGATTTTCAAATGTTAAAAGACAAAGTAGCAATTGTAACTGGTGCAAGTAGTGGAATAGGTCATGCTACTGCGTTATCTCTTGCAAAAGCAGGAGCAAAGGTAGCAATTGCCGCTAGAAGAATAGATCGACTGGAGGAATTACAAAAAGAAATTACAAAAGATGGTGCTGAATGCATTGTTGTACCATGTGATGTGACAAAACGCAAGGACTGTCAGGCACTAATTGATGCTACAATAAAAAAATGGAATCAAGTAGACATTTTGATAAATAATGCTGGAATTATGCCTCTGAGTTTTGTTAAGAATCTTAAAGTTGACGAGTGGGAACAAATGGTTGATGTAAATATCAAAGGAGTGCTTTTCTGTACTGCCGCTGCCGTTCCTCACATGATTAACCAGAATTCTGGCCATATTGTAAACATCTCATCAATTGCGGGAAGAGTTGTATTTCCTGCAGGCAGTGTTTATTGTGCAACAAAATATGCAGTAAGAGCTTTTAGCGAAGGACTACGACAAGAGCTAAGTACAAGAAACAAGATTAGAGTGACAACAATAGAGCCAGGTATTGTAGCAACCGAGCTTACCAATACCATCACGGATAAATCACTTGAGGCTTTTGTAAAACACTCAAAGGAAACTGAAGCACTACAAGCAGAAGACATTGCAAGCTCGATCATGTTTGCATTAGAATCCCCATTGCGCATGAACGTTAATGAAATCACAGTAAGGCCAACAACACAAGAAAGATAGTGTTAGGTGTTAGAAAATAAATCCAACAAACATTCTGATTCTAGGTGGGGGATTTGGCGGTCTTGCTGCAGCAAATGAGCTAAGGCAAAGTCTTTCATCCGAGGTCAAAATCACTGTAATTGACAAAAAAGATTACTTCATGATGGATCTGGTAAAACTATGGATCCTAAATGGAACCAGAGAATTTGAGTATTCAAAAAAACCTTTGCAATCAATAACAAAAAAGGGAATTAATTTTATCAACGAGGAAATAATCAAAATAAATCCACAAAACAAAACCGTTACAACAAGATCAAAAGAACTGCCATATGATTATCTGATAATTGCACTTGGAGCAGAGTTTGCACCAGAACAAATTCCAGGTCTTTCAAATAACGGATTAATCTTGTATGAGCTAAACGACGTCCCAAAAATTCGTGATGCAATAAAGAGAATGAAGTCAGGCAAGATAGCAATGGCAATAATGGGCTTGCCTTACAAATGTCCACCAGCTCCCTATGAGGCAGCTCTTCTCATAAGATCGATGCTAAAAGATACTGGTGCCAGTGATTCTGTAAAAATTGATTTCTATAGTCCAACCCCAATAACACTTCCAGCAGGTGGTCCTCAGGTAAGCGAAGAACTATTGCAACTTTTAAAATTAAAAAACATTGAGTTTCATGGATCACAAAAAACAATCTCTGTTGGACCAAAGACACTCAAGTTTGAAGAATCTGTAGCTGGTTTTGATCTTCTTATCGCAGTTCCACCACACAAAGCTCCATCAGTTGTAGTTGAAGCAGGCTTTGCAGAAAAAGGAAAATTCATTGCAGTTGACAGAACCTGTAAAACAAATTTTGAAAATGTCTATGCAATAGGGGATGTAAATCAAATCATGGTTACAGATAAAATTGCGGTTCCAAAGGCAGGAATCTTTGCAGAAGGAGAAGGTGTTACTGTTGCTAGAAATATTATATCAGAAATAAAGAGTGAACAAGAAAAAGAGATCTTTGATGGTAAAGGAGGATGTTTTGTAGAAGTTGGTAAGAAAATTGCAGGATATCTGCAAGTAGACATGTTTGCTACTCCAAACCCTGTTACTTTACTCCAACAACCATCAGAAGAACACTTTGCAGACAAAGAAAAATTTGAAAAAGACAGGCTAGCAAAGTGGCTGTAATATTAAACTAGTTTTGCAAATTTTTTTCTGTAAATAAAAGCAACTATACTTGAACCAACAAAGGTTGCAGTCCAGTACAACCACAAATCATTTACAAAACCAGAAACTAGTGCAGGGGCCAGGGAACGAGCAGGATTCATAGATGCACCTGAGATAAATGACAAAAAGAAAATATCAAGACCTATTATTCCTCCTATTGCAATTCCACTAAATCCTCTCAATCCCTTCGTATGAACAACTGCCAAAATTACTGCCATTAATAATACCGTGGTTAGAACTTCAACACCAAATATGAGAGGTAAAGGAAAATGATAATCTGGTGCGTTTGCTCCAAGATTTGTCTCTGTACCTATAAAATATTTTACAAAAATGCTTCCTAGAAATGCACCGATTATTTCTGCAGCAAAATATACTGGCAAGAGATTTTTTGGCAGGTGTTTTGTAACAAGATAACCTATTGTTACTGCAGGATTGAAGTGTGCCATTGAGATTTTGCGAAATGCATAAACCATCAAAGCAACTGCAACAGCAGGACACAAGGCAACAAACCACAAGCCAAACGTTCCAACATATTTTGCATCTAATACAACTGAACCGCTTGCAAAAACAACTATAACAAATGTACCTATGAGTTCCGCAAAAAACTTCTTTTGATTCGGTGAAAGTCTATTTAGATTTAAGATTTGCAACAATCTCCATTATTGTTCATTAATAAAAACAGAGTGCATATAGATTATACAGAATTTTTTATTTTCAACAAATCCCACGATTTAATAATTTCACCATTATCAGCAACTTGAGGGGCCGTAGTCTAGCTTGGTATGATACTAGCCTGGGGTGCTAGAGGTCGCCGGTTCAAGTCCGGCCGGCCCCATTACATTATCATATTTTATCAAATTTCTGCAGACTCTTCCACAAGTACCAAGTTGCCACACTTCGATAGGGTTTCCACCTGACACCGATCTCTTCTACCTCTTTTGGTTTTGGTAATTCCGACAGCGAAAATGCCATCTGTACTCCTTTTCTTAATCCGAGATCTCCTGTAGGCAATACGTCTAGTCTTCCAAGTGAAAATATCAAAAACATCTCAGCAGTCCATCTACCTATTCCTTTTACTTGAGTGAGATGTTCGATGACGTCATCATCAGTCATCTTGGATAAATATCTCATCTTCAACTTTCCATCCTCGATTTTTCGTGCCAAATCTTTCAGATACTCTACTTTCATACTTGAAAGGCCAACTGAGCGCAGCTTGGAATCTTTTGTATCTAGTATGTGACTAGCTGTTGGAAATTTTGGATAAAGTTTTTTGAACCTTCCAAATATTGCTTCTGCAGCAGCACTTGCAAGCTGTTGTGATATGATTGACTCTACTAAAACTGCAAAATGATTATTTCTTTTTCTAATCTGATAATCTCCTATACGTTCAATAATCTTTACAAGACTTGGATCCTGTTTTAGGAAGCCAACTGCCTTATGGTTTATCATGTTAGCTTGGTTCTGGATGTATCGTAATTACTGCATTTTTAATTTGGTTCTTTATTTTATATTCAATTTCAGATACAATGTCATGTACTCTTTCAACTGATAGATTTCCATCAAATGAGCAATCGATATCTATTTTGAAAATGTTTTGAAGCTGAAATGTTATAACCCTGCCAATTTTTTTTACTGATGGATATTCTTTGATAGTTTTTGTAATCTGTTCCTCTATTGATAAATCCTCAATAGGTAAACTCTTTGGTATTGAGACATATGGTTCAAGATGAATTGTGATGTGATTAATGTTAGGAACTGCATTTCGGATCTGGGCCTCTATATCGTCTGAAATTTTATGGGCTTCTTCAAGGTGCATATTTCTATCTACCATGACATGCAAACTTATGAAGAGACCATCACTTGAAGTTGTAGAATTAACGTTGTGTATCCCTTCAACTCCTTTTACTGTAGAAGCAACATGGTTTACCTTGTAATCAATTGGTACATCTTTCCATGTTGGTTCAAAATGAACTGTAACATTAGAATTTGCAATAGAACTTTTGATGTTTTTTTCTACATCACTACTGATCTTGTGAGCTTCCTCAAAACTTGCTGCACCACTCAATGATATTTTTACCTCAGCAAAAATTTCACTACCTGATCTGCGCATTTGAACCGAGTCTGTATTCATTACCCCATCTGTTTTGCTTACAATATCTTGTACCTGTCTTACCATGCCTGCAGGAATGGCATCAGTTAATTCTAGAGCATTTTTGTGAATCAACTTTATACTAAGAGCGGCAAGAAACACACCCAAAATTAATGCCGCAATAAAATCTCCTTGGTAATAACCAATTGTGACCAACAAAATTCCAACTAGCGCTACCGATGTGGAACCCATGTCCATAAATGCGTGATAAAAATCGACCCGTAAAGTAGGGCCCTCAGTTTTTTTTAATGCCCTTCTAAGAATTCCAATTCGAAAGACATCAGAACAAAGAGTGTATACTGCTGCTTCAATTGCCATTACTCCTGGTACAACAGTGGGAGGCGGGCCCTGTATTCTGGAAATAGATTCGTAAATGAAAACGACTGCAATTACAAGAATAATTATACCTCCAATAAAACTGCCCATTGTCTCAATTTTACCATGGCCATACGTGTGCTCACGATCGGGTGGTTTTGCAGCCCATTTTGCTGCAACAAGCAAAATGGCAGTAACTATGGAATCTAAAACAGCATGAATACTATCTGTGACTAGTGCAAGACTGTTTGAAAATACTCCTATTGTAAGCTCTACCACAAATGCAGAAATTATTACAGCTAGTGAAAGCCTGAGGGTATTTGTTTTAAGATTTTGCAAACTCATTTTTCCAGTCCCAATACTTGTAATACATCTTCAAAGTTTTCACGTGACTGATCATTTTTGTATTTTTTTAATGATGCAATCAGTTTTTTTCTATTAGGCTCTTTGATAATTTTTTTTACAAGATTAGCAATACCTGAGCCAATAAATATGCTCTGGGTTGCTGATGTGACATTTGAGGTTCTTCTATTCACACTAGCACTTTCAAAATCAATTATGCAAATTTTCTTGCCAACTATAACATGTTTGTGAATATGGCTTAGCTCACCGTGATCAAGACGAATTTTATCCAGACCGTAACAATCTTCAAGTACTTTTCGTATTGTTGCTCTAAGATTTGCGGCACTACCTCTGCCCTTTAGATCCCGAATCCAATCGATTATTTTTTTGCCTTCAAGATACTCCATTATTATGAAATTTTTGCTACTATCTATCAGCTTTGGACCAACCTCTACTTCGTTTGCGAGCCTTAGAAGCTTTGCTTCACTTTTCATCTCTGGTCTGCTTGAATCCATTCTTCGAATCTTCAAGGCCACTGTCTTTTTTCCTTGATTTGATAAAACTACAACACCAACATAGCCCTTGCCAAGAATAGGGATGTTGTTTAGTGTAGTCGTTCCAGTAAATGTGATTCCTTTAATTCCAAGCTTTTTGAGCTCCATGATTCGTTTTAAGAGCTCACCTCTTATTGCCTTTGGATAACCTAGAATTGAAGAATATGGTTCTATGGCAAGTCTGCTAAGGGGAACTAAAGAAGAATCCATCTGTAGTGGTTAGCTCTGTCAGAGCCTTTTTAATGGATTTGCTTGCAGCTTGTCTTCCATCAAATATTCTAAATCCTCGTTTGATATCAGATACCAGGCCACTTGGAATGCCAGATGTTGAGAGATTTTTTTTCAAAAGATTATTCAAAAAAAGCTTGGCATCATGATATGATCTGTCTTGCAAGGATAAAATTTTTCCAGACTCGTCAACCCACAACAATTTGTTTTTGTGATTTTTTGCAATAAAACTTTCTGATTCCTTTCGTCTTAAAATCTCAGGACCATTTTTTATCATAAACTTTTCAATTTTTGGCAAACGTAATAAGAAAATCATTGCAGCTTCTGATTTTTCATCTGTGACAGAGGACTTGCGCAATACATCAAAGCCTGCAAGCTCAAGCTGGCCTGAAATGGCAGTTGTTGCTCGCTTTGCCTGACCCCAAATTATATCTGGGCTTCGAGCTTTGTAATTGAATTTGATAATTATCGTATTATCAAGATTTTTTCTGTTTGGGTGCAGTGGTTTTGGCTTGAAAAATGACAGTGATGGTTTTTTCAAAAATGATCGTGCAGATAGAACAAATTTGCCCACACTTTCTGCTGAAATTGCAGTTCCAAGGTTTCGGTTGCTGTCTACTGGATCTATTATTACAAGCGGTGTTTCAAATTTCTTGGTTGGGTTTCCTATGATTTGGTTTTGTACAAAATTTGAAGCAGCCTCTAGTACTCCAAGAAAGCTTCCATAGTGTAATACGAGAACCTCAGCTACATAGCCGCCAAAGCCTTCCTTGGCTATCTCTGCACCGTAAATTTCCATGGCAGTCAGGAATTTTTTCAACAATCTTACTTCGTCTTTTTTTGCCTGGTCAAGTGATTGTAGTATGAATTTTGTGTGAAAAGAAGACCTGTCTGCGGCACTCTTCCATTGTCCTGTCTCTACGTCATAACAGGGTACCACATTTACTAGGGTGCCTTTAACAGATGCCTCTACGTATGGATGATCTGAATACCTGACATATGGTTTGAATTTTTTTAGAGCATCAAAACCAATTTTTTTTCCAATTGACTCAAAAGTTTTTTCATCAGTATCATTTTTCAGTTTTACAAATATGTCCAAATCAACTTCGCCTTGAAGCCAAGTTCCTTTCGCATAGGAACCACCAATCTCTGCTTCTACAACATTGGGAAATTTGGTAGCTTGTTCTTTTACTAATTGTAGTGAATATTCTGCTAGTTCCTTCATTGTTTCTTGTTCTTTTGCAGTAGGTACGGTGAATTTTTTGACCTGATCTAAAACTTTCATTTTGCTTTTATCACCTGTAAATCAGTGTATATAGGTCCGCTAGGAGTTAAGATACTTTTCTTAAATTTTAGCTCAGTAATGGTATCATGGCCTAGATGAATTGTCTTTATCTTGTCCAATTCCTTGGAAATATCACCAATATTGTTTTTGATTCTAAAGACAGTCAGATGAGGCTTGAATGGTTTATCGCTTTTGAATCCTAGTGGACCAAGTTTTTCTTCGACTTGATTTGCAAGATTGACAAGATTTTGTGCTGCAGTCTCATCAACACCGATCCATATGACACGTGGAAACCTAGAATTTGGAAATGCACCGGCTCCACTGAAGCTTATCTGGATTGGGCTAAATGTAATTGACTTTAATGCATCTATTACCTTTGGAGCAATCTCATCTGCCATCTCACCTAAGAAAAGTAACGTAAAGTGCATGTTTTCTTTGCTTACAGGTCTTGCCTTGATCTTTAGATCTGATTGAAGTTTTGAAATATGGTCTAGTACTTCATTATTTTGAATTTCTACAGCTACAAAAGTTCGCATCACAAGTTTTTTGGCAATCTGTTTATAATGATTTCCGGTAGCTTCATAGACTGGAAATTCTCAGCTAGCTAGCGTGACAAAGCTCATCGTCTGTCTTACCGGGATGCCAGGAGCTGGTAAATCCACAATAGCTGATGCTCTAAAATCAAAAGGATTTGATAAGATAACCATGGGTGACGCTGTTAGAGCAGAAGCTACTAGAAGAAAGATTGATTCTACTGGTGAAAATTTGGGCAAGCTGATGCTTGAGATTAGAGAAAAAAATGGTCCTGGTGCAGTTGCAGAATTGATAAAAGATCAAATTGTAAACTCAAAATCTAATGTTATTCTAATTGACGGAGTACGTTCCATTCCAGAAGTTGAGGTACTAAAAAAATTCGGAACCGTCAAGATTCTTGCAATTCATGCATCTGGAGATACTAGATTTGGATTTTTAACTAATCGAAAAAGATCAGATGATCCAGAAAATCGCGGTGAATTTGTCAAGCGAGACTCTAGAGAAATAGGAGTTGGGATGAGCGAATCGATTGCACTAGCAGATGAAACTATATCCAACAATAATCTCACAATTCCGCAACTAATTGATTCTGCTTATAATATCATAAAAGGTTGGATAAAGTGAAAATTCCTGATGTTTCCTGCAAGATAGAGGCATATGCAGCTGTAAATCCTTCCGAAGATCCAGAAAAAGTTCGACTAGCAGTTTCACATGTACTTTTGGATGCAAATTACAAATACGAAGATGGTAGCATCAAAGCCACCTCAAAGGATCTTCAATCTCTTGCTAAAATTTATGACACCATTAAATCCCGCAGAGTCACAAAAACATACAGACGACAGATGAGATTTCATACCCATGATACCACCACATGGTTTTATCTGAACAAGCAAGCTGCATTTGTTGATGTGATAGCAATCTGTGAAGAAGCAGAAGAATCTCCTATGGGACCAATTAAGATAATAATGCATTCCGAAGAGATTCAAAAAGTAATAGACTGGCTAGTTCCTGAATCTACTGAATAGGGATTTTTACAATGGGTAACGAAATACTAGAAAAAGAAAAACAGGCACTTACCCCTGAATCTGGATTTAATCTTGTAGGAATAGATCCATTTGGGTCTGCAGGAAATATGCTATATCTGATAGAACATTTTGATAAATATCAGGATGCGTTAAATGCAAAAAAGGAAAGAGATAACCCTGATGAATATTTGATTTTGTACCCTGGGTCTTAACAGATCCGAACCCACAATAAAAATAAAAAAAGAAAAGTAGGAGATGTGGGGTTGGTAATTATCTCCTACTTGTTTCAGAATATATCTTCTGCAACTTTGACGCAAACTCTTTTTGCCCTTCTGACTGCAATAGCATAGATTGCCACATCTTGCCAAATGATTCAATGGCAGCATCTGCAGCTTTGTCCATCGTAGGTCCAAACGCAGATTCGATTCTTTTTTTCAGACGTTCGACCTGTGTTTCGTGCATTGCTTGAAAGAACGACTTGTGCCACATCCTCATAGAAATTTCTATTGGATCCATCGTTTGGCAACCACAACATTCCTCGTAGGACTTGCCAGAGCCGCATGTGCATGTTGCATGTGTTTCCATTTTACATGATTCGTCTGTGCATTTCATATTACTTTCTTATAGTCACTATAGAAAGGTAAGTATATAAAATGAAAAGTAACTCTACCGAAAGTAAGTGAGATTTAGGTAATCTGATATCGTTAAAATCACTTACTTGTTTATATAATCACTATTACTATAGTAACTATACAAATGATAGTTACAACAAAACCAAAAAATTTGAAAATGACTCCTATGATAAAAATAATTAAAGCAAATGAGCATTACAAAAATGAGATGGGCTGGCTTAGTACATATCACCATTTCTCGTTTGCAGACTATCAAAACCCGGACAAGATGAACTTTGGACCTTTGCGTGTTTTTAATGATGATATCATACAACCAGGAACAGGATTTGGCTTTCATTTACACAGGGATATGGAGATCATAACTTACGTCATAGAAGGTGAGCTAGAGCACAAAGACAATCAGGGAAATCACGGAGTGATATATCCTGGCGAAGTTCAACGAATGACAGCTGGCTCTGGAATAATGCACTCTGAATTTAATCATTCTAAAGAAAAACCACTGAGACTATTGCAAATGTGGGTTTTTGCAAATAAAAAAGGACTAGAACCATCATGGGAACAAAAAAAGTTTTCAAAAGAAGAAAGAGCAAACAAACTGATACCAGTAGTTGTATCTGAAAATACCAAGGATGCAAATGCATTACACATACATCAGGATGCTACCTTTTACCTTTCAACCTTGACTTCTGGAAATCAGATAAAACACAAGTTAAGCGCGGGACGCAAATCATACTTGTTTGTAATTGACGGAAAGATTAAACTCAACAATAATTTGATGCAAACAAGAGATGCAGCTATGATAGAAAATGAAAATAATCTGGTAATCAAGGCAGAAAAACCAACAGAACTAATTCTGATTGATCTACCAGAAAAATACGCCATAAATAACTGAAACCTCTGACCTAAAAATCATTTATCTACTATTGAGAGGAGCTCAGGCAATGCCTTTGCAGATGTTGACCTAATGGATAGATCCATGCTTTTAGACATTAGAGTTTCCTCGGGATTTACTTCAATTATGGTAGCTCCATTTTGTTTTGCATATACTGGTAACATGTTTGCAGGCGATACTGCAAGCGAGGTACCTACTACAAACATTACATTGCACGAATTTGCTTGCATCATAGCTTCACCCCAGACATCTTGCGGTAACGCTTCGCCAAACCAGACCACGTCAGGTCTTAAGATGTTGCCACACTTGCAGCGAGGAGGAAGCTCTGAAAAATCACCTGTAATTTTTTCTTTAAAATCACAGACGGTGCACTTTATTGTGATAATGCTTCCATGTAACTCATAGACTTGGTTACTTCCCGCTCTTTGATGTAATCCATCAATGTTTTGAGTCAAGACACGAATCTGTTTGTATTTTTCTAAATTTGCTATGGTTGTATGACCCGCATTTGGCTTTGCAGCAAGTATATTTTTTCTTCGTTCCTCATACCATTCCCATACCAGCTTTGGATTTTCATAAAATGCATCTATTGTGGCAAGCTCCATAGCGTCATATTTTCTCCACAGGCCATCTTTTCCCCTAAAAGTAGGAATTCCGCTTTCTTGTGATATCCCAGAACCAGTAACAAAAACAATTTTTTTCGCGTCAAGTAATTTGTCAGCTATTGATTCAAACATTTCATTTGATGTCTATTTCTAAAAGATCCTTTGCTGCTATTACGGAACCATGAATGGTTTGTGCCTCTTTTACCAGAATTTCAGCATCGTCATATCTTGCAGAAAAGTGAGTCAGGATCAAGTTTGAGACACTTGCCTTTTTTGCAAGCTCTGCAGCCTCTTTTGCTGTAGAGTGGAAATTTTCTTTTGCCTTTTCTTTTAGCTCATCTGAATATGTTGAATCAAATGTGATGTAATCGCAATCTTTGAAAAACTCTTCAAGCTTTTTTGTTGGCCTTGTGTCACCTGATATTCCAATTTTTTTTCCTGGTCGTTTTTGTCCCATCACTTCAGATGGCTTAATTGTTTTATCTCCCACCTTAATTTCTTGACCTTTTTGTAGATCGTGCCAAAGTATGCCTTCTGGAACTCCAAGCGCCTTTGCTTTGTCTGGATAGAACTTGCCAGGTTTTTCCTTTTCATGAAACACGTATGAGTATGCAGGAATGGAATGTTCCGCCTCACAGCAATGTATCGCATATGACTCGTCATCAAGCACAAGCCCCTCTTTTATCATCATTATCCTAACAGGAAATGTAAGACCAAAGTTTAGGACTTTTAGATTTGCTGCCATAAAGTCCTCAATTCCCTTTGGACCGTAGATGTCAATTGATTCGGTTCTGTTTTGCAAAGACATTGTCTGTAATAATCCTAGTATACCAACAACATGGTCACCATGCAAGTGTGTCACAAAGATCTTCATCTTTTTGTTCCAGCCAATCTTTGATTTTAGAAAAGAGACCTGTGCACCTTCTCCTGCATCAAACATCAAGATCTCTTTGTCCAAGACTAGACAGATGCATGTCATGCCACGATTTTCTGTTGGCTGCGCAGCCGATGTTCCCAAAAATACTAGCTTCATTTTACTACTATAGTCCTAGTCAAACTCTTATGTCTATAGATATCATATTTTTTTGCTGGGTTTAATTCTATCTGATCTATAGCACCTTTTTTGTACATGATGGCGACCTTCTTTTTCTTTGGAATGATTGAGATAAAATCATGTAAGAGTTTTTTTGGAGACTGGGATGATTTTGACGCAATACCGTATGGCAAGTCAGTAACAATTCCATCTATTCTGTCTTTGATCTTTTGTAGATGTTCGTATCCTGCATTGATAATTTTAGAATTAAATCCATTTGAGGATAGATTCTTTTTTGCAATATTGCACATCTTTTCATCAAAATCAATTCCAATGGAGTGTATTCCCATTGATTCAGCTTCTAGCAATATGGTCCCAGAGCCACAGAACGGATCACACAAAGTCTCTTTTTCGTTTAATCCTGCAAGGTTAACCATAGCTCTACTAAGCTTCCAGTGAAGCTCTGATGGTGACTTGATTACCTTGGTTGGCCTTGGAAGCTCCGAATTTCTGGTAGTATATCCGATATAGCTTTGCGAGTCTGTAAAAATAAGATAGACAGTTAGTGACGGATTTGACAAGGAGACTTTGGCTCCCGAAGTCTGTTTTATTGCAGCGCCCGTTGTTTTTTCTATCTTAGAAAGGTCCAGCTTTTTTGATGTAAGATTGATTGCTCTGCAAGCAAAAGTATCAGGTTTGTACATAAGAGAGAGATCCACTTCTGAGAACAAATCAGAAAATGTGCTTGATATCTTTCCAGCAGTTCTCACAAAAGTAGCTCTTTGAGATATTTTACTCCATGGAATGGTAGAGTTTGTTATTACCAGTCTAGAGTCTGTCTTGAATGATGTTTTGGCATCGTAGCTTTTTGATATTGCAATTACCTCATCTCTTGCAAGTTCGACATTTTCTCCAGAGACTACAAAGAAGCTTTGCGGCATTATACGATTGCCTTTGCTATTCTGGGCGAGACATCAACCATTCCAGTCTTGCCAGGAATTGTATTTGTACTGATTATTTTTGCAACTCCAGCTTTTCTGATTCTCTTTTCTGCATCACCAATCAGCAATGCATGTGTGCAAGCCGCATAGATATTTCTGCACTTTTGCTTTTTTAGAAACTCTGCAGCTTTTACTATGCTTCCACCAGTACTTATCATGTCATCAACTAGAATCAAATCCCTTCCTTTGACATGTTTTTGATTTTTTGATCTAATCTCTACTGTTCCAGTCTTTCTATCACGATGTTTCTTTAGTGCAATGAATTTCACACCAAATTGATTTGCAAAGTCTCTTGCTCTTGCAATTCCTCCAAGGTCTGGTGAAACCACAAGAGGATCTTTGAGATTTAATTTTTTAAAATATTTTACTAATTCTGGTATCGCAGAAACATTTCTTGCGGTAATTTTAAAATGATTTAATGCCATTTTGCTGTGAATGTCAACTACAACTACTTTGGTTGCTCCTGCAGCTTTTAGCATATTTGCAACAAGTGACATAGTAATCACTTCTCCTGGAAGAAACTCTTTGTCTTGCCTTGCATATCCAAGGTATGGTATTACAGCAATGACTTGGGACGAGTATTTTTTTGCCTTTGAAACAAGCGAAAGCGCTTGGATTAGGTTAGAATCAACTGGAGGATATGTTGATTGTACTACGACAACTTTACCATTTGGTTTTCCAGAAATTGTTATCTTGCTTTCCCCATCAGGAAAAATTCGTAATTCTGATTTGAGATAGCTTGCCTTTAGTTTTGTTGCTATCTTTTTAGCAAGAACTTCTGAAGCTTTTCCGCCTATTACAGTATAATTACTCAACAAACTCATTCGAGTTACGAGTTATTCTTAAGTTTTGAGGAATACTTGATGAAGTAGATGATGTCTGGTAAAAAGAGAAATCCCCCTTCATGCGTAGAAACAGACGGTCAACTAGATAATTACGTAAGTTATGATTTGTTGGAGAGAGTTTGAAATAGTCAATTTATGAATAATAGAGAATGCTCACAGAGGAAGCTCGAAGAAAATTATCTGAATCTCATATAGGGGCAAAAAATCCTATGTATGGTAAACCGTCTTGGAATAAAGGAAAAAAATATTCAGAAGAAACAAGAAGAAAGTTGAAAGAAAAAAGGAAATATCAACAAATCCCAAAAAAGGATACACAACCTGAGAAAATGATACAGAATGCTCTTACTTTGGAAGGTATCAAATTCCTAAAACACAAACCCTTCAAGGTTGGAAATACATACCATCCAGTAGATATTTTCATAGAACCTAACCTCTGTGTAGAGGTAGATGGAGTATATTTCCATAGCCTACCCAAATCAATCCAACGAGATCGTGAGATTGATAACGAATTAAAGTCAAACGGGTATGAAGTAATTCGTTTTCCTGTAAATAAAACTAAAGACTTTGATGTGCAATCTGCTGTCAAAAAAATCAAATTTCATCTTTTTCAAAATGATTGAAACTTAATGACATTAACTCATTCATTACTGTAGAATTAATCCCATTATCTTTCCTAACCATAATCTTTTCCTGTCCATAATTGATATTTGACTTTGGATTCACTAACGACGATCAGTAATCATTAAACAAACAAAAAAATTTTATTTGCTAATTTTTTCCATTATTTTCCATTTAATTTTAAATACTGTCTTCTAAATTATCGATAATCTATTCAAAGAGACGTTTAAAGAAGACAATCACACCATAAAATCATGCCAAACAGAATAGTCTCCTTCCTTCCAAGCGCTACAGAGATACTCTACGAGCTAGGCGTTGGAGATCAAATTGTCGGCGTAACACATGAATGCAACTATCCTGAACAAGCAAAATCAAAACCACGCGTAATCCATTCCTCTTTTGATCCAGATACCATGACAAGCCAAGAAATAGACAATAAAATTGTAGATCTAATGCATTCCGGAAAAGACATTTACATCTTAGATGATGAAATCCTAAAAAAAGCAAATCCTGATCTAATTGTAGCACAAGGACTGTGCGAGGTTTGTTCACCTTACACAAAAGAAATCAGCAGGGCAGTCAGCATTTTAGATAACAAACCAGAGGTCTTAATTTTAGAACCACGAAATTTAGAAGATATTTTACAAAACATACTAGATGTTGCAAATAAAGTTTCCAAGCTAACAGAAGGCCAAAACTTTGTTGATTTATTAAAAAAACGAATTACATACATACAAACAAGACCAAAAAAATCAAGCCCCAAAATACTTTGTGTGGAATGGTTAGATCCTCTCTTTACTGCAGGCCACTGGGTACCTCAATTGGTAGAAATTGCAGGCGGAATTAACGGAATAAGCTCAACAGGCGACCAGTCACATAGAATGGAAATTGATGAGACGATCAAGTTTGATCCTGATATCATAATACTGATGCCGTGTGGATTTGACGTAAAAAGAACCATTCTAGAATACGAAAAGCTTGCAAACAATCCACAATGGAAATCACTTGCAGCAGTACAAAAAAATCAAGTCTATGCAGTAAACGCAAACGAGTATTTTAGCAAACCAGGACCAAGGACAGTAGCAGGCCTTGAAATTTTAGCAAAAATCATACATCCAGAAACATTTGCAGATCTAAAAATACCAAATAATTCCTTTCAAAAAGTTAACACGAAAAATTAGATATTAGGTTAAAAAGCTGATTATATCATGGATCTAGTTTTCTCTGACATTCATGCGGATATTGATGCTTTACAATCAATCATAGAGGTAGCATCAAGCAGTGACTTTGTAAAAAAATACGGCAACTATTCCAGAATACTCAATCTTGGCGATGTATTGGAGAGAGGCACACATCCAAAAGAAGTAATTTCCAAACTACAATCATTAGAAAAAAATTATCCAATTCATTCTGTCATGGGAAATCATGACGAGGCATTTTTGTACAACAAACTGATTGGAGCTAGTTCAATCGAAAGCATGGATGCACATGCCAAGCTAAACAAAGAAGACATTACATTTTTCAAACAAAACAATGACGGAACGTTTGGCCAGCAATTATTCTTAGATAAAAAAAATAAACTACTATGCGTCCACGGCGGGCCACTAGATCCAAAAAAAATCACACCAAAAAATGCAAACGACGAATCCTGGCTATATCACAGATCATGGCAAAGGCTTTCGCCTGAGGATTTTGAGTTCTTTAGCTATTCTGGGTACCATTACAAGGCGTCATCTGCATTTGACGAGGCAAAAAACAACCAATCTCATATTATTTTATGTGGCCACCAGCATGAAGAGACAGCTCTAGTCCAAGATGGAGAAATTCACGAAATCTATTCCTCTCTCAAAATAACGCAAGAAAAAACCTCAAACCATATACTAGAAAAAAGGGAAATAGAGATCAATCCATCACACAATTATATAATAAGACTAGGCCTTGCAGGTCCAGCTGGAAAATACGGAGGAGGACACGCAGACCCACACTTTGGTATAGTACAGTATGATCCAAAAAAAGTAATACTATTTACGGTAAAACCTTAAGCTAGAAAACATGAGTGCAACAGAATCACTGCGCAACGATCATAAACAAATCAGAAGATTAGAAAAAATCATTATACAATGTTACACCAAGCTATATGCAGGACAAGACATTCCGTTTTCTGATATTGAACAAATGATAATTATAATGTCAGAATTTTTAGATGCAATACACTATTCCAGAGAAGAAGATGCATACTTTGCATGTGTTGCAAGCTATGATACTTTACGAGAAGAGATCAGGGGATTTATGATAGAGCACGAGTTTGCAAGAAGAATTGCAAAAAGCATCTTCACACATCTACAAAGCTGGAAAAAAGGAAACAACGAAAGGGAACCTGTTGCACGATTTCTCAAAACTTATGCAGTTTACCTAAACGATCACATCACAAAAGAAGACCGTTTCTTTGACGTTACAGAAAAAGAAATTCTATCCCAAGAAGAAGAAAAGATGATGTACGAGGAATTTCGTGCAGTCACTGCCATTACTACAAAACTAGACGAGATGTTGGGATTGATTTCTGTATTGGAACAAAGGCCCTGGATGAAATAATTATTCTTCAAAGACAGATTTTACTTTGGGATAAACAGAAGCATCATCTTCTTTTTTGGATTGGTAACTTGTTTTCATGAATTACACTAGGAATGCAGAATTATTATATATCATCACCATAGTATGCAAACTGTACATACCATGATGACTAGTATTGCACACCTTCGCGTCCACATTGCACCAGTTGGCTTTGAGATAGACAGAATTGCCATTCCTGCCAGAAACATGAAAGCAGACAAGGTATGGCTTTTGATGCACGGGGATCCTGCAAAGGACAAGGCAAGAGATTACATGGAAAAGATTCGTGCCCATCTTAAAAAAGACAAGATCCTAGTCCAAGTGGTATATTCAGATAGGTTTGATCTATTCAAGATCTTAAAATCAGTCAAAGAAATTGTTCAAAAAGAACAAGGAAATGATATTTTTGTAAACGTCTCCTCTGGCTCAAAAATTCAAGCTATTGCCTGTATGATGGCATGCATGATGTTTCAAGGAAAAAATAAACTCACTCCATACTATGCCGAACCTGAAAGCTATGCCAGTGTAAAAGGGGAGCAGCTTTCCTCTGGACTAAAGACAGTTGTACAGCTTCCCGCATATGAAATTCATATTCCAAAACCGATTCTGGTTCAAGCTCTAAAAATAATCAAAGAAAATGGAGGAAAAATAACCAAAAAAGAGATGGCAAAGCTTGCCTATGAAAACAAGCTAATTGTGGTAAATGCAAGGGAAGAAAATTTTCAGCAAGCCAGATTTGCCAGCCTTGACAAAAATATCATCCAGCCATTGCTCCAAGAATGGAAGTTTATTGAAATTGAACAAATTGGAAGAAATCGCTGGATAAAAATAACACCAGAAGGTCTTGGTGCAGAAGAATTTCTTACGTAGTAAGCTCGGGTTTTATTGTCCATGCTATTGCCATGCCAATAAATGGAATGGAAACAATGGCTGCAATTTCCACATAGGCTCTATACTGCTCGCTGTGTGCAGGATCAGGGTGTGTTAGAAGAATGGGCACTGGAAGCGCACATGCAAACCAGACAATAGATAGCATGATAATAATTTTCAGTGATTTCTTTTTCCTTGGCGTCACGGATTGATTTTGGTATTGGTCCTATTAATTTGATTAGTATGATTTCTGGCAGCCGCACCGCCATCTAGAGGCAAGACAGCTCCTGTAGCCCATGAGGAGTCATCTGAGGCAAAGTACAAAATGGCCTTTGCCACATCCTCGGGTGTTCCTATTCTTCCTATGGGATGTTCTGCTGCAAGCATGTCTCTATCTGATTTGGTACTAAGATAGGGCTTTGTCATATCTGTCTCAACCACACCAGGGCAAACGCAGTTTACTCGAATTTTCCATTTTGCATATTCTAATGCCCACGCCTTTGTAAGCAACACCAGTGCACCCTTTGATGCAGTATATGCATCAGCTTCAAAATTTTCAAACGCCTTCAAACCGGCATTAGATGAAACATTAATGATGCATCCGCCATTTTTTTCCATAGGTGGTATTACAGATTTGGTAAAGCGAAACTGTCCAGTTAGATTTACATCAATTACTTCATTCCATTCTTTTTCTGAAATTTTGTGTAACGGTTTTACCTGAGGAAAAATTCCGGCATTGTTTACCAAAATATCTATCTTACCAAATTTTTCCAATGTCTTTTTTACAACATTTTGTACGTCTGATTCATTTCTGATATCGCCCGAAACAGGAAAAACATTGCCAATCTCTTTTGCAGTATCTTGTAGTCTTTTTGGCTCCTTTGATGTTATGGTTACATTTGCACCTTCTTGTACGAAAAGTTTAGCCGTTGCCTTTCCAATTCCCCTGCTGCCACCTGTTATGATGGCAACTTTTCCTGTTAGTTTCATAAAATGAAATATGACAAGTGGCTTTTTAATTTTAGAGCTTTATTCCAAAAGTAATGTGTCTGTTTAAGACAAAGTTCACACCAGATGCAATCACAATTGAAATCAAGGCAGCCAAAAGATAGTACATGGCAAGCTTGTCCACAAATATGTAATTGAAGCCAAGTTGAATTAACATACCGACAAGACTTGTTACAATAAACTTACCGTACATGAAAATAGTTCTTTGTTTTGCCATTGAATCTTTGAATGTCCAAGTCTTATTTAGTAGGAAATTTGTTGTCATGGATAGATAAATCGCAATGGCTGATGAGAGGAGATACCACAATCCTACGTATTCTTTTAGCGCATAAAGGAGACCAAGATTAACCAATACACCGCTTGCGCCAACTAGATAATACTGAAAAGCATGTTTTGCAAAAGGGGAGAATCTCTCTGATCTTTTCTGTTCCCCTACTGCCATAAGCTCTAACAAGATTTTGTGACTTGATAAATCCTAAAACTCTATAATATCAGATCTATGAATGAGACAAATCATCAATATCATACCAAAACCAAAACTTATTTTTTATCTAAAAAATGATTTTTATTCATTTGACATTCCATAAAGTTCAGATCATAATTGTATAATTTTATTAAATTCACAACAAATTGTAAAAAAATTCTTACAAAGTGATAAATAGTTCAAAGACATATACCAAAACATGCAGAAAGATGCCAAATCTACTGCTTGAATTGCGTGGTCCCGCAGATTTGGTTTGAAATCCCCGCTATCGGTCGGATTCATAAGAGGTAATCTCTGCTATTCTGACGGGGGGCCACGCCAATTATTTCTTAATCAAGTCAACTGATACACTACCAAATATACTCCCATGCGGATTAACCTTGATCTGTATTTCTTGGTCCTGCGGAATCTCTATCACTTTGTTACCAAGATAATCCCAGGTGTAGTAATTCGAGATTCCAGTGTTGTGTAAAGTTCCTTGAAGACTAAAATCTTCACTGTAAGAAAAATTTCCTTTCAACGAAATTGAAAGATTTTTGGGGCTGTCACCATTTGGTACAAAACTAAATTGATATGTTCCTTTTTGAATTTTGAAATTATCTGTAAAAGTCCCATTATTGTAAAGTTTGGGTTCTGCTAGTGTTACATGGTATTGCTGTACTGCTTTGATTTTTAGGCTTTAACAAAATTGCAATTGCTAGGGCAATAATTACCACGGCTAGAATATAGACAGCTTTTCTCATCAAGATGTGATTGGTTTTTGGGTATGTTAAAAAATTATAGTTTAAGGGATTCTTTGAGCCCTTTGTACCTATTTCTTATGGTTACTTCAGTTACTCCGGCTGCTTGTGCAACATCTTTCTGAGTTTTGTTCTCACCGTTCATCACACAAGATAGATACAATGCAGCTGCAGCAAGTCCCATTGGATCTTTGCCAGCAGAAATTTCAATTTCTGCAGCATCTTTTAGTATCAACAATGCTTTTCGTTTTGTCTTTTCACTCAAACCTGCTTTGCTTGCAATTCTTGCTACACATTTTATAGGATCTACTACTGGCATCTTTAGATCAAGTTCTCTTAAGAGTAACCTGTAGCATCTTGCCACGTCCTTTCTTTTTATGTTAATTCCATTTGCAACATCGGTTAGAGTTCGTGGAGTTTCAGTATCTCTACATGCAGCATAAAGTGCAGCTGCAACTAGTCCTGGAATTGATCTGCCTCTGACAAGGCCTTTGTCTAACGCCTTTCTGTAAATATATGCCGTTTTTTCTATGACAGCATCTGAAAGTGCAAGCTTGTCTTTTAGTCTATCAAGCTCACTGAACGCTTGTCTAAAGTTTCTATCAACTGGCTCGTGTACTTGGCTTCTGCTGTCCCAAGTTCTGAGTCTTTCTATCGTACTTTTCATAGATGCCGATAGAGGTTTTCCAGAAGCATCCTTGTCTGCAGGACCAATAATTGTTGCTAGTCCCATATCGTGCATTGCAAGTGATGTTGGAGTTCCAGTTCTACTTCGATCCTCATGTTCTTCTTTGGAAAAAGATCTCCATTCCGGACCTGATTCCTCTACTCTTTCAGTTAGAACAAAACCGCAACCACCGCAGAACATTTCTCCTGTAGTACTATCAGTAACCATTGGACCTTTTCCACAACGTGGACAGCGTCCACCGCCACCAAAAGATTCGCGCGTCATATAATATCTAATAAAAGTTTCGGTCAAACGACAATAAAAAGGTTTAACTATTACCACAAATTGAAATTATTATTATAATAATATGTGTAATATCAGAAAATAAGAAATTTTTAATTAAAAATATATAAAATTTATAAAAATAATCATTTTATTTAGTCTTAATATTGGTAATTTTTAAGAAATTTAAATGAAACTATCTGTTCCATTGATTTTCTGATTATGGTTTTGAAAATGTCTCAAAAATTAATTTTATTTTCTCTCAATGAGACAAATTCGATTTAGAAATTTCAAAAATTTTTTGGTCTCTTTTTTTGTTTTTGAAAATAATTTTTGATTTAAAAAATTATTTTTGATGCCAAAAACCTACAAATGCAAATATTTAAATACAATTTTTTTGTTGGAACGACATTAAATAAAATGGAAAAATGTCCACTTTGCTGTGAATCACAGCAATCGCAAACTATGCTGGCGATTCACATAAAGAAAATCCATCCGCAAAGAAACATTGCGATGCAAATAGCGCAATAATTCTTTGCTTCTAGGATAGGTTCGTAGGATGTATCCAATTTAGGTTATCCACAAATTTTCATATTTTTGTTATAAAATCAGAAAAAAACATTGTTTTTGGATATACTGATACATGAGGCAAGGCACGGTTTTGTTAGCTAAATTTAGCATACTGTGAACCTCATTTCACACCTTTAATTAATAACAAATTTTCTTAGTCGTTACCATGACAACTTTCACAAATAACTGGCAAAGACCACAGACACCAAGCATTGGTGAAAGATTCAGTGATGCTATAAAACCAAAAGGTGCACTAAAGCCAAGGATGGAAACTGCGATAAAAAGACTCCAGACTCAAATTTCAAAATTAGATGGAATGATTACAAAACTAAAACAAAGAGATGAAAAACTTTTCAAAAGAATTGTAGTTGCAACACAACAACATGATCTCACCGCTAGCAAAGTTTTATCAAAAGAATTAGCAGAAGTACGCAAGGTAACCAAGCTCTTAGGAAATGCAAGAATGGCACTTGAGCAAATTGAGCTCAGACTAAGCACATTCCACGATCTTGGAGACACTGTTGTCACTATCATGCCAACAATAGGTTTGATGAAGAACCTCAGATCGTCACTAATCAAATTCATGCCAGAAGCAGATCGTGAGCTAGGTGGAATGACTGAAATGCTCAACGGTTTGATGACAGACACATTCCATAGTGGCGACTTTGGAATCGATTCAGAAGCAACAACCGAAGAATCAGAAAAGATACTCCAAGAGGCAGCAGCAGTTGCAGAGGCGGCAGTAAACGACAAATTACCATCCATGCCTGCTGGCCAAGGCCAATCTTCTGCTCGCTACATCTAGTCAGTTTTATCTGATAGCCTATAGCGAAGATATATTCTAAACAAAGCAAAAGAGGCAACTAGGATCCCAGAGGCAACAGCATATGTTATTGTATACCCAAACGAATTTGCAAGCTGGCCAGTACATAACGCACCGATAAAAAGACCAACAGTTGTAATTGAGCTGTTCACTCCAAGATATTTTCCTTCAAAACCTTGGGGGATACTTTTGAAAAAAATAATTGAGGTTGCAGTGCTAAAAATTGAAAAAGCAACAACCATTAAAGAAGCTGAAATAATTGCTACTGCAAAAGACCCCTGACCTATTGTTATTGGAATAAACAATCCTGCTATTATTACCGCAGCTATTCTTGGTGCATATGATAACGATATGGAGCGTTCCTCTCCCATTTTTGAAATAAATCGTGGCGCCAAAAAGAAAACTGCGATCATTGCTGCAGTTTGAATCATGTAAATCAAAAAAACATCAGAGTTTGAAAATCCATAATGTCTTAGAAATGGTGTAAAAGCAGTAAAATAAATATTACTACCAAGATAAAATAAAAAGTTAGTAATATAGAAAACGCCTATTTCGTCAGTTATTCTTCCCTTAAAAATTGTAATTATGTGCTTATAGTCATACAACTCTGGAATCCTTGGAAAGTCAAAATGGAAATGTGAAAACACATATCGTAAGCCATAGATTGAATGAGCTATACTACTTCTTTCCAAATGGAACTGGGATTCTTTGATTGTCATACTAAGACCCATTGTTGCTACACACCCTGCTGCACATATCAAAAAATATGGTTTCAAATCAAAATACACACTTCCGATAGCACCAATTATCATGGCACCAAGCATACCAAAAGTTCCAATTATCGAAGTTCTTGCAAATAGCCACCTCCATTGATTTTTATGAATAGATTCCATTACAAGTAATTGCGCAACAGGATTTTTGCCTACTATAAAGAAACCAAGCAGAGGAGAAATTACATAAAGGACGTTAATGCTGTTTGTAAAATACATCATAAGACTGCAAAGCATCACAACAAAAAAAGATACCAAAAGAACTGCTCGCCTTACATGAAGTCTGTCTATTACTTTTCCCCAAAATATAGAACCAAAAGCAGAGGCTCCATTTTGCATAGCAACAATAATTGCAATTTCACCAATATTTCCTCCAAGAAAAATTACATACAATGGGATGACAGTACTTAGACCTTGACTGACAATGTTTGAAGGAAAGAGATACCATATCCATTTACTGTTCTTTGCACTAGACATTGATTTTGATACTCACAATGCAGTCCTATTATTGTATAATACATTCTAATAATTTCCATAAATTTGTCGATTTTAATTAAAACAAAATTGATGGGGGAAAAATTTAATCATGCATGAGCGTGTGTTACACACGCCAAGCGCAAGGTAGGATCTTTTAGGGATCCATAAGCCTGTCGATGACCCTTGTCATCGTTTCTTGGGAGTTTTTCATCCCATAGACCGACTTGGTCCTTTTGTGCGGAAGGGTTTTTCCTTGACCGCGTCGCCTGTTTTTTGCATGACGCCTATCTTGGGAGGATGATCCTTTGATAGGAGTATATTATACGTGATTAAATTATTTAAGGTTTTATGCAAATTTGAGTTTAAAATTTTAAAATTTTTTTAAAGTATGTAGTTACTATATCATTATACAATTTTTCTTGAAAATAATTCAATGAATACTTTTATGATGCACTTGCATACAAGGTACATGACAAAAGAAATGGATCTTTATCATATGATATACGAATCAAACTTGGAGAGCAAGCTTGAGCAGATCTTAATTGGATTGACAAAAGATAGGCAATCACCAGAAATTGAAGAGGCGATACGCAAGTTTCTGCTGTTTGTCCAACACGCATCTGAAAATTTTTGGGAAACATTCCACAATGCCAAGACATACCAAGAAATGCTAGAATGTTATTATCAATTCTCAAAAAATCAATGCCTTGCCACTGAGGTCTTGATAGGAGATTTGGATTCTGTTTCTTCTGAACTTGATATTAAGGAAAACCTAAGTTCACTGCTAAAAGAAAGTTTTACTTTCTAGGTTAGAGCGAAGATTCAGATTTTGGTCGTGATTCCTTAAATTTCTCTATCTTATTGCCTTCTTCATTTACTATGCTATCGATGGACATGAGTTTTTCCCGTAGATTATTAATCATAGTGCCCACATCATCTGCTTCTTTTTCTACGTCAGTTCTTTTTTGTTGAAGTACTTTGATTCCGTGCCTCTCCTCATCAATATACTGACCTACCTTGAGTAACTTTTCTTTCAGATTTTTAATATCAACAGATTCATCTTCAATACTTTTTTCAAGTTTTGTACGCTTGTCTTTGAGATTCTTGATTAATAGACCAACGTAATCTATTGCTTCTTCAAGCTTCGTTCGCTTATCCATAAGCGATTGTATTCCAATGTCTTCAGTTGGTTGACTCATGTTGAATTGTTCAATAGATTCCGGTATTTTTACTTGTTCAACGGTTTTGTGCTCAAATTCTGGAGATTCTGTCTTTTGAGGCTCATGATGTTCATCTTCAATCATAACACTACTTTCGGGTTCTTTTTCCGAGGAAAATTCATTTAATTTATCACGGTTTTTTTTGAACCTCTCAAACATATTGCTTATTAATAATGTAATTTGCAATATATAAAAAGTTAATAGATTTGTTCCTTAGATACTTGACCTAGTTTTCAAGTATATGGTATAATCTTAAGAAAGCAAATGATTTTTTACAAAAACGACAAAACCCAAGGTCACAAGCAATACCTTATTGATAGATTTTACTAAATTTGTTTAGATTGTGAAATTGAATAGCTGATCAGATTTTATATGGAATAAATTAATGGAATCTAGGAAGGAGGTGCAACGATGAGCTATAACGAAGGCGGTTTTGGCGAAAGCTCTGATAACCGAGGCTACGGCAGCGATAGAGGCTACAGCGGAGGTCGAAGGTTTGGAGGCGGCGGTAGACGATTTGATGACAGGCCAAAACCAGTAGAAACTGGCAAGGAATACAACGTTTCCATAACAGAAATTAGTAGAAAGGGAGACGGTATTACAAGGATAGAAGGCTTTGTGATATTTGTCAAAGGTGGACAAGTAGGACAAAATGCAAAAATCAAAGTCACTCAAGTGGGTGGACGATTTGCTACTGCTGAAGTAGTAGGAGAAGGTTCTCCACAACCTGCAGCAGAACCAGCATCTGAATAAGTGCTGTCCAACTTACCAAAAACTAATTTTCTTTCCTAATTTTTCTTATTTCTACAAACGTACAGTTTTCTTTTTAATTAATTTCACAATTTCTAGCTTTCTTTTAATGTCAATATTTGGCTCTATAGTAACATATACTGTTTTTCGCTTTGGATATACTACAATTTGAGTTACTTTTTCACGTTCAATATGGACATAGTTTACAGGTCCTAGGCTATTGTCAAATTGCTTTCGCATCTTCCTTCTAAGTGCAACTTGTTTACAAAAATGCTCTTCCTCTTTTTGGGTTTTAAGCGAAGTTTTTCCTTCCTTCATAATGGCTTCAGATATGTTTCCTTTAAGATCTATTATTGCCGCAAACCTCATTCCAGGATCTATTGATAAGATGTCTTCTACGATAGGAATTAAGTGTGCTTTGCCGTTGCCGCTTTTCAAGTTATGTCATGTCAGATTTTGAACTCGGTAAATATGTCTTGTTTTTAATTATATGATCGCTTAACCCTATCAACATGTTAAAGAAAAGATTGTTGGATTTGTGGCAATAATCAAACTAGAACAATCAGTATCTAATCACACATGTTTTTGTTTAATTTTGGCGATCTAGCATCTCTATTAACTTCATTTTGCTTCTTGTAGGCAAGTTGGCTACCCAAAAAGAGCCAGAGTCGTTTGGCGCGTTGGGTTATAATTCCGTAATCGGGGGGTTTGAAGCCAAACCTCCATTTCTTTTTAATTAAACAACCACTAGAATCCCTCTAATTTTAGTCGCCCCCGCCGCACAAATCGACAAATTTTGGCAATTTCAAGCTATGAAACACCTGTTCCGCTAGCCGTTCCGCTATGGCATTTCACGATGTCCCTGATAAAACATCGATTCTATAGAGATGACATGTCAAAACAACAATACAGATCGGAAATGGGCATAATTTCCGATATCTTGGGTGTAACCATGGACGGAGGTACACAAGGCGTAATTGTGTCTGCTATCTCTAGACGAGCGAACCTGTCACACTATGCAGTGATTGAAAAGTGTCAAAAACTAATTGATGCTGGTCTAATAGAATCAATGAAGGACAATAGAAATCGCCTATTTGTGATTACCGAAAAAGGGATCATATTCTTCCAAGAATTCCAAAGATTCCAGAATGTAATCCAGACGATGAACCTAAGGTATTAAAATATGAACCAAAAGACACAGTTGGTTCAAACAGAGTATGCATTACCAGAAGGAATGCTTTTTGTAAGGATCACATATATTCTGTCAACAATGGTAAACGCGCCTGTCGTAGCAGTATGTTTTTTCTTAATAACGATCTCGTCATTTACCCAATATTCTTTTAGTTCTAGTTCAACTAAGGTTCTTGACTTTACCATTTATGCAGACGGCACTGCTCATGTTTTTTATCAAACCAACGTGGATCCACAATCACCAGACGCTATAGTGAATCTATTCGGAAACACTACTGATAACTTTGTAGCTCAGGATGAAAATGGAACTTTACTTTCCAGTAAAATTAACACAAATTCAGTAACAATCCAAACGCTTGGATCTTCTGTGATTAAAATTGATTATGATACAGCTGATCTTGTGACAAAAAGTGGTAAGACATGGACATTTCATGTTGATTCGCCTACCGATTTCTCTTTAGACTTACCAAAAAATACAGTAATTGTTGGAATGAATACGTATCCACTTAATATGCAAATTGTTGACGATCAATCTCTTATCACTCTCCCAAGTGGCACTACTGACATTAGCTATGTATTTGGAGTTTTAGGTACAAGCCAAACTGCTACACTTGCTATAGAAAAAGCTCAAGATTTTATTAACAATATTAATTCAGAAGGAATCAAGACACCAATGGCTACTGCAAAACTTGCAGAGGCCAATTTCGCATTCAGTCAAGACAAGTATTCAAATGCAGAGGTTCTTGCTAATGATGCGAAGAACATTGCTTCTCAAGAACAACAAGCGACTCTTTCAAATCCAAAACAAACACCAGACAATATTCTATTTTTGATTGGTGGGGGAATTGCGGGAGCTGTTGCTACAGCTATTGTTTTGATCAAAAGAACAAAAAATAGTAAACCAGTTAAAACAATTGAATTTTCTCGAAATGACAACCTTGTAGTACCAAACAAAGAAACAATTTTTAGACTCAAACCTGAATTGCGCCAAGAGGACAAAGATATAGTGACATTTATTTCTGAAAATGGAGGCCAAGTTTATGAAAGCGAACTACGTAAAAAATTCCTTTTACCACGAACAACAACTTGGCGGGCAGTAAAGCGCCTTGAAAGAGAAGGAATTGTTGAAATAGCAAAGGTAGACCAACAAAACCTCATTAAACTACAAAAAATTTCGGAGGAAAGTCAAGAATGAAACCATTAGCATTTGTTTTACTTGTTTTGGTTGGAAGTCTGATACTGACAAATTTACTACCTCTGTCTTATGCTGACTCGAATCTTGATACCTTATTAAGAATTGCAACACAAGCAAGAGATAACATCAATATCCAATTATCTCAACTTCCAACAGTACCTGATGAAACTAATCAACTCTATAAACAAGGTGCGGAAGAAACGGATGCATTAGCACAATCAATTTTACAAAATGATCAATCTTCCTCTAAGGAACACTTTCTTTCTGCAATGAAAATTTTCAAAGAGGTAAACGATAAGATATCATCTCTTACACCTACTACAAGCGAACAAACTCCTCAAATTGACACGTTACAATTAAAGAGTGAAATCAATAGAATGCAAAAGCTTGGAGATAGACTAGAAACAATTGCTACAAAGAACAACGTGGAAATAGATTTCACCAAATTTAATGAAACAATGCAAGACGCAAGACAAAACCTTGATGCTGGCAACACCGATCAAGTAAATAAAGATCTTAAAACCGCAAATCAATTTCTTCTTGATGTTCATCAACTTCTTGCAGATGCTGCAAAAAAGAAAACATCCGATCGAGCTAAAGACTTTACAGAAAAACAAATTCAAAGACTAAGTCAGGTAAATGAGACTAGGTCACTACAAAATGTAACGCGATCGTTTGCTCCTCTAATTACACCTGTACCTGAAACAACTAATGCGAGTCAGATAGAAAATATACCTGATATGATTGTTCAACTCAAGCAGCTTGTTTCAGAAGGTAAAATTGATGAAGCGCTAAAATTGATAAAATTGATTGAGGCTCTTCAAAACACAATGACAAATTCTCAAATACCTATGACTAAAACACATAATTCAATACAATCAGACAAGGAGAATGCTTCAGAAATAACAAATCCGACTAACTCAACAGTAACACAACAGGATAATCAAACACAGTTAGGGAAAGTAAATAATGCAAATGCAACAAAAAATGTCAACATTGGTAATAATCAGTCTCATATTGATAGTAAAGAAAAATCTCATGAAAAGAAAGACAACCAAACACAATTAGGGAAAGTAAATAATGCAAATACAACAAAAAATGTCAACATTGGTAATAATCAGTCTCATATTGATAGTAAAGAAAAATCTCATGAAAAGAAAGACAACCAAACACAATTAGGGAAAGTAAA